>WNFT01000680.1_pt1 | contig 34602 bp, 33 predicted proteins | sample 5400191 | NCBI WGS metagenome assembly WNFT01 (sample SAMN13153359, study PRJNA577476) | soil metagenome | isolation source: 80 cm saprolite under Madrone tree | place: USA:California | collected 2016-06-14 | reverse complement strand
CGTAGCGCTGGCACCGGGCGCCAGTGTTCGTGATGCGGATAATCCGGCCAGGCATCCGTTCCAGGGCGGTGCAGTCGTCCAACTCGCCCCCGGGGCTGCCGAGGCGACCACTGGGTTCCCGGTGCCGGCTGGCAAAGAGTTTGTGATTGAGAATGTTTCAGGTTTCGGCGAAATCCCGATTGGCGAAAGCCTGACAAATGTTTCGGTTTGCACCGCTACACGAGGCATCACCCCTCCAAACCAAAGCCCGCCGGAGATTTGTCACTTTTTCGTGCCCACAGTGACGGGCAGCTACAACGGTACGGTAAACAACAATGTGGTGAGTGCTCAGACTCGCTTATACAGCGACGGCTGCGACTTCTCTGCTTGTCAGGTCAGGGTCCAGGCGAATCGCAATGGAACCAGCGGCAGCGGCGACTTCCACTTCTCGATTTCCGGATACTTGGTGGACATTCCCTAGTTGCGTTCGAAAGTTGCGTTCGAACACCAGAATACGGCCCTAGCACGAATCGGCCAGGTCGATGACACCATTGTGCTGCCCGCTCGAGTGGTGTTCCAAATGAGCAGTCTCGATAGTCGAGGGAACCAGTCCTGTTGCAATTCAGGCGCGCTGAAGATTGAACGAATTTACTGGACGGCAGGCAAGCCCCCAACTGGCGGCTGATACTCTGACCACCCCGGGACTTACGGTACGTGCTTGCTCCTCTTGGTGAATGGCCCCGGTCGGGGTAGAAAGAGTCACCTATGTGCCAATGAAAACTTGTGCATTGCCCTAAGCCCCCTGTCCTGCTCAGGCGGCGCTGGCGGTACCTGCGGGTTGTGGCTGCATCTGCTCCTTCATTTTCTGTTTCATTTCCTTCGCCGTAGGTTCGGCCTTGTGGGTTCCTAGCATCCATGTGTATCCGTCTGGATCCATGATAGTGCCGCACCGATCACCCCAAAACATGTCCATCACCGGGCCTTGGCCTGTGGCTCCGAGGCTGAGGGCTTTCGAGACCACTTTGTCCACGTTTTCCACGTACAGAAACAGAGTGGCGGGCGAGGCGCCAACGTTTTTGGCAGTACGTTTACCCCACGCGGCGTTTTCTGGTCCTAGCATGAGGGTCGTGCCCCGCAAAGTCAGCTCGGCATGAATAGGTTTCCCGTCGGGACCGTTCATGATCCCGCGCTTAGAAAAGCCAAAAAGCTTCTGATAAAAGCTCACAGCGGCAGGTATGTCGGAAACAATGAGCATGGCCGATACGGCGCCATACTGCTTCTTGTTAAGTGGATCAATTTTCTTCTTAGCCATGATGCTCCTCGATGGAAGACCAACATTCTAACCAGTTATCCGCGTATCATGCATCGCTGTTGTCACACTTAGCAGGGACTGCCGAAATCACACGTCAATTCTGAGCAGTCTACCGCATTTCCAAGTGGTTACAAGCAAATACATAGCGCCATGGCGCAGTCAGTGCCGGGCAAAATGGCTTTCACATCGCTGCAGCTAATCGGTCAGAGGCATTCTTCGCTTCGATTTCTGAGACCCGCCGGGACAGAGAAACTCCATCTAAACTGGGGGATTAAGCAACTGAATCTTAAGTGGTTGGAGGCAAGCAGATAGTAGGACCCAGACTGAGTTACCGACGGCGAATACTGTTGACGGAAACTCTCTCCGTTTGGCCCAGTGGACAGCCTCACCCCCTCCGACCTGCGGGAGCAGTTTAGCGAAGTGCGCGAAGGTGGAGCACACCGTTTGCCAGTACCTCGCCCAGCTGGAACAACGTAACTCAGGTGCGAATTGCCGGCGATTGTCACGGCGACTGTCACGGCGATTTGAAAACGGACGGCCCGGCTGATACCATTCCGCGCGAATGGTAGAAGAGAAGCTCCGGGTCGACTTTGGCGATCATCGATCATCCAGCTCATGCCAAGGTTGGGAGTAGCTCCCTTGAGGAATGGAAAAGATTCTCCTGCTTTGGTTGTACCGCTTTCGATTGGCAGACGTGCTGCCGTGCAGCCCTGGTTCAGAAGCCTCGCCTTTTTTGTTCTGCTTTGTGCCTGTTACCTGAGCGGTCAGCAGGCACGTGGACAAGACGCGCAAGCTGCAAATAGTGATAGCATCCGCGGCACGGTGGTGAACAGCGTGACCCACGAACCGGTTGCTCGCGCTCGGGTCTCCTCTCCGGACAATCGATTTGCGACCATGACCGACGATCAGGGTCGTTTTGAATTCACGTTCCCACAAAGCGCCACCGATAAGGGGGCGTCCTCCGTTTCGACCGGTCCCGCACTTTCAATGAACGAGCGAATCGAGCGGAATGGACCCAACCGCCCTTCGATGTTGATGGCTTTCAGGCCGGGTTTCCTCGCCGACGGGAGCAACCAGGTGCAGAATCTGCAACCGAGACCGGAGGCAAAGGACATAACCATTGCGCTCGTGCCTGAGGCCCTTATCGTGGGCCGCGTGGTTCTTCCGACGTCCGAGCCTCCAGACCGGATCGTGGTGGAGATATACCGGCGCCAGGTGCAGGATGGCCGCGCTCATTGGGTCTCCGCTGGAACGGCGACCACCAAGTCAAACGGAGAGTTTCGTTTCAGTGAACTTGCCGCAGGTGCTTACAAGCTGTTTACCCACGAACTAATGGATCGCGATCCTCAGATCTTTTCCCCGGGGGGACAACCCTACGGCTACGCCCCAGCGTACTTCCCGAACGTGACCGACTTCGCCTCCGCCAGCACGATGCAGTTGTCAGCGGGTAAGACCTTCGCGGCCGATCTTTCGCTGGTGAGGCAGCCGTACTACCCGGTAAGAGTGCCGGTCTCGAATCCGCCGCTGGGCGTGGAGTTAAGTATCATCGTGTCGGTTCAAGGTCGCCGAGGTCCCGGATACGCTGTGGGCTACAACCAGCAAGACCAGACGATTGAAGGAATGCTACCCAACGGAATTTATACCCTGGACGCGTCAGGCTTTGGATCGAATGTTGTCAGTGGATCGTTGAGCATCAGTGTCCACGGCGCCGCGCTTGAGGGACCTCGTATGACGGTAGTGCCCTGTCGCCCGATCAGTGTGAACGTCAAGGAAGAATTTACATATCCAGACAGCCCTGGTTTCTCGTCTTTTAGCAGCGGCGGGCGCACGTTCAACCTGCAAGGGCCAAGACGCTACCTCAATGTGACGTTGGAGCCGGCAGATGACTTCGGCCAGAGTCAAGGTGGGTCATTGCGTCCCCCTTCCGGCCCTCAGGACAAGGAACTGGCGATCGACAATGTTCAACCTGGCCGCTACTGGGTGCGAACCAATTCGTCTCGAGGATATGCCTCATCAGTGACCTCCGGAGGCGTGGACCTGCAGCATGAGCCGCTAGTGGTCTCCTCCGGTGGCGCGAGCTCCCCCATCGAAGTGACGATGCGGGATGATGGTGTCCAGATTGAAGGGACTGTCGAAGGCATGAATGTTTCGCTGGGCGGAACAGAGAGGCCTACTTCTCCGGGTTTTGCAATATCCTCACCAGGTTCCTACACGCCATTCGCCTACGTTTATTGTGTTCCGCTGCCGGACGGTGGAGGGCAGTTCGCAGAGGTGGTTGTGTCCCCGGACGGAAAATTCACCGCGGAGCGACTGACGCCGGGTGTTTATCACGTACTTGCCTTCAACCGCCCGCCGGTCGACTTCGAATACCAGAATCCGGATACGATGCGGGCTTATGACGCGAAAGGGCAGACTGTCCGCTTGGTCGCCGGCCAGAAAGAACATTTGCGCCTGCAGTTGGTTTCGACGAGCGAATAAATGCACAAGATCTCACGCTTGCGCTGGTTTGCCATTCTGGTGGCCGGACTTGTGCTGCTGCACTCGCCGGCGACGCTGAACGCCCAGAGTTCCAACCCAAACCAGATCTCAAACGCTAGCTTCCGGATTGCCGGAACGGTGGTGAGCGCGACAAGCGGACATCCGCTGGCTCGGGCTCGTGTCCTCATCACTGACACCAGGAACCGTCAGAGCACCCAGTCGGTGCTCACCTCCGAAGACGGCCGTTTTGAGTTCCAGGCTCATGCAGGTAAATATGCATTGCAAGCCGCCAAGAGGGGTTTCATCACCGGTTCCTATGACCAGCACGACCAGTTTTCGACAGCGATTGTAACTGGCGCCAGCCTCGATACCGAGAGTCTGGTTCTCCGCATCGCTCCATCTGCTGTGCTCGCTGGCAAAGTCGTCGATGAAACTGGCGACCCGGTGCGCCATGCCCGGGTCACGGTTTACCGCGAGGATCATCAATCGGGCGTAAGTCATATCCGGCCATTCCGGGCTACGCTCACCGATGATCAAGGCGCCTATGAAATCGCGCCACTCGATGGTGGCAACTACTTCGTATCAGCGAGTGCGAGGCCTTGGTATGCAGTACATCCCGCCTCTTCCCAATCGGACCCAGAAATTCCGTCTCCCCTCGTGGACCGCTCCCTTGACGTCGCCTATCCGATTACCTATTACGCCGATGTGACTGAAGCTGACGAGGCTACACCGATCCCCATCCGAGGTGGCGATCATGTTGAGGTCGACATCCACCTGAACCCGGTTCCTGCTCTTCGTCTGATCTTCCATACACCAGCAAATGCTGAAAATGGATTCACCATGCCGATGCTTCAAAAGCCAGCTTTCGATGGAATGGATACCCTTCAAAGCGAAGGCGCACAAATGGTTTCGCCTGGCGTGTATGAGCTGACTGGCATCGCAGCTGGCAGGTACACAGTCAGCATGTCGGGATCCGCGAACGGCCAATCGCAAGAGCAAAGTGAGGTTGATCTCACCAACGACGGTCAGGAACTGGACGTGTCCTCCGGCGAAGCGACGAGCCGCGTGAAAGCCACGGTACGCTTGCTGGGAGGGGACTCGCTTCCACCACAACTGAATGTCGCATTGCGAAACAGCAGGGGAAGAGTTTCGTCTGTAGCGGAGGTGGACGCGAAGGGAGAGGTCGATTTCCCGAGTGTAAGCCCTGGCAGATACGACGTGCTGGCAGGGTCGCCCTCAACGGCGTATTCGGTTGTCCGCATCGCATCCCAGGGCAATGAAACGTCCGGGCATAGCTTGAACCTCCCGGCCGGCTCGTCTCTAGGGGTCTCACTCGCGTTGGTTGGAGGCACGGTCACAGTTGAGGGCGTGGCCCAGGGGTCAGGGAAAGCGGCTCCAGGCGTAATGGTGGTTCTGGTACCCAAAGATCCTGAATCGAATCGCGAGCTTTTTCGCCGAGACCAGAGCGATCTGGACGGAAGTTTTACTCTGCAAAGCGTGATTCCCGGTTCTTACACAATCATCGCCATTGAAAATGGCTGGGATATGGATTGGGCCAAACCCGCTGTCATGGCACACTATTGCCAACGTGGACGAACCGTAAAGGTGGGAAGTCAGATAAACGGGTCCATGCACGTGCCCGAGCTGGTTGAAGTTCAAACAAAGTAGGGGAACGGCCGGGTCTATATTGGTCCGCGGTGCCACCGGAGGCGACCGAGGCCTTCAGCTCTGGGATTCCGACCTTCAAGTACCAAGGATCCCTGCGGGGGTTCGCCGCGTTTTCGAACACAGTAGCATTTTGTTCCCGATGAGTTCGCCGATGATAGAGGCGATCAAGAACGAACTCAAGAACTTCCAACCATCCAAAGGTGCCATCCGCTGCCATACGGGCAGGCCTCTGTCGGCCGCTCTCGTGAAAAAGCTGGTGAAGGCGCCATGGCGGAGAAACACAAGAAACCGCGCTGAGTCGGGCCGCCTTCGACGCCTGCAGCCGTGGAACAGCCCAGCGGTAAAGTCAAAAGTCGAATTACCCTCGCGACAAGTGAGAGCGAACAGCGGCGGCGACCGCGTCGGTGGGCGGAGTCCTTTGCTATTGGCGTTGCATTAGCATTCTCCGACAGTGGCGCGCGATCTGTTGCTCTTCCTGGGTGGGCACAATCTGAATCTTGTCTGCGGTGAGGCCGAGAAATTCGAGGCCGCCGGTGGCTGCGGAGCGAATGTAATCACTGTGCTCGCCAATGCCGCCGGTGAAGACAAGAAGATCCACTCCGCCGAGGAGAGCAATGTATGCACCGATTACCTTACGTACGGAAACGGCAAAAATATCCAATGCAAGAGTGGCGTGAGGGTCGTCAAGGCGGGCACGGTCTTCCAGCGCCTTCACATCACTTTCGCCCGAGGAGAGAGCGAAGAGACCGCTCTGATGATTAAGCAGATCTTCGAGCTCGTCAACGCTGAGCTTCTCATTGCGCAGAAGGTAGAGGAAGACGCCAGGGTCAATATCGCCGGAGCGAGTACCCATAGGGATGCCACCAGCGGGAGTGAGGCCCATGGTGGTGTCAATCGATACTTGGTTGCGAAGAGCACAGAGGCTGGCTCCGCTACCGAGATGAGCGAAGATGGCTCGGTCGGGAAGCTGCGTGCCGAAGTGATGCACGAGCGACTCGTAGGAGAGACCGTGGAACCCGTAGCGTCGAATACCCGCGGCGTCGTAGCGCTGCGGAAGGGGTAGGCGCGATGCCACCTCCGGCATGGTTTGATGAAAGGCATCGTCGAAGCAGGCGAAATGCGCCGCCGAAGGGAAGATCGATTGCGCAGCAGCGATGAGCGCCAGAGCCTGCGGAATATGCAGCGGCGCGAAATGTGTGGCCAAGCGTAGATTGCTCAAAACCTGGGGCGTGATGAGTTGGTGGGTGCGGAGCGTGGGGCCCCCATGCACGACGCGATGGCCTAGTGCTACGGGCGCGCTGGGAACATGCTCTCGGATTGCTGCAGCGACAGCGGCAAAGGCATTACTTTGCGACTCGAGGATACTTTCACGCTGCAGGAGCGGCCTTCCGCCGGAAGAACGGATGTGTAATGAGCCGTTACTCCGTCCAATGCCATCGGCGCTTCCGGTCAGCAGCGGCTCTTCGTCCTTTGCGCCGCGGTGATAGATACCGAACTTCAGTGAAGACGAGCCGCTGTTCAGCACCAGGATTAAATCGTCTTTTCGGGGGAGCTCTTCCACGAAGTCTACCCCGGCCATTTCCAGTTGCGAATCTCTTCCTTGTCGATACCTTCGGCGTGGGCGTAATTGATGCTTTCGATGATCTGATCCTTCAGCCATTCTTTGACGTGGGCGCCGATGGAGCGGAGGCGCGGGACCCGGTCGATAACGTCGATCGCCAGGTCAAAGCGATCGACTTGGTTGAGGATGGCAAGCTCGAGTGGCGTGTTGATGTTGCCCTTTTCCTTGTATCCGCGGACATGTATGTTGTCATGATTCTTGCGACGATAGCTGAGCTTGTGGATGAGAGAGGCATAAGAGTGGAAGTTGAAGATGACAGGTTTGTCGGTGGTGAAAAGGGAATCGAAGTCGCGATCGGAGAGTCCGTGAGGGTGTTCGCTCTCTGGCATGAGGCGGAAGAGATCGACGACGTTGACGAAACGGATCTTCAAATCCGAGAAGCGCTCCTTCAGGACCACGACCGCCGCCAGCGATTCCATCGTTGCAATATCTCCAGCACAAGCCATTACCACGTCGGGTTCCTCGCCGTCGTCTGTAGAAGCCCAGTCCCAAATGCCAATGCCCTTGGTACAGTGGGTTACCGCATCTTCCATGTTGAGGTACTGAAGGTGGTCCTGCTTGTCCGCGACAATGACATTAACGTAGTCGCGTGAGCGTAGGCAATGATCCGCCACGCTGAGCAAGCAGTTCGCGTCGGGCGGCAAGTAGATGCGGACCACATCGGCGCTCTTGTTGGTGACCACGTCGAGAAATCCCGGGTCTTGATGGGTGAAGCCGTTATGATCCTGCCGCCAGACCAGAGATGTGATGAGGATGTTGATCGACGGCACCGGCGCGCGCCAGTCGAGTTCGTTCTTCGACTTCTCAAGCCACTTGGCGTGCTGGTTGAACATCGAATCGATCACGTGCACAAAGGCTTCGTAAGTGGAGAAGAAGCCGTGACGACCCGTGAGAACGTAACCTTCAAACCAACCTTCGAGCGTGTGCTCACTGAGCATTTCCATGACGCGTCCGAAGACGTCAAGCTCGCCCCCATCGGCGTCTTCCGGCTTGTATTCGGCAAGCCATGTCTTTTTCGAAGCAGCGTAGATAGCCGTAAGCTTGTTGGAAGCGGTCTCGTCCGGGCCGAAGACACGGAAGGAACTCATGTTGCGGCGCATCAGGTCCGCAAGAAAATGTGCGAGCACGTCCGTCGGTGGCGCATAGATCGCACCCGGAGCTTTCACTTTGACGGCATAGCTGCGAAAGTCTGGGAGATCGAGCTCCTTGCGAAGCAAACCGCCGTTCGCGTGCGGATTTGCGGAGATGCGGCGCGTTCCGGATGGCGCAAGCTCCTGTAGCTCTGGTATGAGCGTTCCGTTGTGGTCAAATAGCTCTTCGGGCTTGTAGCTGCGCATCCAGTCCTCGACTATTTTGAGACTGCGCCTATTCGTGGCGGGATCGAGCACGGGAACCTGGTGCGCGCGCCAAAAACCTTCTACCTTGTGACCGTCTACCTCTTTTGGTCCGGTCCATCCTTTCGGCGAACGAAGTACGATCATCGGCCAGCGCGGACGGGTGGCGTCGCCTGTTGAACGGGCGTGCTTCTGCAGCGAACAAATCTCGAGGATGCATTGCTCCAGAGTGGAAGCCATTTTCTGATGCACCGCAGCCGGGTCGTCGCCTTCGACGAAATACGGCTTGTGACCGTATCCGCTCAGCAACGCCTCCAGTTCTTCATGTGAGATGCGCGCCAGAATGGTGGGATTTGCAATCTTGTAACCGTTGAGATGCAGCACCGGCAGAACCGCTCCATCGCGAATTGGATTCAGAAATTTGTTCGAATGCCAGGAGGTCGCTAGCGGACCAGTCTCCGCCTCGCCGTCTCCCACCACGACGGTGACGAGGAGATCAGGATTGTCGAACGCTGCCCCGTAGGCGTGCGAGATGGAGTACCCAAGTTCGCCGCCTTCGTGAATCGATCCGGGCGTCTCCGGCGTGCAGTGCGAGCCGATTCCGCCGGGGAAGGAAAACTGCCGAAAAAATTTGAGCATGCCCGTTTCATCGCGGCTCTTGTCCGGATAAATCTCCGAGTAGTGGCCTTCGAGATAGCAGTTGGCGAGCGTCGCTGGCGCGCCGTGACCGGGGCCGGAGATGTAGATGACATTCAAGTCGTACTTCTTGATGAGACGGTTCAGGTGCACCCAAATCAAGGACTGGCCAGGATCTGAGCCCCAGTGACCAAGGAGCCGGTTCTTGATGTGTTCCGGCTTCAGCGGCTCGCGGAGCAGGGGATTCGCGCGAAGATAGATCATGCCCGCCGACAGATAGTTGCCAGCTCGCCAGTAGGCGTCTATCTTCGTCAGCTCTTCGGGCGAAAGGGGCGTCGGGACTTCAGTTGTTCCAGCCATAGATATTCTCCGAAGAAATTGCGCTCTGAATGACGACGTGGGGGACCGAACCTCCCTTTGCAGCCTAAACTCTTCTGGGGAAGAAAACATGATCCACAGGTTCCACCCGTCGTAGCCGCAGACACTATGGGATCAACTCAGTCGCCTCTTTCGACTTCAAAAAGTTGCGCCAGTGGCGCGGAGTAAGTAACAATATCCGATCGCGTGCTGTTGACGATCGTTTTCAGTTCCACCTGCTCCTGGGCGGGAACGGCGAAGTAATCCAGCGTCTGCTGAAGATCATCGAGGAAAGCATCCCATTCCCTGGGGTAGTCTTCAAATGTGCATGCGAGTCTGCCATCAACTTGCCCCGTATACTTTTGCGGGCCGCTCTGCGCACCGCCCAGAGGAAAGCGTGCCCTTAACGACGCCTTCGCGCTTATCGAAGGACAGCCGAGGTTTGTTGTTATGCCTAGGAAAGGATGAACCCGTCCGCCCTCAGGGCAGCGGGCAGCCAGAACCAGATCCGCAATTCACGAGGTAACCGGAGATAGAAACAGTCACCTCGACGGCACCAGCGCTACCGTTCTGTTTTCCCTCGAAACTCACCGTGCTCCCCGCACCCGCATAAAGCCGGACAAGGTGTGTTCCCGCGAAAAAATCTGCCGGGGAGGCGGAGCTTCCAGTGAAAGTTCCCTGTGGCTCCAGCGTCAAGAAAAAGAATTCAGGTTTGGGCACGGCAGGGTCCTGGACAGTCAATGTCAGCAACGCTTTTTGTCCGGTTGGCACTTGCATGCTTGCCGTGAGGGTCTCAATCACCAACAGCTTACCGCTTGGGACTATGAAGAGTTGAGTGCTGCAGCCGGGAGCGGGTTCAGCGCCGCAATTAGAGAACCCCTGAACTGTCTGTCGCACCGCGTTGTCCACGTCGCTCACTAGAACAGGACGACCGGCTGGGTTCGTGACCGACACCGGTATCGAAGCCGGTAACGGCGATGATATTTGTTGCGCGGCAACAAGCGCGCTCCCATTGGCACGTGCGGGACTGTCGGTGAGAAACAGAGCCATGGCGAGCAAGCTGAAGCATAAGACTAGCAGCGGGGTCTTGCCGAGTTTTTTCATGTCTTCTCCTTATCAAGTAACCTTGTGGCCCAAACTTTCCCGAAAGGTACCCGAACCTACCAGCTTCTAGTGGCCCAACGCAAGGGCTGATCGGCCACCCAATTTCGGACATACTGAAGAGTGAGTTTTGGGGCAAGATCCGAAGACAACATCCTGCTGGGCGTACTCCGACTTTAGGCAAGATTGTGCCTGGGTGAGCACTTGGCTTCAACAGAATTCATCGGGTCTCAAACACGAGGCCCGGTCCCCTCAAATCCTCAGGGCTGCCTGCGGCTGGTGAAAATGCACGGTTTCCCCCGGCAACGCGTTGTTTTGTGCTTATGCTTACGATTGCGCGTGACAGCGCATCCTGTGCGCGGCAGAGGGAAGGGCAGCGGTACCGGAGAAGGAGATGGTGGCGGAAAAGGCTCCAATCATTACACTGTTACCGTGAATGCAGTTGCTGCTGGCACCGGCGCCACGCGGACCATGGGGACCGTGCAATGTTACTGTGGCTCATTAGGACTTCGGGATAGGACCGCGGGATCGCAAGGTGCGCCGCCATATTCTCGCCGTTGAATAGGACAAACAGCGCGAGTCACAAAAGGTTATCCCGCTGGGCGGCGGCCCCCAGATCAACAGTCGATTAACCCCGCCACGAGCAAAAAGGCAGGCCAAGGCAAATCAAACTGAAAACAGGCACGGCTGAAGCAACCCGTGCTTGGCTGGCATTTCGTGCGCAGCTATCACACCGCCTGGTGGCTCAACGCCTCTCGATTCGCAGCCCAGTTCAAAACCTCTTCGATCACGTGCTCGACTTCTTTGTCGGTGAGTTCCGGATACATGGGAAGCGACAGCACGCTGGCCGCGGACTTTTCGGTAACCGGCAGCGAAGCGAACCGGGCAGCACGTCCCCAGGGAACGCCTTCCTGCTGATGGATTGCGATCGGATAGTGGGTAAGAGCAGTGATACCTTTCGAATTCAGATAGGCTTGCAGCCCATCTCGCTCATCACTTTCAATCACGTAAAGATGGTACACATGCTCGTAGCCAGACGGGGTGAATGGCAGAGTCATCGGCGCCTCAGCCAAGCCTTGGTCGTAGAGTCTCGCAATCTGTCGACGCCTTTCGCTCCATTCGTCCAAACGCTTCAGTTTGACGCGCAACACCGCCGCGTGAATATCGTCCAGACGGCTGTTGTAGCCGATGCTGTGATAGGAGCGTTTCGAAGAGCCGTGGTTGCGCAGCCTGCGGATGTTGGTGGCAAGGTCTTTGTTATTCGTTGCTACAGCCCCTCCATCACCGAAGCATCCCAGATTCTTTTGGATTATGAAGCTCAAGCAAACCGCATCGCTGAGCTCTCCGATGGCAAACTGATCGCCTCGGGCTCCGATCGCCTGCGCGCAATCTTCCACCACAAACAAATCATGGGCTTTGGCAATCTTCGCGATCTCCCGCATGTTCGCCGTGAGGCCATATAGATGCACGGGCACGATGGCGCGAGTCTTCGACGTAATAGCAGCGTCGATCTTGGTTACATCGATATTGCGTGTTTTTGGATCGGAGTCCACGAATACCGGAGTGGCGCCCGCCAGCCAGATCGCTTCTGCCGTCGCGAAGAAAGTGTTGGACGTGGTGATGATCTCGTCGCCTGGGCCCAGACCCAGGGCGAGAAACACCAGCAACAGTGCATCGGTGCCCGAATTGACTCCCACGGTCTCCTGCAATTTCATGTAGCGGGCGAGCTCTTCTTCAAACTTCGTCAATTGGGGTCCGAGCACGTAACTCCCGCTCTCCAGCACGTCAAGGATGGCCTGGTCAATCTCGGCCTTCAGGTTGTGGTACTGCTTCACATGGCCATAGAAGCCGATGCTTGATTCCGGCATCTGGACACCTCCCTTTCGAAGACCCCTCAGGCGGAGTTCAACCTTACTGAAACGATTCAGTTGCTCGCAAAATGGGCTGGCGAAACTTTGTACCCCTTCAGAGCCGTTTTCGCTAAACTCAAAAATCTGATGCTGACCAATCAAAAACCTGATGCTGGAACTCTTCCATCCTCCGTTTTCGCCGGAATCGGAGATTACCAGGTTCCAATGAAATTCGGGGACTGGCCTACGCTAGCAATTCCATACCGAGGCTGCCCCGCCGCTGTGTTTTTTGTCAAGGGTGGGAGGGAGCCAGCTGCCATACCACAATAGAAATGTCCCCTGGTTGTGGTTTCACCATGCCGAAGAAAAAGCTGGTGTGTCCGTGTCTTGAAATCTCGGTTGCCGCCGAGGATGATGTTTGGAGGGAAAAAGATGGCGACGCGGTTTTGGAGATGGGGGCGCAGCGGAAGAGGCAGCGTCTGGAGTGTACCCTTAGGCTGAGACACGGAGTTAAGGGGGTTGTTGCTGGTCGCTGAGAAACCATTGTACGCCAGTTGAGAATCGTTTCCAGTCGCTGAAGCGGAGGCGGGCTCTGCCGGAGGGCAACCTGCCAAGGAATAGCCAAGGAATAGCCGATTGGCGAGCGACAGCGCTTCAGTTATGCTTTGTGGGTTCGGTGGCGATTCTGTAGCCTCTTGCTGACGGTACTGGCGATTGCGAAGAGCAGTGAGGCATAATCGCAGCGTCATACTAAGCTGGCCCGCTGGGCCGCGAAGGGAATAGAGGAGGCCAAATGAGTGCCGCAATGTGGAAAAAGGAGGACGGCGTGGGCCCGCAGCCGATACCAACTGTGACGATATACACCGAGGCGATGAATAAGTTCACCAAGTCCGCCACAGCCTTCATGGAACAAGTGCATCTTTTGACTGAGGCTCGCTACGCGTATCAGGAAGCTATGGCGGCCAGCACAGCCTTGCGCAATAGCTTGGACGCCGGCGACGAGACCCTGAGATCCCTTATGGCCCAGCTGGAACAAGTAGTCAACAACCACTTGGGCGATCCCGTCCTCGACAAGAGAAAACCGGAACTGGTGAAGGCCGAATCGATCCGAGAGAAGAACGAAGGCACTGGCACTGGCGGGATGTATCCGTGAAAGGGATCAGGAGGCGGCGTTCTTTCAGGGTAGGAAAGTTCTAACGTTTAGCCCTCCCTTGGGAAATCCGGGCCCGACTCCGCGAAGCGTCGTTTCACAAAATGAGGGACGTCAACCATGGAACCCGCAACCTGGAACGATTTGGCGCCCGAAGGAGACGGCGGTAGGGTGGTAGTGTCTCAGTTTCTCCCTTGAGCGGATGTCACGTGAGTGGTTGATCGGGTGCTGCTTTCGACAGCCTGAAAAAAGCCGCAATGGCGTCGGTCTCGGAGCTGTGCATGTCGAAGAGGCGGTCCAAGGCTGTTATGCGCAGAACTTCCGCTACTCTCTGCGAGAGAGTAGCCAGCTTGATTTCCGCTTCTCTGTTGTGAGCTGCCACGAATGCTTCACCCAAAGCGCCGACTCCGCCACTGTCGATTTGGGTCACGTCTGCCAACTGCAAGACAATCCGCTTGGTTGTGTTGAGTGACTGTCGCAAGGTGCGAATCAATTCGGCGGCCTCCTGGCCGTAGATGAGCCTACCGCGGCATCGAATGACGGCAACGCTCGCGTGCGAAACGATCTGTAGTTCTAGCTCCACAGTCTGAAAACCTGATCGCCCACGTCATCGTTTGGGCCATATCCTAAAGCCAACCCATAAAACGGCAAAAATCAGAAACGCGACCCAGGCAGGCAACCGATGAAGAGCTGCCGCAACCAGCAGAGCGATTGCGGCCATTAGGGTCACATAGGGCCATTCGATGCGACCTTTGGCGGGCATACTACTAGCCCCCTTTGCACCCACTCCGTTCCCTCACACTGCTCCGATCGCGGAGTCAGCTCAAGCGTCCACCGAATCTAGTACCAGCCAGGCCAAAGCTTCCTCACGGGTTTTGAAAATCACCAGTTCCCGGCGGGAGAAGCTTTTTAGTTCGTCGTAAAACGAGGCGGGGAGGTCCTCTGTGCCTATCAAGGCCGACTTCTTAACAAAAGGCTTGTCGAAGACTGCGGCTTCCTTCATGGCCCGAAGGGCATCCCGATCAAACGCTGCTCCTGTGAAATCTGTAAGCACCAGGACTGAACCGCGTGGGTTCACGGTCACATGATCGGGAACCGCGCGAGCGATATCTTCGACTTCGTCGGCAGGGCAGTTTGAGAAGTCAACCAGGAGAACCCTTTTACCCAGGTGATCGATGAATCGGATACGTTCAGGCATAGCGCGAAACTCGGTCTGCGCGTCCGCAAGGCTACTTGAAGCGAATAATACACCGGCCGACTCGGCCCGTGAGCGGGAATGGCCCCGATGGGCCATAGAAAAACCAGTATGCCAGCGCGGATCGGTGATCTGAGCGTCGCGAGTGGTCCCACGCTGGGCTACACGAATGGGCCATTGTGTCGGAACTTCGAAGGGCGCAGTCTTAGAGCTTGGATTGCTCAGATCGGGGGCAGGTTCGGACAGGAATGAAATTTACTGACTTTCTTCGTAATGCCTGGCGGGAGGATGAAGGACAAGACGTCGCAGAGTATGCGGTGATGCTCGCTGTCATTCTGGCAATCGCGATTGGCACGATCCGATTGATTGGCGCCCACGCGGGCAACGTATTCGCGAGCGTGGGCAGCGCAATTCAGTAGCGAATTACGGCGACACGCATAGGAACAAGTCTGGAGCAACCGAGCGCGAAGACGCCAGCCCAAAGAACGTTACGGAACCCTAATTCTTTCATGCGTCACAAAAGCCGTTGATTCGGGGGCTTCTAGCGCGATGCGAATACCCGCCGCAGTCGGAACGAGCGCGTTTGAAGCGAGAGATCGAGGGGCGTATCTCAAGAGGAGCTGTCTCCAGCGCTCACCAGTGCTCAATAGAGTCGCTACGTCCGCCCGTCCCCAATGTCTGCCATATGCGATGGGTGAATTTTTTGGGAGAAGATCTGAAGAGACTTTCCGCTATGCGTACGCTGATTGTAGGCAAGATTGCGGCTGTGAGAACACTTGACTTCAATAGAATTCAGACCGACCCACTACCCAGATTTGGAAGACTAGAACCGAGAGCTTAGAGAAAAGCTGCGTTTCAGATTGATGATTTCGATTTTCGTACTCCGTTCTGGTACCGACGAAGCGCCCCGGAGCGGTCCTTGTGTGCTAAGTGTTTCTCAGCCGGAGTGGTCCCGGCCTGCCCTAGAATTCATCGCACGAAAACTAGATAGAACAAGCACAGGCGAACCCTCCCGCAGCCCAATAAAAGCCTCGCTTACGTAGTGGCGTCCAAGCCCAAAGAAGAAGCCGCGCGAGGAGCGGGTGCGGTACACCCACCAACAACTGCAGCCACAGCGGCCAGTCATCAAATTTCGTCATTACGACGTTTCCAACCACTTGCTCGTGCGGCGCTTTGGGCTTTGGGTTGAAGCAGCGCTCAGTTCGGTAAGGGTCTTCCGGCAGCAATCACTTCCTGTCCAGTTGTCCATCCAGGAGCAATATGGATCGATAGAGGACTTCGGCACCGTTGGCTACGTCTTGCCAAGAGGTAAACTCCACGGGGGAGTGGCTGATGCCATCTTTACTGGGAACAAAGATCATTGCCATTGGCGCAATCCGGGCGATTTCTTGCGCGTCCTGTCCAGCGAGGCTGGGCAGGTCTGTCGTGGCGAGGCGAAGCGACTTTGCCGCTTCACGAATGGCGGTTTGCAAGTTTGGATCGGCGCGAGCGGGTTCCGAGTGATCCAGCAGGCTGCAACGGGTCGCAACGTTTTCTGCTTTATCCGTGTCTACGAATCTCTGCTGAATGTGCTCCCACATGCGATCAATCTTTGCGGCATCAAGGTCGCGCAACTCGACCGGGAATTCAACCCGGCCGGGGATAACGTTGATGGCTCCAGGGGCCACCTTGACAAATCCTACAGTGCCGACTTGGCGGCCTTCTTCCGCCCGTACCACGTCGCGCACAGCAAGCACGTCCTTTGAAGCTCCGGCGAGGGCGTCCTTTCTGCGATTCATCGGAGTTGTGCCCGCATGATTGGCGAACCCAGTAACGACACAATCCCAACGTTTGATACCCACGATCCCCTGCACAACCCCGATAGGTACTTTGGTCTCGTAGAGGTTCGGGCCTTGTTCGATATGCAATTCGAGAAAACCCGCCAAAGCGCCAAGCGGGATGCGTGCGTCAGTAAGCTGTGACGGATTCTGACCGTAGCGACGGAGCCAATCCGCCAGTGTCAGCCCTTGCTCGTCCTTCGCTTCGAGAATTTCAGGCCCACGCGATCCAGCCGCAACCCCCGAGCCCAACGTCCCGATCCCAAAATGGTTGCCCTCTTCGTTCGTCCAAATGACCGCTTCCAGTGGGTGCCGAGTCTTCACGCTCCCGTCGTGTAGAGCCCGCATCACCTCAATCGCGCCCATGCTACCCACGTCCCCATCGAAGTTTCCGCCATTTAGCACCGAGTCGATATGCGAGCCGAAAAGCAATATCGGCAACTTCTCCGAGCCCGCCCGCAGGCCGAAGATGTTTCCGGCCGGATCAATCCGTACTTCAAGCCCGGCTTGCTTCATCAAACCTGTGACGTATTCGCGGGCAGCCAAGTCAGTCTCCGAGAACCCTAGGCGAGTCACGCCACCTTCAGGGTTCCGGCCGAACTCGGACAATTTTTCAAGCGTGCCTTGTAAGCGTTGCGAGTTGATGTGAAAAGTCGGAGAGTTGGCACCCTGGGCTTGTGCAACGGGCGGGAACAGTGAAGCGCCCCAGATAAGGAATGCTGGCAGACCGAAGATGATTCTGTTCATTATTTGCTTTCCTTTGCCACACGACAGCCTACTGCGGCAGCCCCACCCAACGCAGCAGATCGGCAAAACGCGGGTCGGAGCGTAGCCACAACTCCCATTCCTCCTCCGCCAATCCTTCGCAGCATACGGTAATGGGAAACCGTCTGCCCCACGGTTGGGACGGCGTGGACACTGGGTACACATGTTAGGGATGGATTAAGGGAAGGTCAACGTTCAGTGGTATTTGCCTTCATTAGGACAGCGCAACCACAACCGCCACATCAAATTTCGAATAATACTTCTTCACGTCCTTCGCCCCGTACTTCTCCCGGAGTTTCTCGACGACCGATTTCACGCCTTCGGCAGCAGTCACGGGAGAGGCTCGGAACTCTGCCTCAACTCCCCGCGCATCAATCCGAAGCGACGGGTTCTTGAGCACGTTCTGGTACCACTGCGTGTCCGAACCCTGCACGGGCAGGAGGTAGAGCTTCTCACCTTCAAGCACGAACCACACTGGGATGGAGATTGTGTTGCCCGATTTCCTCCCGATCACGCTAATTCTAATCTGGCGGAATCTCGTTAGCCGTTCTTTGAGGCTGCCTTTAGAGGTTGGCACGCTCTTCCTCCGACTGATTACGATGACCTAGTCCCTTGTCGAGGCGCTCCGAACCGCCGCCGCTGGACGCGAAAACACAGTCCCATGCGGGTAGGCATGGCCATGGAATCCGTGTGGCCAAGACCTCCCGTCCATGCTGACGCCGGGCTGGTCGCTGCCTGCATCACGGAAATGGCTGCCGAGCGTCAGGCTGCCCGTTTGCTGATCGAAATTCACGATGAACAGGCGGTGGTCACCCGTATTCGCCGGAGTTCAAAACGCGTGGAAAAGGCGCTCTGCGAGGCGAGTCACCGCTGCTCCTGACCCACTGTACCCAGAGGTGGTTCATCGCGATAGGCTCCAATCAGCACGTCTTGAAAGATACCCTTCGAAGCTTCGAAGTGACCGGGAAAAGCGAAGCGTGAATCTGGTACTCAAATCCGGCCTGCTCAAGCTGCCTTAGAAAATCAGCCAAGCAGGAACGTTCATTCTCCATGCGATGGTGGTATTCGATAACTATCTGCTTGATAGATTGAGCCTCCCCGCTGGAAAGCAAGTCACAGAGAACGCGATACTCCGCGCCTTCCACGTCCAACTTGAGAAGGTCAACCGGTCCAAGAATGAAGTCGGAGAGCCTTCTGCTCGGAACTGGAATGACTTGTGATCTTGTAGCAGGGTTCGGTACGGTGGTGCACGGTATTCGGCAAAAAGATTTTATGTAACCGTCTACACTTTTCACCTCAGAGTCCTACATGAAATCAAGTGCGCGTAGCGCTAGCAGGTTGTCCAAGATTCCACAATTCTCTACTGAGTTCACACACAGGAAATGTATTATCCGAGTAAGGGAGGAAAAATCTCGAGTTGTCAGATTTAGAGATCTTCGCATTCATCGCATCTGTCTTCTCGACCCTCAAAGGATGGCTGACCTGGTACGGCGATATAGCCTCGGTCAACCGTCTCCGTGTTCCGATTCAAGAGAGGTTCGTTCTACTGGCGGCTCCGTTGGTCTGTCTTGTGTTGATCCAAATCACCTTGACAAGACTAGCCGCCACGACCGTTCGTAGTGACGCGCTGTACATCAGTTTCTACCTCCTAGTCGGCGCAGGCTGGCTCGGTGGATGGTGTTTCCTCAGGATTTTCCTTCAGCGCGATTCCTGGTGGAGCGAAAGATAAAACGTGTGACGCTCGTCCAAGCCGAGAAGACACAGCCGTCTGAAGATCTTTCCCACGTTCTTTTGCGATGGCAGGAAGCTGGAATCGAAATTTTGGCAAAGACAAATGGGGACGTCGGCGCTCCGTCGGGGATTACCGTTTCTAGGCCTTCGAGATTCAAAGCGTCTTGGTACCGAGCGTTGGCGGGTTTGCGGCGCAGCAGTGTTGGGGCCTTCGGGTCCTTCATTCCCGAGACTTCTGCGGCAGGGTAAGGCATGGCCGAGTCTAATCAGCGACTTGGTCTTGGCACTTCGGTACCCTGGTTGAGAATGTCCAAGTAGCGGCGATACGTGAACAGGCGATGGCGCTGTTTGCCGGTCGTCTCACGAACTATGCCGAGCTTCACCATGTGCTGCAATGCCTTCGCCACAGTGGGCGCAGAGAGAGAGAGTTGCTCAGCCGTCGCCGGGATCGTGATGATCGGCTTCCTCTGAAGGTGCTGGTGAACGCGCAGAACTGACGCAGCTGGTCGGCCAATCTCCTCGATTTTGCGGCGATCTTGTTCGATGAGCGTGAGTATCTCCTTCGATGTATCGGCTGCCTGCTTGGCGGTTTCTTTGACGCCTGTCAGGAAAAATTCGAGCCAAGTCTCCCAATCTCCGTGGGTGCGGACACGGTCAAGCAGTTCATAGTATTTCTGCCTGTTAGTCTTGAAATAGAGGCTGATATAAAGAATGGGCTCTCGGATCGCACCAGCGACACACAGAAGAAATGTAATTAGCAATCGGCCCAATCTCCCATTTCCGTCTAGAAATGGATGGATGGTTTCGAATTGCACGTGCACGAGCGCCGCCTTCACCAATATGGGCAAATCTTCCTTCTCTCGATGCAGAAACTTTTCGAGGACATCCAAGCATTCCGTCATCTTCTCAGGTGGCGGCGGAACAAATGCTGCGTTCCCGGGCCGTGTGCCTCCGATCCAGTTTTGGCTTTCACGGAATTCACCCGGACGCTTCTGACTTCCGCGCCCCTTGGACAAGAGAATCTTGTGAATTTCTCGTATCAACCTCAGAGAGAGCGGAAAATCCCCCCGGAGGCGGCGAAGTCCGTGATTCATCGCGGCCACATAATTTGAAACTTCCTGAACGTCTTCCAGCGGGACACTGGGGGCTTCGGCGCTTTCGAATAGCATCAGGTCAGAAAACGACGACTGTGTGCCCTCGATCTGCGAAGAGAGCACGGCTTCCTTCCGAACGTAGAGGTAAATGAAGAGCGAGGGATCGGGGAGAATCGACGCCAGCCCATCTAGGCGTCCGAGTGCCTGGTTTGCCTGCTCAAGTAGTGGCAAAAGCGGCTGAAGAACTAGAGGAGGGACTGGTGGCAATGGCGCGGGCACGTAGGCCCGGAAGGACTCATCCTTGAAGGTCTTGACGACATAAGTCCCGAGGCGGCTGTTCGGTTTAGTTGGTGTCGCCATCACAAAACCATCGTTTCGTTAGAAAATATCTAACGAAACTATATAGCCCTTTCCTTTCGTTATCCAGCTAAAATGGGCACGCACTAAAATCAACAATTATAAGGACTTAGGAACAAAGAGAAGCTACAAGCGGGGATCGACAGGCTCGCTTTCGAGGGCAAGGACACCGAAGACGCATTCATGTACGCGACGCAGCGGTTCCTGCCGGACGAATCGTTCCAAGGCTTCGATACCCAGAGCGAATTCACGGAGTGCCAAGGAACGCTTGGTGGAAACCGAACGACTGCGCAGACGCTCCAAGTTCTCGGGCAGCAAGTATTCAGGCCCATAGATAATTCTCAGGTATTCAGGGCCGCGGCAGATCGTCGTGGAACTGCTGAGAGGTGAGCGATAGTCCTGAGTCCGCAACCGCAGCGAGCGGTTTGACCGGCTGTGCGTAGGTTTCACGAGCGGCCACGGAGACGAGTTCCTTCTCCGGGTAGCGTAGCGCAGTAAGACTGCCGCCGAAAACGCAGCCGGAATCGATGTTAATTGTGCGATTCAACCAATCGGGCTGTGGCACTGGCGTGTGGCCATAGACCACCATTGCCCTGCCACGATACTCCGCAGCCCAGTTGTAACGAACGGGCAGGCCGAATTCGTCGGTCTCTCCTGTCGTCTCTCCGTAAAGGGCGAAATCGCGGACCTTCCCCGAGCCACGGCCTTGCATTTCCTCCTTCATGCCGGCATGAGCAACGACGAGTTTTCCGTCGTCTAAGACATAGTGGCTGACAAGCTCATCGAGAAAATCCGAGACCTGAACGCGGAATTCCGGCGATTCCTTGTCCAATTGTTGTAGGGAATCAGCGAGCCCGTGCGTGAGCTGTACGTCTTTGCCCCACAGTTTGCGCATTAGCTTGATATCGTGGTTGCCCGGAACACAAAGGGCAGTTCCGGCCTGGACCATGCTCTTCACTAGGTGGAGCACCTCTGGAATCTTGGGGCCACGGCCGATCACGCATTGAGCGGCCGCCTACGGGTGTACCTCGTGGAAGCGATATATGAGTAGCGTAGGAGTGCGTAGAGCGATTTCGTTGAATTAAAAGAGCTCGATGGGTGCCGCATAGCTCGACGCAGAAGCGAGTCGAGCATCCCTTGTAACTAACGCGGCTCCGAGTTTCTCGGCAAGCACGATGTAGGCGGCATCATAGGCAGAAAAATTGTGACGGAGTTGCCAAATGCGGGGCAGGAGTACGAGATGAGGATATCGAGTAACACGGAGATCCAGCAGATCGCGGACGGCCTCGTTAGCACGATTTACAGAGACTACTCCTTGCAATGCTAGACGCCTCAGTACCTGCGTGACCTCAAGATCAAGGAGGTGAGGCGCATGTAGGGTTTCGTTGCGCGAATAAATTCGCTTCTCGATGCTCTGGCCCGCGGATGTCTGAAGAAGCCAGTCAACTGCGGCAGACGCATCGAGGACGATCATCGCGCCTCGCGCTCTTCTCGCACTAGGCGAGCGGTATCGATCTGCGCTGAAACCGGCTTACGTTTTTGCAGCCGCTCCCGCAATTCTGCGAGCGTTGGCCGCTCCGCAATTTCCTTGATCTCAGCTAACAGATAGTCCGAAAGCGACATACCTGCCATGGCAGCGCGAGCTTTCAGGCCGCGGTGAAGGGCATCGGGTACATTACGAAGCTGAATCATCTTGGACATGCTACAAGCATACTTTCATGTTAATCACATGTCAACAGGACTGCCGTTTCCAAGTTGTTCGTCCGATTCAAGAACTCCATCCCAGCGCCTCATTCGGCGTATTGGTGGTCTTCCGGAACGCATATACCCGTCCAGGAATTGGCGTTTGCTCTGACGGATAGGTCTTGTGCAGAGTCGTCGAGTCGTAGCTCGACTCCGGTGGTGGATTGGTCACTGTCTCAGTTCCGACTGCGGACGCTACAGGGCCGATCGCAACGTTTCTTTGCCTATTCCATGTGGAAAGGCAAACGGGGTGATTACATCCAGCCTTGTGTCAGTTCCACGCGATCCGCGTGCTACCGTTCCAACATCAGGGGCTCCGATTTGAGCGGCGAGCTGCTGACCGTTTTAGATGACATTGTGGGGGGCATAACAAAGAGATTGAAAATGTCGTTACGCTGTCGCCCTCGATGTTCCTTTTTCTCTCGACTCAGCTTTCAACGAAGTGCGAAGCACTGCCGCCTGCACTGGGGCAAACCGCGTAGCGGCCAGAGCGGTACAACTTCTTGGAGATCTTGACGTATCGGAGGACGGCTGGTCCGCAGTCAAAAAGATCATCCTTAGTATGAGTAACCCGAAGATCGACCCGCCAATTGTGGACGTGCCGAACCCGAGCTCGCACACTACGGATCTACCTTGTTTCCGGCAATGATCTCTACGGACAAAGCATCGACCGGAACGACACCATCATGGCAAAAGTCTTATCGGAACGGTTCGAATCAAGCTTTTCGCCAAGTCATTCATTTTGTGGGTGTACGAAGTTTTGGCGCGACACAAGCAAGGATGCGCTTCCTCACTTCAGAGTTTCGAAGCGGTAACCGGCCCCACGCACAGTCGTGAGGTGGCGAGGATTTTTAGGGTCGGGCTCGATCTTTTCGCGAATCCGGCGGACGTAGACATCCACCGAACGCGGCGTTACGTAAGCTGTATCGCGCCAGACGGAATGGAGCAACTGGTCGCGAGTAAAGACGCAGCCGGCGTGGTGGACGAAATAATCGAGCAGCCGGAATTCCGTGGCGGAGGTGGTCACCGGGTTGCCAACGACGGTGAGGGTCATGGCGCCGGGATCGATTTCGATGTCACCGATTTTGACGGGCTTTTGCGACCGGAGCGGCTGATCGAAACGACGTAGCACGGCCTTCACGCGAGCCACCAATTCCCGCGGGCTAAACGGTTTGGAGATGTAATCGTCAGCGCCGAGTTCCAGGCCAAGAATGCGGTCGGACTCGCTGTGGTTTTTCGAGGGCGCGTGATTGGCCTTGAGCGTCGCTTTCGCCTGAAGAGCCAGTTTCACTTCGATGCGCTCGACCAGTTTTTGGACCTTACGATCTTCGCGGTGCTGGGGGCGTTACTGTTGGTTTGTCGGCTGGTTTGTCATCCCCACTGTCTGCCACAGGCCGGGGCTGCCTGATCACCTCTTAGGACGATATACGGGTGCCGAACAATTTGCCCGGAATTTGTTATGTGACGTCGGGACTCCAGTGACTAGTCTGGAAGCCAGCACCACTAACAATTGCGGAAGATTGACAACGTGTACGATGGAAGAGGCTGATGTTGTAGAAGAAGCAATTACACCCACGATCCGGTCGATGAGTGTAATTGCAATTTTAGGCCATCTATCGGCAGGACCTTCGCGATGGGTCTCATTCTCTGTTCTCAGTGTTTGTCGGCGTAGTGAATGCCAGCATCAACTTCAGCTATCGCCTGCTCCACCAACTTTGTTGCATTGGCCCTGTGACCACCCTTGTCGTGTTCGGCCGCTCTAAGTTCCTCTTGGGCCTCCTTCAAATGCCGCAGAGCAGCTTGCATGTGTGGCTGCCTCTCCTGGGCTTGAACTTTCGATTGTGATCCAGAGCAGATCGCGAGAGACGCTGCCATGACAACAGCGGCAATGAAAATTAAAGCCCTGTTTTGCTTCATAATTTCACTCCTTGGAGGATGAAATGTGGTGACAGCCGGCTTCGGCTGAATAGTCGTCTCCCACATAAAGTAGGCCGCGAGTTTCCTGTTGCCAGTCAGTCACGCGGCCCGAGACAACTCCTACGGAGTTGCCCAAGCATTATGATACTTAACCGACCCTCGACCGCCCAGGACCGCTCCAAAAATTAACCTTGGCGTCACATTGATCGCGCGACTGTCTGTGGTCTAAGACCACCGAACGGCCGGTCATGTTCATTGCGCATTCACCGGATAACCCCCTTCGCGCTAAGGTCGTCGCCGCTGGATTCTACCGGTGAACTATTACAGGAATGTGAAAGCGGACGGTGGTCGAACAGTAGCGTAGGCATCCTTGCAATGTGGCAATATTGTCGCTCCTTCGCTCCGAGAAAGAAGCTGATCTCAAATCGTAGCATCTTGGGGACGCCTGGTCAGGAGACCTCGCCATGGCGCCAAGTTCGGAGGTTGACGACATAGAGCACAATACAAAACAGGTTCGCGGGAATGAAAGCAAGCTGCGCTGTTCGTAACCCGATGACGCAAATGACCAGGCTATTTGCTGCCGCTAGCACCCAGCCCTCCCAGTGTCTTCTGCCAACCAGAATTGTTGAAAAAACCGTGAGTACACAAGACAGGCAGTCAAGCCGCAACACAAGCGAGAGCATCTCTAGTTTCATATCGGTTATTTTCCCGCGGATAGAGGTGCTAGTGTTCATTTCGCGGCGGCGATGGCGTAACCTTGGTAATCTAAAATGTTCCGAATTCGTGATGGCTAGTATCGCAACAGCCAGGACCAGCCAATTGGCCACTACGCTTCCGGGGACTCAGGCCCTTGATCGTTCTCTTGCCCGCCGGAGGAGCGATGAAGATGTGGCGTTCCGGCATTGTTACAAATCATACCCAATGGCTTGGTGAACCATCTTCATCTCCTAGATTTTACTTATGACATTCCGCACACGCGACCTACAGTCGCCCAGAGGTTTGACAGAGTTGTGAGACGTTCGCCCCTATGCAACCACGGATCCTTCAACTTGAGTGTGAACCGACTGCTGCGGTCAATGTTCGGGATCACGTGGAAATCCTGAATTGTCCTATTGTGGATGTCGAGCAGCACGAGGAGCATGACAAGTCGACGCTCAAGCGAAACTGGGTCCACTGCCAACGGATCGTATCCTTCCAGGGTCGGACGTCCGCGAAAACACAAAGCAGATATACCGTTGTTACGTAGCCGCAGGCGAGCGCGCCACCTTCCTCCACGCTTTTTTCCGCGGCTTCATCCGGCTGCGGGTGTCACCGGCCTGCGTGCCACTGCCAGCGTGGAGCCCTATGCGGACGTGAATTTAAAGATCTGGATAGATGCTGGCAAGATTCCCGGCCCGAAAATTCAGGGGGCAGGGCCGTATCTGAAAGGCGAAGGGGAATTTTCGGCTGCTCGTCCACGAGCTTAGCGTTCCGGCGGCATGGGGGAAGTGTATCGAGCGAGAGACACGCGACTGGAGCGCACGGAAGCCCGCCAACACGAATTCTTTCGGCAGCAAGTTCCACTACTTGGCTACGGGGATGTTTTGGGCGTCTGCCCCCGGTGCCGCGGAAGGTAAACTTTGTTCCGCAGATCCTCCCGGATTTAACAGGATATTCATATGCCCGAAATGCTTTTGTAACACGGTGTTCATATACTTCCTCGTGCCGACTCACTCAGGTCGAGTGACCCCCAAACAAAACAGGAGGCAGTTGCATGGAAACGTACTCCGCACCGAAGGATTTCCGGCGGGCGCCGTGGCGCTTGGTTTTGCTTGCTATTTCTTTTTGTCTGATCTCCGCTCACGCTTTTGGCGCAGAACCTCACCCTGACCCCAAGCTGCTCACCATCAAGCACATCGTCGTGATCTATCAGGAGAACTGGAGCTTCGACTCCTTGTATGGCCTGTTCCCGGGAGCCAACGGTCTGGCGCAATCCTCGTCCACCTCCCTGAATCAGACTGACAGGTTCGACCAACCTCTCAGCGCGCAAACAGGGCAGCCGTTCAGCCTGGTATCCGGATCGCTGACGCTGACCACACCGCCGCAACCGATCAACGCCGGGCAGATCGATACGCGCTTTACGGCCGGACTCGATACCCTGCTTCCCTATGATGTTCTGAAGAACTCGACCCTACAGGCCAACGACACCACGGGCGACCTCGTTCACCGCTACTGGCATGAGCAGTCGCAAATCGATCACGGCGCCATGGATTGGTTTGTCACTTGGAGCGACAACCCGGGCCTGACCATGAGCTACTTTGACGCGACCAATATGCCCGAAGGACTGCTCGCTCAGAAGTACACCATAGCGGATAACTTCTTCCATGCGGCCTTTGGCGGATCGTTCCTGAACCACCAGTTCCTCATTTCGGCGGCGGCTCCGGTGTATCCGAACGCCCCGGCAGCCATGCAGGCTGTCCTAGATACGGACGGGCAACTCCTGGTGAATCCGACGACGGGCAAGATCGTGCACGACGGCAACATCACCCCCATCGGCGGCGTGTCGTTCACCGTTCCTGGAGCGACTTTCGACAAGAACTACGCTGTGAACACGATTTTCTCCGCGAACCTGGTTCCCACGTTTTCCACGCTCGGCAGCGCAGCCTTGCTGCCATCCCTGAATGACAGCGACCCGTCCGATACGACCCGCCCTTTCAATCCGACAATCGGCGACCGCCTCAGCGCGAAGCATATCAGCTGGAAGTGGTACTCTGGCGGCTGGGACAATGCCCTGGCCAGCACGGCTAGCAACCCAGCCAACAACGGCGTTGTTCCTCCGAACCCGCCCGTCGACCCCCTGTTCCAATGGCACCATCAGCCCTTCGCCTATTATGACAACTATGCTCCGTTCAAGAATGGCGTCCGCAATCCGGTATCCGCGGCACACCTGCAGGATGAAAACAACTTCTTCATGGATCTGAAGAAGGAACGCCTGCCGGCGGTCGCCTTTATTAAGGCGCTGGGACCCGACAATGAGCATCCCGGATACGCCGGCCTGTTGCAGGGTCAGCAGCACGTTGCTGATCTTGTGAGCGCAGTGAGACACAGCGACTATTGGGACAACACGCTCATCATTGTGACCTATGACGAACACGGCGGCCGTTGGGATCACGTGACACCGCCAGTCAACGGCATCTGGGGCGATGGTTCGCGTGTTCCTGGAATCATCATCGGACCGCGTGCCAAGCGTGGTTTTGTGGACCACACGCAGTACGACACGCTTTCGATTCTCAAGACGATCGAGGACCGCTTCGGACTGGAACCACTGAGCGCTCTCGATGCTCAGGCCACCTCGCTGAAGAACAGCTTGCGCTAGATAAAACCGAACAGCAAAAACGACCCTGGGCGGCCTAGTCGCCCAGGTGTTTTTATGTGTGCCAAGCATGTTCGACAGCTAGGAGGTGCAAGTCCTCTACCCAGTCCGATGGAGACGAAGGGTTAGCGAAGCGCAAGGGTACACCAGAACAATTACTCTGGCAGTTCACGCTGCAATCGTGGTGTGCAGTCCACCATGCCAGTCCAGAGCTCATTTCACACCAGAACCTGCAGCTACTCGCTGGCCGATCCCATTTTCCGTCTCGACGCTCTAAGTTGCCTTCAACACAATGAGGCTGGCATCATCCTGAAAATGTTCGCCGCTATGCTGCGATGCGGCGCGTGTCAATAAGCCCATCAAGTGCTCGGCGCTAGAACTGGGATTTTCCCGCGCGATACGGATCAGGTTGTGTTCCCCGAACGATTCCTCCTCCGCATTGCAGGACTCTACCAACCCGTCGGTGAAAAGCAGCAACTTGTCACCGCTTCTCATCTGCAGTTCGCTTTGTTCATAGAGCCAGTGGGGGAACTGTCCCAAGACGGCTCCTGCCGCCTTTAGCTCCGTGGATGTGCCGTCCGCCCGGATTAACAGTGGCGGGTTATGCCCAGCGTTGCAATAGGTCAGCCGATTGGCTACGCTGTCCAGCACAGCATAAAAAAATGAAATGAACTTTCCCACTGGCGTTAGATCACACACGATGCGGTTTAGCCGGTGACACAGTTCACGCGGCGCCAGCCTCTGCCAGATCAGCGGTTTTAGCGCCGCCTGCAAACTGGACATCAGTAGGGCTGCCGGCAAGCCCTTGCCCGCTACATCAGCAATGCAAAGCACAGTGTGTCGCTCGCTGATACGCACGACGCTATAGTAGTCGCCGCCCACGAACCGCAACGGCTGTGTCATGGCGGCCACCTCATAGCCCGCCACTTCGGGCAATTTCTTGGGCAACAGGCTACCTTGAATCTCGCGGGCCTCCTGCAGTTCTTCGTCACGCTGCCGTTGCGCCCGCTGCTGCGCCCGTGCCCACGACAGTTGATTTTGCAATTTTTGCAGAAGGTCCTGATGTCATCACCACCACGGGAAGCAGGTTATCCATGGATCGAGTCTGCGACACCAGCTCCAGCCCTTCTCCACCCGCGATGATATCGCGGGTATAGTTGAGGTCCATTAGGACAACATCGAATTGTCCTGTCTCCAGGGCCCGCAACACGCGGGCTGGATGCGTGACTGCTTCCGTCGAGAAACCGGAGGTGCTTAACAACATCTGTAGGGCGTCGAGAATGTGCTTCTGATCGTCCGCAATCAGCACTCGGCCCATCCCGGATGGCCTCACGGGATGCGTTTCCCGCATTGCTACGGCTTCCATGTGTTAATGAGTTGCAAACTCAGGGCCAAACGGCCAAACTCCCACTCCGCACAGGCTGCTCATTCCAAGGCGCAAATGGAAGCGATGTCATATATCGAAAGGCTACGGCCTGTGCGCTTATGGAATCAGCTGTCCGAAAACGGACAAAGGGAATCGGGACCAATGCATAGTGAAATGGGGATGTCACAACAACAACGGGCGGGCTCCAGTTTCCGGCTTGCCGACATCCATGTATTTCTTTGCAAGAGGAAAACGCAGAATTCCTGAGGCCCGATGGGGAGAGCGCGCACACCGAGCGGGCAGAATCGCGCGTAGCTCGCAGGTGTGCTGTCGGGGCAGTAAGTACCTCAATCCACGCTTGCAACAGCCGTTTTGCTTGGCAGATTAGCCAGCCTCGCGCGAATGGCTTCATATGTCTATTGAAAGTTCTCGGCTGCAAGCCGGACTTGAGAGCGGCGACTCACGATCTCCGTCGAACGTGCGCTCGGCTCTTCCACTCTTCGGGCGGAGAATTGGAGCAGATCCAATTCCTTTTAGGTCATGTTTCGGTGCAAACGACGGAACGCTACCTTGGCTGCAAGCAACGGATTCACTCGGCAGCGAATGACCGTATTGGCATCGAGCCACAGCCTTGACCCGAGCGCTGCCTTCGGGTGAGGGGTGCCGACGATCCTGCGGACCCCTCAGCCGTCGCCCGTGTTCCAGCATCCGCACCCGCGGGATCGCCATTAACAGACCGAGCACGAACACCCCGAGCGCTCCAACCCACGCGGGCCGTATCAGGTCGTCGGGCGATTGGCCGTCGTAAATCCACTCGGCAAGCATCTGGTTCATTTGCGCGCTGCCGTAATGCACCGTGTCCACCTTCAGCGCGACGGCTCCCGCCTGCCCCGCCTGTGGCGTAAGCGCAAACGGAAACGGAAACGGGGGCCACCCCTGCTGCAGACCGGGCACCACGTCGGCATCGACGGCCATGCGCTGCTTCCCGCGCCCGTCCACCTTCGCCAGCAATCGGTAGTCGCCGCGCGCCGTCGGGAAAGTTTTCGTGTTCAGGCATTGGACCCAGTACCAGCGTTGCAAGGGCGTCCACATCTCCGACGTTCCGGTACGTGGAGATTCCGATGCCCACCGCCACCGCGATCAGCAGCGCTCCCAGACTCGACACCGGCCACTTCGTCGGCCAAGGCGGGGTCACATCGGCAGGAAGACCACCCGCTTGGCAACACCGTTCTTCCAGGGCTCTGTCTGGGAGGTTCGAAGGTAGGCAATTGGCCGGAGGACGAATACCTGTTCCTTGCGGTTGGAGTCAAGGTTGACCTTGCTCAAGTTGAGCAGCCTTCTGCCTTTCCGCTTCGGCTTCTGCGGTCCGGCCTGCCCGTTCCAGAGCAGTGGCAAGTCCTCGGTGAGCTTCGACATATGTCGGGTCGCTCGAAACCGCTTCCTGGTAACGCTCGATGGCGTCTGTGACCTGATTCTTTAGAAGAAGCATGCTGCCCGTGTTGGCTGTAAAATTTGCCCGCTGCCGGTTGACGGCTACGCGAGTGAGGTCAGCTGCCTTCTTGCGCTCCGCGAGAGCTTCCGTAGTTCTGCCTTGCTGTGCAAGAACGTTAGCGAGCGTGATGTGTGGTCCTGGCTGGTGTGGCATCACTGCGATGGCCATTTGGAGCGCATCGGACGCTGCTGCCAGCTTGTTCTGCTGTTTGTAGACACTACCCAGGACGGCCCAGCCATCGCCGTTTTCTGGGCGCAGCTTCAGAGCGATTTTGAACTGTTCCACCGCGTCGTCGAAGCGGCCCCTCTGCATGTCCAAAATGCCGAGGGTATAAGGCGGATCAGGGGAACTCGGGCTGAGGCGCGCAGCCAACTCTAGCTCTGCGGTCGCGGCGGCGAAATCGTCCTTTAGCTTAAGTGCGAGGCCGAGATCGTAATGCAGCTCATAGGCTTCGGGAGCAAGTCTCAAGCCTGCACGGAACTCGGCCATCGCGTCATCTAGGTCGCTCACTTGAAGATAGGCGACTCCCAGACCCTGATGCACCAAGGGATCGGCGGGAGTCTCTTTGACGGCCCGCTGGTACAGCGGAATCGCTTCCTTGGATTTCCCCGTCTGGACCAGCGCGAGGCCAAGATTGGTCAGCGCCGGCGCGTTATGCGGATCTGCAGCGACAACCTCCTGAAGCAAGGGTATAGCGTGCTGCTCCTGTCCGCTGGCCTGGAGGGCGAGAGCAAGCTGATACTTTGCTTCGAGGGAAGAAGGAGCGAGCGCGAGAGCGCGCCGCAGAACAGGGATGGCTTTCTCGATCTCTCCATTGGCAATCAGTGCCTTAGCGAACTCAACCTGAACGAAAGCGCTTTGCGGCGAAAGCTCGGCCGCGATCGTTAGTTCCTGCACGGCCTCTGAGGTTCGCTGCTGCATCATGAAGGTGAGGCCGAGGTGCAAGTGCGCTTCGACGAAGTTTGGATCGAGGCGAATCACTTCTTTGAACTCGCTTACAGCGCCATTCCAGTCTTGTCGCTGGGCTTCAAGGGAGCCAAGTGTGTCGTGCAGGATCGGATTTTCGGGAGCAGCTGCGATTGCGCCTTGAGTCTTCTCTATAGCAAGCTCGGTTTGTTGGGTGCCCGCAAGTGCTCGTATGTAGAAAATCACCACGCTCGGCGACAGCGGACTAGCGGCATTCCGGTCGAGAGATCGAAACAGAGCTAATGATTTTTCGTGATCACCTGATTGTTCGTATGCGACCGCGAGGTTGATCTGAGCACTTCGGTCGTCGGCCTTGAGCGCGAGCGCACGTGTGAGTTCGCGAATTGCTTGTGTATATTGGCCGAGTTGCACGAGCACGGAGCCCAGCGCACTATGCCCCTCGGCTATATCTGGTGCGAGCTGGACGACTTTCTCAAACTGTTGTCTCGCGCTAGAAAGATCACCACTTTTTTCTGCGGCGTAGCCGGCGTGAAAGGCTGTATCAGCTGATCTAAGCCGTTGTTGTCGGCTGTCAATGGCCGCCAGACTTGCGGCAAAGGTACAGGAGACAAGCAGAGCGCCTGCGAATTGGTACACCCAAGTACGGCGCAATAATCGCATCGTTGTAGGCTATTGAGGAGATTCGAAGTGCGGCTCGCTGTCCGCCTGAATCTGTTCCGCCGCCTGGTACTCCCGCGCGGCATCATCGGTTCGTCCAAGAGCGCGATAGGCCTGTCCCAATAGGTAATGTGCCATATAGTTTCTTGGATCCATTTGCAATGCATGTTCAAGGTACATCTTGGCCATCAACGAGTTCTGCTGCTTCAGCAGAACTTTGCCGAGCAAGATGAAAGGTATATTCACAGTCGGTTCAAGGAGCACTGCCCGATCCAGAGCCTGCTGCGCGCGGTCAAAGTCGCCGGCACGGATGTAAGTATCTCCCAACCGTTCGTACACGGCGCCGTTAAGAGGATCGAGGTCGCGTTCCTGTTCAAAGTCAGCGATGGCGTTGGGCAATTGCCCATGGGCGAGCGCGATCTCGCCGAGAAGAAGATGTGCCCGGGGGAGGCCGGGATTGAGTGCGAGCGCTTTGCGCGCAGACGTCTCCGCGATAGGAAGATATTCGCGGCGCAGGAGCATGCGTGCTGCGAGTAGATAGGCCGGCGGGGAGTCGGGAGCGAAGCCATATTGGGTCGCAAATGCCCTGCGAGCATCGTCATAACGCCCTGTGTCTATATAGCAAAGGCCCAGGATATAGTTCGGGTCGACATTGGCATTCGGAACAGAACGATGTGCCTGTTCGAGCAGTGGAACCGCTTGGGCGGGCTTCCCCGCACGAAAAAGGCTCACGCCCTCCATTTGCATTGCTTCGAGATTCTTGGGATCTTGGGCAACAGCTTTTGCGAACGCTGCCGTGGCTTCGACCATCTTGCCTTGCTGGTAGAACACCATGCCTCGGAGATATTCGACACCGGCCGGTTCCGGCTGTTCTGCAGCCAGGGTATCCAGTTTCTGCAGAGCCTGGTCTAAGTGGCCGCCGTCAACTAGATCTTCCGCATGACGCAAGGGCGCTAAAGGGTCTGGTGATTGACCCCATGCTGGCAGAGCCAGCCCTCCCACCACCCAGAAAAGACAGAACAAGCGCATATAAGAAGATGAGGAAAAACAAAGACCGACCACGAGTCTTGCATGCTCGCTGTTATCGAAACAATGATAAACGCTCGTGTGCCAACGGGTGCCTATGGCACACGTGGACTATTGCCCACTCTCGGTTGTCTGATCTAGGGTTCTGTTGCTTCAGCAGGTTGCGTGGGGGCTCCTGTCCGCAGGTAAACGTTTTCTCCCGGAGTCGGACAGGGGCCAGCTTCAGATTTGCCGCGCCATTCCTGCAGAGCCCGTGAGGCCTGTACGTGGCATACGCTCCGCAATTGAAATCTGGAGGAGGGACGATGTACTCAATAACCAGGACGCATTTCAGATGCCTGATGGTGTTGATCGTGGTTGCCATCGCCGGCTGGTCAGCCACGAGCCTTTGGGGACAGGCCATTTACGGATCAATCTATGGGCAGGTCACCGACAGCTCGGGGGCGGCCATCGCGAATGCGACAGTTACTGTTAAAGATGTGGCCAAGGGCACCTCAGTTCAGGTGACCACCGACTCCATTGGTGAGTACAAGGTCGAGCACTTGATTCCGGATTTCTATAACGTGTCGGTCGCCGCACCGGGGTTTCGGGGGGCCGAGACCCAAGGCATCCGAGTCTCCGCGGACACGTCTCCCAAGGTGGACCTGAAGCTCGATGTGGGTTCGGCCACAGAAACCGTGACGGTAACAAGCGAGGTTCCGCAACTCAAGGCGGATCGGGCTGATGTCGGGTTGGTCCTGAATGAAAAGACAGTCTCGGACCTGCCCAATTCTGGCCGCAACTTTGCGAGTCTCCAGTTGCTGATTCCCGGAACGCAAGTTATGGGTTGGTCCCAGAATGCTGCCGAGAACCCTCAAGGCAGCCCAACGGTTCAAATTAACGGCCAACATTTCTCGGGAGTCGCATACGAGCTCGACGGAGCAGCCAATCAAGACCCCATCCTTGGTCAGATCGTTATCAACCCGCCGCTCGATGCAGTTACGGAAGCTAAGATCACGACGCAAAACTATGACGCCCAATTCGGCCAGGCAGTGGCCGCCGTGGTCACAGCACAGACCAAGTCCGGCACCAACAGTTTTCATGGTGATGTGTTCGAGTATCGCCGAACCGATGCCACGTTCGCCAGGAACCCATTTACCCAGGTCTCGAAAGACCCAGTCACTGGCCTTCTCATTCCCGCCGCCAAGTACAATCAATTCGGCGGCTCGCTCGGGGGCCCGATCCTGAAGAACAAGGCGTTTTTCTTTGTTGATTATCAGGGCACTCGGCAAATTCTAGGATCTTCCGCACGCCAGACGGTGCCGACCGCCCTGACCCACAGCTCCTGTCTTTCGGGCAATGGGTGCGACCTTAGCGACTACCTCACCGCGCGCGGACCGCAGATAGGCCAGATATACAATCCTCGTAACATAACCGCGACCGGCCCCGCGCCCTTTGCCAACAACTTCATTCCTGCGGCGGACGTTTCGCCGCAAGCGCTTGCACTTCTAGCGTTGATACCGCTGCCTAATGGAGCAGGAACCACGAATAACTACTCTGGCAGCGGGAATGGAAAGCAGCACAACGATTCGGTTGACGCTCGCATTGACGACCAACTGAGCGAGCGTACCCATGCCTTCGGCCGCTACAGCTATTTCGGGAACGGAATTTCGTCGAACACCATTTTCGGCAAGGCGG
>WNFT01000595.1_pt1 | contig 34715 bp, 36 predicted proteins | sample 5400191 | NCBI WGS metagenome assembly WNFT01 (sample SAMN13153359, study PRJNA577476) | soil metagenome | isolation source: 80 cm saprolite under Madrone tree | place: USA:California | collected 2016-06-14 | reverse complement strand
TGAGCGCGTTGCTCGTCACCCAGTCTCAGGCGCTGGCGTCGAACGTTGTCACGAGTGGGGTCCCGACCCCCGGCCTGTCGTCGTCGGACACGGTTACGAACGTGAACGAGAGCTCGAACGGCAAGAGCAGCTCAGCCAAACGTCAGGACTCGATCGTATCGACGATACTGACTCCCAAGGCCGGTCGTGACGACATTCAAGCCACCGCGGACGACCGGCATGTCGCTCAACAGATCAATTCCAGTGGCACGGAGAGCACCAGCAACGGGGGCAGCAACAGTCTTTTGAGCAACAGCCTCGTGGGCAAACAGCGGGGCAGGCGGTAACGGGTCGGCCAGCATCGAGTCGATAAGAGCGCCATCGTGAGGCTCGACGAGGAAGTACTGCACCTGCGCCGGCACGTCGACTCTCTCGAACAAGAGAACAGAGATCTACGTCGCCGATTCGCGTTTCTGGCGCAAGATCTCGAGCTGGCTCGGGCGAAGGTTACGAATGCGCTCCGTAACCTTCAGGGGCTTCTCGACCGCGTCAAGGCGATGGAGACGAGGATGCGCGAGGATTCGTCGATGTCCATGCGTTGACATCCGCGCTCGTGCGGGAGCTCTCGGCGATCGGTGTCCTCTCGAGCTCAGCCCGCGAAATCAGGCGGAACGGGCCGTCGAGGCGTTCTCCGTCACCGGCCGGCCATCACGACGAGCACGCATCTCCCACCGGGTCGGTCGAGGGTCCGAGTCGGACGAGGTGCCGCCGAAATAGTTGATAACAGTATCGATCCGCCGCGGCTGATCGGCGAGAAGTAACGTCAGGTATCGGATAGAGCCTACGACATCGAGCGGTGTGGCGGTCATGACTTCCTCCCGACCTTTAGATACGGGATCGCCGGAAAAGGATTCAGAGCCGTCGCAGCGCCGCAATCGTCTCGCTTGGCTCGGGCCGCGTGGTGTAGTCGGGGTCGGCCTCGGCGTAGCGGATGACCCCCGTGCGATCGATCACGAACCGGGCCGGGATCGGCAGTGTCCACGACGCGTCGCCGTTGAACTTCGCGAGATCGAGCGGAAACGTCGCGTAGAGATCGCGCAAGTACTGGGGCAAGGCGAATCGCAAGCCGAACTTCGCCGCCACCTCGTTGCCCCGGTCGGTCAGGATCTCGAAGCTGAGCTGGCGATGCTTGATCAGCTCACGGTTGTGCTCGGGGAGCTGGGGCGAGATCGCCACGGGCGTGGCGCCGAGCGCCGTGATCTCGGGGAGCGCTTGCTGTAGAGCTACCAGCTCTACGTTACAGTACGGTCACCAGCGTCCGCGATAGAACGTCACGACCAGGGGACCCTGGGCGAGGAGCCGGCTGGAGTCGACCATCTCCTCGTTCGCGTCTGGTAACACGAACGCGGGCACGCGCTGGCCGGGCTTCAAGATCCTGGCCGGCGCTCCTGACTCGCGCAGCTCGTCGACAGCGCGATGCATCGTCTTGACCACGTCGGGCGAGCGATTGCCTTCGAGCCGCGTCCGCAGTGCTGCGAGATCTTCCTTGAGGCTCATGAGCTCCTCACTGTAATCGTTTGATCACCCACGGTCATCGTCGCGTCCCAGGCCACCGCGATAGCGCCCTTGACGCTCTCGTGCGCCGGGCAGCCCTGGGGATGAGCGGCCAGGGCACGCTCGGCGGCCTCACGCGCCTCCGGGGGCACGCTCAATCGATAGTGGACCGTAATCGATTCGATCTTGATCGTCTTGCCGATGCCCACGATACGCCCGTCCACCGTGGCGGTGAACGTCGTGCGATCGAACGGAATCTTGCGCCCTGCCAGGGCGCCGGCCAGTGTGCCGTACATTCAGCCGGCGACGCCGGCGACGATGTGATCCAGCGTCGACGCGATGGGCGGTCCCTCCTTCGCGCCATAGTACTGGCGAAGGGCGCCCTGGACGCCGTAGGTCACCGGCTCCGGAACGTCGCCGAGATAGGCGCGACGGTACCCGTCACGATACTCGAGCCGGGCGTGGGAGACGTATTCGAAGGGCTCGGTCATGAAGTGGTCCTCCTGCCTTTTGACACATCCTTCTGGCCCAACGATTCGCGGGGCTCAGCGTGAGCGCAGGACGAGCGCGTGGCCGCCGGCGTCGCGGATGACGACCTCACCGTTCATCGCGGCAGCCCGGGACACGCCGCCGACGCCGGGTGCAAGGACCGTCGCGCCGGCGCTCGTGATCCGTGACGTGAGGGCTGACGGCGAGGACACGGTCAGCAGCGTTCGCCACGCGACGAGATCGGTCAGGGCCGCATCCACCGGCAGCGCCCGGCCGGTGCGCGGCGCGAGGTATTCGAGCAGCTCGATCCCGGGGCCGTCGGCAGCGCGCAGCGTCGTGATGCGGAGCCGGGCGCCGGTGACCGCGTTCAACCGCTCCTGCTCGGGGCCGTGGTTCTCGCTGCGCCCGACGACCTGGAGGCCGAGAACGTCGCGGTAGAGCCTGAGGCTCGCGTCCGAGTCGCCGACGACGATGGCGGTGTGATCGATGCCGAGGAACACCTTGTCGCTCGGGACCTGCCACCTCGCCGCACCCTTGTCGGGCGGGAACTGGAGGATCTCCAGCGAGTGCCCATCGGGATCCTTGAAGTAGAACGCCCAGATCCCGCCGGCGTTGGGGTTCCAGTCGGGCAGCTGCTGAGGCTCGGGCGAGGTGCGCTCGGCGCCGTGCCGCCTCAGCCACAGATGGGCCTGGTCGATGTCGTTCACGATGATCGCGATGTGCTGGAACCAGCGGTCGTTGCTTCGAGCGTCGGCCGGCAGTGGCCGACCGCTCGGCGCGACGTGCTCGACGAGGTCGATCGCCTCGCGGCCGAGCCGGAGGCGAGCGATCCGGGATCGCGCGCCCTCGTCGACCACCTCGCTCTGCGAGATCAGCTCGAACGTCAGCACCCTCGTGTAGAAGTCGATCGCGCGCTCGAGGCTCCCGACGGAGATGACGACACCGTCGACCGACCGCGCCGCCGGGACTTCCTGGGCCGGCGTGGCCGGGCGGAGCAGGAGAGGAAGCGCGAGGACCAGCACGGCGACGACGGCGGCTGTCCGGACGACCCTGGGTGTGGCCATGGCGTGACTCAGCATCTCACGAGGGATTACGAGCGTACCGGCAGCGGAAGATGCATCGCCGGTCATTGGCGTGATGGAGCTTGGCGCACGGCACGGAAGGCGCCGACGAGCGCTGATGAACCTCGGCCGCCAGCAGCATGCCGAAGAGCGGCGCGGTGAGGTAGATCCAGAAGCCCGTCCAGAGCTGGGCGAGCACCGCCGAGGCGAAGCTCCGAGCCGGGTTGAGGCTCATCCCCGACAGCGGAGCCTCGAGGGTGATGGAGACGGCGACGAGCGCTCCGGCGAGCAGCCCGGTGAACGAGGCGAGCCGGGGCAGGCGGGCCGTCGTGACGAGGATCATCGTCATCATCACGAAGGCAATCGCGAGCTCGGCCAGGAACGCGATGGACACGCCACGCGGCCCGGGGATCGTCGCCACGTAGTTCACCGACGGCGCGCCCACGAGACTTCCGGCCGCCAGCACGACGACGGCCAGCCCCGCGACAGAACCGATGAACTGGGCCCCGACGTAGAATGCGGCGTCCCACGGCGCCACGCGGCCGAGGCGCAGGAACGTCAGCGTCACGGCCGGGTTGAAGTGAGCGCCGGACTGCTGACCCCACGGCGAGTAGATGAGGCTGATCGCGGTGAGGCCCATGGCCAGGCCCATGAGCGCGCGTCGCAGTAGCGGCCCGAGCACGGCTCCGGGGGCTGCGGGGTGGAAGAGGACAATCGCGAAGCCGGATGCCGAGATCATGAACAGGCCCAGGCCGCCGGCTTCCATCAGATACTCGGGCCAGTGGCGCTTCACCGCGTTGGTCATGGCGCGGGATACGACACCGCGAGCTGCCCAGGGGATTCGCGAACCGTTCGGAGGGTGGAGGTGTCCAATGCCGCACGACATTTCGCACGGGTCGAAGGAGGCGTCGATGGACTACCAGCCGCTCCAAGGACAGAGAGCCCTGGTCACGGGTGCCAGCTCCGGAATCGGCGAGGGCATCGCCCGGGCGTTCGGCGCTGCCGGCGCCTCGGTCGTCGTCAACTACGGGGGCAACGCCGACGCCGCCCAGCGCGTCGTGGACGAGGTCAAGGCCACCGGGAGCGATGCGCTCGCGATCCGGGCCGACGTGTCGAAGGAAGCGGACGTGGAGATGATGTTCGCCGAGATGAAGCGCGCGTGGGGCGGCATCGACATCCTCGTCAGCAACGCCGGCCTCCAGCGTGACGCGGCGATCACCGACATGACGCTCGAGCAGTGGAACACGGTGATCAGCGTGAACCTCACCGGAGCCTTCCTCTGCGCCCGCGCCGCGGCCCGCGCGATGATCGGACAGGGCGTGCGGCCTCAGATTTCGCGCGCGGCCGGCAAGATCGTCTGCATCTCGTCGGTCCACGAGATCCGCGATCAACCGGCCGGCCTGGCAGACACCGGAGGCGTTGGCCTCGCTGCTCAAGCTCATCCCGTACGGACGCATCGGTGTCCCCGACGACATCGGCCGGACGGCGGTGTGGCTCGCGTCCGACGACGCCGACTACGTTCACGGCCAGACCATCGTCGTGGACGGCGGCATGACGCTCTACCCCGAGTTCGCTCAGGGAGGCTAGGACGATGGAGTGTTACGACGTCGCGATCATCGGGACCGGCGCCGGCGGCGGCACGCTCGCGTGGGCGCTGGCCCCGACGGGGAAGAAGATCCTGCTCCTCGAGCGCGGCGAGTACGTGCCTCGCGAGCCGGACAACTGGAGCACGCGGGCGGTCAACCTCGAGGGGAAGTATCAGACGAAGGAGACGTGGCGCGACCGCGACGGCGAGCCGCTCCATCCCCACACGAACTACGGGGTCGGCGGCAACACCAAGTTCTACGGCGCCGCGCTCTTCCGCCTCCGCCGTGAGGACTTCGGTGAGCTGAAGCACTGGGGCGGTGTCTCACCGGCGTGGCCCATCGGCTACGACGAGATGGAGCCCTACTACACGCGGGCCGAGCGGCTCTACCACGTCCACGGCCAGCGCGGCGTGGACCCGTGCGATCCGCCGGCGAGCGCGCCCTATCCGCATCCCCCGGTGAGTCACGAGCCACGCATCCAGCAGCTCGCCGACGACTTCGCGCGCCAGGGTCAGAGCCCGTTCCCGGTGCCGCTCGGCATCATGCTGAACGAGGCCAGGCCTCACGCCAGCGCCTGCATCCGCTGTGGCACGTGCGACGGCCATCCGTGTCTGGTGCGAGCCAAGTCCGACGCCCAGGTGATCTGCGTCGATCCCGCGCTCGAGCACCCGAACGTCCGGCTCGTCACCGGCGCGCGCGTGACGCGGCTCGAGACGAGTGCCAGCGGACGCGAGGTGACCCGCATCCTGGTCGAGCGCGGGGGCGTCGAGGAAGCCTACGCCGCGGACGTCGTCGTCGTCTCCGCCGGCGCCATCAACTCGGCGGCGCTGCTGCTCCGCTCGGCGAGTGACCGGCATCCCCACGGCCTGGCCAACGGGTCGGGCGTCGTCGGCCGCCACTACATGGGCCACGTCAACTCGGTGCTGATGGCGCTGTCGAAGTGCCCGAACCCGACCATCTTCCAGAAGACGCTCGCGCTCAACGACTTCTACTTCGGATCGCCCGAGTGGGACTTCCCGATGGGCCACATCTCCTTCGTGGGAAAGTTGGACGGCGAGACGCTCAAGGCCGGCGCGCCCAGGCTCGCTCCGGGCTTCACGCTCGATCTCATGGCCCGTCACTCGCTCGACTTCTGGCTGACGTCGGAGGACCTGCCCGATCCCGACAACCGCGTGACGCTCGACCGGAACGGCGACATCGTGCTGTCGTACCGGCCGAACAACGACGAGGGTCACCGCCGGCTCATCGCGAAGCTCGAGCGGCTGATGCAGGCCCAGGCCAAGTGCATGGTCCACGGCCACGACTGTCACCAGGGCCTGTTCGCGCGGAACCTCTTCCTCGGCCAGCGCATCCCGCTCGCCGGTGTGGCCCATCAGAACGGCACGATCCGTTTCGGCCACGATCCGCGGGCCTCCGCGCTGGACGTCAACTGCCGTGCTCACGAGGTCGACAACCTCTACGTGGTCGACGCGTCGTTCTTCCCGTCGAGCGCGGCCGTGAACCCGGCGTTGACGATCATGGCCAACGCGCTGCGCGTCGGCGACCGGCTCAAAGATCGGCTGCGCTGATGCTCGACTTCGGGCGCGAGACCACGGGCGACCTCGCGGCCGCCGAGCGGCGCGAGTGGCTCTGCACCAACGGCATCGGGGGCTTCGCCTCCGGAACGGTGGCGGGCACGCTCACCCGCCGCTACCACGGCCTGCTCGTGGCGGCGCTCGAGCCGCCGCTCGGCCGGACGCTGCTGGTCGCGAAGATCGAGGACCGCGTCGAGTACGGCGGCTCCACGCACGAGCTGTCGGTGAACCGCTGGGCTGACGGCACGATCGCGCCGTCCGGTCATCTCGCGCTCGAGCGCTTCAGCCTCGACGGCACCACGCCGGTGTGGACCTACGCGTGCCACGAGGCGCTCGTCACCAGGCGCGTCTGGATGGAGCCGGGAGCGAACACGACGTACGTCCGCTACACGCTGCTCCGCGGGCCCGAGCCCGCCGTCCTCGACCTCGGCGTGCTCGTGAATCACCGCGACTATCACGGCTCGACGCGCGGGGGATGGACGATGGACGTCGCCCCCGTCGAGCACGGCGTGAAGGTCACGGCCTTTCCCGGTGCGCGTTCGTTGTGGCTGCTTTCGGGCGGCGCGACCGCGGCGGCGGCGCACGCCTGGTACCACGGCTTCGATCTCGCCCGCGAGCGCGAGCGCGGCCTGGACGCGCTCGAGGACCATCTCCACGCGGCGACCTTCCGGGCCTCGCTGAGCCCCGGCCAGTCGGTGACGCTCGTTCTCTCCACCGAGTCGGAGCCGTCCCTCGACGGCGAGGCGGCGTGGCGTCGTCGCGTCCACTACGACGAAGGCGTCGTGGCGACCTGGCGGAACGCTCAGCCGCAGAGCAGGACGGCGCCTGCGTGGATCGAGCGCCTGGTGAGCGCGGCGGATCAGTTCATCGTGCGCAGGGCGACGGCCGAGGGGCCCGACGGCACGACGGTCATCGCCGGCTATCACTGGTTCGGCGACTGGGGCCGCGACACGATGATCGCGCTGCCCGGCTTGACGGTGACGACGGGGCGTCCGGAGATCGCGCGCCGGATCCTGACGACGTATGCCCGCTTCGTCGATCGCGGGATGCTCCCGAACCGGTTTCCCGACGCCGGTGCTCCCGAGTACAACACGGCCGATGCCACGCTCTGGTACTTCGAGGCGATCCGCGCCTACCACGCGGCCACCGCCGACGATGGCCTCATCAAGGACGTCTTCGCCGTGCTCGAGCACGTCGTCACGTGGCACCGAGAGGGCACGCGCCACGGCATCAAGGTCGATCCCGCCGACGGGCTGCTGATGTCGGGAGAGCCGGGCGTCCAGCTCACGTGGATGGACGCGCGGGTCGGCGACTGGGTGGTGACCCCGCGCATGGGCAAGGCCGTCGAGATCAACGCCCTCTGGTACAACGCCCTGCGCGCGATGGCTGGCTTCGCGCTCCGCATCGGCCGGCCGGCGCGAGAGTGGCAGACGCTGGCGCGTCGGACGCAGTCCGGGTTCGAGCGGTTCTGGTACGATGCCGGCGGTTACTGCCACGACGTGATCGACACGCCCACCGGCGACGACTCCACGCTTCGCCCGAACCAGATCTTCGCCGTGTCGCTTGCCGAGAGCCCGCTCTCGGCGAGTCGTCAACGGCGCGTCGTCGAGGCCTGCGGCCGGCATCTGCTGACGTCGCACGGGCTGCGCACGCTCGCACCGAGCCATCCCCAGTACCAGGGCCACTACGGGGGCGATCAGCGGAGCCGCGACGGCGCCTATCATCAGGGGACGGTCTGGCCCTGGCTCCTCGGACCGTTCGCGCTCGCTCATCACAAGGTCTACGGTGATGCCGACGCCGCGCGGAGCCTTCTCGCACCGCTCGCTCATCACGTCGCCGACTACGGCCTGGGCTCGATCGCCGAGATCTGCGAGGGCGACGCACCGTTCGAGCCGCGTGGCTGCATTGCCCAGGCGTGGAGCGTCGCCGAGACGCTGCGGGCCTGGCACGAGCTGGGAGGACGAGACGCATGAAGACGGCGCAACCGACACGCATCCTGATCCTGGGGGGCGGCTTCGGCGGCGTGCACACCGCGCTCGCCCTCGAGAAGCACCTCGCGCGCGAGCTGCGCGAGGGGACGGTGGAGCTGGGGCTGGTCAGCCGCGAGAACTACATGGTCTTCCAGCCCATGCTGCCGGAAGTGATCTCGGGGAGCATCGGCCTCCTCGACACGATCACCCCGATCCGCCGGCTCTGCCCGGCCACGAACCTCTACACGCGCACGATCGAGAAGATCGACCTCGAGCGTCGCTGCGTGTCGGTGGCCGCCGGGTTCGGCTCGCAGCACCGGAGCCTGCCCTTCGACCATCTCGTCATCGCGCTGGGCAACGTGACCAGCTTCGCCGGCCAGCACGGCCTCGCCGAGCACGCGCTCCCGTTCAAGTACCTCGGCGACGCGCTCGCCGTACGGAACCGGCTCATCTACACGCTCGAGGAGGCCGACATCGAGCGCGATCCGGAGATGCGCCGCACCCTGCTGACGTTCGTCGTGGCCGGCGGCGGCTTCTCGGGCGTCGAGGCGGTGGCCGAGATCAACGACTTCGTGCGCGCCGCGGCCGGCAGCTACCGGAACCTGCCCAAGGACGAGATTCGCGTGATCCTGCTGCACGCCGGGCCGCTGATCCTTCCTGAGCTGCCGCCCTCGCTGGCCGAGTTCGCTCAGCGGCTCCTGATGAAGCGCGGCGTGGAGATCCGTCTCAACACGAGGCTGGCCGGGGCGACCGCGGAGGCAGCCCTGCTGGCCGGCGGCGACCGCATCGTGACGCGCACGCTGGTCAGCACGGTGCCCTCCATGCCGAACCCGCTGGTCGCCATGCTCGACTGCAAGAAGGACCGCGGGCGGATCGTCGTCGACGAGTCCCTGGAGCTTCCCGATCATCCGGGCGTGTGGGCCGCGGGCGACTGCGCCTTCATCACCGACGCGAAGAGCAAGGAGCCGGCGCCGCCCACGGCCCAGCACGCGACGCGCGAGGCCCGCTGCGTCGCCGAGAACATCGTGGCGAGCCTGCGTGGCCGGCCCAGACGCGCGTTCTCGTTCAACGCGCTCGGCAAGATGGGGTCGCTCGGGCACCACTCGGCGGTGGCCGAGGTCTTCGGCCTGAAGATCTCGGGCTTCCTCGCCTGGTGGCTGTGGCGGACCGTATATCTGATGAAGCTCCCCGGGCTCGACAGGAAGATTCGCGTGGCCACGGACTGGACGCTCGATCTGATCCTGCGCCCCGACATCGTGCAGTTCAAGACCGACAAGCCGGTCGGCATCCGCCGCGAGCACTTCGAGCCGGGGCAGGTGGTCTTCCGCGAGGGCGACCGTGGGGACTGGCTCTACGTGGTCGTCGATGGCGAGGTCGAGGTGCTGAAGACGATCCCTGACCGCGGCGAGACGTCTCTGCGCACGCTCGGGCCCGGCGAGTGCTTCGGCGAGATCGCGCTGGTGAGCGATTGCCCGCGATCGGCGACGGTGCGCAGCCTCGGCAACGTCAACGTGCTGGCCGTCGACCGGGAGGCGTTCCAGGCGCTGTTCTCGAACCTGCCTCCGCTGCGCGGCTTCTTCGAGCAGTTGATCGAGATGCGGAACAGGTGAGCGTGGAGGGTGTGATGACACGCGAAGAGCTGCGACTCCAGGAAGCTCAGCGACGGACGGCTCACTGGCGGCGGTGGGGCCCGTATCTCGCCGAGCGGCAGTGGGGCACCGTCCGGGAGGACTACAGCGCCGGCGGCACGGCCTGGGACTCCTTTCCCCACGATCACGCGCGCTCGCGCGCGTACCGCTGGGGCGAGGACGGCATCGCCGGCATCTCCGACAATCACGGCCGGCTGTGCTTCGCGCTGGCGCTGTGGAACGGGCGCGACCCGATCCTCAAGGAGCGCCTGTTCGGCCTGACCGGCAGCGAGGGCAACCACGGCGAGGACGTCAAGGAGTACTACTTCTACCTCGACTCCACGCCGACCCACTCGTACATGAAGTACCTCTACAAGTATCCGCAGGCCGCATTCCCGTACCGCGACCTGGTGGACACGAACCGGCAGCGCGACCGCCGCGCACCCGAATACGAGCTGATCAACACCCGCGTCTTCGACGACGACCGCTACTTCGACGTGATGGTGGAGTACGCCAAGGCGAGCCCCGACGACGTCCTGATCCACATCGGCGCGACCAATCGCGGACCGGAGCCCGCCGAGCTCCACCTGCTGCCGACACTTTGGTACCGCAACACGTGGTCGTGGGGAACGAGCGACGGCGAGCGCCCGGCGCTCGTCGCCATCGCCGGCCGCCCCACCACGATCGAGGCCCGTCACGCCGGCCTCGGCACGCGCTGGCTGCACTGCGACGGCGCTCCCGATCTGCTCTTCACGGAGAACGAGACGAACGCCGAGCGCCTGTGGGGTGTGGCGAACGCCGGCCCGTACGTGAAGGACGGCATCAACGATTACGTGGTCAGCGGACGGGCCGACGCCGTGAACCCGAAGCTCGAGGGAACGAAGGCGGCTGCCCGTTACCGGATGGTGATCGCGCCGGGGGCGACGACGACCGTGCGCCTGCGCCTGACCGACGTGTCGCCGACCGGCGATCGGTCCGGCGATCCCTTTGCCGAGTTCGAGCGCGTCGTGGCCAGGCGCCGCGACGAAACGGACGAGTTCTACGCGGCGATCATTCCCACGCAGCTCTCGGCCGACGGCCGCAACGTCATGCGCCAGGCGCTCGCCGGGCTCCTCTGGAGCAAGCAGTTCTACCATTACGACGTCGGCCGCTGGCTCGACGGTGACCCGGGGGACCCGCCGCCGGCGGTGCGCCGTTACCGACGCAACCGCGACTGGCGGCACCTCTACAACGAAGACGTCATCTCGATGCCGGACACGTGGGAGTACCCGTGGTACGCCGCGTGGGACCTGGCGTTTCACATGATTCCGTTCGCGCTCATCGATCCCGAATTCGCGAAGGCGCAGCTGATCCTCTTCCTCCGTGAGTGGTACATGCATCCGAACGGCCAGATCCCCGCCTACGAGTGGGCGTTCGGCGACGTCAACCCGCCCGTGCACGCGTGGGCGGCGCTCCGCGTCTACCGGATCGAGCGCCGGCGGTGCGGAAAGGGCGATCGCGAGTTCCTGGAGAAGGTGTTCCACAAGCTCCTCCTCAACTTCACGTGGTGGGTCAATCGCAAGGACGCCGAGGGCAAGAACGTCTTCCAAGGCGGCTTCCTCGGCCTCGACAACATCGGTGTCTTCGACCGTTCGGCGGCGCTCCCGACGGGCGGCCACCTCGAGCAGTCCGACGGCACGTCGTGGATGGGGATGTACTGCCTCAACATGCTGGCGATCGCGCTGGAGCTGGCGCGGGACGACCCCGCCTACGAGGATGTCGCGTCGAAGTTCTTCGAGCACTTCGTCTACATCGCCCACGCTATGCACGATCTCGGCGGCGAGGGCTTGAGCCTGTGGGACGAGCAGGACGGATTCTTTTACGACGTGCTCCACACCGACGGCCAGCACGCCCGAGTCAAGGTGCGCTCGCTGGTGGGGCTGATCCCGCTGCTCGCCGTTCAGGCGCTCGAGCCCGAGATCGTCGACAAGCTGCCCGGCTTCAAGCGCCGGATGCAGTGGTTCATCGACAACCATCCCGAGCTGCGCGAGCACGTGGAGGAGATGACGCAGCCGAACGGGTGCGTGCGCCGGCTCCTCTCGATCGTGTCGCGCGAGCAGCTCCCGCGGGTCCTCCGGATCATGCTCGACGAGGCGGAGTTCCTGGGCCCGCACGGCATCCGCGCCGTGTCACGATGCCACCGCGACCACCCTTACGTGCTGAGGATCGACGGGATGGAGCACCGGATCGACTACGAGCCAGCCGAGTCGTCGAGCGACCTCTTCGGGGGCAACTCGAACTGGCGGGGCCCGATCTGGTTCCCGGTAAACTATCTCCTGATCGAGGCGCTCCAGAAGTTCCACCACTTCTACGGCGATGCGCTCAAGGTCGCGTGCCCGGCCGGCGCCGGCCCCATGCTCAACCTGTGGTCGGTCGCCGGCGAGATCTCGCGGCGCCTCACGCGAATCTTCCTCCGCGACGAAGACGGGCGTCGTCCCGTCTACGGCGGGACCGAGAAGTTTCAGCGTGATCCGCACTGGCGCGACCTGATCCTCTTCTACGAATACTTCCACGGCGACAACGGTGCGGGCATCGGGGCCAGCCACCAGACCGGCTGGACGGGGCTCGTCGCAAAGTTGCTGCAGCAGAGCGGGGAGTAGGCAAGCGCCGCAGAAGCGCGCCGCGCACCTACGCGACCGCGCACAAAGAAGTTGGCGAGGCGACGGGTCGCGGTCCACTCTGGACGCCGTGAAAGCCTGGGGCGGCGTCACCCTGGTGATCATCGCCGCCGGCCTGATCCGGTTGCGCCTCCTCGACGTGCCGCTCGATCGCGACGAGGGCGAGTACGCCTACATCGCTCGCCTCCTCCTCGCGGGCGCGCTGCCGTACGCGAGCGCCTGCAGCATGAAGCTGCCCGGCATCTACGCCGTGTACGCGGGACTGTTGAAGACCTTCGGGGAAACTCCGGCCGGCATCCGCCTCGGCCTGACGCTGGTGACCAGCGCATCGACGGTGTGCGTCTTCCTGCTGGGACGGCGACTCCTCGGCCCCTGGCCCGGTGTTGCGGCGGCGGCGACGTTCGCGGCGCTCACGCTCAGCCCGGCGCTCCTCGGCACCGCGGCCAACGCCGAGCACTTCGCGGTGCTTCCCGGCTTGATCGGCCTCCTGCTGCTTTTGCGGGCTGTACCGTCCGGCTCGCGCGGAGTCTGGCTGGCGGCGGGCATCCTGTTCGGCGTCGCGCTCGTCATCAAGCAGCACGCGGTGTCGTTCGTGCTGTGCGCCGCGATCTATCTCGCGCTGGCGCACGCCCGGCGCGCGCTGGTCTGGGTGCTCGCCGGAGCGTTCGTTCCCGTCGCCGCGGTGTGGCTGTGGTTCGCGGCCGCTGGAGCGTTCCGCGAGCTCTGGTTCTGGACCGTGACTTATGCCTCGGCGTACGCATCGATACGCTCGCCGGCCGACGGCCTCAACGTCCTTCCCGAGATCCTCGGGATGATCGTTCCGTTCTGCTTCGTCGCGCTCATCCTGGCCGGCGTGGGCGCCGTGCTGACCGTCGGGGATCGTGACCTGCGCCCGGTCGCTCGTTTTCTCGTCCCCTTCACGCTCACGTCGTTGCTCTCGACCGTGATCGGCTTCTATTTCCGCCCGCAGTACTTCCTCTTGCTGGCGCCGGCGCTCGCGCTGCTCGCTGCCGTTGCCGTCCGCGCGCTCGCCGAACGATTGACGCCACGGCTGGGCGTCGCCGGCGCAGCCATTGCGGCGGCCGTCCTGCTCGTGGCGGTCTCCCATACCCTATGGGCTCACCGCGCGGTCTTCTTCCAGCTCGGGCCCGACGCTGTGGCTCGCGCGATCTACGGCGGCAATCCATTCCCGGAGTCGGTGGCCGTCGGGCGCTACCTGAAGGCGCACACAGGAGCCGACGACCGCATCGTCGTCATCGGATCCGAGCCCGAGGTCTACTTCTATGCGCGCCGACGCGCCGGCACCCGCTACATCTATATGTACCCGCTCTTCGAGAACCAGCCCTACGCCGCCTCCATGCAGGACGAGCTGATCCGCGACGTGGAGACGGCGGCGCCCCGGTTCGTCGTCTACGTCAACGTCCCCACGTCGTGGCTGGTGTCGCCGGCCGCGCCCCGGCGCATGCTCGAGTGGTTCGAGGGCTATCGGCAGGCTCACCTCGAGCAGGTGGGACTCGTGGACATGCTGACGCCTCAGCTCACGCTGGTCTACTGGGACGGCGACGCCCGCGGAAAGACGCCGCGATCAAACCTCTGGCTGGCCGTCTACCGGAGACGCGACGCCCCGTGAGCTCTCGACCCTCCAGCCACGGGACACCGCCGCTCGTCGTGCTGCGAGGCGTGGAAAAGACGTTCAGCTCGCGCCAGGGCGCCGACTACGTCGCTGTCCGGGGCTTCTATCTCGAGCTGGCGCGCGGAGAGTTCTTCTGCCTGCTCGGCACCAGCGGCTGCGGCAAGACCACGATCCTCAACATGATCGCCGGGTTCGAGAAGCCGACGGCCGGCGTCATGGAGCTGGAGGGGAAGCCGATCGCCGGCCCCGGCCGCGACCGCAGCGTGGTCTTCCAGGGCGACGACTCGCTCTACGACTGGCTCACCGCGCTCGAGAACGTCGAGTTCGGCCTGCGCATGCGGGGCGTCCCGAAGACGACGCGCCGCGAGCAGGCCCATCACTACCTCGATCTGGTCGGCCTCACCGGTCAGGAGGCCAAGCACCCGTCCGAGCTGTCGGGCGGCATGAAGCAGCGCATCCAGATCGCGCGCGTGCTCGCCAACGAGCCGAAGATGCTGCTCATGGACGAGCCGTTCGCCGCCCTCGACGCCCAGACCCGCGCCGTGATGCAGGAGGAGCTGCGCAAGATCTGGCAGGCGACGGGAACGTCGGTGCTCTTCATCACGCACGACATCGACGAGGCGATCAGCCTGGCCACGCGTCTCGGCGTGATGTACGCGGGGCCGGCCTCGCGGCTCAAGGAGGTGGTGGACGTGGAGCTCGAAGGCGCGCGGAACCGGACCGACGACCGCTTCCTCGGCTACTACCGGCGCGTGTACGGGATGATCCGTGAAGAAGTGGAAGTGGCGCGGCGCCGGGAGCGCCCGGACGGGCCGCGATGAGGCGGCTGCGCGAGTACGGCAGCTACGCGATCGGTTTCGCCAGCCTGTTCCTCCTCTGGCACGTGGCGGCGGTGTACCTCGTGCAGTCGGCGCTGTTCCCGCCGCCCGGCTCGGTGATCGCGCGCGCCGTCGCGCTGTTCCGGGACGGCACGCTCGTCGCCAACGTCGCCATCAGCCTCGAGCGCATCCTCACCGGTTTCGTGTGCGGCTCGCTGCTCGGTATCCCGATCGGCCTTGCCATGGGCAGCTTCGCCCCGATCCGGCGGATCCTCGATCCCTACACGGAATTCCTCAGATTCATCCCGGCCGTGGCCATGATCACCGTGGCGGTCATCTGGTTCGGGATCGGCGAGACCTCCAAGCTCTTCCTCATCATCTATGCGACGGTCTTCGTCGTCGTCCTCAACACCGCCGCCGGCGTGGCCAGCATCGCGCGCAACAAGATCCGGGCCGCCCAGGCGCTCGGCGCCACGCGCTTTCAGATCTTCTGTCACGTCGCGCTCCCCGCAACGGTGCCCTACATCCTGACCGGGATGCGCCTGGCGATGACCAACTCCTTCGTCACCATCGTGGCCGCCGAGCTGGTCGCCGCCAACAACGGCCTCGGCAAGATGCTCTGGGACGCGCGCCTCTACATGCTGGTGGACGACATCTTCGTGGCGCTGCTGGTGCTGGGCTTGCTCGGCTTCGTCATCGATCGTATCTTCCGCTGGTGCATCTTCCTGTTTGCGGGGCGGTACTCGCCGGTCGTCTGACGGTCGAGGCGCCGGCGCCCGAGAAAGGCTCCGCCATGATCGTCGCTCGCCTCGTGCTCGTCCTCGCCCTCGTCGTGGCCATGGCCGCCGGCGCGGCGACCGCCCAGAGCCCGGCCCGGATGGTGATCGCCACCGGCGTCGATCCGGCCTTCTCGCAGTTCTACGTCGCCCAGGAAGCCGGCCTCTTCAAGAAGAACGGCCTCGACGTCCAGATCAACACGGGGCCGTCGGGCTCGGGGATGGTGGCCTTCCTCGTCGGCAACCAGATCAACGCCGGCTATGGCGCGGAGCAGGCCGGGATCACGGCCCACACCATCGACAAGAACGTCGTGATCGTCGCCGAGGGCACGACGCTGCTGCGCTGGTTCAGCATCGTGGGCGGCAAGAACGTCAACTCGCTCGACGACCTCAAGGGCAAGCGGGTGGGCATCGCGCCGGGGACGGGCAGCGAGGTGTTCTGGCTGGAGGTGGTCAAGCACCTCAAGCTCAACCGGGCCGACTACACGATCGTCAACGTCGAGGCGCCTGAGATGGTGGCCGCGCTCGAGCGCGGCAACCTGGACGGCTTCGCGGTGTGGGAGCCGTGGCCGACCCGAGCGATCATGAGCGTCAAGGGCGCCAAGATCGTGCGCGACTCGCAGGGCATCTTCACCGGCCGCAACTTCATCTACATGAACCGGGGCTGGATCGAGAAGAACCGCGACGCCGCCGAGCGGTTCATGACGTCCATCGCCGAGGCCAACGACGTCATCAACAACCACCGGGAGGACGCCACGCAGATGGTGTCGAAGTTCCTCAAGCTGCCGCCCGAGATCACCCGCGAGCTGATGCCGAAGCTCGCGTTCCCGCTCGCGCTCACCAACGACTCGGTGGCCAACGTGAACATCGCGATGGACCAGCTCATCAAGATGGGCAAGCTGAAGCAGCCCGTCGATCTCCGGGAGTACGTCTATCCCGATCTGCTCCGGAAAGTCCGCCCGGCGAACGTGACCCTGACGCTACCCAAGTCCTAGCGTCACGGACGGGCGCACGACCAGCGCCCAGCCGAGCTGTTCGAGGGTCACGTCGACGTCCTGCTCGCGCCGATCGGTCCGGCGGCGCTCGGTGCCCGCCGGCTCGTCGCGACGGCGGCGCTCTCGGAATCGACGATCGAGGATGACCGTGACGCCATCCATCGAAGCCACCCGCTCCTGGACCATCTCGAAGCGCGCGGCGTTCTGCCAGGACATGATGAAGAGATATCGAGCCATGCCGCGGTGAATAGCAAGAGTCGAGCCCGACCCGTCGACCCGCGAAATTCGCGAGGGCCCGAACGTCCCGCCGCCAGGTCGTAAAGAAACTCGACAGCGGGCACGCCGATTGCTCGGTAGCTCGTTTGGAGGACACTGGCCATGGCACAGCGGATGTTCACGACCCTGGTCATCGTTGCAACGGTCTTCACAGTCGCCATCGGGTGCGCCCGCACCAGCGCTCGGACGAGCTCGACCCCGGCGGACTCGACCCCGGCGGCCTCGCCGTCCAGCGCGTCGACCGATCTGGTCGGGACGTGGGGTGGATCGGCCTGGGAGCTGGCTGGCGGGATCGCCGCGGCGCGGACCGACGCCACCTTGCAGCTCAATCCCGACCAGACGTGGTCGGCACGATGGAAGACGAATCAAGGCAAGGAGCAGACGGCGTCGGGGACGTACACGACGTCGGGCAATCGCGTCTTCCTCAAGAGCTCGTCGGGTCGCAGTACCTCGCTCGTCCACCGGGGGGACGACCTCTACGGCATGCTCGACAGCGCGGTGGAAGACCTCGATGTCCAGCTCGACCTGAAGCGGGTCCGGTAAGGAAGAGAACGGTTCAGTCGGGCGGCCGGCTCACGACGGGAGCCGCGGCCACGCCGTCCGCCTCGAGCTTGGCGGCGACGCGGAACAACGCCGACTCGCGGAAGGGCGCGGCGACGAGCTGAACGCCGAGCGGTAACGCGCCCGGCGTGACGACCGGGACCGAGATCACCGGCAGGCCGATGAACGACAGCGGCTGGGTGAACACGCCGAGGTGCGAGCGCGTGGACACGAGGACCCCGTCGACCGTCGTCGTGCTGGGCGCGCCGATCAGCGGCGCCGGGTAGGGCGTCGTGGGCGCGAGCAGCACGTCGACGTCGCGGAAGATCTCGGCGACTCGGGCCCGATACCACGCTCGGAAGCGCTGGGCATGCACGTAGGCGGTGGCCGGGACGAGCGCGGTAGCCAGGAGCCGCGGGCGCGTCATCGGATCGAAGTCCTTGGCCCGCATGCGCAGATCATTCAGGTGCAGGTCGGCGGCTTCGACCGCCGTGATGATCATCGCGGCCGCGCGGGCCCGATGCGCTTCGGGAAGCGTGACCCGAGTCTTCACGTTGAGCGCCGCGGCGACGCGTGCCACGGCATCGAGCGATTCGGCGCTGGCCAGCGCTGAGAAATGACCACTCGCGACCGCGATCCTCACCCCCGCCACACCTCGCGGACGCTCAGCCACGCACGGCTCGGCCTGACGCTCGGCGCAGACCTGATCGGTCGGGTCGGGCCCCTGGATCGCGTCGAAGGCCAGGGCGAGATCGGCCACCGAGCGTGCGAAGGGGCCGACGTGATCGAAGGACGATGCCAGCGGAAACACGCCGGCGCGCGAGACCCGCCCGAACGTCGGCTTGAGGCCGAAGATCCCGCAGAGCGCGGCAGGCACCCGGATCGAGCCGTTGGTGTCCGTGCCGAGGGAAAGCGGCACGAGCCCCGCAGCGACGGCGGCGGCCGAGCCTCCCGACGACCCTCCCGCAATTCGCGTCGGGTCGTGAGGATTGCGCGTCGGGCCGTGGTGTGTGTTCTCGGTGGAGAAGCCGTAGGCGTACTCGTCCATGTTGGTGACGCCGACCAGGATGGCCCCGGCGCGGCGCAGCGCGGCCACCGCCGTGGCGTCGCGCGTGGCCGGGGCGCGCTCGGCCTCGATCTTGGCTCCCGCCACCGTCGTGACGCCGGCGACGTCGAACAAATTCTTGGCCGCGAACGGCACTCCGGCGAGCGGCCCAGGGTCTTCGCCTCCAGCGATCCTCGCGTCGAGCTTCGCCGCCTCCGATACCGCGTCGTCGCGCCGTACGAGCGTGAAGCAGTTGAGCCCGCGGTCGCGCTGCGCGATGCGCTCCAGGGCTGCCGCCGCGACGTCGCGAGCCGAACGCCGGCGAGAGCGAACGTCGGCGGCGATGGCTTCAGCGGTCATCGCCGCGCCACCCGCCATCGCAGCGTCGCTCATGGCCTGAACACCGGTGCGGGGTGAATGTCCTCGGGAAGCGGGAACTCCATCACGAGCTGGGCGGCGCCGAGCAACACCGCCAGCGCCGCGGCGACGTCGGCCCGGTCTCTCAGATCGATGCGCAGGCCCACCGGTTCGGCGAGCCGATCGACGTCGGCCTCGGTGACGCGGGGGAGCGCACTCACGTCGATCTCCCGGCGCGCGCCGCGACGTAAGCGCGCCAGCCGCCCCAGCGCGTGATCTCGACCTGGCCCTCGCAGAGCGCAGGCTCACCGAGGACGCCGAGAGTTTCCTGGCCATCGGAGAGTGTCACCTTGCCGACGCAGAGCCCAGGCGGCTCCTGGAGCAGCACGTGAGCGAGGCCGGCGGCCGGGACGTCCCACACCTCCACGGCGATGGCGGCGCCACCCTCCTTCACCCGGATCATCGCGGGGTGGCGGTCGTCGATCGACCAGAGGCGATAGTGCGGCACCGTCGTCGTTTCGCGCACGAAGCGCGCGCCGGCGGCGAGCAGGTTGCCGTTCAGCTCGAGCCCGCGCATCAGCGTGCCGTTAACGGCCAGCGGGACGTCCACGCTCATCGCCGGGCGATGACGGCGACGGGCCCGCCGCCGCTCGGCCCCTGGTGTTCGGCCCCGCCCGAGACGTAGACCATCGGGTCGCCGATCACCGATGCGATCACGCCGCCCACGACGGCGCGGGCGTGCCGCGTGTGGTTGATGTCGGAGTCGTCGATCATCGTGTGGCGGCGGCCGCGGATGCGGCCGGTGGGCGACGCCTCGGCCTTCGCGTAGACGCCCACCACGCGTCCGGCGCCGTCACCGTCACACCCGGCGGCGCGCATCGCGCGCCGGACCGCGCCGGCGTCGATCGCGTCCTCCATCACGTCGTGGCCGATGACCAGGTCGCTGGCCGAGCCTTCCGCGTTGCCGAGCACGATCAGCTCGCAGTGGGACAGCTCCACGCCGGCCGACGTCGAGGCGACGCGCGAGAAGAGGTCCCAGCGCTTGCAGACCGCCGCGTCGTTCACCGCGTCGCGCTCCACCTCACCGAGCGCCAGCGCCACGCCGAGCGCCGAGGCTCCGCGCGAGTAGCCCATGGAGCCGTAGGTGCTCGTGGTCGCCACGCGGAACCCGCGAGCGGTGGCGGCGGTGATCGCCTCGGCCGTGAGCAGCGGGCACTTGATCTGGACGAAGTGGACGTCGGCGATGTTTCGGATGGACGCGTCGGTCATGGCCGCTCGTACCGCCGTCTCGACCTCGCGGATCTGGACCATCGTGCCGAGCTCCTCGGGCTTGAACACCCGCGTGCTGGCCACGCCGGCCACGAGCCCGCGTCCGGGGCGCGGAGTCGCGTCGACGTCTCGTCGCACGAAGACCGTCACGTGAGGCGTGATGATGCCCTCGGTGCCGCCGGACATGATGAACTGCACGCGCGAGGTCACCGCGTCGGGCGTGGTGCCGAGCCGCGTCGCGAGCAAGGCCGCGTACGCTGCCGTCGAGAACCCGCGGCTCCAGTCGTTCACGCAGCCGTTGCCCTCGGTCTTGCCGAGCACTGCGATCACGTCGCGGGCGGACACGGTGCCGTCGTCGATGAGCCGGGCCAGCCCGCTGACGTCGTCGGGGCCGGCGGTGGGCAGCCGATGGATCTCCATGCGTTGCATCGTCGTCTCCTCGAGAGCGAGTATCGCAGCGGCGAATCAGTCGTGCCTGGACGACGTCACGACGACGGGCGATCGCGCGCGAACGCGGTGCCGATGGCGGCCGGCAGCTGGGCCGTGCGGCCGAAGCCGGCGAGCATCGCGAGCGACACGACGTACGGCGTCATCTGGATCACGTACGAGCTCACGGGCAGCCGCAGCCCCTGCACTCGGAGCTGGAGCGCGTCGGCGGCGCCGAAGAGCAGGCACGCCAGCAGCGTGCCGAACGGCATCCAGCGGCCGACGATGATGGCGGCGAGCGCCAGGTAGCCGCGGCCGTTGGTCATGGCGTCGGTGAAGGTGCCGACCTGCTGGAGCGAGAGCACGGCGCCGCCCACACCGGCCAACGCCCCGCCACAGGTGACCGCGAGCATGCGGACGCGGAGCGGGTCGGCGCCGCCGGCAAACGCGGCGGCGGGATTCTCGCCGACAGCGCGCAGCGTGAGCCCCGGCCGCGTGCGCACGAGGAACACGTAGATGGCGACGGCGGCCGCAAGAGCCACGTAGGTGAGCACGGGCTGGCTGAAGAGCACCGGCCCGAGCACGGGCAGTGACGCGAGCCCGGGCACCGGCATCGCGGCCAGCGGCGAGACGCGGATCGTCGGCGCTTCGCCGTGGCCGAGCAGCCCGCGCAGCAGGAAGCTCGTGAGGCCGACGGCCAGGATGTTGACGGCGAGGCCGGTCACCATCTGCTCGGCGCGAAAGCGCGTCGTGGCGACGGCCGCCAGCGCGGCCATGGCGGCGCCGCCGAGGACGCTCGCCGCGACGCCCGCCAGCATCGAGCCGGACAGGAACGCGGTGATCACGCCGGCGAACGCTCCCGCGAGCATCATGCCTTCGAGGCCGACCGCGAAGACGCCCGCGCGCTCGGAGAGAATCCCGCCGAGCGCCGTGAACACGAGCGGCGTTGCGATCCGGATGGTCGCGGCGAGGAACTCGGTCACACGCGTCGCCGGCCGGCGGTCAGTCCCATGGCCGAGAGCACGAACACCATCGTGAGCCCCTGGATCACCGCCACGAGCGGCGTGGGCACACCGACGGCGCGCTGCATGGCGACGGCGCCGGTCTCGAGGAATCCGAAGAAGAGTCCGGCTGGCAGCACGGCGAGCGGATTGAGGCCGCCGAGGAGCGCGATGGCGACGGCGTTGAAGCCGAAGCCGTGGGCGAAGCCGTCGATCAACCGGTAGTGCACGCCGAGCACCTCGATCGCGCCGGCGAGACCGGCCAGCCCGCCCGAGAGCAGCATCACGGACATGAGCGCGCGCGCCGGTGAGATCCCGGCGTAGGCGGCGGCGGGAGCGCTGGCGCCGAGGATGCGGAGCCGAAAGCCGAACGGCGTGCGCCAGAGCGCGACGTGGCCGACCGCGACGGCGGCCAGCGCGATCAGCACGCCGACGTGCAGATCGGTCCCGCGGACGAGCCGCCCCAGCCACGACGCCGCGGGAAGGAGCGGAGACTGGGGAAAGCCGGAGCCGGGCTCACCGAGATCGCCTTGCAGAACCTCGCTCACGATCAAGAGCCCGACGAAGTTCAGGAGCAGGGTGGCGAGGACCTCGTGGACGCCGCGCTTGAGCCGGATGCCGGCGGCCAGCCCGGCCCAGGCAGCGCCGGCCAGCACGCCGCCGCCGAGCGCGCAGAGCGTCGCGATCGGACGCGGCGCCGGCACCATGTGGAGCGCGACCCAGGTCGCCGCCAGCCCGCCGAGCGCAAGCTGGCCCTCGCCGCCGATGTTGATGACGCGCGCGCGAAAGCACAGCGCGATGCCGACGCCGGTGAGGGCGTACGGCGTGGCCCGGTTCAGGCCGACGGCGATGCGGTCCCACGAGCCGAACGCGCCGTGGGCCAGCGACCAGTAGGCGAGCAGCGGGTTCTTCCCGGCGGCGACGATCAGGATCCCGGTGACGCCGAACGCGAGGAGCACGGCGAGCAGCGGCGGCGCCAGCGCGCGCACGGCGGCGAGGTCGACGCGCCGGCTCGCCGGCGGCACGTCAACGCGCCTTCCGCCCGTAGAGGGCGGCGGCGTCGGGCGACTCGCTCAGCGCGCCCGCCATCATGAGGCCCAGGCGCGTGATGTCGACGGCGTCTCGACGCATCACGCCGGCGAAGCGGCCGCGGTACATGACGGCGATCCGGTCGGCGACGACGAGCGCTTCCTCGAGCTCGGTCGACACGTAGAGCACGGCGCCACCGCTGGCGCGGACGGCGAGCACCTCGTCGATCACGAAGCGGGTCGCGCCGGGATCGAGGCCCCGAGTCGGCTGCGCCGCGACCAGCACGCCTGGACGGCGAGTGAGCTCGCGGGCCAGCACGAGCTTCTGCTGGTTGCCACCCGACAGCGTGCGCGCGGCGACGTCGGGGCCACCGGCCCGGATGCCGAAGCGCGCGATGCGCTCGGTCGCCGCGGCGCGCATGGCGCCGAAGTCGAGCCACGGTCCCCGGCGGAACGGCGGCCCGTCGCAATCGCGGAAGGCGAGGTTCTCGCTCACGGTCATGTCGCCGACCAGGCCCGTCGTATGACGATCGGCGGGGATGTGGGCGAGCCCGGCCTGGCGCCGGCCCGTCACGCCACGAGCGGTCACGTCGGCGCCGTCGACGAACACGTGGCCGCGCGTGGGGCGACGCAGGCCGGCGATCACGTCGACCAGCTCGGCCTGGCCGTTGCCGTCCACGCCGGCCACGGCGAGCACCTCGCCGCTCCGGACGGAGAAGGAGACGCCGCCCAGCCGCTCGACGCCGGTCGCGTCGCTGGCGACGAGGTCGGCCACCACGAGCCGCTCGGCGCCGGGGGCGCCCTCCTCGCGCGCGATGGGCGCGCTCACGTCGCGATCCACCATCATGCGCGCGAGCTTGGCGCGGTCGGTGTCGGCGGCGCGCGCGCGGCCGGCCACCGCGCCGTCGCGGAGGACCACGACCTCGTCGCACACGGCGAGCACCTCGCCGAGCTTGTGGGAGATGAAGATCACCGACCGGCCCTCGTCGCGCAGCCGGCGCAGGACGTCGAGGAGGCCGCTGACCTCGGGCGGACTCAGGTTCGAGGTGGGCTCGTCGAGGATGAGCAGCTCGGCGCCCCGGAGAATGGCCTTCACGATCTCGACGCGTTGCTGGCCGCCGAGCGGCAGCGCACCGACGCGAGCGTCCGGCTCGAGGTCGAGGCCGTACCGGTGGCTTGCCGTCCGGATGTGCTCGGCCACGGCGGCCGGCCGCAGCCAGCGCCCGGCGGCGTCCCAGCCCAGCATGACGTTCTCGGTGACCGTCATCGCCGGCACGAGCATGAAGTGCTGGTGGATCATCCCGATGCCGGCGGCGAGCGCCTCGCGAGGGGTGTGATCGGCGAGCGGCCGCTCCTTGAACGTGATCGTGCCGGCGTCGGGCCTGACGAGCCCGAACAGCACGTTCATCAGGGTGGTCTTCCCCGAGCCGTTCTCGCCGAGGAGCCCGAGGATGGTCCGCGGCGGGACGACGAGGTCGATCCCACGGTTGGCGCGCACGGAGCCGTAGGACTTCGTGATACCGAGCATGCGGAGCAACGTTGCCCCGTGCGCGCCTGGATCAGTCGAGCGCGGGATCAGGCGCCGCCGCGCGCGTCGTCCTTGGTCGGCTTGATCTTGATCTCGCCGGACGCGATCTTCTTCTTCACCGTCTCGAGCTCGGCGGCGACGCCGGCCGGCACGGCGGGATTCAGCGAGCGGTCCGTCGAGTACCGCAGGTCGGCGCCGGCCGTCGGCGTGTTGTAGCCGTACGGGATGTAATTGCCGTTGAGCTTGCCGGCGCGCAGCTCGGACACGGCGGCGACGTAGATGTCGCCCCAGCGCTCGTCGATGTTCGTCAGCACGCGCTCGGGCGCGATGGCCGTGTGGCCGACTGAACGCCCGGCGGCGAACACGCCCTTGTCCTTGGCCGCCTGGATGATCCCCGCGTGCCCGGCGTTGAGCTTGCCGCCGATCACGTCGGCGCCGCCCGCGATGAGCGAGAGCGCGGCCTCCTTGGCCGCGGCCGGATCCTCCATCGACTGGAGATAGATGATCTTCACCTCGATCTCGGGCCGCACGCTCTTGGCGCCGAGACGGAAGCCGCCCATGCTGGCGACCATGTTGGGCAATCCCTCGAGCCCGGCTACCGCGCCGATCTTGCCCGTCTTCGACATCCGGGCGGCCAGCACGCCGACCAGGTACGCGTACTGCTCGTTGGCGACGTCGAGCGAGATCACGTTGTTCTGACCACCCGAGCCGGAGCCGACCAGGAAGGTCGTCTTCTCGAACTCGGGCCCCACGCGCTGCGCGGCGGACAGAAAGCGTCCGGAGTGGCCGATGATCGGGCTGAAGCCGCGCCGGGCGTAGTCCTTCATCGCCTCGACGTGGTCCGCGGCCTGGACGTTCTCGGAGTAGGCGATCTCGACGCCGCGCTCCTTCAACCTGGCCAGGCCGGAGTAGCCGGCGGCGTTCCAGCTCTGATCGTTGATGCTGCCCGGGAGCAGCATCGCGACCTTGCCCGCCTGTGAAGTGGCGCCGCCGGCGCCGAGCGTGAGCGCGAGAACGGCGACGACGAGAGCCACGGGGAACCGTCGCGACATGGCGTGTCCTCCTCTGGAGCTGAGTGATCCAGCAGGGCCTGCGGAGCAAGGCCTACGGAGCAAGGCATATACCATCCCGAACGACGGGAAATCAACACGATGCCGTGGGACAGCGGAGCGGGCGCGCCCGGACGGTGAGCAATCGTCTTCGTCGTGCTGAACTTTGGGGCAGGGAGCTTGCGTCGCGTCGGCGCGCTGGCGCGACGCGAGAGGAGGAGCTAGGCCAGCGTCACGCTGGCGTCGACGCCGACGGTGCGCAGGCGCTCACGTCGCGGCGCGGGCCCGCGCGGCGCGGGCGCGGGCGGCGCCTGCTCCTGCGGCGTGGACTTCTCCGGCGTGATGGCCTCGGGCGTCGTGGGCGCGATCATCGTGCAGCTGGTCGACGCGAGCACGAGGAGGCCGAGCATGGCGATCGTCACGGCGCGATTCATCGGTCGAGCGTAGACGGTCGCACCGCCTGCGTAAATCTGACGATCGATAGAGATCTCTATATCGCGCGGCATAGGCGGCTCGCCGAGCGCGGGCCGTGATACGCTCACGCCTCGATGCCGTACGTGCCCGACATCATCCCGCCCGACGAAGTGGTCGACGATCCGCGAGTCCGTCAAGCGTTACGTCCCCGTGAAGGCCTGAGATCGTCGTGAAGCAGGGCTTTCGCGATTTTCTCGGTGCGCTCGAGGCCGCCGGCGAGCTCAAGCACGTCAAGAAGCCCGTCGATCCGCGGCATCTCTCGGCGCTGGCCGCCCAGGCCCGGGAAGCCACGCTGTTCGAGTCCATCGCGGGCTACCCCGACTGGCGAGTGGCCGGCGCCCTGGTCTCGACGCGCAAGCGTCTGGCCCTGGCGATGGGCTGCTCGGAGCGCGACATCGCGCCGCGATTCGAGAGCGGCATCAAGAATCCGATCGACGCGCGACTCGTCAGGGACGGCGCGTGCCAGGAGGTTGTCTGGGAGGGCGACCGCGCCGACCTCACGTCGATCCCGATTCCCCTCATGCACGTCAAGGACGGCGGGCCGTACATCTCGGCCACGCTGGTCGTCTCGAAGGACCCCGAGTACGGCCGCAACGTGGGCTCGTACCGCATGATGTATCGGACGCCGCGCGAAACCGGGATCGACCTCGTCTCGCCGTCCGACATGCGCCTCTACTACCAGCGCGCGCTCGATCAGAAACGGCCGCTCGAGATCGCCGTGGCCGTCGGCGTCCATCCCTACGAGATGCTCGCCGCCTCGTACAAGGCGCCCATCGACGTCGACGAGCTCGCGATCGCCGGCGGCCTGCACGGCGCTCCGGTGGAGCTGGTGAAGTGCCGCACCGTCGACCTCGAAGTCCCGGCTGATGCCGAGCTGGTGCTGGAGGGCGAGCTCTTGCCCATCGGCTGGACGACCGACGAGGGGCCGTTCGGCGAGTTCAGCCACATCACCGGCGACGTGAAGTGGAACCCGATCTTCCGCGTGAAGTGCATCACGCACCGGCGCGATCCGATCTTCTACATGCTGCAGATGCCGTGGGAGAACGACTGGCTGGCCGCGCCCGTGATCGAGGCGGCCGGGCTGCAGGCGCTCCGCGTGGCCAGCGTCCAGCCGGTCGCGATTCGCGCACCGATCGGCGGCTGCTGCTACTGGACCCTGGTGGCGTCGATCAAGAAGCGGCCGGGTGAGGGTAAGAACGCGCTGCTCGCGCTGCTCTCGGTGGCCGAGGTGAAGCTCGCCATCGTCACCGACGACGACATCAACATCTACGATCCCGACGAGCTCGACTGGGCCATGACCTTCCGCGTCCAGGCCGACCACGACGTGCTCGTGATTCCGGGTGCCCGGGGCAAGCACATCGATCCGAGCGTCAAGGCGTGGGCGCTGGGCAAGGGCGGGTTGCCGACCACGGCCAAGCTCGGCATCGACGCCACGATTCCCGAGGGCGTGCCGCGGAGCCAGTACGAGCGCATCCGCTACTTTGCGAAGGACGCCGTCCGCCTCGAGGATTACCTGTGAGGTCTTCCGTGCTGGGGGCCCCGACATGGCCCCCAGACTGGTCGAGCGAGGGAGGCTACGCCCCCCTCGGACTCCCCCGGCATCGCTCGGACGCGCCCCGGCGGGGACTCCGAGGGGGCGTGAGCCTCCTCGGCTTGAATCAATCCCGTGGCGCGCCTCGGGATCGCCACGATCCATGAGTCCGTTGGCCAGTCGGATCGTCGAAGAGCTGCGGGCGACGCCTCGACACTTCGCCGAGGTCGTCGAGGCCCACCCCGACGTGGCGTGGCGCGAATTGTTGAACGCCTGGGGAGAGGTGCGTGCCGCCGGCGTCCTCGGCCGCGAAGAGGACGGGCGCTACCGCATCGGCTGACGGGTCAGCGCGAGACGCGCGCGCTGCCCAGGTAGCTCTTCTGGACGTCAGGGTTGGCGAGGAGCCGCGCGCTCGTGTCGGACAGCACGATGCGGCCCGTCTCGAGCACGTAGCCCCGGTCGGCGAGCGTCAGCGCCAGTCGCGCGTTCTGCTCGACGAGCAACATCGTCAGCCCGCTGCGCTTGAGATCGGTCACCACGCGCGCGACGTCCTGAACGAGCAGGGGCGCCAGCCCCAGTGACGGCTCGTCGAGGAGCAGCAGGCGCGGGCCGGCCATGAGCGCGCGTCCGAACGCGAGCATCTGCTGCTCGCCGCCGCTCAGCGTGTTCCCGGCCTGGCGGCGACGCTCGCGCAGCCGGGGGAAGAGCGAATAGACGCGCTCGAAGCGCTCCACGATCCGTGCGTGATCCCGCACGAGGTACGCGCCGACCCTGAGGTTTTCCTCCACGGTCAGCTCGGGAAAGATCCGTCGCCCTTCCGGCACCTGGACGATGCCGAGGCCGACGATCGCCTCGGGCGCCAGCGTGTGGATCGGCGTGCCCTGGAAGCGGATCGACCCCGTCGTCGGGCGAAGCAGCCCCGAGATCGAGCGGATTGTCGTCGTCTTGCCCGCGCCGTTGGCCCCGATGAGCGTGACCAGCTCGCCGGCGTCGACCCGCACCGACACGCCTCGTAGCGCGCGGACTGACCCGTAGGCGACGTCGACGCCGTCAAGCTCGAGCACGCTCGTACGTTCCCAGGTAGGCCTCGACTACGGCGGCGTTCGTCTGGATCTCGGCCGGCGTGCCCTCGGCCAGGTTGCGTCCGTAGCTGAGCACCGTGATGTGATCGCACGCCTCCATGATGAGGTCCATGCGGTGCTCGATGACGAGCAGCGTGATGCCCTGCTGCTGGAGTCGACGGATGAGCCCGAGCAGGTGGTCGCACTCGGCCGGGTTCATGCCCGCCGCCGGCTCGTCGAGCAGGAGCAGCTGAGGCGCGGCCACGACGGCGCGCGCGATCTCCAGTAATCGCTGCTGGCCGTACGCGAGAGCGCCCGCGGCGAGATCGTGATCGGCGCGGAGCCCCACGAAGGCGAGAGCTTCGCGGGCGCGCTCTCGGGTCAGGCGCTCCTCGCGCGTGGCCCGGCGTGTCCCGAGGAGCGCATCCCACGTCTCGGCCGCGGTGTGGGCGTGGTACCCGACGGCCACGTTCTCGAGCACGCTCAGCTCGGGGAAGATGCGCAGCGTCTGGAAGGTGCGGCGGACCCCGAGCCGCGCGATGCGGTAGGGCGGGCTGCCCGCGATCTCGTTGCCGGCGAAGCTGATCGACCCGGCGGTCGGGCGGAGCACGCCGCTCAGCACGTTGACGAGCGTGGTCTTGCCCGCGCCGTTGGGGCCGATGAGGCCGCGCACCTCGCCGGCACCGATCGTCAACGACACCGCGTCGAGCGCGGCCAGGCCGCCGAAGCGCTTGGTGACGTGAGCGCGGAGCAGACTGGCGTCAGCCACGGTGAAGCCGCCGGGCGAGCGCCGAGGGCAGCCCGCGCAGCCCGTCGGTGCCCAGGGCCATGAGCAGGACGAGGAGCACGCCGAAGAGGATCAGCCGGTACTCCTTGAAGGCGCGCAGGTACTCCGAGGCGAACACGATGATCATGGCGCCGATGATGGCGCCCTCCAGGCTGCGCAGCCCGCCCACCACGATCATGATGAGGACGTTGATCGATTCGGCCAGCGTGAAGTCGTTGGGGTTGAGATAGCGGTTGAGGTGGGCGAAGAGCGCGCCGGCCAGGCCCGCGGTGAATGCGGCGATGACGAAGACCTTGCTCTTGTAGAGCACGGGATTGATGCCGGAGGTCACGGCGGCCTCCTCGCTCTGACGGATGGCCTCGAGCGCGCGGCCGAAGCGCGAGCGGGTGAGGCGGCGGAACGCGAGATACGTCCCCGCGACCACGGCCAGGCCGAGGAAGTAGAAGCGGAACTCGGTGTTGAAGACGAGCGGGCCGAGCTGGAACGGCGGGATCCTCATCATCCCGAACGGCCCCTCGGTCAGCCACTCCTCGTTGAGGATGACGGCGTGAACGATCACGCCGAAGCCGAGCGTGGCCACCGCCAGCTCGTTGCCCCGGAGCCGGAGGATCGGCACGAGCGTGAGCCCGAGGAGCGCGGCCACCACGCCGCCGGCGACGAACGACAGCTCGACGGGCAGGCCGAGCTTCCGGACGAGGATCGCCGACGTGTAGGCGCCGGTGCCGTAGAACGCGGCGTGACCGAGCGAGAGCTGACCGGCCGATCCGACCAGGAGCTGCAGCCCGAGCGCGAGCACCGCGTAGACCAGTCCGAGATCCACCACGCGCAGGAAGTAGCGCTGGGGCAGGAGCCAGGGCAGCGCGAGCAGGAGGACGGCCAGCGCGAGGCCACGGAGCCGACGGCGCCCGCGCTCGCCACCGCCCATGCCGCTACGCCCCGCCCATGCCCGCTACGCGCGCACGCGGCGACCGAACAGGCCGGAGGGCGCCACGAGCAGGATGGCGATCATGACGCCATAGCCGAGCGCGTCCTTGTAGCCGGAGGAGATGAACAGGGCAGCGAACGTCTCGATGACGCCGAAGACGATGCCGCCCACCATCGCGCCCGGCATGCTGCCGAGGCCGCCCAGCGTGGCGGCGACGAAGGCCTTGATGCCGATGACCTCGCCCATGTTGAAGCTGGCGAAGATGATGGGGCCGAGCAGCGCGCCGGCGGCGCCGCCCATCGCCCCGCTGATGGCGAACGTGTACTGGATGGTGCGATCGATGTCGATGCCCATGAGCCGCGCCGTCTCGCGGTCCTGGGCGGCCGCCCGCATGGCGATGCCGACGAGGCTCCTGGTGAAGAAGAGCTGGAGCGCCACCATCAGCCCGCCGCCGACGAGAAGCGGCGCGAGGAACTGGGGCGGAAGGCGGACCGGCCCGAGCATCAGCGCGCCCGATCCGTAGATCGTGGGATAGCGGATCGGCTCGGCGCCCCAGACCAGAATCGCCCCGTTCGAGAGGACGATCGAGACGCCGAGCGTGGCGATGATCAGGTTGATCACGGGCACGTTGCGGCGACGGATCGGCCGGTAGGCGAAGGCGTCGAGGGCGAGCGAGAGCGCGGCGCACAGCACCATGATCAGCGGGATGGCGGCGAGGTACGGTACGTGGAGCGCGCTCACCAGCGTCACGCCGGAGAGCGCGCCCACCATCATGACCTCGCCCTGGGCGAAGTGCAGCAGGTTCATCGCCCGGATCAGCATGTTGTAGCCCAGCGCGATGAGACTGTAGATGCAGCCCATGGCGATGCCGCCGATGAGCGGATCGAGGATCATCGTTTCAGGGCATGGCCGCCACGAGGTCCACCTCGACCAGGCAGCCGGGCACGAGCAGGCCGGTCGTGCCCACGGTGGTGCGCGGGGGCGGCGTACCGAAGAACTCCTTCCACACCTCGTCGAAGGCGCCGAAGTTGCTCAGGTCGGTGTGGAACACCTGCGCCTTGACGACGTTGTCGAGCGAGGTGCCGGCGGCCTTGAACGTCCGCGCCAGGTTCTCCAGCACGTACCGGGTCTGGCGCTTGATGTCCGAGCCGTAGAACGGAAACGCCGCGTCCACGCGGGCGGCGGCCGGCACGCCGGACGCGTAGTCGCTGGCGATCTGGCCCGCCGCGAACACGAGATCGCCCACGCGCGTGGCCGGCGTGTAGTGGGCGAGCGGCCGGGGAATGTCGGGGACGGCGATCTGCTGGGCCCGCGCCGACGGCAGCGCGGCGACCACGTCGACCTCCACCAGCGTGTCCTTGACGAGCAGCCCGGTGGTGCCGACCGTCGTGCGGGGCGGCGGCGTCGCGAAGAACTCGCGCCAGACCTCGTCGAAGCCGAAGAAATTGTCCAGGTCCGTCAAGAAGACCTGGGCCTTCACCACGTGCTCGAGTGAGGTGCCGGCCGCCTTCAGTGTCTTCACGAGGTTCTCGAGGATGTAGCGCGTCTGTCGCTTGATGTCCGACCCGTAGAACGGGAAGGCGGGATCGACGCGGGCCTCGCGCGGCACGCCGGTCTTGAAGTCGCTGGCGAGCTGCCCGGCGGCGAAGACCAGGTCGCCGACGACGATCGCCTCGGAGTAAGCGGCCAGCGGACGCGGCCCGTCGGACTTGATCACGCGCCCGGGCGCCTGCGGCATGGTCGCGATCAGATCGATCTCGACCAGGGTTCCGGGTACCAGCAGCCCCGTCGTGCCGATCGTGGTGCGGGGCGGCGGCGTGGGGAAGAACTCCTTCCACACCTCGTCGAAGGCGCTGAAGTTCATGAGATCGGTGTGGAAGACCTGGGCCTTCACCACGTGATCGAGCGAGGTGCCGGCGGCCTTGAAGGTCTGGGCGAGATTCTCGAGCACGTAGCGGGTCTGCTTCTTGATGGCCGAGCCGTAGTACGGGAACGCGGGGTCGAGGCGCGCCTCGGGGGCGACGCCGTGCTTGAAGTCGCTGGCCAGCTGGCCCGCGGCGAAGACGAGGTTGCCGGCGCGCGCGGCCGGCGTGTAGAAGGCCAGCGGCTGGGGAATTCCCGGGACCGAGACGTTCATTCTGGGCACGGTGGCTCTCCTCTCGCGTCGCTCGCAGGCGTCGGCGGACGCCCGGGTGCGCGTGAGAATAATCCGTTTTCCCGCGCTTTTCCACGAGCGAGGGAGCGCGCTCTATACCGCGCGATATAGAGATCCCTATCCCGCGTTGTATTTTTCTCGCGTCCTGACCCCCCTACACTGCGCGGGAATCGACGTTATCGCTGAGCCGTCCTCGGGGCGAAACCGAGGCAGGGGGAAGGGCTCTCATGAGGGAGATGATCTTGACTGCTCCGACCGACCAGGTGCCACCATTGCGCGCCATCGTGGAGGCCTACATCACGTGGGGGCTCACGCGGTGCGGAGGCAACGTGGCCGAGGCGGCCGATCTGCTCCAGGTGTCGCGCGACATGGTTCGCGACTGGGAGCCCGCTACGCAGTTCGAGGCCGTTCGCATCGTGGCGCGCGAAGAAGTGACGCCATCCCCCGACCCGACGCTCGACGTCCCGGCACCCGTCGAGGGCGACACCGTCGCTCCGACCAGTCACGGGTACGTGCTGCTGTGATGCCCGGATCAAGGGGGGAAATGACGATGACGAGAACCGAGCGGCTGCTGAGTGCGCTCGAAGTGGAGATCACGAACGTGTCGAAGCTCGAGCACGTCCTGGCCCGGACACGCGTTGTGCTTCGCGAGCATGCGACCAGGCTGAGGCTTGGTGAAGACCCGGAGATGGTGATGACCGGCCTGCGGCTTCACGTGCCGCCGCAGACGAGCCTCTCGCTGCTGGAGCGCGTCGATCCCGTGCTGTCGATCGGCTTCGTGGACACGTCGGACGACGGCGGGTATCCCGGCGGCGCCTGAGCACGACGCCCCGGGGGCGCCGGCGCTAGGCGACGTGCGACTCGGTTCTTCCGACGGGGCCGGACGGACGCAGGAGCGTGAGCTTGGGAGACTGGCGTCGAGCGCTCGGCAGACAGGCCTCGTGCATCACGTCGTGTCCAGCCTCGGCCACGTCCTGACCGGGAAGGATCGGTTTATCGCAGATCAAGCAGACCGGCTCTCGACTTGCCATCACCCTGGCCCCCAATCCACCGGGCGACTCGCGTCTCGCGAGTCAAACGAGGTTCGAACGATAACACGAAGATGTCGGGCCGGCTAGCACTTCTGAAATGTGCAGTCGGTGGACAACGGTGGATGGATCGGCCGACGGCCATTCCCGCGTGGTTTTCAACCACGTGGGGCATTTAACCGTTCGCGTCCGCGTCGGCGTCGGCGTCGGCGACCAGACCCTTCCACACCGCGCTCTGGGCCAGCGCTTCCTGGCGGCGCTTCTCGTGGGCGGCGGCGACCGAGAGGTTGGTGGCTCGCGTCCACTTGTCGAGGTACTTCACCCACGTCGACAGGCGCGCCGCGTCGCTGGTGAACAAGATCCCCGCGCGGTGAAAGGAAACGAGCGTCGGCTTGCAGAGCATCGTCGCATCGTGCTGCTGGCCGAAGTGCTGGATCCACTCGGGGGTCGGGCGCTCGCTGATCGAGACGCGCCACACCGTCTGGAATCCGAGGTTGTCAACGGCCATCGGTCCTGACACCCGCATGATTGCCTGAGGGCCACTCCGCCGGCGGTTCATCGTCGTTAGCATGTCCGGGCAATGTGCATGGCGTGTGCCACCCCACGGATCGCATGGGCAGTCCCGACGTGATCGGTCGCAAATCGAGCCCTCGCCTGCACTTTGTTGTGGACGACGACATAAACGAAAGGAAGATGGCCATACAACGAACGGGAGGGCGCCGCGTCACTCCGACGACACTCGAGTCAGACGCGGCCGATGCCATCGGCGCCCAGGCTGTCCTCGACGCTCGCCGGCTCGACGCCGGCGCTCTGATAGTGCGCCCGCGCCGCAGCCACGCCCGCGCCCGGCTGAGATCGAAAGCCCTCGTCGCGTAGCACGTGCTCGAGCGCGGCGAGGCAGAGGAGCACGTTGCGCCGCGATGCGGAATATCCCATCGTACCGATCCGCCAGATTCGACCCTGGAGCTGACCGAACGCCGCTCCGATCTCGATCCCGAAGTCCTCGATCAGCCGACGGCGCACGCGGAGCTCGTCCACGCCGTCGGGCACCACGACCGGCGTGAGGAACGCGAGCCGTCGCTCCGGCGGCTCCTTGCCGAAGAGGGCGAGACCGAGCGCGTGAAGTCCCGCACGGAGCGCGTCGCCGTGCCCGCGATGACGGGCGAAGCGCGCGGCCCGGCCCTCGTCCTGGAACGCGCGCAGCGCCTCGCGAAGGCCGTACACCATCGCGGTCGGCGCGGTGTGGTGATTGAAGCGCACCGGGCTCCAGTAGTCGGCGAGCTGAGCGAGATCGAGATAGTTGCTCACGACTTTGCGCGTCCGGCGACGGATGGCGTCCTCCGCGCGCGCGTTGTAGGTGACGGGCGAGAGACCGGATGGACACGACAGGCACTTCTGAGCGCCCGCGACCGCGACGTCCACGTCCCAGCGATCCACCGCGACCTCGCATCCGCCGAGCGTCACCACGCAGTCGGCCATCAGCAGCGCGCCGTGCTCGTGGGCCACGCGGGCGAT
>WNFT01001760.1_pt1 | contig 34759 bp, 26 predicted proteins | sample 5400191 | NCBI WGS metagenome assembly WNFT01 (sample SAMN13153359, study PRJNA577476) | soil metagenome | isolation source: 80 cm saprolite under Madrone tree | place: USA:California | collected 2016-06-14 | reverse complement strand
ATAGACCATGAGCGAGTCTTTGTTTCCCACCACGGCTCCGCGTCGAGCCGGACGCTGATCAACTCATCGGGTACACCGAGCTTTTCGGGATCAAGCTTGCTGAAGGACCCCTGATAATTCTGGGACCGCATCCACTCACCCATGGCACGAAGAACGCTTCGGGGAAAGGAAGTGTAGTAGAGCTTGGAGATAGAATGGCCCGGCCCAAGTTCAGGGTACTGGACGGCGTCGGCGGCGGCGTAAAAGGCGCTGGTCGTGTGACGGTAGATGGCAATGTGGTCGGGGTGCCCGTAGCCCCCAGTTTCATCGAAGGTCACGATGACCTGCGGGCGAAATTGGCGCAGGATGGCCACGAGTTTTCCCACCACGTCGGCAGCACTGGCCTGGGCGAGTGAACGTGGGTCCTGATTCTCCGGCGTGCCAGCCATGCCGGAGTCGCGATAACCGAGGAACCAGAGATGGTGTACGCCTAGGGCTTCGGCGGCTGCACGCATCTCCCCTTCGCGCACCTGGCCCAGGTTCTCGGGTGTTGCTAATGCCGGGTCAGCGATTTCGCCAACCTCGCCGCGTGTAGCACAGACAAGACCGGTTTCAACACCGGATGTGCTATACTGTAGGAGTGCAGCGCCCATTCCACCCTCGTCATCGGGGTGGGCAAAAAGACCGAGCAGTCGTTTCGTCGACATTGTTTCCGTTCTTCTTCCTAATTAATCAGTGGAACCGTGACGATAGTGTATCATTGATGAAAACGGCCTGTCAATTGAAGAGGGAAGGTAATCTCATGGCAAGAACGCTCCTTGATAAAGAATTGCAAGCATTGGATGCTCAGATTATACACCTGGGTTCTCTGGTCGATGATGCGTTGGCGAAAGCGCTTGATGCGTTGGAGATGGCAGATGTGGCCAAGTCGGGCATGGTTATTGAGGCTGATGCGATCATTGATAGTTTACGAGCGGCTATCGAAGAGCACACCATTCGCTTGTTGACCCTGCAGCAGCCGCTTGGAGGACGCGATTTACGCTATCTTACTTCGGCGCTCTCGATCGCCGGTGATCTTGAGCGGACCGGCGATGGCGCGGCTGGCATTGCGCAGATTATCCTGCGTATGATGCCTCTGCGGGGAATTACTGCCCAGATAAGGGTGACGGATTCCTCAAAAGTCAGTTCTGTAGGCGAAAGGGGCCAGATTACCGAGGCTTCGATTATGCGTGGGATGCTTGATCTTGGTCAAGAGGCACGGCGCGTTTTGCAGGGAACGATGGATGCTTTTGCGAAGCGCGATGTGAGGGCGGCCAGGTACATTTGGGAGGAGGATGATGTGGTGGATGTATGCTATCACCTGGTCCGCCACGATTTGATGACGATGCTCGAGGGTGCCCGTGCTATTCCCGCCTTGCAAGATGATTCGCGCATCCATTGCTCAAACATCTGTGAGCGCATTGTGTTTATTGTGGAGGGTGAGAAGAGTATTCAGCCGTCACGCGAGTACTGAGTACGCATTTTGCTTGGCAGCGCGAAGGTTCCTGGCAAATGTAGTGGCAGCCCTCGCGGCTGCCAGGTTGCCCCGCTTGCCAGGTCAACCTGCAATAGCTTGCCAGAAAATGTTGGCCAACTGGACGTAGCCCGCGGGACTGGGGTGGAGACCGTCGGCGCTGATATACTCGGGGTGGGCAGTTAACTGGCTTTGGTGGCTGAAAAGGTCAACGACGATGACTCCATAACGGGCTGCCAGGCTGGCGATACCGGCGTTCCAGTGTTCAATGGCGAGCCGCGTGTGTGTTTTCTGCGCAGGGGTCTGGTTTGCAAAAATGGGCAGGCGCGTCAGATCGGGCAAGTTCGCCATCACTACCAGCGCGTGTGTGTTGCTGTGTAACTGCTGTAAAAGCATGTTGAGGTCGTGCATATAGTCATCGTAGGACACACCATCTACAAAGTCATTGGCAACCAACCAGATCGTTACCAGGTCGGGCGAGGTGGTGAGGGCGAGCGGCAATTCCTGGGTGAGCGCAGCGTGCAGACGAATACCGCTGATGCCCAGGTTGATCGCATGTGAGCCTTTCGCCAGGTGTGTTGCTATCAATGGGACATACCCCTGCGCGCCGGGTTGACTGCTGCCAATACCGACGGCATCGGAGGCTCCTAGCGCGACGTAGGTGATTGGTCCGGCAAAAAGGTGAGAGTGCGACGGGGTTTGGAGGGTTGTTGTGGGCGTATTGTGAATGGCGCTGCTCGCGGAGCTACTAGCACCGCAAGCAGAATAGATGAAGGCGATGATGAGTACCAGTGTCCATGAGTGGCGATGAAGGTTTGTGTGTGTAGATGTGTTCATGGTAGGGTCTCTACGCCGCCCGCTCGACCATTTCCAGTTTGCCCGTATTGATGTCGATGACCAGACCGTGTACGGGGATTTTAGGTAGATAGGGGCTATTGCGGATCACATTGACGACTTCACGTACGTTGATGTGGACGTCAGAGAATGCGCCGAGCCAATCCACCAGGCCATCCGTGCTGCCCAAACCCTCCTGGTTTATCAATTGCTGTGGGTCTACGCCTAATGCCTGCATGGAGGCAGTCACGGCAGTGGCATTGACGTGTGAAAGCCCGCATTGGGTGTGCCCGATGACGGCGACTTCGCGCACGCCTAGCAGGTAAATACCGCCTGCGAGGGAACGAATAAGATCATTGGCTGCTCCCTTGCGCTCGCCCTGGGAGATAGTCGCGCCAGCGGTGCGTAGTTCCAGCACGTCACCACGTTCCAGGCCAAGTGCTTGCTCAAACATCTGAACTAGTCGGCAATCCATGCATGTGACGACGGCCATGCGTTTGCGCGGCGCATGGCCGAAAAGAGGTAGATGGGTAGATTCTGTGAAACGCTGATTGTGAGCTAAAATTTCGTCGATGATCATAATAGCTTCTTTCTTATAGTTTTTTTCTTAGCTTGGCACCCACAAGGGGTGCCAAGCTGTCCCCCCGGACAGGGTGCTACATGTCTATTCGCCTTGGACGAGCGAGTAGCCGACGTGACCGTCGAAGTTGTACAGGTTCTCGATTTTGATGAAGTCAAAGCCGGCGTCTTCTATGTGCTGGAGCAGTGCAACGACCTGGTTGTGGCTAATCGTGCTACTGGAAGTCGAGGACATGAAGCGACAGCGCCAGTGGTCGGTGTAGAAGGTTTCCGGCAAACCCTGCGGCCAGACTTTGGCTCCCCGGTTGGCGATCCACTTTAGTTCGAGACCGTCGCTATGGACCTGCTTGATTGACTCGCCAAGCTGCTCAGGGGTGCCGTCGTGCCAATCCAGGAAGACATCTACCCCCACCAGTTCCTTTCGCTCGTTTGACACACTGCTGGTGGCGAGAATACTGGCAGGCTCTCTTGGTACTGATTTGTAGTTCACGGCCTTGAGTGTCTCTGGCTGTTGTCCAAGCCGGGCGATGACGGCATCGGCGAACTCTTTCGTGCCGACCTTCTGCTTGCTCACGCCGCTGACGAAAATATCGTAGGTGTGGATGCCATCCTCGATGGTGCGTAGCCAGGCATTGTGAACCAGGGTGGCAATGTCCGGCTGATCGATGTGGACCAGCATCATCACGGCGGCAAGCAGCAGGCCCGAGGGATTAGCGACGTTCTGACCGGCACGCCGGGGAGCGGAACCATGGATGGCTTCAAACATGGCGCACTGATCGCCGATATTGGCGGAGCCAGCGAGGCCAACGGAGCCGGCAATCTGCGCTGCTACGTCCGAGAGGATATCGCCGTACAGGTTGGGCAAGACAACCACGTCGAACGCCTCTGGGGTATCGGCAAGTTTGGCCGCGCCGATGTCCACGATCCAGCTTTCATTGATGAGGTCAGGATACTCGGCAGCAATCGCATCAAATATCTTATGAAAGAGACCATCGGTGAGCTTCATGATGTTGTCTTTCATGAAGCAGGTCACTTTTTTGCGGTTGTGGCTTCTGGCATACTCGAAGGCATAATGGATAATCTTTTCGCTACCGGGACGACTGATCAACTTGAGGCTCTCCATCATGTCATGGGTTTGGCGATACTCGATGCCAGTATAGAGATCCTCTTCGTTCTCGCGGATGATGACCACATCCATCTCGGGATGCTTGGTGTAGACAAACGGGTAATAGGAAACGGCTGGGCGTACGTTGGCATAGAGACCAAACATGGTGCGCGTCGTGACGTTGAGACTTTTGTAGCCTCCGCCTTGTGGCGTGGTGATGGGAGCCTTAAGAAACACTTTGGTGCGCTGGAGTGATTTCCATGCATCAGGCTCGATACCAGTGTTAACGCCGCGCAGGTAGACCTTCTCACCGACTTCGATCTCCTCGACCGTGATACGTGCTCCTGCCTCCTTGAGGACGTGTAGGGTAGCGTCCATGATTTCTGGCCCGATGCCGTCGCCGCGGGCCACGGTTATGGGTGTATTTTGTGTCATGAGAGTCCCTTTCCTATTTTCTAGGCTGACCAGTGTTGCTTCAGTTTAGCACAATGGAGACAGGCGCACAAGCGTGGTATGTGCGAGGAGGTTCTACCACAAACCGCGAGTTCAGGGCGGGGACGTGACGTGACGTGCTCGATAAATCGCCCACACGACAAATCGGTGGGCTACACTACGAGATAAATCGGCACTCTACGCCGCCGCCCTGGAGATCTCTTAGGATTGCTTCGCCATCGCTAAGAGATCCTTGTAGAAATCGGGTAGATTGGGTGTGCCAAAACCTGTAGTGAAGTCCCAACCTTGAGTAGCAGGATAATGCAGGTTATCCCCCTGCGTTATGTCAGTGTAGGGGTGCAGATTATTGCTCGCCCCGTTCTGGGCAACCTGGTAGAAGATGTCCGGCCCATTGAAAAAGCTCTGGGTTTGTTGGATTAAGCCTTCATTGACCAGGGCCATGCCACTGGCCCAAATGGGAGCGGCTGCACTGGTACCGCCGACGCCGATCCATTGGCCCTGGTAGTAGTCGGCGAGGGCGAAGGCAAAGGCAGACACGTCAGGGATCTGACGCTTGCCATTGGAGTATTTGTTCTGTACGCCCGTCCCAACTTGCCAATCGGGACGCTGGAACGACTGGCTGAGGCCTCCACCACTGCCCCATGCATTGTGGCAAGCAAGACGATTTGATCCGTCGGACCACACGATCTGATGGATCGTGTTGGTGCTCTGGTCAAGGACCGGAGCTGTGCCTCCGACCGCGACTGCCCAGGGATCGCTTGCTGGGAAATTGACCGCCAATATGCCATAGGACGCTGGTGCGAAATCACCAATGTCAAAGGCAGCACAATCCCCACTGGCGATAAAGACAGTCATATGCTCTGCCTGGTTCAAGATTTTGAGACTCTGATCGATGGCGGCAATGTCGCCTTGGCCGAGACCAACTTCAGGACCTCCCAGGCTGATACTGACGATGCTGCCGCTGCCGGTGTTGTTGGTGTTGTCATTGATGAGGTGTTGCAGTTCGTCGTTGATGGAGACAAAACTGCTGTCACTACTTTCGTAATCGACGATGTTGGCAGCCGGTGCCAGACCCATGATCATCTCGATATCGAGTGTGGACTCTCCTGTCGGTTGCGGTGCTGTGTTCAGATCGACGACTTTCAACTGGCCTTGGTAATGCACACAGTTGGCATAGTTCTGCACGTCGGCCTGGTCATACCCGTCGATCTCGATCAGGTTGATGGTCATGCCTTCCCCGTGCAAGCCTGCCTGATGCAGTTGATCGTAGCCGTATAGCTGTGCCACCTTAGTCCAGTTCAGCGTTTCCTGGCTTGGGTTACAATCAGCTGTGGGACGCTTCTGGCTTCCCCAGGACTTGCCATTGAAGTGCCGAGCCATCGCGCCAGTTCGCGGTGGAAAGCTGTAGCTGTCGAGACCGGTGATGGCCAGGATCGAGTTGGCGATAGCGGTGGGGACTTTGGGATTGCTAGTGGGGATGTAGAATGTGCGTCCATTGAGTTTGTGCTGCACAAATTGGACCTGCAGCAGCTGGGCGAAGGTTTTGGCCTTGGCGTCGATGGTAAGCGTCGTGTGCAGTTTGTTCAGGTTGAGGTTAGCATCCTGGACGCCGAAGTAGGCTTTGATCTGCTGGTACTGGCTGTCAGTAATGCCAAGCTGATTGGCCAGATTTTCCAGGTTCCGGGTTTGCCCCTGCGGGACCTTCTTGCTGCCCAACTGATTGAGCAGTTGCTGGTTGACCTTGAAGGTAACGCTGACGTGCAACAGCGTGTTATCGGGCAGTGGCCCGACGACGGGAGCGTTGAGGGCTGCCGCGGGCAGGTGCAGGTCGAAGGTAGTCAAGCTAAGAGAAGGTACGGGGAAGGTTGGTGTTGGAGTGGGCACGCTGACCGGGTTGGGGCCGCCACAGCCAACCAAGAAGACGAGCAGGACTAATGGTCCCAGGATGCCTATCCAGGCTTTGCTACGATGAGCGCGTGCAATGTCGCATGAGAGCGTCTCATACGGTGCGAGTGGGCTACCACACTGTGAACAGAGGCGACTGGGTGTACTCATGATGCGATCCTCCTGATGACTCTATGATAGCAAGGTAGGTCCAATAGGATAAACGCTGGAATGCCAGAGTTTTAGCCGTGGTTTAGTGTAGCACAATGATGAATAGGCAGGCAAGACTGTGGTATCAACATCTGCGGGGGCTCATGACTGTACCTTTCTGCAAAAATCTGTTATAGTGTGTTACACATCCAAATTCGTAGGGCTTGGCGCAAGAGATGCCAGGCAAATATAAAGTAACTATTCAGATGCCTGACTTCTTGCCGCCTGCGGCGGCTCGCATGTTTTTGTGTAGGGGCATGGCAGCCGCGGGCTGCCATGCCCCTACACAAAAACTCTTGCGAAGCGCCGCAGGCGCTGAGGAGTCCTGAATAGTTACAATATAAAGCAGGTAATAGCTTTGAGCGAAAGTGTACCTCCATCAGAACCAGAGGACCTGGATAATGTGCAACCTGGATATCTTGGCGTCACTGCACCACCAGGTCCAGTTCCTGCAAAAGGCGAACGTAGGTGGGTTGACCGACCTGAGCAGTTATTGCACGCGGTCAGCATACTGAAGCAATCACGTGTAGTTGCCATTGACGCCGAATTTACCCAGGTGCGTTCTCATACCCATGCATCGACCTCATCCAATCGTCTCGCACTCCTGCAACTTGCTATTGATGGGCATTGCTTCATAGTTGATGCCTGGCGTTTGAGAGACCTGTCGCCATTGGCTCCTGTAACTGAAGACCCCGACATGCATATCCTGCTGCATGGCGCGGGCGCTGATATGCAGGTCATGGCGGAACGGGGCCTCACCGTAGCCCATTACGTGGACCTTGAGGCTGCCAGTCGTTCGATCTTCGGTCAGCATGAATCATCGCTGGCGGCTATGTTGCAGCGTGCATTCGCTATCCGCCTGGACAAGAGTCTGCAACGGACCGACTGGACGCGCCGTCCCTTGCCGACGGCGATGATCTCTTATGCTGCCCGCGACGCTGAGGTGACACTGGCTCTCTACTACTGGCTGGCTCAACACTATGCCTGGGCCTTGCAGCTGCATGAGCATAAGGGCCAGGAAGAAGCTGTTGCTGCATGGATTGAGCCTTTCCTGCGTGGTACCTCGTCCATGCCAGCCGAGATGGCAGTGAAGGAGGCGATAGAGCAGGGGCTGCTTCATAAAGAGCAAGTGTATACTGATTGCCGTGCGGCGCTGGCAACACTGGTACACCCGATGCAGCGAAGTCGCTTGCTGCGCTTGATTGCTGATTTGTCGCTGGTACGATTGGCCCCGGAGATTGAGCCGCTGTTGCAAGCACAAGCCGCAGATGAGCGTGCTGCTGCTGCGAGAACCCTGGGCCGACTGAAAAATGAGCAGAGCAGAGCGTTGATCCGTCCATTGTTGCATGACCCGGTGCATGATGTGCGCAAGGCGGCGCAGGCGGCATTGCGCAATCTCAGTGACAATACGTCGCGTCAGCAGCGTGCAGTCCCCACCAGGCTTGCCGATGGGACGCGCAGTTGGACAGTTGGTGAACCAGGCGGGCCAACTAGTGACGATGATGCAAACGACTGGAAAGCCCGCCTACGTACGATAATGGGCGAGCCAGGTCCTTAATTCATCCAATCGCGTATACTCACACCGCCCTTGCTGCGGCCTTTCGCATCCTGCGCTATAAGCGTACGTAGCTGGGATACGGAGGTGCGACGCCAGTAGACCGCTGGCAGCAAGCCAATACCTACAGCCAGGGCCGCACCGATCTCGGCGCGGTTGAAAGGCAGACCAGGCGCTAAATGATAAGGGATAAAGGTTAGTATGCCAAATTGAATGGCTAATGCTGTCCCCAGGATTGCCAGCTCAATCAGGCTAGCCGCGAGGTAAGAGAGCAGTTCTCTGATACGCCGCTTGCGAAAAGCTACTGCGAAGAAGATATTGAGTATGCAAAGGAAGCCTGTAATCCCGATAGTCAGAAAGATGAGCATATGTTTGTCCACCCGAAATGATCCTCTTCAGTGCTGAGTTAGTAGCAGGTTTGAGAAGGCGATCTCGCTGCCCTTCAAATTGACTAACATACCCACTGCACTCCCCGTAACTGTGCTGTTCTCGGTAGTTCCTACCTTCTTGCCATTGACGACGAAGGTAAACGTACTACCGTCTACAAAGATTTTGCATGTATTGGGTTCGTGTCCTTGATGGAACTCATGACCAAAAGCGACATGCCACAATGGTATCCAGGGACTACCGCCCATGCCCCGGCTATCATCGTACTTCCAGAACTGGTATTCACCACCCTTTGCGTTGACCACCTCAAAGCTGTAAAAGGTCGTGATGGTCTTGCCATGCTTGTTGTGCTGGCTAAAGCGCATGATCATGCCAAACGCATTGTTCATGGATGTCTCATCACCTTTGATCTCTTGCATGGTCAAGGTGTATGCAAAGGGCTGCGTAAGCAGCTCATTCGGCACAGCCGAGAGAATAGCTAGCGCGGCCTGCTGGCCATCGTTATCCGTGATATGGTAGGCACCATTCTCAAAAACATAGGTTTTGCTTCCCTGAGTGCCAACAGTCCAGTTATGCATATTCTGGCGTAATGGGTCTGCCAAGATAGTGTTCGTGGCAGCGATAGTCTGGACTGTTGTTGTACCCTGCATGTGCGGTATTTTTACTGTCTGACCGAGATGGTTGTATACGAACCAGAATGTACCACTGCCAAGCAAGGCAAACACGACTACCACAAGCAACACTCTCATCGGTAGCCTTGTGACATGCTGGCCAGGATGACCGGCATAGCGTACCACCGGTACTGACTCGGTCAGTATTGCGGTGTTTTTAACATTAGCGCTTTGCCCGTGCTTGGGTATCGCTAATAGACCAGTTGTATTGAGGGTGCGGAAAGGTGATAGTGGGTGACATGCTGATCCGCTATCGCTAGCCTTCGCAAACGACACCTCTGCAAGGCCCTGCGTTGTGGGTACTGCTCCGGTATCGGCAAGGGGCAGAAGTCTGGTGGGCTTCTTAGCACCTCTCCGTAAAGGTTCAGGATTCATCAACACCTTTCCTCTTTTCACGTAACTCCTCAGGTGTCTGATTCCTCGCCGCACGTGCTCGATAAATCGGCACTCTACAGCGGCTCTCGTCTTGTTTGCTGCGGGCATGGCAGCCTGCGGCTGCCATGCCCGCAGCAAACACCTCTTGCGAACCACCGAAGGTGGTGAGGAGTCCTGAGGAGTTATCTTTTCACACAACCGTATCCTCAGCTGCGGGTAATCAGCAAGTTTGAGAAAGCAACCTCCGTTCCTTTCAGATTCACCAGCATGCCAACTCCACCCTCCGCGAGCGTGTGATCCTGAATCTCTCCTACTTTTTTTCCATTGACGGTAAAGATAAAATGGCTGCCGTTAGCAGAGATTTTGCAGGTATTGATGCTTTGAGGTCCATGCCCTAAGTGGAATTCACTACCGAAAGGCTGATGCCAGATTTCTGTCCAGGGGGAGCTGGATGATCCCTGGCTATCATCGTACTTGTAGAAGCGATATTCGCCGCCAGCGGTATTGACTACCTCAAAGCTGTAGAACGTAGTCACGCTTTTGCCACCTGCATTGTGCTCACTCGAGCGAATGATCATGCCGAAGGAGTTATTGAGGGAGGTATCATCACCCTTGATCTCCTGCATCGTCAGAGTATACACGATAGGTCCATCGAAGGACTTCTCCTGCAAAACGACGGCGGTGCCCGTGTCGCCAAGATTGGTAATATGATAGGCGTTGCCGGTAAATGCATAGATGGCGGTCGCAGTGGGAGAGGAGGGCCAGTTGTGGATATTCTGGCTCAATGGGTCTGACAAAATAATGTTTGCATCGGCGGTAGCGGTGGCCTGGGCCACGGCAGTAGCCTGGGCGTCGGGTGTGCCAGCAATGGTTGTGTATGTCCCTTGCTGCACCAGGGTAGTCGGATAGATACGGAAGAGCCAGAATGCACCTGTCCCGAGGCTCACGACGAGGATGATAGCCGCGATCAGCGCTACCAGCTTCATACTATTACTCGTACTCGAGCCACTCATCGTTTCGGTGGCTGGGGTTGGTGGCGCTGCCATCGGCAGTAGCCCTGTGAGATAGCGGCCGGGCTGACCCGCGATAGGCACCTGTACCACTTTTACTGGACCGGTCAGCTTAATTGTATTGCCTGCCCCTTGTTCATAATTGGGCACTGCTAATGCGCCTGTGGTCGTGTTGAGGAGAGGCAAGCTTTGAGTCGCGTGTGGGGCAAACGCTGGTTGAGCACCGGTTGAGGTAGGCAATGCACCTGTGGGAGTCGGAGCCAGCGTATTGTTGAGCTTTGAGGACAGCGTGGCTGGTAGCGCTGGTTGTGCACCCGTGGAACCATGATTCAACAGTGATGCAGCCGGAAGGGGAACTGTTCCCTTGCTGATCTTGTAGGCAGAAAGCAGGCCTGTCACAGGGGCTGGCGATGGACTGGCTGTAGCAGGGAAAGTCCCTGTTGGCTTATCAAGCCTGGGGTCAGCCTCAAGCGAGGTCCCTGTTTGCCAACTGGGATCAAAGAGGCTTCCTGTTTTGAATGAACGCATGCTTGTTTTGTCTTCGGCTGGCAGACTGGAGAAAGCAGGTTGGGCACTGGTCTCTATCAACCCTGCAAGGAATGCAGCCACCAGCTCGTGTCCTGTGGGGTAGCGGTCTGCCGGACGTTTGGCCATGGCTCGTAACATCACCTGTTCCGCTGGAAGCGGCAAGTCTGGCCGTAGCAAACGTGGTGGGGTGGGGGCTACCTGCAAGTGCTGCGCTGCTATCTGCATCGGCGTCTCCGCCTGGAACGGCGTTGTCCCGGTCACCATCTGGTAGAGGATCACGCCTAGCGAGTACAGGTCGGCTCGCCCATCTACTTGATCGCCCAATACCTGCTCTGGCGACATATAATCGGGAGTACCAACTGGTGCCCCTGGTCCTGTCAGATGCCTCAAAGCCTCTTTCCCTTCCACCGAGATCTTGACCAGGCCGAAGTCGGTGAGCAGTAATCGCTCTTCTGGCGTCAATAAGACATTGGCCGGTTTGATGTCACGGTGAATGACGCCTCGTACATGCGCAAAGTCTAAGGCTGCTGCCAGTTGTTCCAGGTAGCTGAGAGCTTTGGGCAACGCTAGAGCCCCTTCGCGTTCCATGACATCGCGTAGGGTTCCCCCGCTAATGTAAGGCATGACCAGGTAAGCCAGGCCATTGTATTCGCCATATTCGTAGACGGTGATAATGTTGGGATGCTCTAATGATGCAGCGGCGTCGGTCTCGCGACGGAAACGTTCCAGGAAAGCGGCAAGCTGGTTCGGTGGGAGAGGAGTGAGAGGCAACAGTACTTTCACTGCGACCTGGCGGCGCGGGCGTGATTGCTGAGCTAAATACACCGCTCCCATACCACCCTGTCCGATTACTTGCTGGAGTGTACACGTTCCTAGCATGGTTCCAATCAATGCTTCTGCGTTCATGAGACACCTTCCCTCTTTTTCTATCCTGGCTAGTCGCTACCCAATCTGCCACTGTGCCGCCGCTGGTCGCCAGGTCTATGGATTGTGAAAAATCCCTGATGTGGACTGGTTACAGTTATACATCTTAGACAACCCAAGCGGTTCTGACAATGCTTCAGGCTGGAAAACATGACCAAAGTAATACCTGCATTTGCAATGAACGAGATTTCGTCGTCGGTTTGAGGTAAAAAGGCTATGTGCCTTTCACCACATCGGTATTTTCTTGCGCATCCAGAGGGATGGCTTCATGGCCGATGCGAGCCACCATTGATGGGATGGTGCGGCTTTGCAGAACGATGCCGCGTAGTAACGAGGAGGAGGCCTGCGCCAGCAAAGGGCGCAGGTGAGTGAGGCGCTCGTGGTAGGTCTGTAACTGCTTCATGCGATGGGTAGCGTCTGCTTCTTCAACAATGCCATCGATGAGCACGGTCAGGTTATGCTCCCAGATGTCGCGGGCGTCGAGCAACTGGCCGACGGCAGATTGTACTTGTTGCAATAAGTCGATGGTCTGGTTGAGCAGCATCAAGAGATCTCCTTCGGCCAGGTCAATACGCCGCAGGAGGCCGTTGAGCGACATGCCTCGTGACCAGGATAATGCGACGCCATGAAAATCGGGCATGATGCCGGGAGAAAAGTTGATGCCTGCACGCTCTTCAATGCCGTGCACACGCTGTTCAATGCGCCAGAGTTCGCGGCGGACCTGGGCCAGGTTCGTGTTGAGCACGTGACGGTTGTTGAGGCGGCGGTCGTTATCAAAGGTGAACCAGCTACAGACCTCGGCCAGTTCGCCCGCTGTGAGTTCATCCAGGTTGCCAAGCATCATCAGTTCGACGATTAGCATGCCTGCCGGGTGGAAGATGCTGCGCAGTAAGCGCCCTCTGAGCGTGAGTTGATCGGTCTGGCTGATATAGCCAAGTGTGCGGAGTGTAAAGATCGTACCATCGAGTTCCGCCGCGCCCGCACGGCTCAGGGGGTACGTACCGATCTGCTGGCGCTTCTTCTCCAAGGCCTGTGCTGCTCCTGGCGATGCTTGGCCCTTCTTCTTACCGGCCTTTCTGCTTTTCTGGTAGCGCTTCTCCTGTTGCTCTAGCCGCAGCAACTCACGTTGCTCCCACAGTCGATAGCGCTGGTATTCACGCAGGCTGGAGGCACAGATGCGGCGCAGGTGGTGTGTGTCGCCAGGACGCCACAGGTTGAGTACTGAGTTGTAGCGAATGACGAAGGAACTGGTGACGGGCAAAAGTTCCCCGGTAATGCGTTGAAAAGAGTCTTCAAAAGGTTCCCATGGTGAGTAGGGGATGACGGCTGCGCCGCGCACGTCTATGCCTCGGCGACCGGCGCGTCCTGTCAGTTGACGGTACTCGTTGGGGGTGAGCAGGCGCATCTCTACCCCGTCGAACTTGCTCAAGCTGCCCACAACGACGGCGCGGGCGGGCATGTTGATGCCCAGTGAGAGCGTGTCGGTGGCGAAGACTGCCCGCAGATGTCCACGAGCAAAGAGCGTCTCCACCAATACCTTCAAGCCTGGTAGCAAGCCGGCGTGGTGAAAGGCCAGGCCACGCGGCAGGAGTTCGGCGAGAGCATGGACTTGTTGCAGGTTGCGGTCCTCTGGCGGAAGATGCTCCAACCAGGCCTTCACTTCTTCCTGGATGAGGGTTTTCTCCTGGGGCGTGGTGAGCAGATGCAAAGCCACGCTCATGGCGGCCTCTTCGACGACTCGCCGCCCCGGCAGGAAGTAGAGGCAGGGGAGCAGGTCGGCATCGCGCAATGCTCGCAGTATCTCGCCTGGCGCTGGAGGTAGAGGTTCTGGCGGACGCTGTGGCTTGCGTTCGCTGTTATCTGGTACGCTGGTGGCAGCCTCTTCGGTTGGCGTTTTGCGTCTGGCATCCTTTCTCCGCTTGTTTGCTCCCTGCCAGAACTCATCATCCTCGTCTTCGTCCTCATCGTCGAATACAAAGCTGCGCTCTCGTCTCATCATATAAGCCATGCGGGCTTCACCGCCTGCATTGGGGAAGCGTTCGATACGCTTCCCATTGGCATCCTGCACAAGGTGCAGCTTGTTGTCAATGAAGTAGTAGTGTTCCAGCGGCACGGCGCGTTCTTCGTGCAAGACCAGCGAGATAGGTTGATGCACGCGACTGATCCAATCGGCTAGTTCCTCGGCGTTGCTCACAGTGGCTGAGAGGCCCACGAGTTGGACATGTGGTGGCGAACAGATGATGGCCTCTTCCCAGACGGGGCCGCGTCCCACGTCGCTCAGGTAGTGGAGTTCGTCAAAGACGACGAAGCCCACATCTGCCAGTGATGACGGGATGCCGTTTTCTTCGCCGGCAAAGCGATCCCCACCTTCTTCGAGCAGCATATTGCGGTAGACCTCGGTGGTCATGATGACGATGGAGGCATGGCTATGCTCGACGATGTCGCCGGTGACTAAGCCGACGGCGTCGGGGCCATACAATACCTGCAGGTCGCGGTATTTCTGGTTGGAGAGTGCCTTGAGAGGCGTGGTGTAGATGACACGCTGATTGCGTTGCTGTGCGTGCCAGATGGCGTACTCTGCTACCAGGGTTTTGCCTGTTCCGGTGGGGGCAGCAACCATGACGGAACGCCCTTGTGCCAGATGGGCGATCGCCTCCAACTGAAATGGGTCGAGGGGAAATGGGTAACGTGCTACGAATGCGTCTATCTCTGTATGAGTTTCGTGGGTTTCGTGCTCGGCCGCCACGTGTTCGTCCATTGTGCTTCTTCTTTTGCTATGTTTTTTCCATTGGTATTTGGCTCATTGTAACATGTATAGGATGTGAGTACAAGCAGTCTCTGAGCAATTGCAGGGCTATGTAAAAGTCGTCAGGCTGAGCAGGAGGGACGTAGTAGTACATATCACGTTCGTGCTTGGCTCAGCGACTTTTACATAGCCCTGGAGCAATTGAGCACTTGACTACTCATCCTCAAAAAGATATCTTTGTCTTACCTCTGCTATTTTCAGGTCCTTGGGCCTTATCCCGTCAGTGTCTATACCAAGTATGAGGACGGGTATATCTATATCCGATACCCCACGATGCTCTAGATCCCAAACGAATTGCTCAAAGTAAGATACCCCTGTGGACATTTCTTCTGCAAAAGCCTTTACTGGCACTATTTCTACGCCGCAATCAATCACACCAAGTTTAGCGAAAATGGTCATCTTAGCGCATACATTGTAGACCATAAACGAGTACTTGCCGAATTGAACCTCTACTCCCAACTTACTCTTAACGAAATCCATATCTCTAAACGGTGCTTGTTCTCTTCCGCTTGGTGCAGGTGGTGTGTAACCAGGAACATAATAGTCTTTTGAGTACTCTGCAATAACTTTGTGGTTTATCCAGCCCCTACCAGCAAACTGCTTCTTGAATGATTCGTTAAGACTTTGTGGACTATAGAGTAATTTATCCTTCATCGTCTTCTCTTTGCTTACTTTCGTCTTGCACCTTTCTGCATCTACCGACTCAATGACTTGCAGTACCTCTTCTAATTGCAGACGATATTGCTTTGTAATAGCATCCTTGCCATCCTTAAAGGAGTAGATACCAGCAATGCGCATAATTATTTCCCGTTGGTCTCTTGGTGATTGTTCCATTCAAAGGGCACTTGCGCCACTTTTTCTCGTCCTGAGGGTTCATAAACAGGTTGGCCCAAAGGTCGGGTTTTCAGCATTCCATTGTACAGTTGGTAAATTCTTTCCGTGCTAATGGAGATATACTCACTATCTCTATCAACGCCGAGCGCTCTTCGGCCATGCATCAAGGCTGCAAGCAACGTCGATCCTACGCCACAATAGGGGTCTAGAACGCGATCATTCTCATTAGTGAGAGCTAGCACACAACGCTCAACAAGTTCTACAGGAAATTGGCATGGATGAATCGTCTTCTCTATATGATTCGCTTTTACATTCGGTATGTCCCAAACGCAAGTCTCCCACTCTTGATAGAGAAAGTCCCATATGTCTGAAGGATTTTTACCTAATGGGTTTCCAGAAGGCTGCCCGCGGTTAGGCCCCTTAAAATGTCGTTTTCCAGGATACTTGGCAGGAACACGAACAGGATCAAGATTGAATGTGTAGCTGTCATTTTTTGTGAACCACAAGATCGTTTCATAGCGCCCAGAAAATCTCTTTGATGCATGCAGGCCATGTTCAAAGTGCCAAATAATCCTGTTGCGTAGCTTTAATCCGTACTTCTTAAAAACGTGGTAGTAGAAAACGTCCAGAGGAAAGACTTCTCCTTCATCGACATAGTTGCCAGTTTGCCAGCAAATGCTACCGTGATCCTCAAGTATCCGTATGAGTTCACGGATAACGTCTTCCTGCTCAGCCAGGTAGGCAGTGATATCCTGCTTGTGCTCGTAAGCTGAAGCGTAATGACGTTGTCGTCACTGTAGGTTTTCGCGATAGTAATAGGATGAAGACCTGATGCAGGTTCATCAAACAAAGGAAACGCCATCATGCCAGCACCATCCTCCTAAGAATCATGTAGTTGTCACAAAGCCCAGTATACATGACTATAGAATGTTAAGCAATCGCTTGCCTCAAATGTTCCAACGACGTATTACCACCAGAGCAAACCAACCCCACCTTTTTGCCGCTTAGCTCGTCACGCATGCGATACGCGGCAGCCAGGGAAGAGGCTCCCGCTGCCTCGGCCAATGTGTGAGCGCGTTCGATCATCCACACCATAGCCTGCAAAATTTCTTCATCACGCACAAGCATAAAATCGTTGAGCATCTCCCAGAGGATCGCTTGTGGCAGGTCAAAGGCGGTGGCAGTCGCCAGTCCTTCTGCAATCGTGCGGTTGGGAGCTTGCACTAAGCGGCGTTGCCTCCACGATTCGTAGGCTGCTGGGGACGCTTCGGACTGGACGCCGATGACGCGAATGGAGGGATTGATAGCTTGGGTGGTGATGCAGGCTCCGGCGGCGCCCGAACCTCCGCCGATGGGCACGATGATGACTTGCAGGCCAGGTTCGTCCTCCAGCATCTCCAGTACTCCAGTGGCGACACCGGCGATGAGCAAGGGTTCGTTGCCGGAATGGATATAGCGATAGCCATGCTCCTGGGCTAGCGCTTCGCAATACAGGCGAGCCTCATCGTAGCGGTCGCCGTGGAAGATGACTTCGGCCCCCATGCCTTGCATTGCTGCTACCTTGCCAGGGTTTGCAGCCTCTGGAACGACGATACGGGCCTTGACGCCAAAGAGCCGGGCAGCATAAGCTACGGACTGCCCGTGGTTCCCTGTGGAGGCTGCCATGACGCCTCGTTCTCGTTCCTGTGGGCTGAGTTGGGAAATGAGGTTAATGCCTCCACGCACCTTGAAGGCTCCGACAGGTTGATAATTTTCGTGCTTGATATAGACTTCGGTGCCCAGCAAGGCGTTCATTGCCGGGTAGCTGTGCAAGGGTGTGCGTAGCAGGTACGGGCGAATCTGGCGTTGTGCCAGCAGGACATCTTGAAACGTGGGTGTGTGCATTGCTCACTCAGGCTCTTTCTTTTTGATCTTACATTGGTGCTTTGGTACATCATATCACGGAACGTGACCTGCCAGTGGCTCTGATGTAGCATGTGGTCGTCAAGATGATGGACTTGCCTGAACTGATTCTGCCTTCACTGACTTTCTTCTAAACGTCCAGGGAGAAGGCTTCAGCCTGGGGAAATTATCGCGCTCCTCTGATGTGGCCTATAACACCGTAAAAGCCATTTATCGAAACCCGTACAAGGAAGTCACCACCACGACGCTGAATAAGCTGGCGGCAGCGTTGGGTGTGCCTGCATCTGAATTGATAGAGGATGTGCCAGATGAAGGATAATGATGGCTCCCTGAACCGCTTGCTTTACCGTGCCCTTCTTGCTACTCTACTCAGAGTCTACTCTTTAAGCAAAGCGGGTGGGATCAGAAACTTTCCGTAACTATTCAAGACTCCTCGTCGCCTGCGGCGACTCGCTTGGATTTGGTGGTGAGTGTGGGCATGGCCACCTGTGGCGGCCATGCCCACACTCACCATCAACCCCCTGCGAACTGCCGTAGAGTGCCGATTTATCTCGTAGAATGCGGATTTATCCAGCATGTCACAGTAGGCCACCGATTTATCGAGTGGACACCGCAGGTGGGAGGAGTCTCGAAGAGACGCTTAGGCCTCTCAAGGACGTAGACCCCTATTGGTTGGTATGGTCCGTCGATACCGCTAGTGGCTCTGAGTTATGTGGCAGGCTTGACGCCGCTGGCGCAGTATCTGCTGGTACAGCGTGATCTCCTATTGCAGTAGGCTCCAGCATCATGCGTATACCATACTTTGGACGCAGTGTCACTCGTGGCTCTACCACGACAGGGAAGCCTGGCACCAGGCGCGGCGTGTAACGCTGGAGAATGGTCGCGAGCAGCAGGCGCGCCTCTAGTTGGGCGAAGGGCATGCCGATGCAGATGCGCGGACCTCCACCAAAGGGGAAGTAGGCCCCTTGAGGCACCTTTTGTCCATTCACCGGGTCCCAACGCTCTGGGCGGAACACGTCCGGGTCGCCCCAAACGTCGGGGAGGTGATGGATGACCCACTGGCTGAACATAGCGATCGTGCCAGCCGGAAAGTGATAGCCGTCGAGATCGAAGGCTTCGATGGCCCGCCGACCCTGAATCCAGGCGGGCGGGTAAACGCGCCAGGACTCGTTGAGGACCCAGTCCAGGTATGGTAGGTTGGGCAGGTCTGCAACCGTTGGGGCGCGTCCGGCCAGGACACTCTGTAGCTCGCTCAGAAGCTTCTCGCGAACCTCTGGATGCTGCCAGAGCAGGTAGAAGGTCCAACTCAGCGTGTTCTGCATGGTCTCATGTCCAGCACCGACAAAGGTGAGAACATGGTCGTGGACTTGCTTGTCGGTCAACGTGTTGCCTTCTTCCTGGGCTGTGAGCAACATGGAGAGGACATCGCCCACATCACGTTTCTCTGCCCGGCGCTGGGCAATCAGGCGATAGACAAAGGCATCTAACGTGCGTTTGCCCGCCATGCTCTTGCCGTATGCTGTGAAAGGAAGATCGAGACGCAACCTGCGCTGACTGCCCATGGGGCGCCCACCGTTCTCAATCATTGTCGTGAATGCGTGGCCCAGTTCAATGCTTTGCGTGGGTGAATCCACGTTAAAGAGCGTTTTGGCGATGATGCGCAGGGTGAGCCGTTGCATGGCTTGCGCGATGTCGATCTCTATGCCCGGTTGCCAGTCTGCCAACATCTCCTCTGTCAGCTGGACCATGATGGCACCGTAGCTCTCGACGCGGTGTTTGTGGAAGGCTGGTTGCACAAGACGACGCTGCTGGCGATGAAAGTCACCTTCTATAGTGAGAAGACCGTCACCAAGGAGTTGGTGTAGAGGTCCGTCATGCTCGGCCTTGGTGAAGTTGCGCGGATTCTCTGTGAGGAAGTAGCGCACATGCTCTGGTCGGCAAAACAGCACGAGTGCTGTATTACCTAGATGGATGGTGGCCATACGGCCATAAGTCCGTTCCAGGTCCCGCACAAAGCGTAGCGGATCGCGCTGGAACTGGAATGCATTTCCGGCGATTGGTAATCCTTTTGGGCCGGGTGGAAGGATAAAAGTATTCTTCGTAGTCGTGTTCATAATGCTTTCTCGTCCTCGATGAGGAACTGTGCTGGTAAACCATGACGCAATACATGTGACACTTGCTGTTCCATCATCATCTCTTCTTTAATTAGACGCACCCACCAGCTGAGAATCAAACAGGAATGATCTATATCCACATGCGGCTTATTATTTGTAACTCTTCAGGACTCCTCGCCACCTGCGGTGGCTCGCCTCTCTTTGTTGCTGTGGGCCAGGCAGCCGCAGGCTGCCTGGCCCACAGCAACAAAGAAAGCTTGCGAAGCGCCGCAGGCGCTGAGGAGTCTCGCAGCGAAGGAACCTGAATAGTTACAAAATATACCGCTCAAACTCGACACCTTCCTGATTGTGCTACAATATGTACGGACGAAACCACCTAGATGTGGCTTTCAGTACACACAATGAAGGAGAAACTCACACATGTGTTATGACGACAATGCACGACCGCCAATTCCGCCGGGAGCGAGCGGGACCGCTCATGGCGAGGATATCGTACTGACTGCGGCGGACGGCAATCGTTTTGCGGCCTATATTGCCCGTGCGGGCAATCCAACAGGGGCGCAGATCGTTGTGTTTCCCGATGTGCGTGGGCTGCACCAATTCTACAAAGAACTGGCGCTGCGCTTTGCTGAGATGGGCATTGATGCGCTGGCGATTGACTATTTTGGCCGCACGGCTGGTCTTAGCTCACGCGACGATTCGTTTGACTTCTGGCCGCATGTGCAACAGTTGAAGCTAGAGACATTCTTCACTGATGTGACGGCTGCGAATGCGTACCTGCATTCTGCTGCCGGCAGCGCTCGCCCGACATTCGTGGTGGGCTTTTGTATGGGCGGAAGCCTCACGCTGCTCAGCAGCACACAGGACTTTGGCTGGGCTGGAGCGATTCCCTTTTATGCAGGGCTGAGCAGGGCTTTGTGGGGCGATAAGACGGCGCTTGATATGGCAGACCAGGTCAAGTATCCCGTACTAGGCCTTTTTGGTGGGGCCGATCAGAATATTCCCACTGACCAGGTACATGATCTCGATCAGAAGTTAGACAAGGCTGGAGTTGAGCACGAGATCGTGATTTATCCGGGTGCGCCACACAGCTTCTTTGATCGCAGGGCAACAGAGTTTGCAGAGGCGTCAGCCGATGCCTGGCAACGAGTGCTGAGCTTTGTGAGGGCTCATACACCAAAGGGGAATTGAATTTCCTCTTGCAACTCTTGACACACTCAGTTATACTACATTCGTACAAACGACAGATATCCTCCAGCGGTGATGAAGAGGAGTAACCTGCCAGGGGTAGCAGCGAGCCGATAGATAGTGCGAGGTCGGCAATCCGCAGCAGGTGAACGGCGCTTTGGAGCTGGATTGAATGAGTGGCTTCACACAGGTGAAGAAGCAGGGTGGAACCGCGCATGTCGCCGTAAGACGTAGTGTCCCCGGGCCTACGTAGGCGCATTCGTCCCTGGGCATATGAGATGCCTGGGGATTTTTTATGAGAAGGAGAAACCACTCATGACTCAGACAGAGGACAGACCATTGACGGCCGACACGCCGATGGCTCCCATTGAGAAGATCGTCTCACTATGCAAGAGACGAGGCTTTGTTTACCCGAACTCCGAAATCTATGGCGGCGTGTCCGGCATCTATGATTTCGGGCCACTGGGCGTTGAACTGCGTAACAACATTCGACGCTACTGGTGGTGGTCGATGGTACAGACAAATGACAACGTCGTCGGTATCGAAGGCAGCATCATCACGCATCCGCGTGTATGGGAAGCCAGCGGCCATGTCGAGAACTTCGTTGATCGCCTGGTCGACTGCAAGAATTGTAAGCGGCGCTTCCGCCAGGATCACCTGCCAGAAGAAAATGCCCGGCTGAAAAAATGTCCCGTGTGCGGCGGGGAATTGACAGAGCCACGTACCTTCAACCTGATGATGGAGACGTACATCGGCGTGGTTGAGGGCGAGCGTATGAAGACGTACCTGCGCGGTGAGGCTTGCCAGAACATCTACCTGGATTATGATAATGTGCTCAAGTCCTCACGTATGCAGATCCCCTTCGGCATCTGCCAGATTGGCAAGGCCTTCCGCAACGAGGTGACGCCGGGGAATTTCTTGTTCCGCCAGCGTGAGTTCGAGCAGTGGGACCTGCAATTCTTTGTCCACCCGAGCGAGATGCAACAATGGTTTGATTACTGGAAGCAGTTCCGCTTCGAGTGGTACAAAGGCATCATCAACCACAAGGATCGCCTGCGCTTCCGCGCACATGGCCCCGATGAGCTTGCGCACTATGCCAGGCAGGCCTTTGATATCGAATATCAGACGGTGCTCGGCTGGCAGGAATGGGAGGGTATCCACTGGCGGCAGGATTGGGACCTCTCACGGCACAGCCAGTTTAGCGGCCAGGATTTGAGCTATACCGACCCGGAAACGAAAGAGCGTTACATCCCCTGGATCGTTGAGACCTCCGGCGGCGTGGACCGCACATTCCTCAACCTCTTGCTCGATGCCTACGAGGAGGAACCGGACCCGGCAGGCAAGGAAGCCCGTACGGTGTTGCGCTTGCATCCGTGGCTTGCTCCTGTGAAGGTAGCAGTGCTACCGTTGCAAAAGAACAAGGAAGAGTTGGTAACGACGGCCAGGGATATTCACAAGAAGCTACAACGCCTGATGGTGTCGCAGTATGACGATGTGGCCAATATCGGTCGGCGCTATCGCCGTCAGGATGAGATCGGGACGCCGTATTGTGTGACAGTCGATTTCCAAACGCTGGACGATAAGACGGTGACAGTGCGTGAGCGTGACCGTATGACCCAGGTGCGCGTGGCTATCGATGAGCTGCCGATGTACCTGTGGGAGTTGGTGACCTGGAAGTAATGTCCTGTCACCACAACGAATAAGACATCACGTGTGCTAACCAGGGACCTTCTATGCGAAGGCCTCTGGCTGGTGCGAGTCACATGCATTCGAAACCCTGGAGGCCCGCCGGGCAGCCACAATTCGAAGGTGGGAGGAGAGGCAGATTTGGTATCATCTCAACGAGGGTGGGGCGTGTCTTTCATGACCCTGTGCTCATCGGGTAGAATGGTACTAGAAACTACAGTAGAAGGGTAACTCATGACTCGTATACTCTCATATAACATCCTGTATGGCGGGACAAGCCGTGTGAGTGAATTGACGAAGATGATAGGGTCGGTGCAGCCTGATGTCGTCGGGTTGGTCGAGGCCAGGGACCCGCACGTGGTCGAGGAATTGGCGCATCGGTTGGGTATGCAGTACTGCTCAACGACGCATGGCAATTGTCTGCGAAAGTACGAGGCGGCGGTGCTCAGTCGCTTGCCGATTGTACACACAGAGATCTACCTGTGTCCCGGTATACTCACGAGACCGCTGCTAGAGGTGTGTGTGGAAGAGGTTAGCGGGCAGCACCTGACGCTCTTTGTCACCCATCTCTCGGCGGCATTCAATCGGCTCTGGGCTGGTGATTGCATTCGGCGGCGCGAGGTGCGGGAACTCCTGCGCATTATGGCCCCGAGGCAAGGCACCCCGCATCTGTTGATGGGGGACTTTAACACACTTTCCCCGGGAGATGCTTTTCGGGGTAGCCAGCTTTTACGCTATATGCTCTATATAGAGCCACAACTCAAGTTGGAATCAGAGTGGAAGCAAGGTTATACTGCAGTGAAGGGACATCCTTCTCTCAATTTTGTGGTACCGCCCTACTTGCGCATCTTAAAGCCGCTTCTACGAGCTGTTCCGCACAGTAAGCTCTTCTGCGAGCTCTTTGATGCTGCAGCCGCGTTGTATGTGCCACGTGGCAGTATCAAGCTCTTGCGCGACATCGGCTATGTGGATTGTTTCCGGCGTGTCAATCCACACGCATGGGGCTTTACTTGTCCGGCGTCAGCGCCAGCTGGTCGCATCGATTACATCTTTGCCAGCCCGCAACTGGCTCGTCGTCTCACCACGTGTGGGGTCGTGACAGAAGCAGAAGATATATCTGGCGAGCAGGCCAGCGATCATTTCCCCGTATTTGCCGAATTCGACACAGAGTAGCTTCTACGTAGTATGGTAGGGGCGGGGCTTGCCCCCGCCCTGGAAGCGACATGGGGCTTGCCCCCACCCAAGGCGCGATCCATCGCGTCCCGCTAGTGGAACACATCTTTTATCTTGTCGAAGATGTTCTTGTCATTTTGTTCTCGTTCAAGACGAGCGAACTCTTCAAGCAGACGCTTTTGCTCAGGGGTCAAATTGGTGGGTGTGACCACTTTGACAATCACATGCTCGTCGCCGCGTGCGCTGCTATGTACCACGGGGACACCCAGGCCCTTGAGGCGGAAAGAGCGGTTACTTTGCGTACCTGCCGGAATCTTGAGCATAGTGGCCTTGCCATCCACTGTGGGAACCTCCACTTCGTCGCCCAGGGCAGCTTGTGTGAAGCTAATGGGCAGTTCGTAGATGATATCGTTGCCCTGGCGTTTGAAGACAGGATGAGGTTTGACAGTGAGGATGACATAGAGATTGCCTGGGGTGCCACCGCGCGCACTGACTTCACCTTCACCTGTGACACGCACGTTGATGCCATCATCCACGCCGGCGGGGATATTGACGACCACTCGGCGGTTGTTACGCACTCGACCCTGGCCACGGCATTTTTCGCACGGAGTAGTGATGACGCGCCCTTCGCCGCGGCAGCGCTCACACATCGTCACATTGACAAACTGTCCAAAGATGGACTGTTGCACGCGACGAATCTCCCCAGTTCCCTGACAGGCGGAACAACGGGCCGTTGACGTGCCGGGCTGTGCACCACTGCCTCGACAATTGGAGCAGGTTTCCCAACGAGGTAATTCGATCTCTTTCTGGCAGCCAAAGACGGCTTCCTCAAAGCTAATCACCAGCTCATAACGAAGGTCGGCACCTCGCTGCGTGGTTGTACGACGCTGTGCGCTCGTCGCGCCAGAAAAGAATGTTTCAAAAAGGTCATTGATGCTGCTGAACCCGCCGAAGTCACCAAAGCCCGCACCAGCGCCATTGCCCACGGCGGCATGCCCGTAGCGATCATAGGCGGAACGTTTCTGCGGGTCGCTCAAGATCTCATAGGCTTCGTTGATTTCGATGAAACGGGCCTCCGCTCCCTGCTCTTTATTGGTATCTGGGTGATACTGCTTGGCAAGGCGGCGGAAGGCTTTTTTGATCTCATCTTCACCAGCGCTCCGCGATACCCCCAGCACCTCATAATAATCTCGTTTACTAGTGGCCATCGACTAGTCCTTTTTGCTGAGAAACAGGGCGCGGCTTGATCCGCGCTACTGGCTTCAATACTTATGACTCTATACTACATTTTCCACAGTTTAGATGCAAGAGCATAGCCCATGTAGGGGTTCGGGGGGTAACTGCTCAGGTGTTTGATCCCTCGCCGCCTCCGGCGGCTCGCATCTGTTTTGCTGCGGGCTGTGCAGCCGCAGGCTGCACAGCCCGCAGCAAAACAACCTTTTGCGAACCACCGAAGGTGGTGAGGAGTCCTGAGCAGTTACGGGAAATTACATTTCCTTGTATTCCCCTTCGATGGTGTCGTCATGCGAACCACCCTGATCGGAAGGGCCACCCTGCTCCTGGCTACCGAAGTCGGCACCGGGGCTACCTGTAGCACCGGGCTGGCGATAGATCATCTCGCTGATCCTGTGAAAAGCCTGCTCTAGGGATTCACGGGCCGATTTGATACGGGCCACATCATCCGTCGAGAGAGCAGAGCGTATATCGGCTATCTTCGACTCCAGTTCACTCTTCTGCTCGGCTGTGAGCTTGTCACCCAGTTCGGCGATGCTTTTCTCGGCGCGGTAAGAGGCGCTATCTGCCAGGTTACGTTCCTCGACCTCTTCTTTGCGGCGCTTGTCTTCGGCGGCATGCATTTCGGCATCGTGCACCATGCGGTTGATCTGGTCTTTCGAGAGGCCGCTGGAAGCGACGATGGTGATCTTCTGTTCACGGCCCGTGCCTTTATCACGCGCCGAAACGTTGACAATGCCGTTGGCGTCAATGTCGAACGTGACCTCGATCTGCGGCACACCACGCGGGGCTGGCGGAATGCCATCAAGGATGAAGCTCCCCAGCGAGCGGTTGTCCTTGGCAAACTCGCGCTCACCCTGCAGGACATTGATCTCCACACTCGGCTGGCTGTCGCTTGCCGTTGAGAAGACCTGGCTCTTCTGCGTTGGGATGGTCGTGTTGCGCTCGATCAAACGTGTGAAGACGCCACCGAGGGTTTCGATACCCAGGGAGAGCGGAGTGACATCAAGCAACAGGACATCCTTCACATCGCCGGTCAACACTCCTGCCTGAATAGCGGCCCCGACGGCCACGACCTCGTCCGGGTTCACACCGCGGTTTGGCTCGCGATCAAAGATGCGCCGTACCATCGTTTGCACTGCCGGCATGCGGGTCTGACCACCCACCAGCACGACTTCCTGGATGTCGCCGGGGCGAACCCCTGCGTCTGAGAGGGCCTGCATGACGGGTTTACGCGATTTCTCAATCAAGTCCTCCACCAGTTGCTCCAGCTTCGAGCGTGTGAGTGTCATGGTGAGGTGCTTGGGGCCGCTGGCATCTGCCGTGATGAAAGGCAGATTGACTTCTGTCTGCATTGAGCTAGATAGCTCTTTCTTGGCCTTTTCTGCTGCTTCCTTCAAACGTTGCAACGCCATGCGGTCCTGGCGCAGGTCGATACCACTCTCCTTGCGGAACTCGTCGGCGAGCCAGGTGATGACGCGCTGGTCGAAGTCGTCGCCGCCCAGGTGGGTGTCGCCGTTGGTGCTCTTGACCTCGAAGACGCCATCACCCAACTCAAGGATAGAGATATCAAAGGTCCCACCACCAAGGTCATACACGCCGATGCGCTCATCCTTTTTCTTATCAAGACCGTAGGCCAGCGAGGCAGCAGTTGGTTCGTTGATGATACGCAGAACTTCCAGTCCGGCGATTCTGCCGGCATCCTTGGTCGCCTGGCGTTGTGCATCGTTGAAGTAGGCCGGTGTGGTGATGACGGCCTGCGTGATACGCTCACCCAGATAAGCCTCTGCGTCGGTCTTGAGCTTCTGCAAGATCATGGCGGAGATTTCCGGTGGGCTGTATTGCTTCCCCTGTATCTCCACCCAGGCATCACCGTTGCTGGCGCGCACAACTTTGTATGGGACGATACGCTTATCGCGGTCTACCTCAGGATCGTCATATTTACGACCCATGAAGCGCTTAATGGAAAAGACGGTATTTTCAGGATTGGTCACAGCCTGGCGCTTTGCCACCTCACCGACGAGGCGTTCCCCGTTCTTGTTCACAGCAACGATCGAGGGTGTGACACGAGAGCCTTCTGCGTTAGGGATAACAACGGGCTCGCCGCCTTCCATGACAGCTACGCACGAGTTCGTTGTTCCTAGATCAATTCCAATAACTTTTGGCACAATTGCCTCCTTTTATACTTAATCAGTCGTCCTGATGGTTTCTGCTTCATTTCCCGTAGCTGCCGACTGAGGCGCACGAGCAATTTTGACGAGCGCGGGGCGCAGTACCTGGTCGTGAAGTTTATAGCCCCGCTGGAGTTCAGCGGTGACGGTCTCTTCTGCATGAGCATTCGTCTCTTCGTAAGCGACGGCCTCGTGCTCGATAGGATTAAAGCGCTTTCCTTGTGTCTCAATAGGTGTGACGCCAGCACGATGAAGGATACCGAAGAGTTGAGCCTGAATCATGCCTATGCCTTCTACCCAGGTAAAATGAGCAAATTCCTTGGGCAGTGAGGTAAATGCGCGGTCGAAGCTGTCCAGTACAGCCAGCTGCTCATACACCACCGATTTGAGCGTGTCTCTGAGGGCCAGGCTGAGGTCTTGCTGCAAGCGTTTGCGCATATTTGACATCTCGGCCTGTGCACGCATCGCACGATTCATATAGTCGGTTGCCTTCTCGCGTTCCGTCGTTAGCTCTTTCTCTAGTTCCTCTATACGTAACCGGAGCTGCCGGATCTGCGCGATCGGCGTTTCTTGCTCTTGAGAAGATGCCTGTGATTGCTCAGTGCGTTCTACTTCATCGCTCATACGTCATTTCCTCTTCATGCGATCCCTTATTCATAACCATAGACTTCGGCGAGCAGTTCGTTCATCACCTGGGTCATATAGCGTACGACCGCGATGGCGCGGCCATACTGCATCCGTGTGGGACCGATTACGCCCAGCAGTCCGCCAATTCGGCCTTCCTGGCCATAGCGAGCGACGACCAGGCTGACGTCTTTCATCTCATCCCATTGGTTCTCGCCCCCTATGATGATCTGTACGCCATCGGACTCGCGTAACTGCGATACTAGCGCAGGTAAAAAGCGATTCTGCTCCAGTACCTCCATGACCTTGCGCACACGTTCATTGCGTTCCTCTTCCGGTCCCATGCGGCTATATTCTGGCTGCTCCAAGATGTTGAGCACCCCTTCGCGGTAGAAGACATCACCCAGTGGATCACCATGGTGCTCAAGGATGTGGGCAATGGTGGTGCCGATGAGGTGTTCTATCGGCGAGAAGTTATGCTCGCGTAAGATCTCTTCCACTTCGGCGGCACCTTTATCGTGGAAGAGCTGGTTGAGCGATGCCGCCGAGGCGCTGAGTTCTTCTTGCTGGATCGGTTGCTCTAACAACAGCCGCTGTTGCTTGACGGTGCCGTCCGTCATCACTAACACGAGATGAGCGGAAAGGTCAGTGACCGAGAGAACCTCGAAGTGCTTGAGCCGACCCTCGCTGGCACGCGGTGAGGTCATGACTGCTGCACTGTGCAGCAAACGCGCCATCACTGATGCGGTTAAACGTACCCATTGATCGAGTTGATCCTGCACCTGGTAGAACTGGTGGCGGATCAAGCGCTGCTCGCTGAGTGAAAGCGCCGATTCTTGCATGAGATGTTCCACAAAGTAGCGGTATCCCAGGTCGGTAGGTACGCGCCCGGCGGATGTATGCGGCTGATAGATCAGCTGAGCTTCTTCCAGCCCTGCCAGTTCATGGCGCACGGTTGCAGAACTGAAGTTCAGGCGATACTTACGGACCAGGGTTTCAGACGCAACTGGCGTGGCGCTATGGATGTACTCTTCGACGAGTGCCCGCAGAATCTGCTGTTTTCGCTGGCTCAGTGGTGTCATAGGGTCGGCGCACTTTCCCAACATGCTGCTATAGGTCAAGGACGATTGCTAGCAGTCTCATGCTAGGACTGCGAATATAGAATAGCACTCAATGGGGGAGATTGTCAAGAGCAATGGGACTCTGATTACGAATTAACGGAAACTCTTCAGGACTGCTCGTCGCAGGCGACGACTCGCTCGTACTGGTGATGAGTGTGGGCGTTGCCGCCGCAGGCGGCAACGCCCACACTCATCACCAAAACCTTACTGTGTCGGCGTGGGCGTAACCCCAGGATAAAGCGGGAACCCAGGCGTTCCTGGTCCCGTGCCAGGTGTTCCAGTAGCTGTTGGTATGTTAACACACGGGGTGTTACCTGGCGTGAACGTTGGCAGTGGTGGTAATACGGTTGGCGTTGTCATTGGATCGCAAGGGGTATTGCCATTAGTGGTACCGAAGCCCGTCTGCATCGGCACTTCGCTGTCAAGCATCCAGTCGATGGTGCCAGTACCCTTAAGACCATTGACTTTTGAAACAGCTTGTAAATGCACACCTGGCGGCGCAGTAAACGTCTGTTGTGTAAAAGGCGAATGATAATTCCCGCAGGGAATACCTGTCCCATCGACATTACACGCACCGCTTGCACGTTCGATGACACTGTGCCAGATGGGGCCAGCGCCGGTGATACCAACGACGTTGTACAATGGCGCGTTGTTGGCATTACCCGACCACACACCCACGACCACGTCAGGCGTGTAGCCAATCGTCCAGTTATCGACAAAATTATCGGTTGTCCCAGTTTTGGCTGCCACCTCGTGTTTCTGCCCATCGGCTTGCTGCCAATCAAACATAGAGAGGACATGGTCGCCGGTGAATTCAATAGCGCGGGCTGGCTCATCAGAGAGTATAGAAGTCATGAGGTAGGCGATCTGTGGACTGATCACCTGCACTCCATTGGGGTGGGTTGGATCAAAGTGATAGAGATGATGGCCGTAGTTATCCCAGATATCCAGGACGCTTTGAGGCGGGATATGTACGCCTTGATTGGCAAAGACCTGGTAGGCCCCCACCATCTGGATCAAAGGAACACCAGCAGTACCAAGCGCAGTAGCGGGTCCTAAAAAAGTGTTGTGGTTGGCAACATCATCGTCTATCGCTGTAATCCCCAGGCGTCGTGCCATGTTGGTGACGTTATCTGTGCCGGCGAACTCGAATGCTTTCACCGCAGGTACGTTGAATGAATTGGCGATGTCGGTGCGAATAGTAGCGTTCAGGTTGTGGTAGGTTTTTCCGTAATCAGGAGGGTGGTAGGCTGTATTTGGATCGTTCAGATTGAGAGGCGCAGACCCACCAGGGAAAGGATAGTAGGTTTTTCTATCTGGCACGACCATGCCTGGGTACCAACCCATCTGGAAGGCTGCTGCATAGACAACCGGCTTGAAGGAGGAGCCTGGTGAACGGTAAGCGAGTGCAGCGTTGTCTTGTCCACCAACCCTGGGGTCGTTCGAGTTCCAATCGGCACTGCCATCCATCGCCAGGATCTCGCCGGTTTTAGCACTCATGACGACAACCGCCGAGTCATTGACGTTATGCACGGTGTTGAGCGGACCATAATCGCCTACGAAAGTCTGATACTCTCGTTGAGTGAGGTGACGTCGTACGGCGTTCTCAACAAATTCTTCCAGGTTGATATCGATAGTGGTGCGGATATTGAAGCCACCATTGAGGAACGTGTTTACGCCCAGTTGGTTTTCCAACTGGGTGATGACCCATCTGACGAAATGCGGGGCGCTGATATGATGTATATAGGGAGTGAAGGTCATCCTGGCGGTCAAATCTTCTGCCTGCTGTGCCATCGTCGGTGTAATGGGACCCAGACCAGATACTTGCATCCCTTGTGCGAGCATCTGATCCAGCACAAACTTCTGGCGATCTAAAGCGCGGGCTTTGTTCTCTGGACCGAGCGTTGGGTCATAGGCAGGGGGGTTTTGTGGCATGCCAGCTAAGAATGAGGCACGGGCCAGCGCCAACAATGGATCATGCTGGCCTTTGGCATTGATGTCGAGAAAAGCTATAGCGGGAGTACACACATGTTGGGCATTACACTGCGGCATGATATGGAAGTAGTCTTCAACGGCAGCTTCTACACCTAGCTCCTGGGCACCGAAGGGTGAGACGTTGAGATACATCTCCATAATTTTCCATTTGGGAAACTGTTGTGTCAACCCCACCGCCAGCACGGCCTCGGTGATTTTACGGTCCAGCGTAACGGCCCGATTATTGGTGAGGTTCTTGATAAGCTGCTGGGTCAGTGTGCTAGCACCGCTGACCACCTGGTTGTTGTGCTGCACGTACTGGATACCGGCGCGGAAGATAGCCTCCGCGTCTATGCCAGGATTATCCCAAAACGTCTTATCCTCTGCCGCTATCATTGCATCCTGCATGATGCGTGGGATGTAGTTATAGGAAACATAGGTACGACGGCCTCCCCCATTTTCGTCAAATGCGTCGTAAAGCAACACCCCGTTGCGGTCGTAAATACGAGTGGTCTGGCTGATCTGCTGGTTCGCTATCTCCTGCAAATGGGGATATTGGGTCTGATAATACGCGTATGCGGATGCTGTGCCTGAAGAGAAAAGAATCACGAGCACGAGCGCAAGAGCAATAGCAGTATACTTCCCGACTGTCGTTGCGCTGAGGTGGACACGCTTCCAGCGTTCACGTCGCCGCCGCATTTGCATGGATATACGCATGGTGCGCGAGCGTTTCCAGGGTTTCGCTTTTTGCACTACTGGAGCATTGTGCTGGCCAGGACGGTACAGGACAAGCGGTGGTTGATTGATGTTTGCGGAAACTGTGGGTATGCGACCAGACCAGCGACGGACCGTCTGCATCGTGTTAGCGATCCAGCTTTGCTGCTGGGGCGCAGGCTGATTTGTTAGAGGCCTGCTCGCCTGTTGAAAGGGCTGCGGTCCTTGCGGTAGAGGCATAGGGGGCAAATAGTGTTGTGGTATTGGCTGTTGTTGGGCGTATTCTCGTAATGAACGGCTTGCACGGGGACTACCGTTATTCTCGGCAGGACGCTGGTTATCGGGTGGTTGTTGGTTCCAAATAGTATTACTCATAGAACAATCCTCAGTGTATATAAGGGGAGAGTTTCGGGGTATACTGTCCCCCGGAAGGCGTCTGCAAGTCCTTAGACCTGCCTGCCTTCTACACCCCCATTCGTAACTATTCAGGACTTCTCGCCGCCTGTGGCGGCTCGCCCTTTCTGGTCGGTGAGTGCTGGCTGTGCCGCCGTAGGCGGCACAGCCAGCACTCACCGACCAGACCCCTGCGAACTGCTGTAGAGTGCCGATTTATCGAGCACGTGCAGTGAGGAGTCTTGAAGAGAAGAGACCTGAATAGTTACCCCCCCCGTTCTCAAAAAAGGTTTCCTGATGTCGTCACTCTATGTCTTAAAGAACGAAGCAAAGAAAGTGTTTCAGGGAAATTGAAAGTGACTGCCGCATCCATCTGCTAAATCTCAGTCCACATACTCTAACGGAGCAGGGAGGCCATATTAACACAGTTGCCCGTTTAGGGGATAGGGAGATAGAGAAATAGGCCGGATGACGCACCCCTTGCCAGATAATGTTAGAATAGAGGAGCCATTGGACTTTGTTGGGAGGAATCTCTTTCATGCTCTTGCGCGCTATTCGCCTGGTCATACTTGCCGTGCTTTGTCTTGGTACTCTGCCGCTCTCAAGTGTGCTCTTTTCGCATTCCGCGTTAGCTGCGGACGATCCAATTACGATCACCTCGCAAACAGATACGGTTCATTTCCCTAACTATATCGATTTCGATCTCAGTGCAAGCGATAGCAGCAGTCCTATTTCTCAGGCGATCATCTCCATCACCTTCTCAAGCAATACCAGTCAAGAGGACGACCATACGTTGACGGTGAGTCAACCTGCTCAACAAGTGCAACTGCACTGGCGTGAGGACACAACGGGCAACAACTTCTACCCGGCAGGAGTACATGTCAGTTACCATTGGCAACTCCAGGATAGCGCAGGCCATTGGCATACTGATGCGGCGCAGCATTTCACAACGATCGATACCCGTTTCAACTGGCAGCATCTATCACAAGGTCTGTTGCAGGTCAATTGGTACAACCGCTCATCGGACTTTGGCCAAACCATGCTCAACAAGGCCAGCGCGAGCATTGCTCATATCAGTACTGTGCTTGGTAGCGGATTACGTCGCCCAATCAATCTGTGGGTGTATCAGACTGATGACGATTTCCATGGCTCGCTCAAGCCTAACTCCTACGAGTGGGTGGGAGGTGAGGCGTTTCCTTTATTGGATGAGGCGTCGATTGTGGTGCAGGATACCTCCGACAATACGCTGGTACGTGACATGCCGCACGAACTGACGCACCTGGTTTTCCACCAGCTGATAGCACAAGGAGTTGAGGTCCCGACGTGGTTCGATGAAGGGCTGGCGATGTACAATCAGGTGTATCATGAACAGGATATGACGGCGCGTTTACAAGCAGCGCTTGATGCACATGCGCTGCTCCGCCTGGACGCTATCACGGACAATTTTCCCGCCAATTCTGACCAGGCCTATCTTGCCTATGCCCAGAGTTGGAATCTGGTTGCCTACATGTATAGTACCTTTGGTCTAGGCAAAATGGCTAATTTCATTAAGCTGCTCAATAATCCCGACGCCACCTTTGGGCAGGATTTGCAGCAGGCACTTGGCGAAGATCAGGTCCATTTGGAGAATCAATGGCATGTTCATCTACACCAGCCGCCGATACTTGTTCCTGCCCAACTTACACCGATGCCGACGGCGGTAGCAGGAAAGCGGCCAGATCAAGCGCAGGTTCAAATGAAAACCGATGATAATTCACCATTGCTATTGACCATTGGCATTCTCCTCGTTCTGACGTCGCTGGTCATGTTGACGCTAGTGATGATCAATGTGAACCGGCGCAGGCAACGGGCGCGGGCGGTGGAGTCAGCGCAACAATTGATGGCTGCCAATGCTCTGCACCAACAGCAAAGCAACCAATACAGGAGCTATAAAGATGGAAGTGTATGATTCGCCGGCCCGCTATTATCCATCGGACGCCTTATCGCTGGATGAACTTGCCTACTGGATTGCGTTCGGTCGTGTCCTTGGCATAGGGCCAGTGCGCTTCAAATTATTGCTGGACTTCTTCCATGCAGATGTTGCGGCGGCGTGGCATGCTGATAGCAAAGAACTGGCGCAAGCAGGGATAGACCAGAAGACCATCAGTAACTTTCTCAAACAACGGCCCACGATCGTACCACAACAGGAGCTGGAGAAGTTAGAGCGCTTGCGGGTGCACGTGATTACCTGGAAGGATAAGACCTATCCGCGTCTGCTCAAGGAGATTGATCATCCACCGCCAGTGCTATACGTGGCTGGTACGCTGACCGAGGCTGATCGATTTGCCCTGGCCATCGTCGGCACACGCAAGGCCAGCACTTATGGTCGGCAGGTAACAGAACACTTTGCCAGTAAACTGGCAAAAGGCGAGGTGACGGTGGTCAGTGGGCTGGCGCTGGGGATTGATACTTTTGCACACACGGCGGCGCTTGACGCGGGTGGACGCACAGTGGCAGTTTTGGGAAGTGGCCTGGATATCATCTATCCCTCCAGTAATTTCAACCTGGCACGGCGCATTGTCGAATCTGGCCAGGGGGCACTGATCACGGAGTTTCCCCTGGGTGTCAAACCTGAGGGAGGTAATTTCCCGGCGCGCAACCGCATTATTTCAGGCCTCTCACAGGGGGTATTGATCACGGAAGCTCCACAGGCAAGCGGTGCTCTGATTACGGCCAATTTTGCCCTCGAACAAGGCCGTGAAGTCTTTGCGGTACCCGGAAGCATTTTCTCGCCTGGGAGTGCAGGGGTCAACAAGCTCATCCAGGATGGTGGAGCCCGC
>WNFT01000522.1_pt1 | contig 34800 bp, 26 predicted proteins | sample 5400191 | NCBI WGS metagenome assembly WNFT01 (sample SAMN13153359, study PRJNA577476) | soil metagenome | isolation source: 80 cm saprolite under Madrone tree | place: USA:California | collected 2016-06-14 | reverse complement strand
GCCATCTGAAGGACCAAGCCAAGGACCTGCTTAAGGCCGGCGCGGCGGCGTCGATCACCGATGCGCAGTTCAAGATCGCGCGTCTCTACGGGTTCGCGAGCTGGCCGAAGCTCAAGGCTCACATCGACTCCTTGGAGGAGATCGGGCAACTCAAGCAGGCTATCGACACCAACGACATCGTTCGCGTCAAGACCATGATGACGCGCAACCCGACGCTGCACAGTGCTCCACTTGGTTACGGCAAAGATGGGCCGCTCACGTGGGTTGCCGAATGCCGCGTGCCATGGGAATCACCGAGTCCTATGAGACTGGCCATGGCGGAATGGATGCTCGCGCACGGATCGGACGTGCACCAGGGGGGCGACGGACCCCTCATGCGAGCCGCGCTCAATGGATATCGCATCCCGATGATGGAACTTCTCGTGTCCCACGGCGCCGATGTGAACGCCCTGTGGCATGGACATTTCCCTATCATCTTTGCGCCCTGCGAGTCGATGGATCCGGCCGCTCTTAAATGGCTTCTCGATCACGGCGCAAATCCGAACTGTCGCGACCATGGGTATGAGATAAGCGGCCATCCATATCCCGGCACGGCTCTCGACTACCTCATTGCGGGATACGCGCGTTCCGTAGAACGACTGAGCGCCTGCATCGACATCCTTCTGGAGGCCGGTGGCGCGACCAAGTACGACGCGCCGGCTGTGCTGAAACTGCTCCGCGGACGGCTGGACGACCTGGCGGAGCTGATTAATGCTGATCCCGCACTCGTGAATATGCGATTCTCAGAGCTCGATTGCGGCATGAGCGGCGGCCGCAGCCTCACGCTTCAGGGAGGAACTCTCTTGCATGTGGCCGCGGAATACGGCAACCTCGCAGCTCTCGCTCTGCTCCTGGACCGTGGGGGCGACGTCAATGCCCGCGCGACAGTTGATGATGCCGGCGTCGGTGGGCAAACGGCAATCTTCCATGCGGTAACGCAGTTCGATGATGACGGCTTGCCGGCAACGCAGTTACTGATAGAGCGCGGTGCAGACCTCACCGTGCGCACGAAGCTTCGGGGGGACTACGAGCGGCCGGGTGAGATCGTTGAGTGCACGGCATTGGGATACGCGCTGCTGTTTGGCGGCGCGAGTCGGAGGAGAACGGTGACTCTGCTGCGGGAGCGAGGGGCGGTTGAGTAGAGCAAACAGCAGGTCGATGGAACCACTTGAAATCCCCAGCCCGCGCAGAGCGTCTTCAATGTCCAGATCGTCGGCAAACCTTCCCTAATCGGATCTGCCGATCTGCCCCTGTCGCCACCCTTCCATCCGCACTCTTCAGTGAGCGATTGTTTCGCTCGGTGCAAGTTGGGCGTTCTGGTTTCAGCCGGGTGCCAGCTGTTTGGCGACCTCTCTTCGTCTCGAAGAATGAAGTTGGGCCAGGCGATTAACGCAGTCACCGGAACTCGGCGTTTGTGCTTTTGGTCTTTCCTTTCAAAGAATGCTTTTGATTACGCAGCCGCCGGCGCGTCGGATCGAGAGTTCGGTGAAGGCAACGCTGCAGCAGCTTTTCTCCAAAACCGGGGTGCGCACTCGGAGTCAGCTGGTTCGTATCGCACTGGAGCAGTACAGATTAGATATAATTGAATGTCCCTGTTCCCCGAAGTGCGAAGCCATCGAGCGTTACCCGAAGTGCGAAGCCATCGAGCGTTACAACACCCTTTACACGGTCAAACGATCAAATTCGGCACTCCGATTCTTGTGACGAGGATTCACAATTTAAGACCTACGGCATCGTCGGTACCTCGGTGATAACCGTCATCGTCACCTTTTTCTCCCCGATCGGAATGTAGCACCTCAGAATCTGCACACCGCGTCGGTGCGCAGTGCTGCATGCTGCTTCCCAGTGCGGTTTCTATCCGTTCCACATTGGAGCGCTAGCGACAATGTGCTACGGTGGGTTTGCGCCCGGATGGGTGCAAACCTCAGGGCAAGTCGCATGTTGTGCGTACAACTCTGACGAGTTGTTGCCCACCGCCCGTTCACCAATCCGCCTTCGGCTACTCGGTGCTCGCGCTACACGACTTGCTCAGGGCTCCGCCCCGAGACCCCGAAGGAGCCACCGCGTATGCCGTTCGGTACCGTAAAGAATCCCAAGAATTCTCGCCTATATGTTCGTTTCCGGATCGACGAGAAGAGAGACTTGTCGGGCGAGGCCAAGAATGCTGGCCTGACGATGAGCGAATACGTTCGCCGTCGCGCTCTTGGCCTGGCGGTCAAGAGCCGCGTGTCGGAGTAGGCAATCAACGAACTCTTAGAAGGGAAGAAGCTTCCCGAGCAGTTGCGAGGCAGAGTAGTCCGTTTTGCTGAAATCGCGGACGACGCACTGGCTTACTGCAAGGCCAACAATCAAAGGACAGCAGTTCGATGGCTACCGTATCGGGCGCCTCAGAGATGAGTTCGGGAATTACGCCGCGGAAATACCTATTGAAGATCTACGGCGATGGTTCAGCGAGCAGGAATGGCAGCCGGGCACGCACAACCGATACAAATCGACGCTGTCCTTGATGTTTCGGTTGGCGATCGAGAACAAGAAGGCATCGACGAACCCTGCAAGGTCGCTAAAGCGGAAACGCGAAGACAACGGCCGAGTCCGATTGCAGACGAGGAATCACGATTGCGCGCAGTGATCCTTGCCAACTATCCGGCCCATATGCCGGAGTTTGAGATTGCTCTGCACACGGGTATGAGACCGAGCGAACAATACGGTTTGATTTGGAGCAGGGTCGATCTCGTTCTTACGATCCCTAAGAGCAAGAACGGGAACACCCGGCACATTCCGTTGAACTCTACGCATTGGCGGCATTTCAGGAGCTGTTCGCGCGCTCCAGTGGGCAGGGGCCGAGTTTTTGTTAATATGCAAGGGGAGCCGCTGAAGGGCTACAAGCACTGGTTTGACCCTGCAGTTCGCGAGGCGGGCGTTACCTTCTTTACTTGGTACTGCTTGCGGCATACGTTCGCGAGCCGCTTGGTGATGGCCGGCGTCGACCTTCGCACGGTGGCCGAATTGATGGGTCATAAGACGATCCAGATGACGATGCGATACGCACATCTCGCACCCGCTCACAAGTTGGCTGCTGTCGAAAAGCTGGCGGCGGGGTGGCAGACGGATAAAACTGACACCAGCACTTTTGAGCAAGAATCTGGGGTTGTGCGGAATGCCAGTTAACTCTTGGCGTTTCTGTTAGATTGAAATAACTGTGGGCGCGTAGCTCAGTTGGTAGAGCAATGCCCTTTTAAGGCATGGGTCGATGGTTCGAGTCCATCCGCGCTCACCATGTTTCTTACCACTTCGGCGCATTTTCTTTCCCCGCTTTTTTCAGGAGCTTTCATGAAATCTGTCTTCACCCTGTCTCTAGGCCTAGCCATATTCGTCCTGCTTTTCCTTTCTACATCAATTCCCGCAGTGGCGTACGCCGGGGCTTCTGACAAGACCATCGTCTCGCGCGACGCTGAGGTCGATGGCGTCAAACTGCATTACCTGATGGCTGGAGACGGCCCCAGGGTCATTCTGCTGCACGGCTATGCGGAAACCTCGCGCATGTGGACTCCGATCCTGCCTCTGCTGGCGGAGCGATTCACGGTGATCGCGCCGGACCTGCCTGGCATCGGTGACTCGGCGATCCCAGCGGACGGTCTCGACATGAAGACGGCCGCGATCCGTATTCACGCGCTCGCCCACTTACTAGGTGTCGAGAAGGCGAGGGTTGTCGGGCATGACATTGGACTGATGGTTGCCTATGCTTACGCCACGCAGTTTCCGGCGGAAGTAGAGAAACTGGTCGTGATGGATGCCTTTCTCCCCGGCGTAGCCGGGTGGGAGGCTGTCTACAACAACCCGAGCCTCTGGCACTTCCGCTTCCACGGGCCGACTCCCGAAGTGCTGGTAAGAGGACGCGAACGCACCTATTTCGATTACTACTGGAATGACTTCGCCGCTGACAAGACTCGCTCGATTCCTGAGGCTGACCGCAAAGCGTACTCCGCGGCCTATGCGCGGCCGGGGCGCATGCGCGCGGGCTGGGGTTACTTCGATTCGTTCCCTCAAGCCGCCAAGGATTTTGCTCAACTTTCCCAGACCAGATTGGCGATGCCGGTGCTGTCGATCGGTGGGGAGAAGTCATTAGGAACAGTGCTGGGGGAACAGATGAAGTTGGTTGGGTCCGATGTCACCGTGGTCCTGCTGAAGGACACGGGGCATTGGCTGCTGGAGGAAAATCCCAAGGAGACGACCGACGCACTGATAAAGTTTCTCTGAGGGTATTTACCTACCGTATCCGCATCTAGCGCAGAGGGTTTGCTCTCGAACAAGCCATAAGCCTAGGCTAGAGACGTAGCTTGCTACGTCTTCTCGCCGCCGGAGACACAGCACGCTGCGTCTCTACCCCTAGTTACTCGATTACTCTGACACTAGGATGACGCCTGTTGAAGCCGCGAAGCGGAAAGCGAAAAACAGAAAGGAAGTACAGGGCTTGGGTCGGCTTCATTTGCCGGGAGAATTCGGTCTCGTCTATGATTCAGCGGGATTTTGCAGCCGGCATTCACCCATCGGCTGCTACAGGCCCGAATTGTACGAGGCCAATTGGCGAAAAGAGATCGGAGCTTCCACATCATGAAAACCATGCAGGGGCCGGCCATATTCCTTGCCCAGTTCGCGGGTGATGCCGCTCCTTTTAACACTCTGGACAATATTGCGCGTTGGGCCGCCAGTCTGGGCTACAAGGGTGTGCAGATGCCGTCCTGGGATGGGCGCCTGTTTGATCTGAAACGTGCGGCGGAAAGCGAAACTTACTGTGATGGGGTGCTGGGCACCCTGACGAAGCACGGTTTGCAGCTTACTGAACTTTCCACTCATCTTCAGGGACAGTTGGTGGCTGTGCACCCCGCCTACGACCTGATGTTTGACGGATTCGCCCCGGAACAGGTTAGAGGAAACCCACGAGCGCGGCAGACGTGGGCAGTGGAGCAATTGCGGCTGGCAGCGCGGGCGTCAGCGAATCTGGGGCTGAAAGCGCATGCTACCTTTTCTGGTGCTCTGGCCTGGCCCTATGTTTACCCGTGGCCGCAACGCCCCGCCGGACTCATCGAGACCGCGTTCGAGGAGTTGGCGGCTCGCTGGCTGCCCATACTAAATGCATTCGAAGAGGCGGGAGTGGATTTATGTTTCGAGATCCATCCTGGAGAAGACCTGCACGACGGGGCGACCTTCGAAATGTTTTTAGAGCGGGTGAAAAATCATTCTCGATGTCGTCTTCTGTTCGACCCCAGCCATTTTGTGCTTCAGCAGCTCGACTATCTGCAGTTCATTGATCTTTATCACGGCCACATCAAGATGTTCCACGTGAAGGACGCGGAATTTCATCCTTCAGGACAGCAGGGCGTATACGGAGGCTATCAGTCGTGGGTGGACCGGGCAGGACGCTTCCGCTCCTTGGGCGACGGGCAGGTGGATTTCAAGAGAATTTTTTCCAAACTCACGCGATACGGATTTGAAGGCTGGGCCGTTCTCGAATGGGAATGCTGTATAAAGAGTAGCGACCAGGGTGCGGCTGAGGGCGCTCCGTTCATCGCGCGTCATATTATTCAGGTGGCGGCGCACTCGTTCGACGACTTTGCGGGTTCCGGCGCCGATCAGGCAGCCAATAGCCGGATGATGGGCCTGGAATGAGCTTTCAGCTGTCAGCCATCAGCTATCGCCTTTGGCAAAGAACTGAGAGCTGAAAGCTGAAAGCTGAGGTGACCGGAAGGATGAATCCGTGAATGCCGACAAAAACAGCGGTGTGAAGAAATTGAATCGACGCTTGCGGCTGGGCATGATTGGTGGCGGTCCGGGCGGGTTCATCGGGGCGGTTCATCGCATTGCCTCCCGGCTTGACGATCGTTTCGAGTTAGTGGCGGCGGCGTTGTCTTCCGATCCAGGTCGCGCTCGTATCGCCGCGCTTGATCTGCACATTGCACCAGAGCGCGCTTACGGCAGTTTCGCAGAAATGGCTTCGGCGGAGGCAGCGAGGAAAGACCGCATCGATGTCGTCTCGATCGTAACCCCCAACCATCTGCACTATCCGGCGGCGAAGGCATTTCTCCAGGCTGGCATCCACGTAATTTGCGACAAGCCGCTCACGACGACGCTCGAAGACGCACTGGACCTGGCTCAGACCGTTCGCCGCACCGGCCTTCTTTTTGCTGTGACTCACAATTACACCGGTTATCCCATGGTTCGCCAAGCTCGCGAAATGGTGGCGAACGGAGAACTTGGCCCGATTCGCGTGGTGCAGGTGGAGTATGCGCAGGATTGGTTATCCACACCGCTCGAAAAGACCGGCCAGAAGCAAGCGCTCTGGCGCACTGACCCCGCGCAAAGCGGCCCCGGAGGTTCACTCGGGGATATTGGAACCCATGCTTACAATCTCGCGTCTTTTGTCACCGGCCTGAATTGCCGGGAGCTGGCTGCCGAGCTTACAACTTTCGTCCCCGGCCGCCGCGTGGATGACAATGTGCAGATCATGCTGCGCTTTGCGGAAGGCGCTCGTGGCCTTCTCTGGGCGAGCCAGGTTGCGCCTGGAAACCAGAACAATCTTCGCCTGCGTGTCTTCGGAGAAAAGGCAGGCCTTGAATGGAAGCAGGAAGAGCCGAACTGCCTGTGGTTTGCCGCGCTGGGCAAGACTCCGAACCTGATCTACCGCGCCGGGCCGGGAGCAAGTCCGGTAGCTGCGCACGCCAGCCGCGTGCCCTCGGGCCATCCGGAAGGATACCTGGAGGCATTCGCCCAACTGTATGCTGACATGGCGGAGCAGATCAGCGCCCGTATCGCCGCCCGCCCTGCGGATCCGTCCTCTTTGCTGGTGCCTACCGTCGAGGACGGCGTAGCGGGCATGCGTTTTATTTCTGCAGTGATCGAATCGTCCCGCCGGAACGCGGCCTGGACGCCTCTGCCCGGCGTAGGCTGAAGAAGTGGTCAGTGGTCCAGCCTAGTCTTCTGGTCTCCCGCTGGCCACTGATCCCTGATCACTGACCACTCATCACGAGTCGAGTACTATTCCGTGGTAAATGCGTGCGCAAGCGAGTACTCTCAAAGCAGTCTCTTACGCATCTTCCCGCCGTACCCTTCCTTGGAGACGGTTCCTTGCGAAGACCGACAGCGTTTTACGCTGTGCAAGGAGCCGCTATGGCTGACAAGACTTCCCGCGTTCGTGTGAAATCCGATGGCCATGCCCTTCCCGCTGTCGATGGACAGCTGGTTGAGAACGAGATTCTGCTGAGCTTGTCGGCGAAGGAACGCGACTTGATATTTCCTCAGTTAACTTTCATGGAGCTGAGAACGCACGTGGTGTTGCATGAACCAGGAGAGCTGATCAAGTTCGGCTATTTCCTCAATGATGGATTAGCCTCGGTGCTGACCGTTCTGACCGAGGGGAAAAGCGTGGAAGTCGGGTTGACGGGCAGGGACGGTTTCGTCGGCTTGCCACTGATCGTCGGTTTTAGCACCAGCCCAACCCGGACGGTAATTCAGATTGAAGCTACTGGTTTCAGGATAAACGCCAAGAATCTGGTGCAAGTCATGCGCCAATCCCCAGGGCTCGTGAACCGGCTGCAGCGCTACGTGCAGATTCTGGGCATGCAGGGAACCCAGGTAGCCGCCTGCAATCGGCTTCACGAAGTGGATGAGCGGTTGGCGCGTTGGCTACTCATGTGCCAGGACCGCATCGGCTCCAATTTCGTGGCGTTGACCCAGGAATTTCTGGCGCACATGCTGGGCACGCGCCGGGCCAGCGTAACCGTGGCTGCGGGCATCCTGCAGAAGGCCGGGCTGATTACTTACCAGCGCGGGCACGTCAATATCGTTGACCGACCACGGCTGGAAAGCGCTGCCTGCGAATGCTACGAAATGATGCAGCAGCAGCATAAGAAATGGAGAAGCGAAGTGGACGGACACTTCATTGAGTAATTGGGCAATTTGGTAATTGAGCAATTGAGAAACAAGATTGTTCCTAAATTGCCCAAGTCCGCAATTGCCCAATCCCCTTCCCCAATTACCAAAGTCCCTCTTCAGGCGAAAAAGCCCCGCCCGTACAGGCGCGTGCTCGCTTACAATAGCGGGGATGCAAACCGGCGGAATAACGGGTACGAAGATGAGTCGCGATTGGAAACAGTGGGAAGGCCAGGTGGTGAATGGCAGCTTCCCTCTGCGCCAATACCTGGGCGGCTCGCATCACAGTGCGGTGTTCCTCACCGAACGTCGCGGGCGCGAGCCGCAGAAAGCCGCGATCAAGCTCATCGCCGTGGATCCGGCAAGCGCCGCGATCCAGCTGGCCCGCTGGGAGCTTGCCGCAAAACTGTCCCATCCCCACTTGCTGCGCCTGTTCGAAACGGGAAGCTGCCAGCTGGATAGCGTGGTCCTGCTCTACGTGGTGATGGAGTACGCCGAAGAGAACCTGGCGCAGATTCTTCCCCAACGGCCGCTCACGCCCGCAGAGGCGCGTGACCTGCTGGAACCGGCTTTGGACGCCCTTGCCTACATCCACGGCAAGTCGCTGGCGCATGGTCGTCTGAAGCCGTCGAATATCCTGGCGGCGCACGATCAGCTGAAACTTTCGAGCGACAGTCTGGTCCGCGTCGACGAATCGGCGAGCGGTGTCGCTAAATCGGGCGTCGCCCTACCGAGCGTCTACGACGCGCCTGAGGTTGCGATCGGGAAGATCTCGTCCGCCTCGGACTCCTGGTCGCTGGGTATGACATTGATGGAAGCTCTCACCCAGCGCCTTCCTGTGCGGGAGGGAATGGCGGAACCGGTGCCTGAAACCGTGCCCGTTCCGTTCATGGGAATTGCGCACTGCTGTCTACGCCGCGATCCGCAACGCCGGTGCTCGGCTGCGGACATCGCGGCGCGGCTGCGATCGACTTCGTCTTCATCTACAGCTACGTCCAAATCCGTATCCAAAGCCCAAGGGCCTTCGACCCTCAGAATACCGGCCGCAGCGGCGAAGTGGCGCTACATTCTTCCGGTGACAGCTCTGGCACTAGTGGCGACCGCAGTGCTGATCGGTCCCAAGCTGCTAAATCAGAGCCCTGAGGGGCAGCCGCAGGCAGCAGTTTCGGCGGAACATTCAGCTGAGAGTTCTTCGCCACGCTCGTCAGAACGTTCTTTTGAGCCGCAGAACGCTCCTGCGAAGTTGCAATCGGCGCCGGTGAAGACAAAACCATCTGCGCGGAAACCGGTCGGCACGAATCAAAGTTCGAGCGGCGCTGTTCCCGCGCCGGCGTCTGCTCCGCCAGCACCCGAAGCGTCAGTCCCCGCATCCAGTCAGGGCACGGTGCTGCAGCAAGTTGAACCTTCGGTGTCGAAGTCAGCCAGAAATACGATCCACGGCACAATCAAGGTGCGGGTGAAAGTTGGGGTCGATCCCTCCGGTAGCGTGGAGAGCGCGACGTTGGTTTCCCCGGGCCCCAGCAAATATTTTGCCCGCCAAGCCATGCAAGCCGTGCAGCAGTGGAAGTTTGTGCCTGCTCCGGGACACTACGCGCGTACGTGGATCGTGCGCTTTGGCTTCAGGCGTTCGGGAACTGACGCCGTTCTCGAGCCCGCGCAGCCTTAGCGACTTGATTTCAGAGCGTTGATGCTTTACCCAAGAGCCGCTTTGGGGCTTTTCTGCGCCATGCGGTTCGCAACGCGCCTTCCAGTATGTCCGGTGCCACCTTTGACAACCGTACGCGGGTGGAGCCTTTCCGCCCCCATCCACCTGGAACCGGCGAAAACACTCTGGGCCCGTCCTCGACCATCCCGGCTTGCTGCTCTGGCGTTAGCAGCAACACGCCATAGCCTTCAGACTCGAGAGCGAGGGTCGCGAAGATTTTTCCTCCGACTCTAAAGTCGGCCTGCCCGAAATGCGAGCCTTCCACCGCTTCTGGCATGCTAAGAGCGATACGTCGAAAATTCGCTGCGGTCACGGCCTCTATTCCTCTTGACTACGTTCCTGCTCAATCTAGCAGATGGTTCCCGCATGCCAAATTCCGAATTGGAGCTAACTGGAAGGGAGGCGCAATGGCGAGGCGCAATTGAGTTAGTTGCTTTGGCGAGGTCGAGCATACAATGGGCTGCGCTTGAGACAGGACACGTAAGAGTCCCTACACGAGATCGAAGTTCTTGAAAGGGCTTATGCAAACAAGGACACTTCTCCTGACGTTTCTGCTGTGTTCGGGACTGGCGGCAGAAAATTTGGAAAAGACCCAGAAGAAGGCGCTTGAAGCTCAAGTCAAGACCATGACTGCGGAAGCCGAAAGCCTTGAGAGATCTGGTCATCTGGCAGAGGCGCGCATCAAGTATGCCGAGTCGCAGGCGCTGATCGAGATGAAAGACGTCACCGATGCCCTCAAACGTTTGGACGAAGAAATTCAGAAGCGAGTGAAGAACACATTGAGCGACTCACGCAAGCTCTACGAGTTGCACAAGTTCAAGGAGGCTGCCACTGCTCTGGACGAAGCCCTGAAACTGCAGGCCTTCCAGCCGGTGCTGGCGTACGACCTTGCGCTCTGCTATCACCAGCTCGGTGAACGCGACAAGGCCCTCGAATACCTGCGAAAGGCCAAAGCAGGTACGGCCGACCCGAAGCAAAAGCAGAAACTCTTGCAGCTGCTCACGTTTTTCACTACGGGAGAGAGCGGGCTTTCATTGAACGACAGCGATAGAGATCGAGTCGCTCGGGTGAACACTCTCACCGACAGCATCGGCTTGGAAGCATCGCTGGAAGATGGAGCGGGAGAGGAGACGTCGTCTGAAGCCGACCGCCCGTCGTCACAGCAGGCAAGTCAGGTGCCGCTCAAAACAAACGCGCCAGCCAACGCCCATACCGACACGAATGCCGGTCACAGGTCGAGTCTGTGCAATGCGCTGGGTGAGCTCAAGAGCACTCTAGCCACGAGTCCGTCCGCGACCTTCAATCTGGCGAATTGTGCTGAGACCAATGGACGACCGGCTGAGGCTGTCCGATTGCTGGAAAAGTATTTGGAAATGACGCCCAGTACCCTCGATGCCAGTGAAGTGCGCGCTCGCGTCGCTGACTTGAAATGGCTGCTGACTCTGCCGGGCCAGAATGGAGTGGACATTCGCCGGTTGTATGCATCGGCCTACGGCTCGCTCGCGGAGCGCAAGTACGATCGTGGGCTGGCAGACTTCAACAAGGCCGGGGAACTGGCGCCTGAATTCGCCCTTACTAAATGGAAACTGGGGCTGTTCTATGAAGCCATGGGAAACGTCGATCGGGCCCGGGAGAATTTCACTCGCTACCAGCAGCTTACCTCGGACCAGAGTGAGAAAGACGAGGCTAATTTGCACCTCACCACCCTGGAGGCGAAACGCTCCAAATATGACGAGGAGATAGGCGAGGCTGAGGACATTGTTGCAGATTTATTCAACCGGGCAATGAAGCTGACTTTCAATGGGTCCGAGAACCGCAGCGCCTTGCGGGTAAAGCGTGCGCGTGTGAAAAAGAAGGAAGAAAGCAAAGCGCGGAACCGAGTCGGTGGCTTTGCCATTCCCTTCGCTTACGCGCAGCAGCAACTGGCGCGGGCGAGTGAGCATCTTCAGATCGCCCTGGCTCTGTTTCCGCTCGGCGCGGAGGCCAACGAGCTGATGGGATTGGTTTTCTTGCAGGCCAACGACGGTCACTCTGCAACCAAGAGTTTTGATGTAGTTGCCAGCCAAGGCCTGCCGGTTGCGTTCTATGCCGAAATGCGCGGCCGTAAACAGGACCAGGCAGTGAAGTGCGAGCTGAGTCGCGACCACCTCCGTTTGATCTTCCTGTCGTCGTACGACAAGAAAGGGAACCCGGCGCCACCCAGCAAGCCAGCCGGAGAAGATGGCCTGGGCGACATGATCGTGGAACCCTCCGCTCCCCGTCAACAGGCGTTCGATTCCCTTGACCTGACCTTAAGCGAGATTAAGAAGGTAGAGACCGACAAAGGGCTGCTCAAGCTGAAACTTTCCCAACAGGAAATCACGTTGTCCCCGATTTACCTGCCTTCCTTCACACCCGTCGAGGGTCCGCAGGCGCGAAGGTTCGCCAACAACTACACCCGGCTGTTCGTGCGCTATCCGGGGCTGGAGGATTCCAAGCTCGGAACCGAAGGCATGAGCGGGGGCGAGAAGTTCAAAATGGGATACAACATCGCCAACGCCAGCATGGATATAGCGATGTCTGGGTTCACCCCAATTAGCGCGATTTCAAGCGTGCAGGACGCAATCTCTATTACTCGAACCATTCGGGCGGCGATGGTTTCGCTGAGTGTGAGCTTTGCGACGTGGGAGAAGAGCGTGGACGACCAGCAGCAACTCCTGGCGGGCAAGTCGTTCAAGGCCATTCCGACCCAGCCGGTGAATCTGGCATTCGTACAGGAGGCGAAATAGCGGGAAAACTTTGAGCTAATCGGCTCAGGAACCGCAGGCGGTCGCCGGTATCGTTCATAGTTCAGCGTGAGCGGGGCAGAAGACAGGGATTCCCTACTAGAGCGGCTGCCCAAGAAACCGTCCATCAAACCGGGTACCCTTGGGGGAACGTCGCCCTTGGCGGCGGATCGGCTCCAAGTAAAGCATTACATGGGGCCGCCAGACTCAGGCATTCGAGGGGGCTCGTAGCGCATTTTACGCCAGCTAAGGTCCCGGCTCATGCTCATTTGCTTTCGGCGGCCGGCACATACCTCGAATCGCTCCCCTGCTTCGCAGAATCAGGGTGTGGCACGGATGTGGGGATCGAGTTTGGTTCCGTCCTCAAATTCAAAATGCGCCTTATACGTGTGGTTCATACACTCCGGCCGGAGTGGCCCCGAATTGACCTGAAACCCGAACTCGGGATTGTCCTCCGGGAACCGCCGGTAGAACAGCGGTAGAGGTGCATCCGGGTCCTCGTGCCGGTCCACCTTCAGCACGCGAAATTTCTTGTCCTTGCAAAACCAGTGAATCGAATCCTGTCGACCGTAGGAAATCGTCACCTCTGGATGTTCTTCGGCCGCCAGTCTCCAATTGATCTCATATTCTTTTTGTTCGCCCCAGTTCGGCCGCATTCCCATGACTTTGGCAGTTTCTCCCATACAATCCTCCTTAGTTCCCCTTTGAGGGGCGCAATCATACGTCATTTGGCCAAAATTAGCTGCTGGAATCTGGGCTCATCCCGCAGATTATCGAGCTCTGGAGCGGCCCGGATTTCCGCCGGGGAAAACCCCCGGGCTCGCGCTTTCTCCAGCCACTCAAGAGCCTGGTCTTTTTCTCCAGACTGGTTATGGACGACGGCCGCAATCGCGAGATATTCGGGAGTATCTGGATTCAGATTCAGGGCCTCCTGCAGATGTTTAAGAGCCTGGGAGCGGTCCCTCAGCATGGCGTAATAATTCGCCATCATTATGTGAGTGTCTCCGTCTCTGGGATTGACGCGTAAGGCCTCTTCGGCCATGCGAATTGTCCGCTCGTACATCTTAGGAGCCTGGCTTCGCGCGCTTGGACTCCAGTAGTAGGAGCGAGCCAGATTTCCGCAGGAAATGTAGTCCTTCGCGGTGGCCGTGCAGGCGTGCTCAAGCGCCGCCACGGAATCATCAAAGCGGCGCAAGTCGAAGTAAGCGATGCCAAGGTTAGAGTAAGCCTCGGGTGTCGGAAACAGGGCGATTGCGTGCTCCAGAGCTTCAATTGCCCGGCCGTAATCACCCATAAAGATGTACGCACCACCCAGGGCGCGATAGCCATGGGGATCGTCGGGAGCGAGGGCGACGGCCTGGCTGAACTCGCGTGTCGCTTCCGCATATCTGGCTTGGTGAGAATAGAAACTGCCCAGCCAGCCGTATCCCGCCCAGTACTGGGGACGGACCTGAATGGCCAGCTGGTAAGTCTTTTCGGCTTCCACTAACCTGCCCAACCGTTCATATACGGAGGCCAATCCACGATAGGCGCCCTCGCTGGTCGGGTCCATCTGTACGGCGCGCTGGAATTGCTGGGCTGCTTCTTCGTATCGGCCGCGACTGACGTACACCGTGCCCAGGCAGATGTGACCATTGGCGGAGTCGGAGTCGAGGGCCACGGCATGCTCACAGGCCTGGGTCGCCTTATCCAACCATTCTGGTTCGTGGGTTGCATCGTACCTGGCCCAATAGGCTTCTCCCAGGCCGGCATACGCCAATGCATAGTTGGGATCGCGCTCCAGCGCGCGGCTGAAGAGCGCGATGGCGCTACTCACATTCTCTGCCTTGTGGTACTCCTGCAAGTATCCGAGGCCACGCAGGTAATAGTCATAAGCCGCCGGCTCCTGGGTGCCGTGCGCGACCAGGGCCTGGCGATCGCTTCCTTGGAGTTGCAACCCGAGCATGTTCACCACGCTTTCGACCACCCGGTCTTGCAGGCCGAAGACATCGCTCATGTCGGCGGTTATGGTATCGGCAGAGAGTTGTCGCATGCTGGTCGCATCCACCAGGCTATAGGTTATTCGCACTCTGTTGCCCGATTCCTGCAACGAGCCTTCCAGCACCAGATTGACCCCGAAACCCTTGCGCGCCTGTTCTACGTTCGTGATACCTTCTGCGCGAACCTCGCTGGTGGGAACAATTTGGAGCGGATAACTGCCGGTGAGCTGGGTAAGCTTGACCGCCAGAGTCTCAGTCAATCCGTTGCAGAACGCCTTGGTATTGGGATCGTCGCCGGTTGAAATAAAGGGCAAGACTGCAAGATGTATGGGGGTTGGCTTGCCGAGTCCGAACCAACCCTTGACTTTGTCCTGATGGTAGAAAACTGCCAGCAAGCCGGCAGCAATCAACAGTGCAGAGATCACAGCCAGCAGTGTCCGCCTCGGCTTGCGCTTCACCCCCCGTGGCAGCAGGCGCGATAGCCCGGTGGAAGTGATATCGCTCTGGACCAGACGCAATTCCTCCAATAATTCGCGAGTGCTGGCTTGGCGCTGCCCTGGCTCTTTGGCCATGGCTTTATTGACCAATTTTTCCAGTTCTTCCGGGACCTTTGAATTAAAGATATGGATTGGGGCTGGCGTCTCGCGGCGTATGCGATCGCTGGTAGCCACGAAACCGTGGGCCAGAAAGGGGTGATGGCCAGCCAAGACTTCGTAGAAGACAACTCCCAGGGAGAAAATGTCAGCGCGTCCATCGGGAGTGTTCTCCATCAAGACCTCGGGCGACATGTAGGCGAGCGTGCCGCTCACAGTGGCCGACCGGTCGACGGTAGTGCTCTGGTCGGACCGTGGAAGATGTTTGGCGACGCCGAAGTCTAGAATCTTCACCTGACCATCGGTGGTCAGAATGATATTTTCCGGCTTGATGTCGCAGTGCACGATGCCGTGTCCGTGCGCCGCCACCAAGCCCTGCACGCATTGCACCGCAATGCCCAGAAACTGCTCCAGGCTCATAGGTTCGTTCAAGCGCTGACGTAGGGTTTGGCCTTCGACGAACTCCATGACCAGAAAGATCTCGCCCTGTTCATCGATGACGTCATGGATAGCTGCGACATGCGCGTCGCTGAAGCGAGATGCGCGTTCGGCCTCTTCTTCGAAGCGGCGACGATAGAGTGGATCCGAGCGCAGGTGGGGCGAAAGCCGCTTGAGGGCGACGGTGCGTTTCAGGCGCGTATCTTCCGCCCGGTACACTTCCCCCATGCCACCCTTGCCCAGTCGCTCGCCAATCACAAAACGGCCCATGATGTGCCCGGTAAGAGACCCGGACAACTGGCTGTTGGCGGGTGGCGACGGATAATCTGTCATGGTGGGAGAAGCTCAGTGAGGCGCCCGACGGCGGACGCTTGGCACAGGCGCACCTCCGGTGCGAGGGCAATATAGCCGGGCACTCGCCAGTGGAGACGAATCTTACTCCATGGTTCTAGGGTGGGCAAATCCGGCGTCGCCAGCGTCGCCAGCGGCCCCCAGGACTAACGGCAATGGGGAATTGTGGCAGTGGACGACTTGAGGTTTGTCATCCACGAGAAGACGCTCGGGTTCGCTCACATTCAGTGTGCATGAGCAGAACGGACGCGTCTTTGGAAACCTGGGCATTCCGTCGGTGGTGGACTGCAAAGCGATCATTCCCACCCGTAGGTCGGTGGTTCGGCCTAGCCGGATCGGCAGACACTTTCTGTCTAAAGCTGTCGGTGTGAACCGTATCGTTGCCCAACTTTTTTGATGCGTCCCATCCAAAACTTTCATCCAATAAACCCAGAAGTAGATTGACAGGCCTTGGCCTGCTATCTAGGATTGATAGGTTAATGTCAGCTTCCTGCCTAATGCGCTGCCAGTGTTGTACTTGTTGTTGTACGGGTGTATCCACTGGTGCCAGGGGGCTGCTGACCTAAGAATCATTTAGAAATCGGCAATTCCGCCCACCGCCAGTGCGACTTACTGGCGGTGGGCTTTTTTGTGGCCCAAATCCTTATGGCAAACGCAGTCACAGAAACCAAAGCGCAGCGGGTTGAACGGCTGAAGCGGGAGAAGAACCCGTGGGAGGGCCTGGACGATATCCGCCGATTTGCCCGCGAGGGTTTTGGCTCCATCACGCCCGAATGGCTGGGTACATATTTCCGCTGGTGGGGTGTGTACACGCAGGGGGACGGCGCCGGAGCGATCGGGGGAAAGAACGGTGAGGGCAAAGCGCTGCCGTACTTCATGGTGCGAATCCGGATTCCCAATGGCCTGCTCCATTCCCATCAGCTTCGAACCATTGCCGACGTGACCGAAAAATATGCGCGTGGAACGGCCGACTTGACCGTGAGGCAAAACATCCAGCTCCACTGGGTGACGATTGAAGGTCTGCCCGAGCTTCTGGACGCATTGTGGCGCGCCGGCCTTACCACCATGGGTTCTTGCGGCGACGATACTCGCAACATTACCGGATGTCCTCTTGCCGGTGTGGATGCCGATGAAATCTTTGACGCCTCGTCGCTCGCGCTTGAGGCCAACCGCTTTTTTGTGGGCAACGGCGATTTCTATAATCTGCCGCGCAAGTTCAAAGTCTGCATTACCGGTTGCCACGTCTGGTGTGCCTATCCTGAGATCAACGATGTGGGTCTGACTGCAATTCGACGGGGCGGTAGAGATTCGGAGATTGGTTTCTCCTTACGTGTGGGCGGCGGGCTCTCGACCGATCCCCATCTGGCGGTTCGTTTGAACGCGTTTGTGCGCCGGCAACAGGTGATCCCGGTTCTGAAGGGGATTGCCGAGATTTTTCGCGAGAGTGAAAAACTGCGTGAAAACCGGGAACGCGCCCGCCTTAAGTTCCTCTTCCTGAGGCATGGTTGGACCGCCGACAGTTTTCAACAGGAACTGGAGCGGCGCATGGGGTTTCGCCTTGACCCGGCTGTGGAGGAGAGACCTCCTGACGATGTTTATCGCGATCACGTAGGAATCCATCCCCAAAAACAGACGGGATACTCCTATGTTGGAGCGGCCGTACTGCGTGGGCGGATTTCGGCCCAGCAAATGCGGGCCGCAGCCGATGCAGCTGATCGGTTTGCAGGGGGAGAATTGCGCACCACCAACATGCAGAACCTGCTGATTGTGAACGTGCCCAACCGCAACCTGGGGGCACTGGCGAGTGAATTCGAAGCGATCGGCTTACCCGTCGGCGGCTCGCCGTTCTGGCGCGGTGTCGTTGCTTGCAGTGGTTCGGAATTTTGCAAGATTGCAATTACCGAGACCAAGAGCTTTTCCCGCTGGCTGGTGGAAGAACTCGAGGAGCGACTGCCTGGTTTCGAGCAGCACCTGAAACTGCACGTCACCGGATGTCCCAATAGTTGTGGCCAGCATTGGATCGCCGACATAGGTATCGAGGGCAAGAAGATCAAGGTGGATGGCCGCCAGCAGGACGCCTATTACTTCTGCGTCGGCGGCGCGGTGGGACTGCACCAGTCGGTAGCTCGCCCTATCGGCTATCGCTGCCTGGCTAGCGAAGTGCCCGACGCCATCGAGCGCCTCTTGCACCGCTATCTGGACCAACGCTCGCCCGACGAAAATCTGCGCCGCTTCTTTGCACGGCATAGCAATGAGGAATTGCGCGAGTGTCTGGCGGGGAAGTTTTTGGCGGCGGTAGAGCGAGATCCCTCGCCCGGGAAGGTGCCGCACGCGGTTGAAGGCTAGAAAAGGAAAGAGGGAAGAGCACGACTTTAGTCGTGCCCGCCGCCGCAACTTTTGTGGAAGAAACGTAGGCTAATGCATGACCCTGTTCCCCATGTTCTTGAAACTCGAAGGGCGCTCCTGTCTGGTGGTCGGAGCGGGCGCCATTGGCGGGCCGAAGATCGAGAGCCTTTTGACCGCAGGCGCCTCGGTTCGCGTGATTGCACCGCGCGTGACCGCGGCGGTTGCCGAGTGGTCGCGGACGGGAGCGCTCGTTTGGGAGGCGCGAGAGTTTCACCCTGCGGATCTGGACGGCGTTTTCCTGGTCATTGCCGCCACGCATTCCCGCGAGGCGAACGGAACCATCTTCGGTGAAGCCCAGCAACGAAAGATCTTGTGCAATGTGGTGGATGATCCAGAGTACTGCGACTTTTACTATCCCGCGGTGGTAAGGCGGGGAGATCTTCAGCTGGCGATTTCAACCAACGGCCACAGTCCAGCTCTCGCCCAAAGAATCAGGCGCGAACTGGAAATTCAGTTTGGACCGGAGTATGGCGAATGGCTGGCGGAATTGGGAAAGATCCGGCAGCAACTTTTTGCCAGCGAGATGAATCCTGATGAGCGGCGCCGTCTGCTGCACGAGCTGGCGAGTCGTGCGGCCTTCGAGCAGGCGCAATCTGCGGGAAGCAAGGTCGAGCAAATTAGTGTGGGAGCAAAGTCATGAGGGGCAAAGTCTATCTGGTGGGAGCGGGCCCGGGCGATCCGGAGTTGCTGACGCTGAAAGCGTTGAAACTTCTAAGGTCGGCTGAGGTCGTGCTGCACGACGATTTGATCGGACCGGAGATTCTTGCATTTATTCCATCCTCCACCCCGCGCCACAACGTTGGCAAGCGTTGTGGACGCAAGAGCATCAGCCAGCAGGAGATCAACAGGCTGCTGGTTCAGAAGGCGCTGCTTGGCCTGCGGGTAGTGCGTCTCAAAAGCGGCGACCCGCTCATTTTCGGGCGCGCCGGAGAAGAAATCGAAGCGCTGCGCAAGGCCAATATCGAATTTGAAATTGTTCCCGGCATCACGGCGGCGCTGGGAGCGGCGGCAAACGCGCAGATTCCGCTGACTCATCGTCAGGTTGCATCCGCGATCGTGTTGGTAACCGGCCATCTTGCCGGCAGCGACCAATTCGCCGATTGGCCCGCCAGGATACCGACGGACGCCACCCTGGTGGTCTACATGCCGGGCTACGAATATCGGAACACCGCGCGCCAGCTTCAACGGGCTGGCCTTCCAGGCACTACTGCTTGCGCGATTATTTCGCAGGCGACTTCACCCGAGGAACAGGTGCATGTGACTACGGTAGAAGACCTCGACAAATCTCCGCGGCTTCCATCACCTACCTTGCTGGTGGTCGGTGAAGTTGTGCGTATGGCGAAGCCTGCTGGCTTGTATGAACAGTTTGCCTGGAAGGATCTCGTGTCGATGTCGTTTGCTGCGCAAATCGAGTACGCCTCAACCAGTTCGGTTTTGCAGGCTGGCCAGGAGCGTGGCGAGTGAGAGAACACTTGGATCAAGTGCAGGCTCAGGCAGAAAAATGGCGGCCGGAAGAGATACTAAGCTGGGCGTTCGCTACGTTCGGAAAGGATGTAGCGATTGCGTCGGGCTTTGGGGTTGAGGGAATGGTGCTGCTCGACCTCGCTTCGCGAGTGCGTCGCAAGTTCCGGGTATTCACCCTAGACACCGAGTTCCTGTTTCCCGAAACCTACGACTTGATGGACCGGGTTGAAAAGCGTTACGGAATTAAGGTGGAGCGAGTCTATAGCACGCTGACCCCGGAAGAGCAGGAACGCGAGCACGGTGCCGCGCTCTGGAGTCGCGATCCGGACAGGTGCTGCGCCCTACGAAAGGTTGAGCCACTCAAGACAAAACTGACGGAACTGGCGGCGTGGATCACAGCCATTCGGCGGGACCAGACTTCCTCGCGCGCCGCCGCCCGCAAGGTGGAGTGGGACGTGAAATTTCAACGGGTCAAGATTAATCCCATTGCCGACTGGACCTCGGAGATGGTGTGGAGTTACGCCGTCAAGCGTGAAGTTCCTTACAATCCACTGCATGACCAGAACTACCCCAGCATTGGATGCACGCATTGCACGCGGGCCATTCGTCCGGGAGAGAGTGCTCGGGCTGGGCGTTGGTCCGGATCCGAGAAGACCGAGTGTGGGTTGCACGTTGCTGGTCCGGCAGCAATTGCACCGTTAGTGCAAATCAAAGTCAAAACTACGTTTGGCTACGAAGAGAGCTGAGTCGTAAAGCATTCAAAACCACGCAGGACACGAACTATCAGGCAAGGAATCATCTCTAAGACCAATCCTTTCTGTCATGTATCCTAGCCATCCGTGGCGTTGAAGCCTTCCTGGTAAGAAAGCCCCGCTGCCCAAAAAATCCATCAGTGCCATCGAAATTCTCGATTGTACTTACCCGGTTCATTGGAGATAAACAATGTAAAGATGAATCCGAGTCATATAACCACAGACCACGACGCCTGCGGTGTCGGCCTGGTCGCCCATTTGGGCGGAGCGGCTTCGCGCGAGATCGTAGAGCGTGCGCTTGAGGCCTTAATCCGCCTGGCGCACCGAGGCGGTGTGGATGCGGACGGAAGAAGCGGTGACGGCGCAGGCCTGCTCACCGGCATTCCGGATAAATTCGTCCGCAAGAGTGCGCTTCAAGCAGGCATCGAGTTACCCGCCGTGTTTGGTCTCGGCATGGTGTTCCTGCCGCCAGGCGAGCAAGAAGCGGCGCGCAGTTCGATCGTGGCGCAGGCGAAAGAAAGCGGGCTGAAATGTCTGGGTTGGCGTACCGTGCCGACCGATCCTGAAGTTGTTGGCCCACGTGCTTATGAAGCTCTGCCTGTGATCGAGCAATGCTTTTTCGCTGCACAATCGGAAAACTTGGATTTTGAAAGTCTCCTGTTTCATTTTCGCAAGAGCGCGGAGGCAGAAGCACCACTCGGAACTTACTTCTGTTCGCTCTCCTCACGCACGGTCGTCTACAAGGGACTGTTGACGCCTTCTCAACTGCCTGGCTTTTACGCCGATCTGCGCGACTCCGAGTTTGAGAGCCCCTTCGCGATCTTTCATCAACGTTATTCGACCAACACTCAACCCAGTTGGTCTCTGGCCCAGCCGTTCCGTTTTGTAGCTCACAATGGGGAGATCAACACCATCAGCGGCAACCGGCGCTGGCTGCGCGCGAAATCACCGAAGTTGCTTCGTGAGTTTGGATTCTCCGAAGGCGTTCGCCTGCTGGAGGATCGGGTCAGCGACTCGGCGAGTTTCGACAACGGATTTGAACTTCTTTTGCGCCAGGCGTACAGCCCGGCTGAGGCCATGCTCGGCATGGTTCCCCCCGCCTGGGAGCGTTCTCCCGAAGCGGCGACGGAACTACGAAGCTTCCTTGAAGAGCGCTCGCGCCACCAGGAACCCTGGGACGGCCCCGCCGCCCTGCTCTTCACGGACGGCTGCACGATGGGAGCCAAGCTTGACCGCAACGGACTGCGGCCCCTGCGTTACACCCTGACCTCAGACGGGTTGCTGGTAGTCGGCTCTGAGGTGGGAATTGCCGATCTTAGCGACAAACAGATCATCGAAAGACAACGGCTCGGCCCGGGAGAGATTCTGCTGCTGAATCCCGCCACCGGCGTGTTCGTTCGCCCCAAAGACTCATTGCGGCTGCGCGACCGGATTCGCGCGACTTCATTGCCGCCTTCGGTTCTTATCGCCCCAACCGACAAGGTCTGTACGGATACGACACCAGAGCCGAAGCAGATGATGGCCGCGATGGGTTGGAGTGAAGATCAATTTCGCCTATTGTTCCAACCGCTGGTTGAGCAAGGGCAGGAAGCAGTCTGGAGCATGGGGGATGATGCCCCGCCGGCTTCACTGTCCAGTTTCCGCCGTCCGCTATGGGACTACTGCAAGCAGCGATTCGCGCAGGTCACCAATCCTCCAATTGACTCGCTACGTGAGAGTCATGTGATGTCACTGAAAGTGTTCTTCGGCCAGGCTGTGCTGAACTCGCCCCTGCTCGATGGTGGGCAATTCGAGCAGCTAGAGAAAGAGCTGGGCACGACCGAGAGAATTCAATTCACTTTCCCGGTTTCGGCCGGATCTGAGGGAGCAAAGGCTGAGTTAACGCGCCTGCAGGAAGAGGCCAGGCAGGCATCGGCAAAGAACCCGGCGCTGATCTTGCTGACCGACCGGGGTGTGGAGGCGCAGCATGCGGCTTTGCCGGCGTTGCTGGCTCTGGCGGCGGCCTGGAAGTCGATGGTTGAGGCCGGGGCCCAAGATATTCCGCTGGTGATCGAGACTGGGCAGGTGATTGACACTCATCATGTGGCGCTGCTGGTTGCGGCGGGCGCAAGCGCTGTATTTCCCTATCTGGCATTGGAGCAGGCCGCGAGCCTCAAGCCGGGCGGGGCCGAGAGCTACCGGGGCGCAGTGGAAAAAGGATTGCGCAAGGTGATCGCGCGAATGGGCATCTCGACGATTGCCAGCTACCGTAATAGCCATCTGTTCGAGATCATTGGTCTAGACCCCGAGGTTTGCAGCCAGTTTTTCGAAGACGCGAGTTCTTCTCTGGCTGGCAAGAGCCTGACCGGACTTTTGCAGGATTGTCTCGATCGTCATGCCGCAGCTTTCTCGGTCACGACCGCGCACTTGCAGGACAACGGGCTCTATCGTTTCCGGCGGCAGGGGGAGCAACACGCCAGCTCTCCCGAGCTGGTGCGGCGAATGCATCGCTATCTCAAGTCTCCCACCGAAGAGAACCGTCTCGCCTTCATGGAACTTGGCCAGCAGCGGGAGCCAGTGGCGGTTCGCGATCTTTTGGAGATTGTTCCCGGCGAGTCGCGACCGCTGGAAGAGGTCGAATCGGAAGCGTCTATCCTCCGCCGGTTCAGCACCCAGGCCATGTCGTTGGGGGCGATTTCACCGGAGACGCACCGCACTCTTGCCATCGCCATGAACCGCCTGGGCGGCCGCAGCAACACCGGTGAGGGCGGAGAGGATCCCGAGATCTATCGCGACGGCGGCGAAGCCAATAATCGGGTCAAGCAGGTGGCTTCGGCACGATTCGGAGTCACCGCGGAATACCTGGTTCACGCCGACGAGCTGGAAATCAAGATTGCCCAAGGCGCGAAGCCCGGTGAAGGCGGCCAACTTCCGGCCAGCAAGGTCTCGGTCTACATCGCACGCTTACGACATGCGGTGCCCAAGATGATGCTGATTTCTCCACCGCCACATCATGACATCTACAGCATTGAGGATCTGGCGCAGCTGATCTACGATCTGCGTGCGGTAAATCCACGGGCGCGAATCGGGGTCAAGTTGGTGGCCAGCGCGGGTGTCGGAATCATCGCCACCGGTGTAGCCAAGGCTGGGGCTGACGTCATCACCATAAGCGGCCACGACGGCGGCACCGGCGCGTCGCCGATTACTTCCATCAAGAATACCGGCATCCCCTGGGAAGTGGGTCTGCGGGACGCGCACTGCGCCCTGGTGAAAACGGGGCTGCGCAGCCGGGTGCGCTTGCGCGTGGATGGCGGCTTCAAGTTCGCGCGGGACGTGATCATCGGCGCGCTGCTCGGCGCGGAGGAATTTGGTTTTGGCACCGCCGCGCTGCTCGCATTGGGATGTGTCATGGCGCGGCAATGCCATCTCAACACCTGCCCGGTTGGCATTGCCACTCAGGACGAGAAACTACGCACTCGATTTGCCGGAAAACCGGAGATGGTTGAAACCTATTTCCGGGCGGTGGCCGCGGAGGTTCGCGACATGCTCGCGGCTCTGGGCGCCGGCTCGATCGACGACATCACGGGCCAGGTCGAACGCTTGCGGCCGCAGACCCCGCAGGCAGCAAAAGCGCTGGCTGGATTGCTTGACCCAATTGCTAGTCCGCGGCGGGTCGCGGGTCCAAGTGAAGAAGAAAGCAGTTTGTATCGCGAGTTGAATCGCACTCTGGGATCCAATTACGACGCTGATGACGTTAACCTGCGTGCCGCCCGCCGCCGCCGCTTCCCGATTACCAACTGTGATCGCTCGATCGGAGCCCATTTGAGTGGAGAAATGCTGCGACAGGGCTTAGCGCAGCAGGGTGACGGCCCGACCAAGTATGAATTTGTGGGCAGCGCGGGACAGACCTTCGGTGGATTTCTGGTGAACGGATTGAATTTCCGGTTGCTGGGCGAGGCCAACGATTACGTGGGCAAGAGCCTGTCGGGGGGTACGATTGCCATCACTGCCGGGGAAGAAGCGTCGGCTCGCGGTGATGTGCTTGCCGGCAACACCTTGCTCTACGGTGCGACCAGCGGGGAGCTGTACGTTGCGGGGCGTGTCGGCGAGCGATTTGCGGTGCGCAATAGCGGCGCGCTCGCGGTTGTGGAAGGCGTCGGTCAGCACGGTTGCGAATATATGACTGCTGGCGTGACCGTGATTCTGGGCCCGGCAGGAATGAACCTGGGTGCGGGCATGACCGGCGGCCTCGCCTATCTGTTGCGGGATTCCATCGGAGGATACGGTTACAACCAGCACTCGGTACGTCTGGCTCCCATCGAGGTGCGGGAAGAGTTGTGGTTGCGCCGGGTGTTGCGCAGGCACTTGCGTCTGACTGGCAGCCCGCGGGCAGCGGCCCTACTGGGCGCTTCGGCGCCACTGCCATTCTTGCGGGTGGAGCCGCTCGCGCTACCTTGTACGATTGCGGAGACCTGGGCAACAATCTTGACCAGATTCAGACGGCCGGTCGCGCCTCCGGTCTACGCGGTGCCAGTGGTTGCGACGGGAGCGTTGGGGGCGCTGTTGAAGACGGTGGTCCTCAAGGATGGGGACAGACCGTCGTCGATGCAGCCTGGGCTGGCTTGAGCAGTGTCAGATCGCCAGTTGCCGGATGCCAGATCGCAGTTTTCACATACCTCGCGTCGGTAAGCCTTTGCCAACCAGAGTTTAGAATCGGTTACACTTCTCCGCTATAATCTTTCCCTACTCATGGACTTTGACCAACTAGTAACGTTCTTGGAAGTGGCCAAGCTGGGGAGCTTTTCCCGGGCCGGGCAAAAAGTTTTTCGCTCTCAGTCCGCCGTCAGCGCGCAGATCCGCCAGTTGGAGCAGGAGTATGGCGACCGGCTGCTTGATCGCTCCGGCAAAGATGTGACCCTGACTCCCGCCGGCAGGGTGCTATTCGCTTACGCCGAACGCCTGCTGCAGATGCGGGATGAGTCACTGCTCGCGGTGGCGGATCAGGGCACCAGTCCCCGCGGCACGCTGGTGATCGGCGCCAATGAGGCGACTTGCCTGTACGTTTTACCGGATGTCTTTGCCAAGTATTGTCATCTGTATCCCGGCGTGCAAATTAGCATTTATCGCAACTTCAGCTACAAGATTGTCGAGAAGCTGGAGAACGGTACCATCGATGTAGGAATCGTTACACTTCCGGTAAAATCCGCCAGCCTGAAGACGCATTCGATTTTTCGCGACCAGCTCATGCTGATGGTGAGCCCGCAGAATGCTTTGGCCAAGCTGGAGGTCGTGCCCATCAGCGAAATCGCCAAGCAGCCGCTGCTGCTGCCCAAGACCGGCTACAGCCGCCGAGTGATGGACAAGTTATTTCGCCCTTACGCTTCCCACTTGCAGGTGCGAATGGAATTGCCCAGCGTGGGAATGATCAAGAGCTTCGTGGCGGCCGGGCTGGGAGTTTCGCTGATCAGCTCCAGTTTTGCCCGCGACCAGGTGCTGGCCGGGAGGGTCAAGCTGATTCCCATCAAGGACGAAGAGCTCTGGCGGGAATTGGGGATTGCCTACCGGCGCGACCGCACGCACACCCGCGCGACTTCAACTTTCATCAGTACCGTCCGACAGCTGGCCTCAGCCTCCAAGTAAGCCGAATTTGACGGGCGGGCCTATCGAATTTGTCGATGTAATCAATCGCAATTTCCAATTTCTGTTTGCGCTAGAGAATTGCTACTCTAGGCCACGGATATCAAAAGCCTCAGAAGCTTTGATCGCAGTGGCCCGAGGTTATCATCGTAATTTGAACCCAGCTGAGGGGGTGTGGCGTGAATCAATTGGAAAGCAGCTTGAACAAGATCCTGGAAGAGCATCAGCACGAGAGCGGTCTCCATGTCATTGGGGGCAGGCGCAGATTGATTGATCGCCTGATGCAATTCTTTGAGGAATTCAACCCAGACACTCAGGAACCAAGATTAGGCCGGGAGCAGCACAACTAGTTTCCGGGAGATGTACAGCGATACCAAATGACCTCAACTTCCCAGAAGGCTAAGGCTAAGCGAATTACGTCGATGGGCACAGGCACATCGACACGAATTAGCGTGTCTTCTGGAAGAGGGCGCCTGGTGAGCTGAGCAACAAAAAGTTCTAACAGCTGACAAGACCCACCGCCAGAAGCAACTGGCCGGTGGGTCTTTTATTTGTCCCAGAATTGGGATCAACCACATTCCGATCAACCACGAAGAGCGCAAGGGGAGACAAGATGATGGAACTATCGGTAGAGGGCAGGGACGCAGTGGACGGGTGCCTGGTGATGAAGTTCGGCGGCACTTCGGTGCAGGACGCGGCCGCCATCCGCCGGTTGTGTCAACTTGTCCGGCGGGCGTCACCGCAGCGTCCGCTGCTGGTGATCAGCGCGTTGGCCAAGGTGACGGACCAGTTGATGAATGCGGGATGGGCCGCGGCAGAGGGACGACTGGACGCCGCGCGGGAAAGCCTCCAAGTGCTCCGCCAAAGGCATGAAGCTGTCGCCAGTGGGCTGGTGGGCGGGGATGAATATGGCCGTCTGCGCAACGAGTTTGCTCGAGAATTCGACGCTCTGGCAGCGGTGTCAAGCCGCATCGCATGGGAGAAGGCATTCACGCCCCATGCCCAGGATCAACTCTTAGGAGCGGGAGAATCGCTCTCGTCGAAGTTGGTACATGCTGCTCTGCGGGCCGCAGGAGTGGACGCAGTGCTGGTGGATGCAAGAGAGTGCATCGTGACCGACGCCGCGCACACCCGGGCCACGCCGCTGTGGGATGAGACCAACCAGCGACTGCAAGCGGTACTGCTACCGCTGCTCAAATCGGGCCAGACTCCGGTCATGGGCGGATTTGTCGGCGAAACCCGGGACGGTATTCCCACGACGTTGGGCCGCGGTGGTTCCGATTTCAGCGCCTCAATCGTTGGCGCCGGCCTGCATGCCCGGCGGATCGAGATCTGGACCGATGTGGACGGCATCATGACCACTGATCCCGTCCTGTGTCCGGACGCTCGTCGGGTTGCGCGCATGAGCTTCGACGAGGCGGCAGATCTGGCTTACTTCGGAGCCAAAGTGTTACACCCGGCGACGCTGGTGCCGGCAATGCGTAGCAATGTCCCGGTCTGGGTGCTCAATTCGCGCAATCCGGATTGCGCCGGAACCGAAATTGTGTCGCATTGCGAAGCCGACGGCACGGTCAAGGCGATCACCTCGAAAGCAGGTGTGGCGATCGTGGACATCGAGCCGGTTCGCTGGTTCGCGCCCGAGTTGTTACGAGAGGTTTTTGATGTGTTCGAACGTCATCAACACAGCCTCGACCTGCTCTCCGCTTCACGCGGTAGCCTGGCGCTACTGGTGAGTTCGGTTACGGCGTTGCCGTCCATTGCCGAGGAACTGAAAGGTTTAGCCAATGTGCGCTGGGAAAACCACAAGGCGCTTGTCTGCTTGGTGGGTGAGCAGATCCGGAGGCATCCGGAGCTTGCCAGCCAGGCGTTTCGAGCGATCGGCGACATCGCCGTGCGCATGATCTGCCAGGGAGCCTCGGAGCGGAATATCAGCTTTCTGGTCGACGAATCCCGCGCTGTCGAGGCAGTGCAGCGCTTGCATCGGTCGTTCTTCTCGGCGCCCGGGCCGGAACCGGCAATAGAATCGAGTTCTTCGCAGGCGATGTGCCAAGCTGAAGGCGCCTGGCAATAGACCGGGCGATTTCGGTCCTGCAGCGATCGCCCAACCGGCGTCATCCCGAGACTGGGCGAGAGCCCAGTGGGGGATCTCCGGTGCATCCTTGCGCCCTTCGCTCCGGCTGCACAAGGGCTGTACCTCTGATCCTTCAAGGCCTCCCGGGATGACCTTAGCTGGTGGGAGGCTGAGTGTTTTGTTTCTAACCCTAATCGAAATTTCTACTTGACACTTGGCGCATATCCTTTACCATAAATGAATAATTATTCATTACGATGAATAGTCATTCATATGGGCAAGCCGCTGCGACAAAAGGTCATCCTGGAGTTGCTGGAAGAAAAGTCGGTAGGCAGCCAGGAGGACCTTCAGCGCGCCTTGAGCAGACGTGGTTTGAAAGTCGGCCAGGCCACGCTTTCGCGTGATATTCACGAGCTGGGCCTGGTGAAGACCGGGGCGGGGTACACGCTGCCGAGTGAAGTCGTATCCGAGCCCGCCTTGCCGCCAGTTTCGAGACTGGTGCGCGAGTTCGTGCTGGAGGTGCGGGCGGCGCAGAATCAGTTGGTCATCAAGACCACCGTAGGTAGCGCGCAACCCGTGGCGGCTGCGCTCGACGGACAGGATTGGGAGGAAGCCATCGGAACCATCGCTGGTGACGACACGATATTGATGGTTTGTACCGACAAGAAGGGCGCCCACCATCTGGCGGCCAGGATTCAGGCGATGCTTGCCTAGGGGCAGGCAAATCAAATAATGACGGGCAAACTCAAGACCGCGATCTTAGGAGCAACCGGCTATTCCGGCTTCGAACTGGCGCGCATTCTCCTTCGACACCCGCAGTTGGAAACTCCGGTGATGCTTCAGCGTTCCGGCGAAACCGCGGCGGCGAATCTGGCAGACACGTTTCCCGCGATCTCCGGCAATGGAGGTTACCCGCTGCAACCGCTGTCCTGGTCGGAGTTGCAACGGCAGAAAATCGAGTTGCTGTTTCTAGCTACGCCGCACGAAGTATCGCGGGCGCTGGTTCCGGAAGCAATTGCCCGCGGATTGCGCGTCGTCGATCTCAGTGGCGCGTGGCGACTAAGGCAGGCGCAGCATCGGGCAGTCTACGCATTCCAGGATACGGATGCGGTCGCCGCGGCCGAGCTCACTGAGAAAACGGTCTACGGGCTGCCCGAGTTAAACGGGGACCGGCTTCCGGGAGCGGCCCTGGTGGCCAATCCGGGCTGCTACGCCACTTCGGTAATTCTGGCTCTGGCACCGCTGCTGGCTGCAAACGTTGTGGATCGGGAGAAGGGAATCATTTCGGATTCCAAGTCGGGCGTCTCCGGCGCGGGCAAGGAAGCGACGGCGCGTACGCACTTTGTTTCCGTGGCAGACAATTTGTCCGCCTATTCCGTGTTCGCGCACCGCCATGTGGGAGAGATGCTCGAGCAATTGAAGCTGGACGCACGTGACCTGATTTTCACTCCGCATCTGCTGCCGATTCCGAGAGGAATTCTTTCGACCATCTATGTGCATCTGAAGCGTGAGACCACAGCGGCGGAAGTTGCGTCCTGCTTTCACGACTTCTACGCCGGCAAACCCTGGGTGCGAGTCTTCGCGACACCCAAGCTTCCGCAGATCCAGTTTTCGTTGCATACGAATTACTGCGATCTCGGTTTTTGCTTAGCGGAAGACGGACGCCGGCTGGTGCTTGTCTCGTGCGTGGACAACTTGCTTAAAGGTGCGGCAGGACAAGCAGTTCAGAACATGAATCTCATGTATGGGTTTAAGGAACAGGAAGGTCTGCAGTGAAAATTGTTATCAAGCTGGGGGGGGCTGCACTCGAGGACAAATCCACGCTGCAAAAATGTGCTCACGCGATTGTCGAGCTGGCAGAGGACGGCCACCGCGTGACCGTGGTGCATGGCGGAGGAGCGGCCCTCACGCGGACGCTAAAGCTGCTGGGCAAGGAAAGCGATTTTGTAAATGGGTTGCGAATCACCGACGCGGAGACCCGCGACGTGGCTCTGATGGTGCTGGCCGGGATGGTGAATAAGAGTCTGGTTGCGGCCATCGTGGCTGCTGGACGTCCCGCCATCGGACTCTGCGGTGGCGACGGTATGTCATTCCGTGCTCGCAAGAAGCAGACGCCGGGCTACGACTTGGGATACGTGGGAGAAATCTGTTCCGTCGAGCCGCGCTGGCTGGATGCGATCTGGAGTCAGGGTGGGATTCCAGTCTTGTCCTCGGTGGCGCTGGGTTCAGATGGCGAGTACTACAACGTGAATGCGGACCAGATGGCGGCGGCTTGCGCCGTGGCCAGCCATGCCGACACGCTTATTTTCCTGACTGACGTTGCAGGTGTGAAGAATGCTCAGGGCATGGTCATGCCCTGGCTGAATACGAAACAGATTTCCGCCATGGTTGAGAGCGCGGAGATTGCCGGCGGTATGTTGCCCAAGTTGGAGGCATGCGGCCAGGCGCTCAGGAAAGGCGTGGGGCGGGTACGCATCTTGCCGGCAGCGCAAGCGGACACGCTGCCGCAGTTCTATCTCACCAAGCTCTACGGCGGCACGGAGGTGACAGTCGCATGAGCCTGGCGGCGGTTGTTCGTTCAGAATCCAAATTGCTGCTTCCCACTTATGACCGCCAGCGCGTGCTCTTTGAGCGCGGCCGCGGCGTCTATTTATGGGACTCTCGGGGCAAGCGCTATCTCGACTTCCTCAGCGGGATCGGGGTCAACGCGCTCGGCCACGGACACCCCGTCATTCAGTCGACGCTGAAGCGGCAGGCGGGACGCCTGATTCACGTGTCGAATCTTTTTTTCCACGAGTACCAGGCCGAACTCGCGAAACGTCTAACCAAAATCTCCGGCTTGGACAAGGCGTTTTTCTGCAACAGCGGGACCGAGGCTTGGGAAGGAGCGCTCAAACTGGCACGGGCTTACGCACGCACGCAGAACAATAATGGACACAAGGCCAAATGGCGTTTGCTGGCGCTGGAGAATTCCTTTCACGGACGCACTTTCGGGTCCCTAGCCACTACCGGACAGGAGAAATACCGGCACCCTTTTGCGCCGCTGGTGCCAGGAGTTGGTTTTGTCGCGTTCAACGACGTCGACGATCTGAAACGGCAATTTGATGGCAGCGTCTGCGCTGTTTGCCTGGAGACCATTCAAGGTGAAGGTGGAATCCGACCGCTCAGCCCTGAATTTCTGCAGACCGCGCGGCAGCTGAGCGAGCGTACCGGAGCGCTGCTGATTTTGGACGAAATCCAATGCGGGCTGGGCCGCACCGGACGTTATTTTGCCTATCAGCATTATGGAATCCAGCCTGACATTGTCACGGTGGCGAAACCGTTGGCCGCCGGACTTCCTCTGGGAGCGTTGCTCACGACCAATCGTGTGGCCAGCGGCATGCATCCCGGAATGCACGGCACCACCTTCGGCGGCGGACCGCTCGCCTGCGCCGTCGCCATCGAGTTTCTGCGCGTGTTGGATCGGATGCTAGGGCACATTCGCCAAACTGGAGATTATTTCCACGCCAAGCTGGAAGGCCTCAAAGCCAAACACCCTTGCGTGCGGGAAATTCGCGGCATGGGCTTGATGCTGGGAATGAACCTGGATTCTCCGGATACGGCCAAGGCAGCAGTAGCGCAGCTTTTGGCACGTGGCATCCTGATCAATCGCACCCAGGACACAGTGTTACGCTTCCTGCCGCCTTACATCATTCAACGAACTCATGTGGACCAGGTGATCCGGGCACTGGACTCGGCTCTGGTTTCCACCAAACCTAAAAAGCAGATCAACGGCGCAAAGCCAACCAGAAGGAGCCCATCACGGTGAGTAGCCAGCCACAAACCACCCAGGTCGTAAACCCTCCGGCAACCGCAACGTTTCCGGGGCGCGATCTGATTTCGATCCGCGACCTCAGCCCGATTGAGGTTGAGACTATTTTCCATCTGGCGGGACTGTTGAAGGCGCGTCCCGCTAATTTCCGGACCGCGTTGGCCGGCAAGCAGATGGTGATGTTCTTCGAAAAGCAATCCCTGCGTACTCGGCTGACGTTCGAAGCGGGGATGGCCAGCATGGGCGGCAACGCGTTTTTCATGGACCAGACCTTCGGGCGACTCGATGCGCGCGAAAAGTTGAGTGACATCGCGCATAACGTGGAGCGGTGGATCGATGCCATCGTGCTGCGCACTTATTCGCATGAGACGGTGGAGGGAATGGCTGAACACGCTTGTGTGCCGGTGATCAACGCACTCAGCGACCTGGAACATCCCTGCCAGGCGCTGGCCGATTACTTTACCTTGCTGGAGAGATTCGGGGATCTGAAGAAACTGTGCTTGGCCTACGTTGGCGACGGGAATAACGTGGCCCACTCTTTGCTCCTGACTGCGGCCACTCTAGGCTCCAGAATACGAATGGCTACACCGGAGAGCTACGGCCCCGAGGCGCAGATTGTTGCCGACGCGCAGGATATCGCGCGACAGACCGGCGCCGTCATCGAGATCCTCAACGACCCCCACCAAGCTGTGGACGGGGCAGACGCGGTCTATACTGATGCCTGGACCAGCATGGGTCACGAGCATGAAGCAGACGAGAGGGACCGGATTTTCCCGCCCTATCAGGTGAACCAAAAGCTCGTGGCCGGCGCGGCGCCTCACGCCGTCTTCATGCACTGTCTGCCCGCGCACCGCGGGATGGAGATCACCGACGAAGTGATGGATTCGGAGCGCTCGGTGGTGTTCGATCAGGCGGAGAGCCGCCTGCACGTGCAGAAGGCCATCCTGTTACTACTGCTGGGCGGCAAGGTGGGCCGCTCGACTTCGAGGAATGCTCATGCCTGAGAAAGTGGTGCTTGCCTATTCCGGGGGACTCGACACCTCCATCATTATTCCCTGGCTGAAGGAAAACTACGCCTACGACGTGATCGCCATGGTCGGAGACGTGGGACAGGGGGACGACATCGAAGCCGTCGTCGGGAAGGCTTACAAAACCGGCGCCAGCAAGGTGATCGTCGAAGACATGCGCGAGGAGTTTCTTCGCGGATACGTGTTTCCAGCGTTGAAGGCCGGTGCAGTGTACGAGCATAAATATCTGCTTGGGACTTCGCTGGCGCGGCCGGTTATCGCCAAGCACCAAGTGGAGGTCGCTCTGCGTGAGGGCGCCACTGCGGTCGCACACGGCTGCACCGGCAAGGGAAACGATCAGGTCCGCTTCGAACTTACCTACCAGGCGCTGGCTCCCGAACTCAAAGTCATCGCGCCCTGGCGGGAATGGAACCTGAAGTCGAGGGAGGATTGCCTCGACTATGCGAAGAAGCGGGGAATTTCCGTGGCTGCCAGCCGAGAGAAGATCCATAGCCGCGATCGCAATTTGTGGCACATCAGCCACGAGGGGGGGGAATTGGAAGACGTAGGTAACGCCCCTCTCCCCAGCACCTGGCAGTTGACGCGTTCGCCGCAGGAGGCCCCGGACCGCGAGGAGCAAGTGGTCATCGGCTACGAAAAGGGAGTTCCGGTTTCGGTGAATGGCATGACGCTCGACCCGGTTTCACTGGTCGAGCTGGTGAATGAGATCGGCGGACGCAATGCCATCGGGCGGATTGATCTAGTGGAAAACCGTTTTGTGGGCATCAAGTCTCGCGGGTGTTACGAGACTCCGGGGGGAACGTTGCTGATTTTGGGCCACCGCGAACTCGAAGCTCTCTGCCTGGAGCGGGATGTGATGCACTTCAAGCAGCACATCGGGTTGAAATATGCGGAGCTGGCGTATTTCGGCCTCTGGTTCACTCCCTTGCGAGAGGCGTTGGACGCATTCGTCGAGAGCACGCAGCGAGACGTGACGGGCACGGTGACCCTTTCTTTGTACAAGGGCAACGTGTCGGTGGTCAGCCGCCATTCAGAGAATTCGCTCTATCGCACCGATCTCTCATCCTTCACCATGGGCGACAGCTACGATCAGAAAGACGCGGAAGGCTTCATCCGCATTCTGGGGCTGCCGTCACGCTCCCGCGCTCGGGCACGGGCGGAAGCTGCGAAATCCGAGGTGTCGCGATCCGAGGTGACGAAATGAAGATGTGGTCGGGGCGCTTCCGACAGTCTCTCGATGCCGACTTCGAGCGCTGGCAGCGGTCCTTCGAGTTTGACCGGCGCCTGCTGCGGGAAGAGCTGGCCGCCAGCCGTGCCCATGCAGGCGCGTTGAAGACTGCGGCAGTGCTGTCTTCGAGCGAGCTGATTGCCATCCTCCAGGGTCTGGAGCAGATTGCCGAAAAGGCCGCCTCCTCACCGGCGTTCCTGGAGAACAACGAAGCGGAGGATGTACATCACTTCGTTGAGAAGCAACTGGTCGTCCTGATTGGCGATACCGGATACAAGCTGCATAGCGGCCGCAGCCGTAATGAGCAGATTGCCACCGACCTGCGGCTCTACGTTCGGGCTGCAATTGATCAGATGCGAGTTGATCTTTCGGATTGTCTCAGTGCTTTTCTTGACCGTGCGGAGCAGACGGGAAATTCGGCGATGCCCGCCTACACTCACCTGCAGCGTGCCGAACCGGTGCTGGTCTCCCACTGGCTGCTGGCTTACGTCGAAATGTTTCTGCGCGACACCGAGAGGCTCACCGACTGTCGCAAGCGCGTGAATCTCTCTCCCTTGGGTTCCGGTGCTGTGGCCGGCGCAACCCTACCCCTGGATCGCCGTGCCATGGCTCAGGAACTCGGCTTCGA
>WNFT01000401.1_pt1 | contig 34911 bp, 29 predicted proteins | sample 5400191 | NCBI WGS metagenome assembly WNFT01 (sample SAMN13153359, study PRJNA577476) | soil metagenome | isolation source: 80 cm saprolite under Madrone tree | place: USA:California | collected 2016-06-14 | reverse complement strand
TTCGCCGCCTTCGAGCAGCCGGCTCTTTCACACAGGAGCTGCGCGAGTGCTTCCGCAGGGTGCGTGAAGCATTACCAGGAGGAGATCTTGGCGGGCTGTGATCTCACCACCGCGCGGAAAGGAAAGACGATGACGAAGCATATGACTGGAGACAGTGAGGTCGAGCGCGACCTCAGAAAAATGAAAACAGCGCCTCAGGCCCTAACGGAGAGAACGATGACAGACTTCATGAGAGATGAAGTTGGAGCCCCTAAGGGCTGACGCAACAACAACTACTCACCGAGAGTCGGATAGCAATCACAGGGTGCCTCCTTGTGACCCACAACTTATCTCATCCGCCAGGCAACGACCCTTTCCTCACCTCACGCGTAGCGTCCGCCGCGCGGGCGGCTTCGTTCTAACGGGCGATGCGGAAGTAACCGAGTTACTTCCGGATTGACTATCCTGGAGGAGCATATGGCAGCTCCCAAACATGGGCACGGTTAGAGCACCCGCAAGACCGCCACCGTCGCATCATCCGTCTGAAAGCCTCTCGAGAAATCGTCCATGGAGTCGAAGATCAACCGGACGACATCTTCAGCGTGCTGAACGCGGCTAGCAGCTGTCGCTTTCAACAGACTCTGAAGTCCCCACTCCTCGCCGTCCCCGTTTACCGCTTCAATGACGCCATCGGTGTAGGCGATCACCAGATCCCCTGGCCCAAGGTGCACGATGCTCTCTTCGTAATTCGAATCAGGGAACATTCCAACAGGTGCACCACCCCCTTCCAGCCTCTCGATTGCGCCGTCGGGTCGAAGAACCAGCGGCGCATTGTGACCCGCATTCACGTAGTGTAAGTTGTAGGTCGCTCCATCGAAAACGCCGTAGAACACGGTGGCATAGCGGTCCGCAAGAGACGAAGTGTACGCCTGCTGATTCACGACTTTCAGCAATGTGGCCAATTCATGTCCGGCAAACAGAGCGGCTGTCCGGAGTGACGATTGGACATTGGCTATCATGAGCGCTGCGGCTAGACCTTTGCCGGACGCGTCTCCGACAACAAACGCCAGGCGATTATCAGTGAGCGGCAGGAACTCGTAACAATCGCCGCCCACCGCTCGAACTTGGCGACAATGTCCGCTGCAATCGACACAGCCGCTCATGCGGCTGCCCGAGTCTTGCATAAAGCGCCGCTGGACATCACAAGCAAGCACCCAATCTTGACTAACGTCCACCACGGTATCTTCGGTCATCTCTTTCAGCCTCCACCCGTATGTCGGTTCCGGCCGGCCTGGAATCGACAGGAGGCGCCTGATTTTTCTTGCTAATTTTTTTTAACGGAAGGATGTCGAGAATGATGCCTTGGCTCCGACTACACCACGAAAGCCCACAGGCCAATGGCGAGGCCGATGGAAAAAGTAGTCCGAAAAGCAAAAAGGAGGCAACCTCGATGAAATACATTTTGTTGATGTCGGGCACAAAGGCAGGCGTTGCTGGCTACCACGCCTGGTCGCAACAAGATATTGAGAACCACATGGACGTCCTCAGGCGAATTAATAAGGAACTGACAGAGTCTGGGGAGTTCGTTGCCACACAAGGCTTAGCAGAACCGAGTGAAGCTAAGGTTGTGCGCGGCGAGAAAAACGGTATTCCTGTCACGGATGGTGTCTTCCCCGAGTCCAAGGAGTTTCTGTTGGGCTACTGGGTCGTGGACGTAGCCACTCCGGAACGCGCATGTGCGATAGCGGGCCGGATTTCGGTCGCGCCAGGGCCGGGAGGTGTGCCCACGAACATGCCCATTGAAGTCCGGCGATTCGCGACGCACGATCAGTCTAAGTCGCAATGACCGGATGAGAATGCGGCGCGCCCTCCACTAACCTGCGAAGGCGAATAGAGTGACGCCAAATGAAATCAAGGAGAACGAGAAAAATGAAATACATTCTGATGATGAGTGGCAAGAAGTCCGATTTTGAGGGATATGCCAAGTGGTCGAAGCAGGACCTTCAGGCCAATGTCGCCTTCATGCGCGCATTCAGCAAGGAGCTGAAGGATTCCGGTGTTTTCGTTGCTACGGAAGGCTTGGCGTGGCCCAGCGAAGCCAAGCTGGTTCGCGCCGGAAAGGACGGAGAACCCCTCACCGATGGAGTATTCCCGGAATCCAAGGAGTTTCTCGCTGGCTACTGGATCATCGATGTAGAGAGCCCGGATCAGGCTTACAAGGTTGCCGCGCGGGTATCGCAGGCACCCGGACCTGCGGGCAAACCTGGAAACATGACCATCGAGGTCCGGCAGGTGCTCAGTAGCCACACGGATTTGGGGCTCTGAAATCTAGCCAGGAAAGAACGGAAATGGCAGAACAAGTTTCCGACATCCAGATCGAGCGTCTGTTGCGCGAACTTGCGCCGCTCGTGCTCGGCGCACTCGCTCGCCGTTTTCGGGACTTCGTGGCGGCTGAGGACGCGGTGCAGGAGGCAATGATTGCAGCTTTCACACAGTGGCCGCGGGAGGGCATTCCTGACAATCCTCGTGGCTGGCTAATTCAAGTGGCATCTCGGCGCATGACCGACCATGTGCGCAGCGAAATCGCCCGTCGCGAGAGGGAGACCGCGGTCGCGAGGGATGCCGAGACCATAGCGCCTGCGGTCGATATCGAGTCGGACATGGACCCAGATGACACACTGATCTTGCTGTTTATGTGCTGCCACCCCGCTCTGACATCGTCCTCCGCTATTGCTCTGACGCTGCGGGCTGTGGGCGGTCTGACGACGGCTGAAATCGCCAATGCGTTCCTGGTCCCCGAGGCGACTATGGCGCAGAGGATCAGCCGCACCAAGCAAAACATTAAGTCTTCCGGCGTGTCCTTCCGTCTTCCGTCTCCCGAAGAGCGTGCCGAGCGCCTGCCCGCGGTTCTCCATGTGCTCTACCTGATTTTCAATGAAGGATACGCCAGCAGCATCGGAGCTCAATTGCAACGACTTGATCTGGCCCGGGAGGCGATCCGCTTAACTCGCAGTATGAAGAACTTCCTTCCGCAGGATGCAGAAGTGGCGGGCCTGCTGGCCCTGATGTTGTTAACTGACGCGCGACGCGCGGCGCGCACCGGACCGGATGACCAACTGATCCCACTCGACAAACAAGATCGCGCCCTCTGGGACCGCTCTGAAATCTCAGAAGGAATTGAACTTCTTTCTGCCGCGCTAGCCAAAGGAGCGGTGGGTCTCTATCAGTTGCAGGCGGCGATCGCGGCCGTCCATGACCAGGCGGCGCGGGCCGAGGGGACAGACTGGCCGCAGATCCTTGCGCTCTACGAACTGCTCAAACGCGTCTCTCCCGGTCCCATGGTGACGCTGAACCATGCCATTGCAGCCGCCATGGTACATGGCCCGGCAAAAGGCCTGGAACTGTTAAGGCCGCTCGATTCCGACAGCCGGCTCGCCGGGCACTATCGTCTGGATGCGGTTCGTGCCCACTTGCTGGAAATGAGTGGCGATTATGAAAGCGCCATCAAGCACTACCGGATTGCGGCCGGCCGGACGACGAGCATCCCTGAACAGAATTACCTGATGACCCAGGCGGCTCGGCTCGACGACAACACAAAAGACGCCGATAAGAAAACCGTTCCGCGCACTCATGGGCACAACCCCGAGCCGGAGACCCTTTGATGCCCGCATCACGTGCAACCCTTCCATAATCCGGTAAGGTAAGGGTGGCCGACTAACCGGGACTTAGCCAACCGTGCTGACCCTTCTCGAAGCGATTCAGATAACTATTGCAGCTTTGCGTACTCAGACTTTGCAGCGATGAGGATATACTGGGCCCATTCCGACAGAGTCGGCGGCATCCGTGGTATCCAGTGATTGGGGAGTGCCAAATGACGAAGCTGTATGCGTTCGTCCTGGTGCCGCTCGTTCTAACACTCACAGCCGCGACGGCCTGGGGCCAGACGTCTGGCGGGCCAGAAACCGTAGTCGTCCACAGTGGGTCGGCTACGCTGCACGCGATGCTGTGGCGCCCGAAGGGCCGCGGACCGTTCCCCGGCATCCTGCTGAATCACGGCAGCGGCCGTACCCGCGAAGATCTGGAACGCCTCGGACCGTACGAACAGAATGCCGAAAAACTCGGTCCGGTCTTCGCTCGCCATGGCTATGTATTCCTATACTTATTCCGACGTGGCGTCGGGCTTTCCGCGGACCAGGGCGCTAACGCCGTCGACCTGATGAACAGCGAATCCGCCACACACGGCCAGGCGGCGCGCAACGCGCTGCAGTTGCAGTTATTGGAAAACAGAGAAATGGACGACGCCCTGTCCGGACTCAAATTCCTGCGGGCGCTCTTTTACGTCGATGCGCGGAATGTCGCCGCGATCGGCCACTCGTTTGGAGGTTCGCTCACGGTGCTATTGGCCGAACGTGAACCGAACCTGCGAGCGGTGGTAGTCTTCTCCGGAGCCGGGTATAGCTTCGATCGTTCTCCGGAGTTGCGAGCACGGCTCCTGGCCGCCATTGACCACGTCGCGGCGCCGGTCTTCTTCATTCACGCCGAGAACGATTACTCGCTCTCGTCCGGCAAGGTGCTGGACGCCCGCCGCGAGCACATCGGTAAGCCGCATCGCTTGAAAATCTATCCGCCCATCGGCCACACGGTGGACGATGGGCACGACTTCCTCCATCTCGGCGTGAACATTTGGGAACCCGACGTGTTTGCCTTTCTAGACGAAAACATGCGGAAGTGAGCCTGCCGGGGACGGATGGCACACCGGAACTAATCCACATGCTTGATTAACGCGCTTATCGTACAAGTGCCGATCCGCGATTTCCCACATGTCCGGTTAGCCGACGATCTGGGAATTGGGGGATATCATTAAAGCTATAGACCCAGCGAGGATTCTCGCGGCAAAAGTTTACGTGATCGCGTACTCCAAAGACACCATGCCTGTTTTACGGACTTTGTGAGCTGTGAGGGAACGTTTGATCTGCTTCGCATGGCTCGGCAGTAACGGAACTCCCGCACCGTTGTTTGGTGCAGCAAGCGCTTATTTATCCCGTCGCTCTGGGGGCGACCGATCGGCTGCCGGTACCGCGGCTCTGTTTCCGTCGCTCGTGATGATCCCGCTTTGGATGGTGTTAGCGACCAGGATGAGTCATCCATCAACCGGCCAGTGGTTTGGTCTGTTTTCTGGCGTACTGAACTGGATTGTTGTACCCGGCGCTGCCCTCCTTTTGGGAGCGTTGCCTTTCTTGAAGGCTCAACCTGCCATGGACTGGAAGCGATGCATGAACACTCGAACAACGACCTTTTGGCTTCCGGCCCTGATCAGCCTGACATCGGCTATGGCTTGTTTGGCGATCTCGACGCTCGCGGGTCTGCAACCTCGTTTTGTGGCGCGGGGCTTAGCAACTTTGGTGGTCTACGTCCCCTGGCTACTCATGTTGCCGCTCTGCGGCGCGGCCGGAGCATATTTATCTCGCCGCGGCGGTGGCGAGCGCCTGGCTTGCCTCGCCGCTGGTTTGTTTCCTGTGATCGCGATGACCAGCTTGGTCGGTGTTCTTGCGCTCACCGGTAAATTCGTATATGCCAAGCCCCAGTCGCTCTATTTCTGGATGGCGGTGTTATTGGGTGCCATTCTTCCCGGTGTGGCGTTGCTTTTGGGAGCATTGGCGTTCGCGAAAGCCTCGCGACTGCAGGAGTTCTAGAATAGAGTGACGGCAAAGATCGGAATCCAAAGCCATTGGCTAATCGGAGTAAGGCGCGCGCATTCGCCCAATCAAGATGTGCGTCCAATTCCTGCATCAGAAATTGACCTCCTGGTCATTCACAGCATCAGCTTACCTCCCGGTAGTTTTGGAGGAGCATATATTGAGCAGTTCTTCAGCAATCAGCTCGATCCTAACGCCCATCCGTATTTCCAGGAGATTTCCCATTTGCGCGTCTCGGCGCATCTTCTAATCTACCGCTCAGGTGAGAGGGTTCAATTTGTCTCCTTTGACCAAAGAGCCTGGCATGCAGGTGAATCCCAATATCGAGGTCGAAGCAGCTGTAACGATTTTTCCCTCGGCATCGAACTTGAGGGTACGGATAAAACTTCTTACACGGATACCCAGTATGTGAAGCTCGCAGAGGTCACCCAAAGTTTGTTCAGAAGCTATCCTCGCCTGCTACCTGAAAGAATCGTGGGCCACGCTGATATCGCTGCTGGAAGAAAAACTGACCCGGGTCCCTCATTTGATTGGACTAGGTATCGCTCACTTCTACAAGGCCTTAGCGGCTAGTATTTATGAGGTGGTCCTTGCTGGGCAGCCACGAGCGCAGCCTGGCCTGCCGCGTGCGACGGCGCTACGAACCTGCCCGGCAGATCGCGGTCTGCGAGATAGAGATTGTCAGGTCAAAAGAACGTTGCGGAGAGCAGAAGAATTGAGCAATGATGTAACTGCTGCTATCGAGGGAATTCTCTGAGTGGGCGCTTGCGGAATACATCGAGCGCGCAGCTCTCGCGCGAGTCTGGTCACCGCAAGATGGTCTGGATCGAACCGGTCTATCCTCGTATCTTCGGCATTCTGAAAAACCCAACCTATGCCGGCGTTTTCGTTTGGGGAAGAAACCACACTCGCACTTCCATCGTGGAGGGCCGCGCACGCAAGACACGCGGCCACGCTCGGCCGCTGGAGCAGTGGGAAGTTACCATTCCGAATCACCATGAAGGATATATTACGTGGGAAGAGTTTATGCGCAATCAGCAACAAATCCGCGCCAACGCTGGTTGGAATGCACGCATGGGAAGTGCGAATGGCGCAGTGAGAAACGGTCCCGCATTGCTGGCAGGATTATTACGCTGCGGCCGTTGCGGACGCGCGCTCCAGGTTTGTTATGTCCGCAGCAAACAACATGGCTTGTTGCCGCGATATTCGTGCGCTGGAGATCGAGGTCAGCAGATGGTTCGCAGTTGCATTACCTTCGCGGGCACACGCGTGGACCAGTTGGTCGCCATCGAAGTCCTCGAAGCGCTGCGCCCGCTGGGAGTGCAGGCTGCGCTCGACGCTCCGGATCATACTGAGAATCAGACCGATGAAAAGCGGCGTTCACTGGAGCTCGCTGCCGAACTGGAAAAGCGATGGAATAATGCCTTGACCCACGTCACCGAGATGGAGCGGCGTTTGGAAGAGGCCCGCGTTCTGGCTCCACAACTCACAGCCGAGCAGCGCCAACAACTGCTGGCACTGGGCGATGACCTGAAACAGCTCTGGGACCATCCTCGTTCCCCGGTAACACTGAAGAAACGCATTCTGCGCACCGTACCGCAGGAAGTAGTCGCGAACACTACGGACGATCCTCCTTCCGTCCACCTCAAGCTGCACTGGGATGGGGTTCACACACCGAGCTCACCGTGCCCAAGAACCGGACCGGCTATCACAACCACATCAACTCCCAAGAAGTAACCGAGTTGATTCGTGAGCTCGCTTTAGTCTGTGAAGACGCGTCGATTGTTTCTACCCTGAACCGGCTGGGCTATCGCACCGGCAACAGCAACACTTGGACGGAGAAGCGCGTGCAACATGTCCGCCATACAAACGGCTTTTCTGCCTGTCCACCACCAGATCAGCGGCTGTGGATTACCATGCAACAGGCCGCCGCTGCGCTCCGGGTCAGTGAGATGGTTATCCGCAGACTTATTGCACAGAGGATTCTTCCCGCGAAGCAGATTGTGAAGTTCGCTCCGTGGATGATCGAACGGACACACCTGGAGCTTCCCGCAGTGCGCAAACAGATTCGTCGAGTTCATGAGGGTCGACGTCCGGGATGGGCAGTTAACGAAAAACAAGAATGGCTATTCACGGATTCCCATGAAGTTCAGCCTTGACTAGTGCGAACATCGCGCCAGTCAAGCTGGCCTGGGATCATCGGACAGCCCTGATCATCCCTAACGGGCCGCATTATGGACAAGAATTGTCTACTTCGGGTTTGCTCGTCATCCGGGAGTGGCTGCGATCGATTCTCACAAGTCGACTCCTCATTACGAATCGCGGTGAGCTGACACTAGATTACTTCCTTGTGTCCGACGATCCAGCTGCAACTCCGGTGAAAGTGCTGCACGGGATATAATTTTGGCGCATTATGGCCCTTGCCTCTGGCAACAAGCTCGGCCCGTACGAGATTCAATCGCCCCTGGGAGCCGGGGGAATGGGCGAGGTGTATCGCGCGCGCGATCCGAGGCTGGCGCGAGATGTCGCGCTGAAAGTTCTGCCGGAGGCTTTCGCGGCTGATACCGAACGCATGGCCCGGTTCGAACGCGAAGCGAAAGTGCTCGCATCGCTGAATCATCCCAACGTCGCCGCGATCTACGGATTCGAAGAATCGAACAGCGTGCGGGCGCTGGTGTTGGAGCTGGTGGAAGGGCCGACCCTGGCGGAGCGGATCGCGCAGGGACCGATTCCCATCGAAGAAGCCCTGCCCATTGCCAAGCAAATTTGCGATGGCCTCGAATACGCGCACGAGCGAGCAATCATTCATCGCGATTTGAAACCGGCGAACGTGAAAGTCACGCCGGAAGGCTCGGTGAAGCTGCTTGATTTCGGGCTGGCAAAAGCGCTCGAAGGCGAAGAGGTCGCAGGCGACATTCTGACTTCGCCGACGATCAGCCGCCTGGCGACGCAGGCCGGCATTATTCTCGGCACCGCCGCCTACATGTCTCCCGAACAGGCCAAGGGCAAGGCCGTCGATCGCCGTGCCGACATTTGGGCGTTCGGCTGTCTGCTCTATGAGATGCTGACGGGCAAGCGCGCATTTGGTGGGCAGGCCGTTTCGGAGACGCTTGCCACAGTCATACGAGACGATCCCAACTGGAGCGCTCTCCCGCAGGCCGTTCCGCCGCGAATTCTCCATTTGCTCAAGCGGTGTCTGTGCAAGGACGTGAAGCAGCGGCTTCAAGCGATTGGCGACGCCCGCATCGCTATTGAAGAAGTGCAGAGCGGCGTGGCCGCGCCCGATCTCATCCCAACGCCAGTAGCCGCCGAAGCGGGTCGCGTATCTGCCTGGACCCGAACCATGCCCTGGGCACTCGCCGCGATTCTCGCCATCGCACTCGCAGCAGCGTTGATTCTCATTCCCTCCCGAACGCGCCAGCTGAGCGGGCCAGTGATGCACCTCACTTTGGCGGCGCAGGCGCATCACGAAGAAGCGAATCGTCGTGGAAGCGCGGTGGCAATCTCGCAGGATGGCACGCGAGTGGCCTACGTTGCCGTGCAGGGGAGCCCCGAGACAGGGAAGAGCGGGGACTTAGTATCGCCTCAAACAGAAACATTTGAGCTGGTCGTGAGAAAACTCGACCAATTGCCCCCAACCCCCTTGCCGGGGACTGCCGGGGGGTCGGCGCCATTCTTCTCTCCCGACGGACGCTGGATCGGTTTCTCCTCCAGCGGAGCAATCAAGAAGGTTTCCTCCGACGGCGGTCCGCCTGTGACTCTGTGCGAGGCGCCGAGCATCACCGGAGCATTCTGGGGAGATGATGGATTCATTTATTTCGCCCCGAGCGGAGTGGCCGAGATCCGGCGCGTGCCGGAAGAGGGTGGAACTCCCAAGGTGGTGGCACAGGCCGGGAGCGGAGAAACGGTGGCGAGCTTCGGCTGGCCGCAAAGTCTTCCCGGTGGCAAGACCGTGCTGTTTACCACGGCGAGTGCCAGTTATCTGGCACAGCACTACAGAACGGAAGCCTATTCGCTCGCCACCGGCAAGCGAACGGTGGTGATGGACGAAGGCGCCAACGCACGGTATCTCGCCCCCGGCTACCTTGTGTTCACGCGCGGCGACGTATTGATGGGAGCGCCTTTTGATGCGGAGAGCCTCAAGATCACTGGGCCGGCGGTGCCGCTGATCGAGGGCGTAACCAGGGACCTATGGTTTGGCGCAGCCGACTACGCGCTCTCGTCCACGGGCACGCTGATCTACCTGACCGGGGGTGTGCAGACGGCTTACCGCCTGGTCAGTGTGGACATGGCCGGTAAAGTCGAGCCCCTGGTGACGCAGGAGCGCGGATTCGAGGATTTGAGCGTCTCGCCCGACGGCAGGCGGATCGCCGCAACCGTGGTGGAGAACGCGGGCACGGACCTGTGGATCTACCACCGGGAACGCGACGCATTAACTCGTCTCACGCAGGCGGGCGACTGCGGGGATCCGCTCTGGTCGCCGGATGGCAATCGCATCATCTACACGAACCCGGCAAGTCTGTATGTCATGGCGGCAGACGGCAGCAGTCCGCCGGAGAAGCTCAATTCGCAACAATGGGCCGAAGCGGACTCGTTCTCGCCCGACGGCGGCGAACTGCTGTACAGCACTTTCTCCGCCGCCACAAACGATGCGGCGCTGTGGCTGCTGCCGCTCAAGGCAGGCGCGCCGCCCACGCAAATGTTCCCCGGCGTGGCGCGCGTGGTGGATGCACGCTTCTCACCTGATGGCCACTGGATCGCCTACGTTTCCGCGCAGTCGGGCCGGGCGCAGGTCTATTTGCAGGCGTTCCCGGGTCCGGGCGAGCGAGTGCAAGTGTCCACGGAAGGAGGCCGCGAGCCGGTTTGGGCGCCGAACGGGTCGGAACTGTATTTCCGCACGCCCACCAAGTTTATGGCCGTGGATGTGAAAGCGCGGCCGGCGCTCGCCGTCGGCAAACCGCGGCTATTGTTTGAGGGCGACTTTCTGCTGTCCCACCATGACTACGGCCTGCTGCCCGATGGCCGGCACTTCATCATGATTCAGCCCTTCGGCAAAAAGCCGCCAGCCGAACTGCATGTGGTGGTGAACTGGTCCGACGAATTGAAGGCACGTCTGGCTGCCGCGCGCAACTGAGGAGGAAGGCGGGGGCGGGGAGCCTGGTTGGAGCATGAGTAAACGGGCCGCTTTTAGCATCACTCTCACTCCCGAGTGGTTAACGGGCGACCGGAAGTGTCCGGATCACCGTTCATAGTCAGTACTGCTAAACGCTAGTGTGACGACAGAAGCAAGCCAAGTTCGTGGATGGTCGGCAAACCTTCCCCTACCGGATAGCGGAAGGTTAGCCCTTGATGGAGGAGTTTGCAGCGGGATGAATTAGAGCTTATCCAGAGCCCCCGATTTCGTGACGAGATTATCCCGCTCGTTCGCAGGCGCTCAACCGCTGCTTTAGGAATCGCCGCTCCATTTCATTCCGTGCTAAGCCGATTGCAGTCAGGAAGTATGCAGATGCCGAGTCGTATTGGCCTCGGCGCAGCTCAAGCTCGCCCAGGGCGGCGGCATAGAAGGGATAAGACTGCAAACGATCCGCGTCCGCAATGGAATCTATCTCCTCCAACCCACGTTCCGGCCCGTCTCGCTGCGCAATTGCGATGGCACGATTAAGAGCTACGATCGGTGATGGATGTATGGTCATCAACATGTCATAAAGCGAGACAATCTCATCCCAATCCGTATCCTCCAGTCGGGTTGCGATTGCATGAACCGATGAGATCGCCGCTTCGATGTGGTACTCGGTGATACTAGGACCGGAAGCTGCGAGATCAAGATAGTTGAGTCCTTCGCTTATCAACTTCCTGTCCCATTTCGACCGGTCCTGATCTGCCAGCGAATTCAGATCACCCGCAGCATCGACTCTCCCTGGCAGACGTGCTGCGCCTAGGTACATCAGCGCTGTGAGAGCATAGGTTGCGGGCGTTGCGCCACGCGGATGTTCCAGTAGTAATCGAGCGAGCCGGATCGCTTCCTGGCAAAGTTCAGCGCGAACCGCGAACTCGGCCGATGCCCCGTGATAGCCCTCATTAAAGAGCAAATAAAGCGCCCGCTGGACGGCAGGGAGTCGAGCGGCGAAATCAGCCGGAGCCCGCGTATCGAAAAGTTTCTTCGATCCCGCAAGAATTTTCTTCGCCCGCGGTATTCGTTTTTCCACCGCCGTGTAGGTCGTCACGAAGGCGCTCGCGACCTCATCCACGCCGAATCCGCACAAAATATGAAGGATGAGCATGACCTGCGCTTCCTCTGGCAAGCGAGGATGGCAGCACGAGAACATCACGCGGAGCTGGTCATCTTTAATGGCCTTGTCGGTAAACATTTCTTCTATCTCGGGAGCGAGTGTCCACTCACTCCCGAGAAATCTGCTTAACTCCGGCTCGTAGGTTCGTGCCGTACGCTCGCGGCGCAGGACATCGAGCGCACGATTCTTCGCAGCAGCCATGAGCCAGGCGGATGGGTTCTCGGGCACACCACGGAAGGCCCAAACCTCGAGCGCTCGACAGAAAGCGTCCTGGACAACGTCTTCTGCGAGCGCGAGGTTATGGACTCCAAAGAGACGCGTGAGCACGGCGACCATGCGGCCCGCCTCATGCCTGAAGAGATGGTCCGTGAGTTCCATTTACATGTTCAAGACTTGAATCGGCCGCACTTCCACCGAGCCGCCGAGTTCGAGAATCGGGCAGCCTTTCGAGATTTCGACTGCCTGCTCCAAGTCGCGTGCCTGGATCAGCGTAAAGCCGCCAACCACATCTTTGGCTTCGGCAAATGGGCCGTCGGTGACTGCTTTCTGCTTGCCCTTGACCACCTTGCCCGCATTTTCCAGCGGATGCCCGATGTCCTTGAGATGGCCCTTCTCGCCGAGTTCTTTAAACCAGGAGCGCCATTTCTGCATGGTTTGCTGCATCTGCTCAGGTGAAGCGCTCGTGTCTCGGCCGCGGTACAAAAATGTAAAGTCGTTCATTGGTTTCTCCTAAGGGATTGTTTACTTCCACTGTAATGACGGCTATAGGCGCCGCGGCCGGACATTTATTTTGGGGGCTTCCCCGCCTGCTGGGCATGGCGAACCCGCGCTTCTTTAGCAAGTGCGATCCAGTCCACGCCATCGACAGGTAAGACTATCCACTCCTTCATGAAGCTGCCGGGTCGTGGCTCGAAGCGTTTGCCCGTGCCGCTGGCGACGAGCGCGTCAACGCGATCTTTCGACAGCTTCACTACAAATTCATTCTTCGAGGACATCATGGCAAAGATCGTGCCCTTGACCTTAAGTGCGCCGGAGCCGAAGCCCTTCCCGCCACCGATAGTGACGTCTCGATCGTGCGAGAACGCTTCGACGACTTTGGCGAATTTTTGGTCCACCCTGTTATGCCCCGTTCGCATTCTGGAAATCATATTCCAAGATTCGTCCAGCATCAGTCTAGGGCAGCGCCGGCAGTTGCGTTTACAACCGTTCCTGTCAGCATCCGCGCATGGTCGGAGGCGAGAAGCACTGCTGCATTCGCGGTGTCCTGGACCGTCGCAGGCACTTTGAGGAAGGTGGATTGTGAGATTTGCGCCATCGCCTGGTCTTTCGTGATGTTCAGTTGGCCGGAGACAAACTCCATCGTGTCCTGAATGGAGCGGCTGTCGACGTTGGCGAGTGTTCGAAGGCAGACCACCCTAACACCGAACGGGCTGACCTCAAATGCCAGATTTTCGGTGAGATTCTCGATTGCACCGAATGCAGCGCCTATCGCGGTGGCACCTGGCACGTGTCCACGGGCGGGGCTCCCGGTTACGAAAATGATGACCCCTGAGTGCTGCTCGATCATGTGGCGGGCGGCAGCACGGGCACTGATAAAGCGCGACCTAACCATCGTCGCTAGCGGCACCATGAACTCCTCAATCGGCAGTTCCACGGCAGTCTTTCCGTTGCCGTACTCTCTCGCTAGAGGCCCCGCGGCATCGAGCAGAATGTCAATCTTGCCTGCCTGTTTCACGATGCCGTCGATGTACTGGTTGACGGCGCCGTCATTCAGGGCATCTATCACAGCGGCGTGTGCCTTGCCGCCCGCTTCGGTGATTTTCTTGGCCACAGGTTCTAGATTGGAGCGGGTCCGTCCCGCCAGGAAAACCTCTGCGCCCTCCGCCGCGAATTCCTTCGCGACCGCGGAGCCAATCGAACCTCCCGCGCCGAAAACTACAGCACTCTTTCCCTGCAGCATCGGCAAGTTGCTCCTAGCTGAATCCTTTGTCGTTGTCATGGTGTTCTCTCCCAATTATGATTTGCGTTGCGTCCGACACAGCTTGTCGCTTTCTGCGCTGCACCGATAAGACGTTCAGAGTTGCGTGCTCCGGACATCCCGTTAGCGAAGATTTCTCGGCGATGGTCTGCCGGCGCTGACTGCGAATTCCGCTGAACCTGAGCGGCGATCGGCGTTCCCAACGCGATCTGCGCGATCAGGTTTAAGGCGCACGCGCGGACTAGTGACCGGCGCAGCCGCTTGAAATGCGCAACACTCCTCGCGTCGGTCGGCGTTTCCATAACTCTCGTTTGCATAAGACTTGCCCCCTTCCGAACAAAAGACGGATGAGTCATTTGGTAGCGGACTGGGAACGGACATCAACCTGGCAAAAAGGCTCGAATCAGCCCGCATTCTGAGAGGGGTATGGGACTGGGCACAATCTCGCTGCTCAAATGTCATGGCAGGTGTCGAGAAGATTCAGTCTAGTTTTGAGTGGTCGGCCAACCGGAAGTTGGAAGATTTTCGCTCGGAATCCTGCCCCTGTGCGATACTCCGAGACTTGTAAACAGTGTCCGTAAGTGCGAAGTTTGCACTGTTACGCATTAGGTCCGTCATCGCGCCAAGAGATCGCGAACATAGCTTTAAGTTGCTAAGAAGTAAACCCCATGGTCGAAAAGAACTGAATTGTCCTCAGCAAATGTAATACTCTCCATCGCTTGCTTCCAACAATGCGTAAAGCCGCATGTTCATTGACTCCAGCGAGGTATAGCAGCATGTCATGGCTCTCTGCCGGGCGATGAGCATGATGTTTCCAAAGGAGTAGTTGTGGAATCGGGCCATCGCGTTGAGATACTGTGTCAAAATGTCGCTCTGTCCTGAGTCCAGTGCTGCCACCAGATAGCTGAATGCCTCGTTGGTATTGTTCTTGATCTCTTCTAATTTCATTGTTTTTTCCTTTTCTGCCGTTGCCGGCTTGTTTTCGTTCTTCACTGAAGCGCCAGCGGACGAAAACAAACGGAACGGTGAAAAGGACAGAACGGAGTCCGAGAGAGGGTGGCAGGGCGCGAGTGGCGGCGCGGTGAGTGACAAACTGCTGTTGGGTTTTGGTTTGGCACGACGCCGGCGCATGAGCCCGAGCGACCGAGGGAGCCCTGGCCGAAGGGCGTCCGCCCGAATGAGGCATAGTGGGGAGAAGACGCGAAGCGACCTGGAAGGCCGAGAGTGGGAACGGTGCCAGTCAATTGTGCGAGGAGTTTGACGACGGGTTGTTTGTTGCGGTATCAAGCCCAGAAGAACGGGCTAGGCCTGACCACCAATCCCGGTGGGGATGAAGAGTCACAGTGAGCTGAGGGCTACAACTTGATTGGGTGGTCCTAATGGTTCGTTCGCCTGATTACGCTGCTGGGGATAACGCCGAATGGCGTAGCCGCTTGCTAGGCACCCTTCTTTTTTATCCAGCATGGAAACAGCGGGTCGAGGAAGAAGTAGTTGCCCTTGTAGCGATCCAGGATGTCTCTTGAATCAAGTGACTGAAGAGCTTTTTGAACCGAGGACGCTGGTCCGAGACGAAACTCTTCGCGCACGCCTTGGGAATAGATCTCGGACGCCCCGCGGTAAGCGATGGCTTGTAACGCTGCGCGTTGCCGCGCGGAAAGTTGTTCCCAGAGAAGCTCATAGTAAGTGGACTGGCTCGTAACCAGACTTTCAATGACGGACTTCACGTCTGATACATCGAGTTGGCGTTTGTCCTTCAGTTCCGCGTAATCCCAAAGCTCATGGGCGATACGCTGTACGTCATAGGGAATTAAATCAGCAGAAGTCAGCAAAGTTTCTAAGCCCGCCTCGTCAAGCTTCCTACCTCTCTTGCGAAAATGACGAGTAATCGAGTCCTTCCAGTCTTTCGCCGGAATCTTGTCTAAAAACATTTGAGGTCCGGCTTTATGAAAGGGACGTTTGGCAGAAAACATTTCCTCCATCAACGACGGTTGAGAGCCCGCGAAAACGTACCCGACCTCTCTTTGCTCCTGAACCTGGTTCCTGAGCGCATTTTCGACCGAGCCTCCATTGAATTGGGAGATCTGCTGAAATTCGTCAAGGCATATCGCCATGCGGAATCCTGCATTTTTGGTCAACTCTCCGGGCAATGCAAAAACGTCCGGTGCGATCGGCATGGGATCAAAACCCGCCCCTTTACCTAGGGACAGGCTGATCTCACCAGTTGCCATATTGATGCTGACGTCGGGCTTTACCTGGCGCCCAAATCGCGTAACCCAATCTTTGACCCGGTCCCAAGGACCGGCGGCGCGCAACACCTTCTCAGCAAACTTTTCCAGCAACTGGGCGTAGCTGGAGTAGCTGCTCACCGTCAAGTTGACGGTGTGAATGTGCCTCTTCTTCAATTTGAGAAGGGCCAGAGCTACAAGGGAACTCTTTCCGAAGCGTCTCGGTGATAACAAGAACACTTTTTGGCCATCTGCCAAGTCTCGGACGAGTTGGCTGAGTTCATCAGTGCGGTTGACGAAATTTGCGTCGTCGATAATTTCGCCAAAAACGAAGGGATTTTCCTGAGACGCCATATTACGCTAATTAGCGTAACGCCAAATGGCGTAATTGGCAAGCTGCAAGAGAAGGCTTTCTTTACGCCGATTGGCGTAACGCCAAATGGCGCAACGCATAGGATCAGTTGCATGGAACGAGGCTACCGTGCAGGTAGTAAAGATTGGGGGTAACGAGCCATCCCACAACGTACGCGTCGAACTGAAATGCTGACTTTCGTTCAGAGGTGGTAAGGCGGCCCAACTCTTCTCCCAAGGCAGTTGATTCGGTTCTTACCACTGCTGCGTAGAAGTATCCCGACCCGCCCGAGGTCGCGCCTGGAAGATCTTCTTCCCGTGCCGTTGCGGACAGCTTGGCGATTGTTCCCGAGCGACGGGCTACCCTGAACTTATTTCTGCGCCAAATCCGATCATGACTGTGGCATGGAGGCCACCGGTCATGAAGCGGAAGCACTCACGAAGGAAACCCACCACGACAAAGTCTGTCTTGCGCCTGCCCGATCTCGAGCATGCTAAAGCCGCAGTTTTGAACAGCCTCACCAGTCCTGTGGCTCAGCGAGGCTATCGTCACCCCATCGATGAATTCGTTGACTGGTATTGTTCAGAACCGCGCCTGGCGTTCAACAGAATAGTCGTCCTTGCGCTATCGATCTCACCTCGAATCTCGTCAACTTTCACCGGGCACCATCAATCTACGCCTCGGCGCTGTGCGCCGACTCGCATACGAAGCTGCGGATTGCGGTTTGCTCAGTGCGGACTCGGCCGCCGGCATTCGCCGCGTGAAAGGCGTCAAGAAGCTGGGTGTGCGCTTCGGGAATTGGCTCACGGCAGAACAGGGCCATGCGCTTTGGCAAGCGCCCGATAATCAACGACTGAAAGGAAAGCGTGACCGGGCTTTGTTGGCGCTCCTGCTCGCATGCGGATTAAGACGGCACGAGGTCGTGGTTCTAACATGGGATCACTTTCAGCAGCGCGAGGATCACTGGGCGATTGTGGATCTGGTTGGTAAGGGAGGTCACATCCGCACTGTTCCAGTACCCGAGTGGGTACGAAACCAAGTCAACGACTGGCTTGTTGCGGCCGCTATTAACAGGGGCAGGCTGTTCCGTCGCGTGAATAAAGTCGGGAAAGCATGAGGAGAGGCGATCACAGAGAAAGCCGTCTGGCACATCGTGAAGGAGTCAGCAGAGGATATCGGCGTTGCGAAATTAGCACCGCATGATCTGGGTCGAACTTGTGCTCGGCTCTGCCATGCTTCGGGAGGTGAGTTGGAACAAATCCAATTCCTTCTGGGACACGTCTCAGTTCAAACCACGGAGCGGTATCTAGGCTGCAAGCAGCGGATTCGTTCCGCCGTTAATGATCGCATCGGGATCGAACCCAGCCCCTAACCGGTCGGTGGTCAGGGAAGGGTAGCCGACGATTCGCCCAGTATTCAGGTTCGTTCTTCCACAACGTTGTTTCCCGAAGTCCAGGTCGTCCCGGAAGGGACTTGGGACCCCACGCGTCATTTGCGTTCCCTCTAAGGTAAATTTCAAGTTCAATGACCAAGCGAAAATCTTGTTTGACACGCAGGCGTAACAGATGTATATACATATAATATGAACAGGCAAGCTTTTGGAGAGCAACCTGCGGATACACTCTTTGAGTTGCCATGCGCGTGTCAGAACCTTCGCCGCCTCAGCCGGGTCGTAACGCGGATTTACGACCAGGAACTGAGAAGGGCAGGTCTTGAGATCACGCAATTCGGTCTGCTGACCGCGCTGGCCGCGGTGGGAGAGGCTAATCAAAAGCGGCTGAGCGCCGGCTTTGCTATGGATAGTACGACTCTGACGCGAACCTTGGGGCTACTGCGGAAACAGGGCTGGGTTCAGGCCAGGCGTGGAAAGGATCGGCGGGAGCGCCTGTTTAGCCTAACCGGGGCAGGCAAGCGACAGATGGCAATGGCTCAACCGCACTGGGAACAGGCGGAACGGAGGTTGCGGAATGAACTCGGGGGTGCGGGCTGGAAGAATATGAAAGAGACGGTATCTCGGGTGACGGAAGCGGGGATGCAGGCGTAATTGTTTGTAACCATATAGATGTATATACATCTAACTAGACAGCGAGAGGAGTCTTTATGAAAATTCCAATTTACTTGTCGGCTGTTCTGCTGCTTGCGGTTTCCCTGGCCACGCTGCGAGGGGCGCCTTCCACCGAAAGCAGCGGAGTTGACTCGTCGTCCGGCTCACCTCTCCCGGAGCTCGAATACCTGAAGGCCGTAAACAGGGTCGCGCCACCGCGAGATCCAGAGTTGCTGTTTCTGCTGATGGCGCAGTACTCGAACGCCAACATGCAGAGTGAGGGCGCGGAGTTCTTTTCGGCTCGACTGAAGGAATTTGGCCCGCGCTTGACGGACGCTCAAAAGGCGTTGTATCTGAGCGCCATCGGACTATTGCGCGCCCAGCACGCATCTTCGGTCTCGTTGTTGCACCGAATCGGTTACGTGAAAGGCACGATGGCGATCCTGGATCAAGCCAAGCAGCTTTCCGGAGGGCAAGTCTTCGTTGTGAACTGGATTGCCGGCATTGTTCATACCGAGCTTCCAAACTTTTTCCATCAGAGGACGGCAGCGCAGGGTGAGTTAGCCTGGTGCGTGGAAAACGCTGACAAAGCCCCTCATGCGGGTTGGTTGCGGGAAGTCTATTACCACCTCGGAAAGCTGGCTCTTGCTGACGGGGAACAGGCCAAGGCACAGCAGTATCTGCGGCGGAGCGGCTACAAGGGTTTTGACAGGCCGATTACGCTGATCACATCTTTTTCGGAAGACATCGCTTCGGGGCATGCCTTTGTGCCGCGGCGCATTGCCGAGATCGTCCCGGGCCGCGTATATGCGCTCTCGGGTTTCGAGTTCACGGAATACTATTTTGTGGTTTCCGATAATGGACGGGAGTTGATCGGCATCGACGCCGGTACACGAGCGGATTCCGCCAAGGTTGCGTACGAGGCGCTGCGAGCGTACGCGCCCAGCCTTCCGCAATTGACAACCGTCCTCATTACGCACTCCCACTGGGACCACGTTGGCGGCCACAAATATTTCCGCGCCCTGAATCCGCGCTTGCGGTTCTATGCCAGGAGCAACTATCAGGAAGAAATTGCTCGCGAAGTCGACGCGCCGGGGAATTTTGGTAAGCAGTTCTTCGGTGAACGCTTCAGTCTCGACGACGTACGCAGCTTCAAGCCGGATGTGACGATCGACGGCCGCACCGACTTGAAGATTGGGGGGACGCGCATTGAGCTAATTCCGGTGCATGGAGGGGAAACTCACGACGCTATGTTCATTCATCTACCGGATCAGGGTGTGATGTTCGTGGGAGATTTCATCATGCCGTATCTTGGGGCACCCTTTGTGGAGGAAGGAGATTTTCAGGGACTGCTCGATGCGATTGACGTTGTTGTTGAAAAGCATCCCCAGTACCTGCTGCACGGCCACGAGCCGCTCACCCGTAATTTCCGCTCCGCCACCATGCTGGCGCAGCTCAAAACAGACCTGGTGTGGCTGCGCGAGCAGGTATTGACGGCGGTCCGCCGCGGCGATGAACGTGCCGCGATTCACCAGGCGAACTTGATTCCTCCGAGTCTGCTGGGGGGCCAACCTGACGTGTATCAGCCATACCTTATCTTGCGCGAACACGTCATTGACCGCCTATACGACCAGAACGTCGGCTATTGGCAGTCGGACCTGCAAGGCCTCGACCATCTCGGCCGGGCCGACCGCGCAGAACTCTTGGTTGACTACCTCGGTCTGTCGGAAAAACAGCTCGTCAGGACCGTGGAGCGGCTGGCCGCCGACGGCAAATACGAACTGGCCGCCTCGCTGCTTGAATCGTCCGGAAGCAGGTTAGAGCACAGCGCTTCCGTGGCTAACGCCAAGCGGCTCGTCTACCTCAAACTGATGGAAAAGCATCAGAATACGGACCCCTTCAAATTCATCATTTACTCGGGGAAGATCAGCGAACAAACACCGCAGATGGCCAGTGGCAAGTGATGAAACGCAGAGCGGTCGACTCCCATGGTGGAAGTAATTTTCTAGGAGACCCGATCACGCCATTACTTCCGGTTGAGCAACCGGGAGGGATCTTCCGTTTCAAAGCATGCTTCGTCCGGAAGATCGCTACTCGAATCGCAAAGCGAGGATCGGGTCCGACCGCATAGCTCGGCGGGCAGGAACCAAGGCGGCCAGCAGTGCGACCAGCAGGATTCCCGCGGTGAATGTCGCCAGCATAGGCCAACTGAGGCCGTTCAGCCCAAATAGCTGGCTGGCAGCTAGCAAATTCAGTCCGTAGGCAACAGGCAATCCTAAAGCGAGTCCTATGCCGGCAAGCGTCAAGGCTTCCCCAAGAACTTGCCGGAACAGATTGTCCGAGGTAGCGCCTAGGGCGATACGGACGCCGAACTCGTGGGTTCGCTGGGCTACTCTGTGGGAGAGCATTCCATAGATACCGATGGTTGAGAGGCCGAGCGCAACCGCGCCGAATACCAGCATCAGCCATCCGATGATCCGGATGGGCGCCAACGAATCGGAGATCTCTGATGTAAGAGGCCGTATTTCGTTCAGGGCAATTTCGGGGTCGAGTTGCTGCAATCGCCGCCGGATCTCGGGGCCGGCACTCCGTCCGCCCGGTCTGATGTGCGCCACCAGTGTTAGGGAGGCACGCGGCGCCTGTAGATACGGCAGGTAGATTGTCGGGCGAGGTTTGGGATCGTACCAATTCAGCTTCACCTCAGAGACTACGCCAACCACGGTCACAGCCTTGCCGTTGTCTACACTCAGTTTGAGCGACTGGCCGATGGGAGTGGAATTCGGCCAGCTACGCAGCGCCAACCTTTCGCTGACTATGGCGACATGCGGAGCATTGCGGCCGTCGTCCTCTGAAAATGGCCTGCCCTGCAGGAGATTAATACCAAGCGTGGGAAAAAAGTCTGGGCTCACGACTTGTAAATCGCCGGTGGGTGCTTCGCTGGCGCGCAGTGAATTGCGCCCCTGGATCTCAAAAGTCACACCTTCGCTATCGACATTGCTGGCCGGTATGTTGGCGGCAAGGGCCGCTGAATCCACTTGTGGCACTGACTGCGTCTGCTGTAAGGCTCTCTCGTAAAACGATGCAATCTTCGTTGCATCGCTATAGCTCTGCTTTGGCAGCCCGACCTCGAGGGTTAGTAGATCATTGGGATCGAAGCCTTTGTAGAGCTGGGAAAGCGCGAAGACGCTGCGAATTGCAGACGCTGCACCCGCAAGTAGCACAAGCGCCAATACGACCTGCGTAATTACCAATCCGCTCAGCACGCGGTGCTGCGCGCGGCTCCCGGTTGAGCTCCTACTGCTCTCCTTCAGCGCTGCGCTCACATCCATTCGCGACGCCTGAAACGTTCCTGCTATTCCAAAGGCCAAGGCGAGTACCAGCGCCAATCCCGAGGCAAAGCTGAGAACCCGTGCGTCGAGGTGGATGTCGCTCCATCCCGCGATCCACTTGGTCATGCCGGAGGGCATGCCGTTGCGGATGGCGGTCACGCTAATGAACGAGATACTCACTGCGAAAGAGACCGCCAGCAGCGTCAGCAACATGGTTTCGCCGGTGAATAGTCGAGCCAATCGCAAGCGGTCGGCTCCAAGAGCGCTTCGGACCGCGATCTCGCGCCGCCTGCCCACGGCTTGCGCGAGCAGCAGGTTGAGGAGGTTGGCGCAGGCCAGCAGCAGCACAAATCCAGCCGCAGCCTGCAGCATAAGAAACATTGGAGCAGTGTAGACGTACTGCTCTTCACGAAGTGGCAAGAGCGTCGCAGTGCGATGAATATTGGTCGTTGGATATTGCCGCTGAAACTGGTTGCTGAATGCCTGTAACTCGGCCTCCGCTTGTTTGCGCGAAACGCCGTCTTTGAGAAACGCAAGCAGGGAAAGATTGCGAGACAAACGGTCTGCTCGATCAACCAAGGTGAAGGTGAGCGGTATCCAGATTTCGGCGCCCAGCGGATAGTGGAACCCAGCCGGCATCACGCCGATGATGTTGGTGTTGCGGCCATTCAGCCGGACCGTCTTGCCCACGACGGACGGGTCGGATGCGAAGCGTTCACGCCAGGTATTGTGGCTGATGACGGCGACGAGGTTGCGCCCCTCCTCGTCGTCGTCGCTGGAGAGACTGCGTCCCAGCAGCGGTCGCGCCCCAATCATCTGGAAAAGATTGGTGGTGACGAGATAGCCTTCGACTGCTCCGGTGCCGGATTCATTGCCCAAGTTGAAGTCGCCGAAGCGGAATGCGGCGATATCGCTGAATGCCCGCCCCTGTGTGCGGATGTCAACATAGTCGGCTGGGGCAGCGCGATCCTCGCCGGGGTGATTGGGATCGGCTTCGCGCAGCAGCATCAGACGATCGAGCTTCGGAAACGGATAGGGTCGGAGGAGAAGCGCATTGACTGCGCTGAAGATGGCCGTGTTTGCGCCGATGCCGAGGGCAAGGGTCAAAATTGCAGTCAACGTGAAACCTGGGGTGCGGACTAGCCGCCTCAAGCTGTAACGCAGGTCTTGGAGAAGCATAGTCAAGACCACCTCCATGTTTATCAACTTGCCATACCAAAGGGACTCAACCGGTCTCAACTCTAGGCGCTCAGTGACAAGTTGGGTTGAAGCGCTCCGCAGCCGATCCGGCCACCCTATATGGGCAACGTGGATGCCGGGGCTGCGTCTTCAGGCCCTGGCACCCTTCCGGGAAAGTTGCGTTGCCTTGGGGACTGCCGAGATCGAAATCGCCGATGATCTATTTGTCGAGCAATTTTGCCGCCGCAATTCGCGAACGCCTAAATCCAACAATATCAAGAAGCAGGTAAGTTTCTGTCGGAAACATCCACGAGCAGAGTGTCCACTGATTGAACCTAGTGTCCGATCCCGAACAGAATAGGGGCCCCAAGGTCCTTCCAGTTGCTTTATCACCGAGGGGAGCGGTCCGCTGCGATGCAGGGCACATAGTGGCGGCATGTTTAAGGTACTATGGGGCTGTTTTCGAGGCCAAAAAAGGAAATTCAAGCTTTGTTTGAATCTCTTGCCCCGAGGCCGAACCTAGGCGTAGTGCAAAAGGGACACTATGAAGTCACTTTCGACGTTTCTGACGCTGGCCGCACTGGCGGCCACGGGTGCATCAGCGCAGATGAGCCAGCCGATGGTCAGTGAGAATACAACAAAGATTTCCGACCACGTTTGGGCGATCATGGGCTTCCCCAACATCGCCATAGTCGTCGGTCGCCACGCAACGCTCGTCGTCGACACGGGCTTGGGCCCGAGGAATGGAGCCACCGCCGCGCGCGTGGCCGCAAAACTCGCGCCCGACAACCCGAAGCTCTTCCTCACCAGCACCCACTTCCATCCGGAGCACGCTGCTGGCGAGCCCGGCTTTCCTCCCGGCACCATCCTGATCCGCAATGCGGTGCAGCAGCAGGAAATGGAGAAGCACGGCCAGGAGATGATCGATATGTTCAGCCAGCGCTCGCCGCAGAATAAAGACCTGCTCGCGGGCGTTGTATTGCGCCCGCCCGACGTGCTTTTCGACCAAGAAGCGACGATCGACCTTGGCGGTGTTACGGCGCGCCTGCTCTGGTTCGGCGGAGCCCACACCAAAGGCGACGAGCTGACTTTTGTCGAACCGGACCGAACGTTGATCTCGGGCGATGTGGTGCAGAACAAGACCATGCCGAACATTTTCGGCGACGGCGGCACACCTGCGAGCTGGCTTGCCGTGCTGGAGAAGGTAGCCGCCCTCAACGCCTACCATGTCTTGCCCGATCATAGCGCTCCCGGCGATGGCTCGCTCGTGGCCGCGGAACTGAACCTGATTTCGGAAATCCGTACGCGAGCGCTCGCCCTCAAGCGCCAAGGAATATCGCCCGACGACGCCGGGAAACAAGTCACCGCCGACCTCAAAACGCAGCATCCCGACTGGCCCAACACCAATGCCGCCGGATTCGTCAAAAGCGTCTACGCGGAACTTCAATAGGACGCGGTGGCTGTTCGGGGCGGTTGACGGGCTAACCGAAAATGAATCCGGGAGATCCGGATCGTGCCATTACTTCCGGCTAGGACAACCCGGAATTGAGTGATCTTGATTCTGCACTTCAACGTCCTTCCGGCTCTGTGCTGGTTTGGGCGGCAGGCGCAATCACTGATAACAAATACAGTGGTGCGCAGCGGAACCGTGACAGCATGCGTCGACCGGGACGTGTGTCCTTCCGAACTCTGCACACCCGAAAGCTAGAACCAGCATTCCAGTGGGAAAAAGCATGCTTCTCCCGGTTGGAGCTTAATGGCAACGCGCGACGATCACCGTGATGTCGTCTGCTTGGGTGGCCCCGCTGAATTCCTGTACGCTTGCCTGAACAGCGGCCAGGAGTTCATTTACAGGCGAGTCCCTATTTTCTCGGATGAGCTCGGCGAGGCGCACTTCGCCATACTCCTCAGCCTGTCGATTCGGTGCCTCGGTCACTCCGTCTGTGCAAATGACCAAGAGATCCCCCGGGTGTAGCTTTTCTTCCGTGATGGGGCTTTCCCACTTTCGAAACAATCCCACCACGGTCGTTGTGCTCGTCAGGCGTCGTATGGACCCGTCGCTACGCAAGATCAGGGGGGCGATATGGCCACAGTTGGCGAACCGAAGACTCCGGCAGGAGTCGTCATACACGCCAAAGAACATAGTGGCGTAGGATTCGTCCGCAGTGTTTTCGTAGAAAAGACGATTCACGGATTGCAGAAGTCGCGGTAGATCGTCCAGCGCAACTGCGTATTGGCTGCGAAGATTGGCCTGCAGGTTGGCCATGAGCAACGCGCCGGATATTCCTTTTCCGGAGATATCCGCCAGAACAATCCCCACCACCCCTGGTGCCATGTCCAGAAAGTCATAATAGTCGCCACCGACTTGTCGTGCCTGAACGCAACCGCCGACATACTCGAGCGTTTCAAGTGGCGGGAGGTTTTGCGGGAACAGCCTTGCTTGCACGCGGCGGGCAATGTCGATCTCCATGGCAGCACGGCGTTCGGCTTCCATTCGCTCAGCCATCTTCTCTGCGAGATCGATGTTTTCCAAAGTGATGCCTGCCTGGCTCGCTACCGATTCGAGCAAGTTCTTGTCCTCGCTCGAGTAGGACTCTTCCGAAAGCCGCTGGCCAAGCACCAGCAAGCCGAACAATCTGCTATTGCGTCCGAGAATTGGAACCAGGCATTCCGGCGCAAAAGGCCCCAGATCACTGGCCGCTTCGGGGCCTTGCGGTACGTCCCAGGCTTTTCCGCCTTGTGCGATCTCCGCGAGCAGCGGCAGCGAGGCTGGGATTGTGTCCAAGGTTCGAGGAATAAAGACTGCGCCGATGCGGAAAGGGAATTGCGGCCGGGGCACCTGTCCGCATTCCGCGACCAGATTCCCCTCTCCGGCGTCCAGGTAACAAGCAAGCGATTTTGGATGCAGTGCTCCTTCTATCTGAATCTCCAACAACTTCGCCAGGTCATGGCGGTCCGCGACCGCGCGTGTTTTTTCCGCCAAGTCCCTCAGGATCAGGCGGGCGTCGTATGCACTGCGGAAAAAGGCTCGGTCAATCCGCTCGGTTCCCCGTTTCACCATGGGAGCCGACGCCCACACCAGCACAATCCCAAACACGGCGCTCACGGCCATACCGATATTGGTTCCTTCCGGGAAGAATTGTGAAATCGTGTGCGTGAAGAGTGCGATCGTCGTAGCCGCGGCCACGAACAGGAGAACTAAGTATCCACGCTGTACCAGGACGTAGCGAGCGCTGCGTTTCAAAAGCACCGGAATTTCAAGCACCTTGTGCTTCACGACCGCGTAAGCAAATGACAGGGGCATTAACGAAAGTGAAATCACTCCGAGCGCCAACATCCAGAAAGGAACATCCCAAATCGGGAAGTTAGTCAGGAAGGACGCGGTGAAGATCACAAAGAGGGGACCAAATCCGGCCAGCATGCCCCAGACGAGGAAGCGGGTCTTGCGGCGAGCCTCCGCCGTGACGGGTCGGACGCCATTCCACACCAGGGATACAAAGCCTAAACCATACAAGCCAAGCTTATAGAGCATAAGTGGCCAAGCGAGCGGTTTCCTGCTGACCCAACCGAACAGGGAGTAGTCAGGGGAGAGCCCTCCCGCTAGCAGACAAGCCAGGCCCAGGCAGATGGAATAGGCCACGGTCACGGAGAGGAGGACGACCTTGAGGCGCGGCAGGCGACGGTCAATCGGCGACGGAGTGGGAAATGTCAGAAAGAAAAAGCAGAAGATGCCCGGGACCAAGCTCCCAAACGTCGTTTTGTACCCGGCCGCCAAACCTCGAAGATGAGGGCTGATCGAACCTTCAAACAGGGGAGCGCCACAGATAAAGCCTGCAAACAACAGAGCCAGCAGCCAGGCATTGTGGTCTTCGAGCCTCAGACCCAACACAAGCATTCCCACGACGAGGAAAAACAGAGGGTAGAAACTCATGGCCCGCAAGGCCAAGCCCCTGAGCCCGGAAGGGGAGCTGGCAATCAGTGTCGGCTTTAGGGTAACTTCGCCCTTCTCACCCGGCCTGCGGACCGAAAGCTGAACAATGTCTCCCTTATGCCCGAGCATAACGGCCTGATAGAACGGGTATCCGTAGAACGGCGAAGGATTGTCGAGTTTTTCGCCGTTCACAGCCGTGATCCGGTCGCCCGAACGAAGCCCCACTTGCCATGGCGAGCTCTCGCTTTCCACGTCGTGCACTTCTGCCTCGTGGCTGGCCAACCACCGGAGGCCGGTCCCTAAGTCAACGACGTAGTGAACGTGGACCATCCAGACGATGCTGTACGCCGTGGTGGCAGCGCCGAAGAGAATCGCCAGTGCCAGCAAGACAGGCCTGGGAAAGGTCGCGAAGCGTCGCATAATTGTCGGATCGAAATGAGCGGCAGTCCAACGAAGTTTAACCCCGCCCCGGGGTGCGGTCAAAGACGGGGCGGAGCGACGAGGGCGGCGACAAAATCATGGAAGTTGCCGACCATGGGGGCTCGCCGACCGTGCCGTCGCTTTCCTGAACTGTGGTCGAAAAGTGCGCGGACTAGATTTCAAGATCGATTGTCCATTTTGGGCTCTCCCGAACGACTATCTTACGTACCGAGCAGTAGGCACTGTTCCGGAGGGAGCAATGAAATACCTGTGCATGGTCTTCTATGACGAGAAGAAGCTGAACGCAATGTCCGAGAGCGAGTCGCAAGCCCTGGATGACGAAAGTCTGGCCTATGACGACGCCCTCCGCAAGCGCGGCCACTTTGTAGCGGCGCAGGCGCTGGAATCCGTTCACGCGGCGACAACTGTGCGGCTTCGAAACGGCAAAGTGTCAGTCACCGATGGGCCTTTTGTTGAGACCAACGAGCAAATCGGCGGCTTCATTCTAATCGAGGCTCAGGATCTCACTGAGGCCATCCAGTTGGCCTCGAAGATCCCGTCAGTCCGCCTCGGAGGGGTTGAAGTGCGACCCGTCAAGCCACTAACCAGCAGTAGACCAGATAAATAGACACAACAGGTGAAGATCGATGTGTCCCGCATGTATCTCATCCATGGCCCTGGCGGTCGCTGGCGCAACTTCGACTGGAGCGATAAGCGCGTTCGTGGCGCGAGGTTTCGCTCGTATTGCCAGGGGAGGAAAAACGCAACAACCTGAATCCGAGGAGACAATCCGTCATGATCATGAGCCTGATCGAGCGCCCGAAAGTCGTCTCGCGAGCTGAATGGCTATCAGCTCGCAGAGAATTATTGATCAAGGAAAAACAGCTGACCCGTCAACGCGACGAGATTGATCGACAGCGCGGCGAGTTGCCCTGGGTCAAGGTCGAGAAAAGCTATATTTTCGATGGTCCCAATGGACAGCAGACTCTTGCTGATCTCTTTGAGGACCGGAGTCAGCTGGTCGTATCCCATTTCATGCTCGGTCCCGGTTGGAAGGAGGGCTGTGTGGGCTGCTCTTTCCGCTCCGACCACGTGGAGGGCGCTCTGGTACACCTGGAGCATCACGATGTGTCGTTTGTGACCATATCGCGAGCACCGTTCCCAGAGATCGAGGCCTTCAGAATGCGCATGGGCTGGCGCTTCCGCTGGCTCTCGTCGTACGGCAACGACTTCAATTACGACTATCACGTGTCGTTCACAAAGGAAGAAGTCGCAACGGGAGAGGTCTATTACAACTACGAATCTCGCAGATTCCTGAGCGAGGAACTGTCTGGCATCAGCGTGTTCTTTAAGGACGAGACCGGCGAGGTCTTTCACACCTATTCCACGTACGGGCGGGGAGACGAAATGTTGGACACCACATATATGTATCTCGACCTCACGCCCAAGGGCCGCAATGAAACCGGTCCTCGCTACAACCTGGGCGACTGGGTGCGACACCATGACCAGTACGACGTGGCGGGCGTTGTCGATGCGGGAGGGCGCTTTGTGGCTGCCCCGCTCTCGCAGGGTTCGTGCAGGTGCGGGGATGAGCGCAGCTGACTGCGTGACACCGTGCTTCAGCTTCCCCTCAGGCGCTACAGGCAGCGGCTCCAGATATGATGGATTCCGATCAGGAGCCGCCAACGGGCCGGCCGTGGAAGCACGATGCCCGATCGTAAGTTACTGAAACTACGCAACACGGATGGCTACCAAAAGCGGTTTCAGTAAGGGTTGGAACGGCTTCGTGGATCACAAATGGATCAAGATTTCAGCCTCTGACTCACGCGCGTTACCCGGCATTTTGAATACGGCGAATTGAAGACGCCCGCAGCGAGTTATCAGGCGTCGATCATATTCCTTGTTGCACTCCTCTGGAACTCCTGCGAGTTCCTGCGATTTATTTTGATCGTGCCGTTGAGTTCAGGCCACTCGAATGATTGGGTGCGGGGTTTGTAGAAGTTGTCGCCAAGATCGTTCTGTTCCGCACCGGTCAAACTATTCTTTGAATTTCAACTCGTGAAGTAGCAACGCCTGTTGCAAATCCGGATCCTCGGGTTGAATGGTCTGGAGACCCTTTACTTCTATGTGAAAGGGCTCGAAAAGGGCCCAGTTCTCAATGTCGTGTGCATATTTAGAGCGGTAGTAGATTCCCGAAAAGTCGTCGTAGAAAACGATGCGTGATACGAACTGCGTCAAGATCCGCGGGGCTGTCTGCTGCAAAACCGACCCGTCGAAGTCGTCCAACCCAAACTTTTCCAAATGTATCGCCAGCAGTTTTCTCAGTCGGCTGATCCATTCGCTGGCTGCAAATATCAGCGTAATCTCCGCTCGCCGTGGCGGCTCCCATCAGCCTCTTGCCTGCCCATTCCAACGGCACTTCGCCAGGAGGCCAGAAGTCGATTGGGACGGAAGCCCGATCCCTGGGCTATGCCGGACTGGGCATCGGCAGGACCTGACGGAACCTTCGGCAACCGCTTTGACGATCCCGACGCGACCTACCGTGTTCTCTATGCTTCTTCGCAAAGGCTAGGCTGCTTCCTCGAAACCCGTGCCCGCTTCCGCGTCGACCCCAAACTGCTGACGGAATTGGCAGAGATCGCCGGCGAGGATGATCATCTTTGCCAGCCGGTACGCCCTGCGACTCAGCGAAAATGCGGCGTATACGTGCTGACGGTGCTGACGTGCTGACGGTTGGCGTCTTGCGTCGCAGGCGTCAACCCGCGTAGGATCGCCCCAAACGCTGGCGGGAGGACCAGAACATGCTAATGCTCACTCGGCGTGACTTCATCGGCATCGGCATCAGCGCCTCAGCGGCCCTGGCGACCTCAGATTTCCCCGCGTTCGCCGCACGGGCTGGGGTTAAGTTCAAGGTTGGGGTCACCGACTGGAACTTGGGACAGGAAGGCAAGATTGAGTCCATCGCACTGGCCAAGAAGCTAGGTTTCGACGGCGTGCAGGTTAGTATCGGCAAGGGGACAGACAGGCTGCCCCTTTCGGATCCGGGCCTGCAGAAGGCGTTCCTAAACGAGTCGAATCGGGTGGGCCTGAAGGTCGAATCACTGTGCCTCGATATCCTGCATCGGAACTACCTGAAGTCGGATCCTCTCGGCCAGCGCTGGGTGTCCGACTCGATCCCTGTTGCGAGGGCCATGGGCGTGCGGGTGGTGCTGCTTCCTTTCTTTGGCAAGGGCGCGCTGGAGACCGTGGCGGAGATGGACAAGGTTGGCGACGCCCTCAAGGAGGTCGCCCCCGCTGCCGAGAAGGCCGGCGTCATCCTCGGCCTTGAGGACACGATTTCTGCCCGGGACAACGTGCGGATCATGGATCGGACCAAGTCCCCCGCCGTCCTCACCTACTATGACGTGGGCAACTCGACCAAGGGCGGATTCGACGTGGTGGAGGAGATCCGCTGGCTGGGCGGCGCGCGCATTGGCGAGGTCCACCTGAAGGACAACCCTCACTACCTGGGTGAAGGGAAAATCAACTTCATAGCGGTAATCGATGCGCTGGCCGACGTGGGTTTTGAGGGCTGGACCCAGCTCGAGACCGACTGCCCCACGTCGGTGGAGGCCGACATGCACCGGAACCTGAAGTTCATCCGGGAACTAATCGCCGCCCGCAACGCCACCTGAGGTGCCGGCTCTTACCCAGGCTTGCCTCGGAGTATGATCGCGGTTTGAGAACAGACTGGAGCTTGTGAGTTCCAACCAGTAAAGGCTGGCCCACGGGACTTCGCGGCAGAAGCGTTCCGATTGTAGAAAAGTATGGCTGCGAGAGCGCGTCTTCCCGTAAGGATCGCGTCTTCCGTGATCTGGGAGAACCGCTCTGGGTAGAACTGGCCGCCGAGCGGCACAGACGACCCGGTGGCAACTCCGCCAAATCCCGGAGCAAAGAACCGACGCAAGGTTATGCGCTCACGGTGCTATCCCTGCCAAACATGTTTACCGCAGGCGCAGGGCACGGTATCCGTTGGTCCTTGCTTGATTAGTTGCCGCTTGCAGATTGGGCAAGGCTTGGTCATTACATAGGTCATATTCTTGCCTCTCACTTAGGCTAAGTCGCCCGTCAGCTACCATGCACGTCGCCTGCCGGACAATTTGACGCTTTGTCAACCAGCCCGCCCGGAACTGGTCCGTGCCGGCACGCATTGCGCAAGCCGCGTCCGCGTGCGACTCTGCCAGCACCAATAGCACTACTGTTTCAGTGAGTTGACAGATGAGACCCCCTCGCGCGTGTGAGCGGTTTTGTCGCAGCCGCGGTAAATGAATTACTTGAGACTCGCTCGCTTCTTCCTTCCACTTCTCAGGTGAGTGCCCTTCAGCTCGTTCGAGAGATACGGCATTTGCTGTAGCGCAGATTTTCTCGGTCATCTCCCAAAACTTCCAGTGCTTCCAGTGCTCAGCCGCTTATTCAGTACAAAATGCAGGCTCCAGTTTGATGGCACGGCTCGTGCTCTCAGGGCAGGTGGACCCGGGTCGAAGGACGTGATGCTGAGGGTATCGATTGAGAACATAGCTGACCTACCGGTCTTTGAGTGCGAAGGCAGAGTTGTGCAGAGCGAACCGATATCAAATTGCGAGGAGCGGTCACCTCGCAACAAGGTGCCCGAATCATTGTGCTGGATCTCTCGGAAGACGGGAATCACTCGTGAACGAAAGGGCTGAACGTGCCGCTCCTAGGCGCGCTGCAACCCCAGGGACGCATCCTTCATCGAACCGCAGGAACGTTCGATCAGAGATGAGGGATGGAAGGGAAGGAATGTCATTGCGTTTGCTCGGGAGATGCGCCCTTACTGGCTTGCTTGCTCTTCTGCTCGCAGTTGCGGCCTTTTCTCGATCCTCCTCTGTTGACCGAGCGATGTCGGCCAACGACTTGGCACGGGCAGTGGTTGCAAACGAACTCAAATCGCAGGATGCAAATCACCGTCGCTGGATGTACCACGTGGACAGGGAAGAACAAGGCAAGAAGAAGGCAAAAGAAGTCGTTCAGACAGGACAGGGCTCGCTCGACCGAGAAGTGGGAGTTGACGGACACCCGCTAAATTCCCACGAGCAGCAGAAAGAGAAGGAGAGAATTGAAGACCTGGTGAGGAACCCCGAGGAACAACAACGACTCGAACAATCGAAGAGAAAAGACGCGGAGCAATGCAAGTCATTTTTCAAGACGATCCCCGATGCTTTTATCTTTAGTTACGCCGGCAGTTACGCCGGCCGAGAGGGGGATCTAATCAAACTGAGCTACAAGCCCAATCCCACTTTCCAACCATCTTCACGCGAAGCTCGTGTTTACCACGCTATGGAAGGGGAGATGTGGGTACATGGAACGCAGCAAAGACTCGCGCGCATTCGAGGCCGGCTCATCGCGGATGTGAAGTTCGCAGGTGGGTTACTAGGGCATCTGGAGAAGGGTGGCCAGTTCAACGTTGAACAGACCGAGGTGTCGGCCAACCAATGGGAGCTCACGGTCATGGAAGTGGATGTGAAGGGCAGGGCGCTCTTCTTCAAAACAATTGCGGTGCAGGAGAAAGAGTATCGTAGGGACTTCCGCAGGGTGCGCGACGATTTGACGCTTGCCGAAGCCGCCGACATGTTGACAAAGCAAGTTATTGTAGCCGCGAATCGATAGTTCTTTGCCGGCCTGTTTCCGCCTTGTACTAACCTCGCCCGACAACGGTTCGGTCTTTCTGCGCACGCTGTTTTACGGGCCAGAGGTATTGCTTTCTGTATTTGGAAGCTCAGGGAGTTCGCGAATGACAATGCATACGCGGCGTACCCGATCGGATCTATCAAGCCAAACGCAAACTTTCGAGCGACGCGCAAGCCTCGCTGCCACTCTTGTCAGGCACAATGATCAATTCGAGTACTCGAACGTCTGAGAGTTCAACAGCATAGTCCTCCACCTCGCGTACGGTCTCGGGCGGACTAAAATTCCACTGCTGGCGCACGATTTCTCGGAAAGAATGTCCAGTATCCGCAGACCATCGCAGAAGGAACTCTTGCGTGCGCCTGGTTTCGGTCTCGTCGAAAACCAGCCAGATGCGTCTGAGATTGTGCGGCTCGTCAAAGATGAGCCGGATGGTCTGAGTTCCCGGCTTCGCCGCCCGCCAGCCCTGTTTCTCTCCTGATAGCAGCGCAGACTCGATCGGATAGGCCGTATCTTCCGATGTGACTTCGACCACCGCGGCACTCTCCATGTCGAGCCATGCTTGACTGGAAACGGATGCTTTCTGTGAAACTGGAGTGATTATGCGCTTGCGCATGGTACCTCCACTCTACTCTTAGATGTGCCCTGCTGATTGATGATCTGAGGAAACCTTGGGCAGATTGTCTTGGCACGGCACTTCCCAGCCGACAAACCCGAGCGGATCGTCGCATCGAGCAGCAACGGCCGCATTCGATCGATCTCCCGACGGCGCCGAACGGTGGAGCACGTTCACCGGTCTTTACCTGGCGGTTGTTCCCATGCCAAGAACTGGGCAGAATCGCGACAAGCCTTAGTTCGATGCTTTGGACTGCGAACAAACTTGACAGACCCCTCCTGGCATCTAAGGGACCGTGACGCCGGCAGGCATGGCAGGCATAAAGGTCGCGCTGATAGGCACGTATGGTGACGTGGTTCGCAACCATACTCTTCAGATGGCCGCTGCGCTAGCCTATTACTTTGTCCTGTCCCTGTTCCCAGCTCTGATTTTCTCGTCTGCGGTGGTTGCCTATTTGCCCGTGCCTGATCTGTTCAACCAAGCCTTAGCCTTACTAGCACGCTTTCTGCCGGCTGACGCCATGGGACTGGTCCGAAGAGTCTTGGCTGACGTAGTTTCCCCTAACAAAGGAACATTCCTGTCTCTGGGAATTCTGGGAACGCTTTGGGCGGCGTCTGGTGGCTTTGCCGCCACCATCGAGGCGCTAAACATTGCATACGATGTCAGAGATGACCGGCCGTTCTGGAAAACGCGGGCTTTGGCTGTGGGCCTGGCTTTTCTGACTGGAACTCTGATGTTGGTGGCACTTTCGGTAATGGTTGTGGGCCCCAGATTCGGAGGCTGGCTCGCCGGCCGAGTTCACCTCTCGGAACTCTTCGTGCTGCTCTGGCCGTACATTCACTGGACCGTCGCCGCGGCGTTCACGATCCTTGCGATCGAGGCTCTTTACTTCCTCGCCCCTAACCTCAAGCAGCGCTTCCGGGCAACCCTGCCTGGCGCAGTGGTTGCGGTGAGTTGCTGGATCGGTTTGTCCTATCTGCTGGGTATTTACTTTCGCCATTTCGGCAACTTCAACAAAACCTACGGAACGCTGGGAGCCGCCGTCGCCCTGATGGTCTGGTTGTACTGGACCGGATTCGCCATGCTGGTGGGAGCGGAACTAAATCAAGAACTTGCAAAGATCAGCAAGGAAGGAAAACTGCAAGAAAAGCATGAACCGCCTTCAATTACAAGAATCGATCTGGCAG
>WNFT01000396.1_pt1 | contig 34956 bp, 34 predicted proteins | sample 5400191 | NCBI WGS metagenome assembly WNFT01 (sample SAMN13153359, study PRJNA577476) | soil metagenome | isolation source: 80 cm saprolite under Madrone tree | place: USA:California | collected 2016-06-14 | reverse complement strand
AGCCGCGAGATCGACGACTACGCGAAGGCGCACGGCATCACCAGGTCCCGCGCCGCGGGGCAGTTTCTCGAGATCGCCCGCGAGACCCTTCGGAGCCGAGAGGGCGTCGCGCCAGGGAAGGCCGAGGAGATCCTGGAAGCCCTCGAGGGCGTGCGCACCATCATTGAGCTCGTGGGGCCGCCGACCTTCGGGCTGATGCGCCTCCTCTCCCACTGGGCGAGCGAGACCTGCATCAGGCCCTGAAGAAGGCCAGGACCGAAGGGAGGTCGTAAGTGTTCTTCGTCGAGGCGCGCTACCACCGGAATCCGGACAAGGTACCCCAACAGATCCGCTACATCTCGCACCGGGAGGAGCGCTTGCCGAGCGGAGAGCGGCGGGAGCTCTTCGGAATCGGCGACCGCTACAGGGCCCTGCGGGGCGACGAGAAGGCGATCGAGAAGGCGTTCGCCGAGGACTCCAAGGGGCTGCGCCGGCCGGCCTACTTCCGCTTCATCCTGACCGTCGACAACCCCACCGCGGAGCGCTTCGGCCGGCTGGACCGCATCGCCAGCGAGAGGGCCATCCGCGACGCGATCCAGAAGACCTTCCGCGGCGCCGCACGAGACGTGCAGGGCGTCTTCGCGGTCCACCAGCACGGCGGACACGACCGGCCGTCGCACCCGCACGTTCATGCGCTTCTGAGCCCGCGCCTCAAGAACGGCGCGCCGATCCACTTCTCGCCCCGGGCCGTCGAGCGGATCAAGCAGCGCTGGGAGATCGAGGTCCTGCGCGCCCTGCAGAGCCAGGAGCGGCGCTTTGCCCGGCGCGAGCCGGAGCGCGAGCTGGCGCCGCTGACACTGCTGCGCCACCACGAACCTAGGGCCAGGCAGCCGCTTCTGCCCTTCGGCCGCGGGTATCGGCCATGCCACCTCGGCGTGAACACGCTCGCGTTCTTGCGGGCCAGGCCGTCGCGTCGACTCGGGAAGCTGGCGGGGCGGACCGTGGACGTTGCGCTCAGGTTCCTGGACCGGGCGATGGAGATGAACCGGGATCCCGAGCACGCCGCGCGCCGGCTCTCGCTGCGACTGCTGTCACGCGCGATGCCGGGGCCGCTGCGGCAGGCGCTGTGGCTCGTCCGGGGCGTCGCGAGCATCGGGGTGCGTCAGCGTTAGCGCGGCGCAGGTAGGCTCCTATGCTGGCCCTGGAGCCTCAGGCTGACGCGAGGAGCCGGCGACAGCCTCAGGCTTGCGTTCCACGGCGGCCTGGATTGGCCGCTGCGCGTGGCGATCGAACCCTAAACCCGTGAATGGCATTCCACTGGGCTCCCGACCGCGCCAAAGCCCATACGTTGCTTTCGCCAACGCCCGGAGGCCCGCCATAGCCTCCTTCCGGCAATCCTCCGATGGCCTAGGTCCTCGAAACCTGGGTTATAGGCTTGGGTCCGCGACGCCGAACCGGGGACGAGGTTTTGGACCCAAACTGGACCCAACCCGATGGTGCTGTGCCTGTAAGTTACTGATGGATGGTGGGCGCTGAAGGATTCGAACCTTCGACTTCCACCGTGTGAAGGTGGCACTCTACCGCTGAGTTAAGCGCCCCGGTCCGTCGCTTGAAAGGATAGACGGCGGCCGATCGGTGGTCAAGAGCGGGCTCAGTAGCCCTTGCACCGCTCCTGCGGCTCGGTGCCGGCGATGAAGGCCTCGGAGATCTCCCGGCCGCAGCTCGGGCTCGCGAGCAGGCCCGTCTCCTTGTCGATGTCCACGAACACGATGTTCTCGGCGGGGACCGGAAAGGCCGCCGGCTTGCGGCCCGCGAGCGCCGCCTTCATGAAGTCGACCCAGATGGGCAGGGCGGCCCTCGCTCCCGACAGGCCGATGGGCGTGTTGTCGTCGAAGCCCACCCAGACCACGCACAGCAGGTCGGGGGTGTAGCCGGCGAACCAGGCGTCGCGGAGGTCGTTGGTGGTGCCCGTCTTGCCCGCGGCGTCGGCCGTGAACCCCAAGGCCCGGGCGGCGGCCGCGGTTCCTTCGTCGATGACGCCGCGGAGCATGTTCGTGACCAGGAACGCGGACTCCTCGTGGACCACGCGTTCCGGCGGCGGGGAGCTGTGCTGCTCGAGGGTGCGGTCCTTGTCGTCCGTGACCCGCACCACCGTCATGGGCTCGATCTTCAGCCCCCCGTTGGCCAGCACGTTGTAGGCGGTGGCCATCTCGAAGGGGGTGGCCTCGAAGGAGCCCAGGGCCAGCGCGGGGTAGGGCTTGATGGGGGCGCCGATCCCGAGCTTGGTGGACCACACGTCGGCCACCCGTGGGTAGCCCACCATCTCCGCCACCTTGACGGTGGCCACGTTCAAGCTGCGGCCGAGCGCCGTCCGCAGGGTGACGTATCCGAAGTACTTGTCCTCGTAGTTCTGCGGGATGTACTCCTTGTCCTCGTAGAAGAAGACGGCCGGGGCGTCCTCCACCACCGTGGCCGGGGTGATGGGCGGCAGGGCGGGGTCATCGAACGTGGCCTCGAAGGCGGCCAGGTACACGAAGGGCTTGAAGGTGCTGCCCGGCTGCCGGCGCGCCTGGGTGACCCGGTTGTACTGGCTGGCCCCGTACGAGCGGCCCCCCACGAGGGCCACCACCTTCCCCGAGGCGGGCTCGAACGCGATGAGGCAGCCCTGGACGGGGGGCGCGTTCTTGCGCTTGATCAGCTTCTGGACCCGGTCGAGGCCGCTCTCCAGGGCGCCCTGGGCGAGGGCCTGGAGCTGCAGGTCCAGGGTGGTGTGGACGGACAGGTTCTGGGTGGTGAGGTCCTTCGGGTCGTAGCGCTGGGCGAGCTGCGACCGGACCAGGTCCACGAAGTACGGGGCGTCCGCGGTGTCCACGGTCTCCGACTCGACCCGGACGGGCGCCGCCTGCGCCTTCTCCATCGTCCCCTGGTCGATGAAGCCGGCCTCGCTCATCGCCCGGATCACCAGGTTCCGGCGCTCGGTCGCGCGCTCGGGGTGCCGGTAGGGATTGTAGGGGTTCGGGGACTGGATCATGCCTGCCAGGAGCGCGGCCTCCGGCAGGCTCAGGTTCGACACGTCCTTGTGGAAGTACATCCGGGCCGCCTGGCCCACCCCGTTGATGCTGAACGAGCCTGCCTGGCCGAGGTAGACGTCGTTCAGGTAGAGCTCCAGGATGTCCTTCTTCTCGGCCCGCCGCTCGAGGACGAAGGCCAGGATCGCCTCCTGGCCCTTGCGGCGGATCGTGCGCTCCGGGGTCAGGAAGAAGTTCTTGCAGAGCTGCTGGGTGATCGTGCTCCCGCCCTGGACGTAGCTCTCCGCCTTCAGGTTGCGGAGGGCGGCCCCCACGATGCGGAAGGGGTCGAGGCCGGGATGGCTGAAGAAGCGGCGGTCTTCGATGGCCAGGACCGCCTTGATCAGGTGGTCGGGCAGCTCCTCGTAGGTGATCCGCCGGCGCTTCTCGCGGGTCTCGTCGAACAGGTAGGTGATGAGCTCGGGCTCGAGGGTCTGCTCGTAGTAGCGCCTCCGGCTCTTGAGCCCGCGGATCTCCTTGACCCCGTTCTTGTCGAAGCTGACGACGAGCGGCTCCTGGGCGGCCTGCGGGATGGGGCGGGGGGCGAAGATCACGCCCTTGGGGCCGACCACGAACGTGCCGGGAGCGGGAGGACTCTCCGTCCGCTGCTCGTACTTGAGGCCGTTCAGGACCTTCACGAGGCCCTTCGCATCCATGGGCAGGGCCTCGCGGAGGACGAGCGGCCGCGCATAGATGCGCGACGGCACCATCCAGCGCTCGCCATGGAGCTTCCGGTCCACCATGACCCCGAAGCGGACGTAGGTATAGATGAGGATGGAGGCCCCGATCACGATGGGCAGGGTCACGATCGTGAGGAGGATCAGGACCAGGCGAAGGCGCTCGGGTGAGTAGACTCTGCGGGCGGGGTCGATCATTCAGGCTCGAAGACCAAGTATAGGCCGGGAGCGCGGGGAGCCTGGTAACGTGCCGGGGACCGCCGGATCGCCTAACCCACGACCTCCAGGCGCACCCGGCCGGTGCCGGGGCCGATGAGGCCGATCGCGCGCGCCGCCGCCCGCGAGACGTCCAGGACCCGCCCCTTGAACTTCGGGAAGCGGTCATTCACGCGGACGACCACGCTCCGGCCCGTGGAGAGCAGGGTCACCTTGACCTTCGTGCCGAAGGCCCATTCGTAGTGGGCGGCGGTGAGATCGTCCTGGTCGAACCGCTCGCCGCTGGAGGTGCGGTTGCCGTGGTAGCCCGGCCCGTACCAGGACGCCATCCCCACCACGACCGTCCCCACCTTCGGCACTACCGCGGGCAGCCGGGGGTCGCGGGGCTTGGCCTGCCCCGCGCAGGCGGCGAGGGTGAGGAGGACGGGCAGGCCAAAGGCGATCGGTCGCACGGCGCCGCGGAGCCTCACTGGATCGTGTGCACGCGCAGCATGTTCGTCGCCCCGGCGGTGTGGCTGTGGCCGGCCAGCATCACCACCCGGTCCCCCGCGGCGGCCAGGCTCCGCCGCTTCAGCAGCGCCTCTCCGCGGATCACCATCTCGTCGGTGGTCTCCGCGAACTCCGACCGGAGGGGGACGACGCCCCACCAGAGAGCGAGCTGCCGGTAGACGCTCTCGTTGTGGGTGATGGCGGCCACGGGCGGCCGCGGGCGGAAGGCGGCGACCACCCGGGCGGTGGCTCCCGACTCCGTGAAGCAGACGATCAGCTTGCAGCCCAGCTCCTCCGCCACGGTGGAGGCCACCCGGGCCAGGCTGCGGGCGACGTCGGAGCCGACGGTTCCCGTGACCCGGCTGGGAACGCCGAAGCCGTAGTGCTCCTCCGTGAAGTCCGCGATGCGGGCCATGGTCTCCACGGTCTCGACCGGATAGCGGCCCGTCGCGGACTCCGCGGAGAGCATCACCCCGTCGGTGCCGTCCAGGATCGCGTTCGCCACGTCCGAGGCCTCGGCTCGGGTCGGGCGGGGGTTCTCGATCATGCTCTCGAGCATCTGGGTGGCGGTGATGACCACCTTGCCCAGGCCGTTGGCCTTCTTGATGATCAGCTTCTGCAGGGTGGGCACGGACTCGGTGGAGACCTCCACCCCGAGGTCGCCCCGGGCCACCATCACCCCGTCGGTCGCTTCCAGGACGGCGTCGAGGGCGTCGATGGCCTCCCGCTTCTCGATCTTCGCGATCAGGGGCTGCGCCCCCCCCAGCGACTTGATGAGCGCCTTCGCCTCCCGGACGTCCGCCGCGTTGCGCACGAACGACAGCGCCACGTAGTCGACCCCGTTCTCGACCCCGAAGGCGAGGTCCTTCCGGTCCTTGTCGGTGAGGGCGGGGGCGGAGAGCTTCGCCCCCGGCAGGTTCATCCCCTTGTTGGACCGGAGGAGGCCCCCGTCCACGACCACGCACTCCACGACGCCGCCCGTGACGCCGACGACCTTCAGCTCGAGGTTCCCGTCGTCCAGGAGCACCCGGTCGCCGGGGCGGAGGTCACGGGGGAGCGGCTCGTAGGTGGTGGCGATCAGCTCGGCCGTCCCTTCCACCGAGAGGTCGGTGGTGATGCGGACGGTGGCCCCGTCCTGGAGCTGGACCGGCTGGTCGCCCTTCATCCGGCCGGTGCGGATCTTCGGTCCCGACAGGTCCTGCAGGAGGGCCAGCGGCCGCTCCAGGCGGGCCGCGATCTCCCGCGCGGCCCGGATGACGGCCAGGTGGTCCGCGTAGGTGCCGTGGGAGAAGTTCAGGCGGGCGACGTTCACTCCCGCCTCGACGAGCCGCTCCAGGACGCGCGGTTCCCGCGAGGCGGGGCCGATGGTAGCCACGATCTTGGTCCGCCGCATCCTCGGGTCGAGTATGCCCGCCCGGGACCCGACCGGCAAGCCTTCAGCTTCCCGGAGCGACGATGTCGACTCCTTCGTCCGCGTAGCGCTGGAAGTGGGCGATGTTGAAGGTCAGGATCGCCCGGACGCGAGCCTTGACCGCACATGCCGCAATCACGGCGTCGTAGAACGCGTCGCCCGTAATGCCCCGGTCGGGCGCCTGGGCGAGGAGCCTCACGTAGCGACCCGCTTCGAGGGCGACGAGCCGGCCCTGTCGGACGAAGCTGACTTTAAGCACGTCCGGGCGTCCGCGGCATGGAGCCGGTAGGGCGCGGGCAGGCGGGTGAGCACGGCGTAGGCCTCGGCCAGAGCGGGGACGGCTATGACCAGGCTCTCACGGGCCCGGAGCCGTCGGTCGATCTCATCGGCCGCGGCCTCGTGGCGCTCATGCCACGTACAGACGGCGGCGACCATGCAGCTCGTGTCCGGCAGGAAGCCCGGCACGACGCCTCACTCTCCCGACGACCGACCACGGAGGGACCGTCGGGTCTCCTCCACGTCCTCGGCGGTGAGCGGAGGCGTGGACGCGACGGGCCGGGCGGTCAGCAAGCGGCCTCGGCGCACCAGCCGCACCGGCAGCGGCGCCGGCTCGATCTCGACCCGCCCGTCCTTGAAGCGGATGTCCAGGGGCATCCCCGGCTTCAGCCCCGCCTGCCGCCGGACCTCTCGGGGGATGACGATACGACCGGCCGAGTCGATGGCAGATTTCATGGCAGAAATCGTACCATTCCGGGCGCCGTCTGGGAATCGAAACAGCCGCTTCGAACCTCGAACGTCCGCGGTCGGGGCAGGGCGTCGGCCGGCCGAGTCGGGGTTGCGCCTCGGCACGGCCCTTTCCCCTCACCAAGCCGTTGCTCCCGTGCGATCTAGCGGATCCTCGGCCGCCGGCGCACCCGCCCGCACCAGGTGCAGGCGGTCCTGGCCCGCCTCTTGCCCTTCCGGAATCCCGTGGACGATCGATTCTCGCCGGCACACCCGGTCCGCCCTTCGGCGGCGGCCGCCTTCGCGGCCTGCGGGCTCCTGCTCTTCTCCGCCTGCCAGGAAAGCGTGGTCGCGGAGCGCACGAAGCCCCACTCCGACATCCTCGTGGGCGCGCACTACTACCTCTGGTTTCCCGCCCAATTCGCCGGCGGGAGCTACCTCCGGGCCCGGCTCCGCCCGGACCAGAGGCCGCAGCTCGGCGAGTACGCGTCCTCCTCCCCCGCGGTCGTCGAGCAGCACATCGCGTGGGCCGCGGCGTCCGGCGTCGATTTCTTCACCCTCGACTGGTGGCCGAGCGCGCCCGAGCGCAACGCGCTCATCGACCAGGCCGTCCTCGCCGCCCGCAACATCGGCGACATCCGCTTCTGCATCTTCTACGAGCTCTGGGACCTCGGCTACGACCCGAGGACCGCCACGACCGTCTTCAACGGCGCGGCCGTCGACCGCTTCCTCTCCGACATGGACGAGATCGCCTCCCGGTACTTCGCCCATCCGAGCTACCTGCGGATCGCCGGCAGGCCGGTGATCATCCTCTACGTGACCCGGACCGCCACCGGCCGGTTCGCCGAGGCCATGACGCGCTTCCGCGCGCGCATGGCCCAGGCCGGGATCGACCCCTTCGTCATCGGCGACGAGATCTTCTGGGCGGTGGCGAGGGAGAGCGGTGGGAGCGCCACCGAGGAGCCCCAGCGCGAGCGGATCGCCCTCTTCGACGCCATCACCGCCTACAACCTCTACGACTCGTCGCAGACCGCGGCGCACGCCGGCTACGGGGTGGCTAGCCGGTTCCTCTCTGACTCCCTCGCGCTCTACGAGCGCTACCGCCGGGCGGTGCCGGAGAAGCCGGTGATCCCGCTCGCCCTCCCCGGATACAACGACCGCGGCGTTCGCCTGCAGGCCGACCACTACGTGATCCCGCGCGAGTGGGCTCCGGGCGCGGGGGAGGGGACGTTCTTCGCGGAGTGGCTCGACCGGTTCACCCTCCCCCTGATCGACCCTCTCCTTCCCATGATGCTGGTCACGTCGTGGAACGAATGGAGCGAAGACACCGCGATCGAGCCCGCGGCCTCGGCGCCCGCCACCGCCTCGGACGGAAGCCGCTCGGGCAACGTCTACACGCAGGGCTACCGCTACGAAGGCTACGGGACGCGCTACCTGGACGTCCTGCGCGAGAAGACCAGACGGTAGAGCGGGTCAGCGCATGTAGCCGAGCGCGCGCAGGGACTCCTGGGTCCGGGGCGAGGGGCGGGGCTCGTCCGTCTCCGTTGCGTGGCCGAGGGCGGCCCGTTGCGCCGTGAGCGCGTCGAGCCGCCGCTGCAGGAGCTCCGGTTGGGCTGCCGCGAGGTCCCGGGTCTCGCCCGGGTCGGCCTGGCGGTCGAAGAGCTGAGCCCGGCCCTTGGAGGACACGATCAGCGTCGTCCGGTGGTCGCGAAGAGCGAAGGCCGGGCGGTCCCCGGCGCTGCTCGTCATCAGCGCGCGCTCGGCCCCCTCCGCGAAATCGGGAGCGACCAGGCTGCGGCCTCGGAAGCCTGCGCGGGTGGCGACCTCCGGGGGAAGGCCGAAGAGGCCGGCGACGGTCGGCGCGAGGTCGAGGAGGCTCGCGAGGGCGCCGACCCGCTTCGGCCCCGCGGCGCCAAAGGCCTCCAGGCCAGGCCGGCGGACGATCAACGGGATGCGTGTGCTCTCCTCGTAGACCTGCTCGTTGTGGCCCACGAAGCCGTGCTCGCCGACCGCCTCTCCGTGATCGGCCGTCACGATGAGCGCGGTCTCGGCCCAGCGGCCCGCTGCGGCCAGGCGGTCTCGCAGGCGTCCCACCACGTCGTCGGCGTAGGCGAGATTGGCGTCGTAGAGGCGCGTCAGGTCCGCGGCTTCATGGGGGTTCGGACCCCCCCGACGGTTCAACGAAGGGAGCCAGTCCGGGTCGAGAGCGGCCTCGCGCGGCAGGAGCGTCGGCACGCCGAAGCGGCCGCCGAAAGGCGGCGGTGGGTCGTAGGGGAAGTGGGGCTCGCGGACGTGCACGTAGAGGAAGAGCGGGCCGCCTCGGCGGGTCTCCAGGATGCGGTCGACGGTCGGAAGCAGGGTCTCGGCGCGCTCGCGAGTCGGGTCGTCGACTTCGTGGAACTCCGCGAAGCCCCGGTCGAAGGCCAGCAAGGCCCCCGCGTTCGGGTTGCCTACCACGCCCGCAGCATGGATGCCCTGGGCGGCCAGGAGCTCGGACAGGCGCAACGCCTTCCTCGTTCCCGGCTCGCCCGGCTCCCGAGAGGTCCAGAGGGTGGTCATGGCGGCCCGGGTGTAGGGGGCCGCGGAGAACGCGTTTTCAAAGAGCAGCGCGCCCCGCGCAAGGCGGTCGATCCGGGGCGTCGTCTCTCGGGCGTAGCCGTAGCAGGAGAAGCTGCGCGCGCGCGCCGCGTCCAGCACGACGAGGACGACGACGCGCGCCGGGGGAGCGGGCGCTGCCGCGCCGGAGGGCGATCGACCTGCGCCGCTCCAGAGGCAGGCATGAGATCCGCCTGCGGCGATCGCTAAACAGAAGATCAGGCTGAACGCGACGATCGTGCGCCCGGACAGGGGGACAAGCCTCCATGCTCGAACCGGCGCCGCCGTTTGCAGGCCCCTGCGACGGCAACGCGCGGTCGCCGGCCCATGCCCCCTTCCTCATTAGAGCGGTCGCGACGGCAAGAAGGTTGAACGCGGAGCGTCACCTGCAGTAGCCTGTTCATGCCGCTCCCTCCCCCGGAGTTCCCCGTGTGCGACTCGGAAGATCGGCAGGCGTGGACTCGCGGCTGATTCAGGCCGGACGCGACCGCGTCGTGCGGGACGCCCTGCCGTCCGTCACCGCGGGCATCGCCGCCCTCCAGGCGGTGCTCGCGGTCGTGCACGGCACGCTCGGCCGGGCGTCGGAAGCCCCGTTGGTGCTCGTGGACGCCGCGACCGCGGTCCTGGCCGTCGGCCTCCGCTTCGGCCTCGGCCGGGGGAACCTCCCCGAGCGATGGGCCCATCCGTTCGCGGCCGGCCTGGGCGCCGTCGCGGCCCTGGTCGTGCTCCTCCACATCCGCGTGCTCGCCGATCCGTTGCAGACCCTGATGCTGGCCCTGGTCGTGATCGGCGGGGGCTCCCTCTTCCTGTCCTTCCGGTGGCTGGCCCTGCTGGCGGGAGGGTCCCTGCTCGGCTGGCTCGCCGTCATGGCGTCGCTGGGGTTTCCCCCGGGGTCGCGCCGCCTCGGCATCGCCCTCCTCGGTTCCTGGGCGCTGGCGGCCATGATCCTGGGCGCGCGCCTCCGCAGCTTCCACCGGCTGGAGGAGCTGCGGGCCGAGAACGAGGCCCGTCTGACGCGGGACGTCACGGAGGCCCGGGGCCTGGCCGAGAGCCTGCGGCAGTCCGAGGAAACGCACCGGCTCCTCTTCGAGAAGAGCCCGCTCCCGATGTGGGTCGTCGACCGGGAGACCCTCCAGTTCCTGGCCGTCAACGATGCGGCCGTCCGAGACTACGGCTACTCGCGGGCCGAGTTCCCCGAGATGACGCTGCGGGACGTCCACCCGCCCGAAGGGGTGCCGGGGCTTCTCGCCGATCTCGCGAGGGACGCCTCCGAGCAGGACCTCCCCCTCACGACCCGGCACCGGAAGAAGGACGGCACCCTCATCGACGTCGAGGTCATCGCGCACGACATTGCCTTCGGAGAATGGAAGGCCATGCTTGCCGTCCTGACGGACGTGACCGAGCGAAGGCGCGCCGCGGAGGAGCGCGAGCGCATGATCAATGAGCTGAAAGAGGCCTTCGCGAACGTCAAGACCCTGCGCGGCCTGATCCCGATCTGCGCCTCCTGCAAGAAGATCCGCGACGACAAGGGCTACTGGAGCCAGGTCGAGGTCTACGTGCGCGACCGCTCGGAGGCCGAGTTCACCCACGGCATCTGCCCCGACTGCATGAAGAAGGTCTACGGCAGATGAGCCCTCGACTGCGATGAAGCTGGGCAGGACGTTCTACGCGAAGAACCGGCGGGAGTGGCGCGCCTGGCTCGCGAAGCACCACCGCACGGCTCCGGAGATCTGGTTGATCTACTACAAGAAGGACAGCGGCAAGCCCCGAATCCCCTACAACGACGCGGTGGAAGAAGCGCTCTGCTACGGCTGGATCGACAGCATCCTCAAGCCGATCGACGCCCGCCGATACGCGCAGCGATTCTCACCTCGCCGGCCGACCAGCCGCCTCTCGGAGATGAATCGCGAGCGGGTCCGGAGGCTGATCGCCGCGGGCCGGATGACCGCTGCCGGCCTGGAGCGGATCAAGCACGTGTTCGACCACCGGCGGGACACGAAGAAGAAGCTGAAATGGGAGACCCCCGCGGACATCCTGAAGCGTCTCCAGCAGGACCCGGCCATCTGGAACAACTTCCGGCGCTTTCCGGAACCCTACAAGCGGATCCGCATCGGCTGGATCATGGCCGCCCGGCATCGACAGGAGGTCTTCGAGCAGCGCCTCCGATACTTCCTGAAGATGACCGCCCAGAACAAGCGGTTCGGGATGGTGCAGTGATGTGCCGTCATTTCATGCGGCCCCGCCCCCGAATCCGATCCTTCGCTTGGGCCTTTCCGGTGGATGCACGAACTGCCGGATGGACTCGATGACCGCATTCAGGTCGTGATCGTGGCCGGCTACGCGGCGCTCCAGCTCGTTCAGCTTGGAAGCCAGCGCGGCCTGGCCCAGAACCAGTCCACGGAGCCGGAGGAACGCCCGCACGACGAAGATGCTCATCTGGACAGCCCGAGCGCTGTTGAGGACGCTTGCCGCCATGACCGCGCCGTGCTCGGTGAACGCCAGCGGAAGAGTCCGCCGTCCTCCCCACTGTCCACTTGAGGTCACGAACTGTGACTTCAAGTTTGCGGCCTCCGTGGGCGTCAGCCGGAAACAGAAGTCGGCCGGAAAGCGCCGCCGGTTGCGTTTGACCGCCTGGTTAAGCGCCTTGGTAGGGACACCGTAGACGCGGGCGAGGTCCGCGTCCGGGATGATCCGCTGCCCCCGGACCTCGACAATGCTCCCATCGACTCGCTCACGAGTTGAGACGCCCGCCATCGATCCTCCAGCTCCGACCAGCGGATTGTGGCCCGGGTCGCGGTCAGGACAGGTCCGCTGCGAGATACAATGGCCGGCCATATGGACGCCCTGGATCTCGACACCCCCGCCGTCTACGTGGACCTGGACGCGCTCGAGCACAACATCAGTAAGATGCAGGAGCAGTGCCGGCGCTGGGGGGTCGGGCTGCGGCCACACACCAAGACGCACAAGATCCCGGAGATCGCCCGCATGCAGCTCGCGGCGGGCGCCATCGGGATCACGGTGGCGAAGATCGGCGAGGCCGAGGTGCTCCCGGGCGACGACGTGCTGATCGCCTATCCCATCATGGCGGAGAAGCTGCCGCGCCTCCGGGCCGTGGCCAGGGACCGCCGGGTGACCGTCGTCATCGACTCCGTCGAGGCGGCGCGCGGCCTGCCGGGGGTGGGAGCGCTGGTCGAGGTGGACATCGGGGTCGGGCGCTGCGGGGTCAGCACGTCGGAGCAGGCGGTGGCCATCGCGCGGGCCTGCAGCGACTTTCGCGGCCTCTTCTATTGGCCCTCGTGGCTCGACGAGGAGAGCTTGCGGAGGGCGCGCGGCAGGGTCGACGAGTACATCGCGGCCCTGGAGGAGGCCGGCTTCGCGGTGCCCACGGTATCGGGGGGATCCACCCCGGGGGCCGCCAAGACGCCGCTCATCCCCGCCACCACGGAGATCCGCCCCGGCACCTACGTGTTCAACGACGCCAGCTGCGTCGCCAACCGGCTGGCAACCATCGAGGAGTGTGCGCTGCGGGTCCTGGTCACCGTGGTGAGCACGGCGGTGCCCGGGCAGTGCCTGGTCGACGGCGGCAGCAAGACCTTCTCCAGCGACGCCACCGTGAACGTGGGCACCTTCGGGCTCTTCCCCGAGCGGCCGGCGTGGAGCATGCACAAGATGAACGAGGAGCACGGGTACGTGAAGACCTCGTCCCCGGCCCGGATCGGGGAGAAGGTCTGGGTGATCCCCAGCCACGTGTGCGCGACCGTGAACATGCACGACGAGATCGCGTACGGCCGCCAGGGCCGTGTCGAGGGGACCTGGCGGGTGGCCGCGCGCGGCCGGGTCCGCTGAGGAGGAGGGCTCATGGACAGGGTCGGCGTCGGCATCATCGGGAGCGGGTTCGTAGCCGACATCCACACGCACGCGATCAAGCACGTCCCCGAGATCGACCTCGTGGCGGTGGCCTCGCCCACCCCCGGCAAGGCCAAGGCGTTCGCGGCCGATCGGGGGATCCCCCACGCCTACGAGGACTACCGGGAGCTGATCGCGCGGCCGGACGTCCAGATGGTCACCCTCGCCCTCCCCAACGACCGTCACGCGGAGGCGGCGATCGCCGCCGCGAAGGCGAAGAAGCACGTGATCTGCGAGAAGCCGCTCTGCCGGACCCTCGAGGAGGCCGATCGGATGATCGCCGCCTGCCGCGATGCGGGCGTGCTCCTTCTCTATGCCGAGGAGCTGCTGTTCGCCCCCAAGTACGTCCGGGCCAAGACCCTGGTGGACGAGGGGGCGGTGGGGAAGCCCTTCCTCGTCCGGCAGAGCGAGGAGCACGACGGGCCCCACATGGCCTGGTTCTGGGACGTGGAGCGGTCGGGGGGCGGGGTGCTCCTCGACATGGGGTGCCACTCGATCGAGTTCGGGCGTTGGGTGCTGGGCAAGCCGAAGGTGAAGAGCGTCTACGCGCACATGGGCACCTACGTTCACCAGGCCAAGACCAAGGGCGAGGACCACTCGATCTGCATCGTGGAGTTCGAGGGCGGGGGAGTGGTGCTCGCGGAGAACTCGTGGGCCAAGCGGGGCGGGGTGGACGACCGCTGCGAGATCTACGGCAGCGAGGGCTTCACCCGGGCCGACCTGCTCCGCGGCTCGGCCCTCCTCACGTACAGCCAGAAGGGCTACGGCTATGCGGTGGAAAAGGCGGGGACGACCCAGGGCTACACGTTCACGATGTACGAAGAGGTCTGGAACTACGGGTTCCCCCAGGAGCTGCGGCACTTCGCCGGCTGCGTGATGGGGAAGGAGAAGCCGGTGGAGACGGGAGAGGACGGGCGGGCCGTGCTCGAGATCCTCTACGCCGCCTATCAGTCCGCGGGGGAGGGGCGCAAGATCGCGTTCCCCTACGCGCCGCCGCCGGGGGTCAGGAAGCCCATCGATCTCTGGAGGAAATGAGGTATAGTTCCGGCCGTTCTTCTCAACCAAGTTGACACCCTGATCATGCCCAACTACATCCCCCTCCTCGTGCTCGCCGCGATCGTGCTGGGGTTCGCCGTCTCCACCCCGATCCTTTCGCGGCTCCTCGGAAAGCCGCGCCACAGCCCCGCGAAGGACGCGACCTACGAGTGCGGCGTCCCCACCATCGGCAGCGCCCGGGAGCGCTTCCCGATCAAGTTCTACCTCGTCTGCATGCTCTTCATCCTCTTCGACGTGGATGCCGCCTTCCTGTATCCGTGGGCGCTGATGTTCCAGGAGTTCGTGGCGAAGGGCGCCGGCGCCTACGTGCTCGCCGAGATGGGGGTGTTCATCGCCCTTCTGGGCGGCGGCTTCGTGTACGTCTGGAAGGTGGGGGCCCTCGACTGGTAGGGCGGGATCCATGCAATTCACGGCCGAGAACAGGAAGAAGTTCGACGAGCTGCTGACGGGCTACCCGGTGAAGCGCTCGGCCCTCATCCCCGCCCTCCACCTGGCCCAGGAGCAGGAAGGCCACCTGAGCCGGGAGGTCCTCGAGTACCTCGCCTCCCTCCTCGACCTCTCGGTGGCCCAGGTCCACGACACCGCCAGCTTCTACACGATGTTCCGGTTCGAGCCGGAGGGGAAGACCCTGGTCGAGTTCTGCGTCACCCTCTCCTGCGCGCTGGGCGGGTCCGAGGAGCTGATGCACCGGACCTGCTCCAAGCTGGGGATCCGGCCGGGCGGGACCACCGGCGACGGCAAGTTCACCGTGAAGCCGGTGGAGTGCCTGGCCGCCTGCGGAGGCGCGCCCGCGGTGCAGGTGAACGGCGAGTGGCTCGAGCACGCCACCGAGGGCGACATCGACAAGGTCCTGGCCGGCCAGAAGCTCTACCGGAAGTTCGAATGGCCGAAGAGCCCGGGCGAGGCGATCCTCTTCCGGAACGCCTGGAAGAGGGACTCGGCCTCGATCGAGACCTACAAGGCGGGCGGGGGCTACGCCAGCCTCAAGAAGTACCTCTCGATGACCCCGGACGAGATCACCGAGCAGGTCAAGAAGTCGGGCCTGCGGGGGCGCGGGGGAGCGGGCTTCCCGACCGGGCTCAAATGGACCTTCCTCCCCAAGGACAACCCCAAGCCCCGCTACCTCTGCGTCAACGCCGACGAGAGCGAGCCCGGGACCTACAAGGACCGGGTGATCCTGGAGAACGATCCCCATCAGCTGGTCGAGGCCACGGTCGTCTCCTGCCACGCGATCCGGTCGAAGCAGGCCTACGTCTACATCCGGGGCGAGTTCCACGAGGGCTTCCGGGCCCTCCACAAGGCGGTGAAGGACGCCTACGCGGCGGGATACGCCGGCAAGAACATCCTCGGCACGGGGGTCGACGTGGACATCGCGGTCCACCGGGGGGCCGGCTCCTACGAGTGCGGGGAGGAGACCGCCCTCATCGAGAGCCTGGAGGGCAAGCGCGGCCAGCCGCGCCTGAAGCCGCCCTTCCCGGCGGTGGTCGGCCTCTACGGATGCCCCACGATCGTCAACAACGTCGAGACCCTCGTGAACGTCCCCCTCATCCTGGAGCGGGGCCCCGAGTGGTTCGCCTCCTACGGGACCGAGAAGAACGGCGGGCCCAAGCTCTACTCGATCAGCGGCGACGTGGCGCGCCCGGGGAGCTACGAGGCGCCCATGGGCCGCATCACCATGCGCCAGCTCATCTACGACTACGCGGGCGGGATCAAGGGCGGCGGCAAGCTCAAGGCGGTGATCCCGGGCGGCTCCTCGACCCCGATCCTGCGCGCGGACGAGATCGACATCCCCATGGATTTCGACAGCATCGCCAAGGCGGGCTCCATGCTCGGCTCGGCGGGCACCATCGTCATGGACGACCGCCGGTGCATGGTCTGGGCGGCCAAGAACCTGATCTACTTCTACAAGCACGAGTCCTGCGGCAAGTGCACTCCCTGCCGGGAGGGGACGGGCTGGCTGCTCCGGCTCCTCACCCGGCTCGAGGACGGCGAGGGGACGAGCCGGGACATCGAGACCGTCCTCAAGGTCGTCGACTCGATCGCGGGCAAGACGGTCTGCCCCTTCGGGGACGCGGCCATCGCCCCTCCCCAGTCGAACATCGCGAAGTTCCGCGAGGAGTTCGAGTACCACGTCCGGGAGAAGCGCTGCTGGACCCGGGTGGCGAAGACCTTCGAGGAAGCCCGCGAGCCCCAGGGAGCGGCGCGCTAGTGCTCCCCGAAGCGGCCCCCCTCGTGTGGTGGCAGGAGCTGGCCGGGAAGACCGCCATCGCCCTGGTGGTCTTCGGGGCCAACTTCCTGACCTTCGTCAACATGACCTGGGTGGAGCGCCGCGTGCTCGCCTTCATGCAGTTCCGGCTGGGGCCGAACCGGGTGGGACCCGCGGGCATCCTCCAGCCCTGGGCCGACGCGATCAAGCTCCTCTTCAAGGAGGAGGTGATGCCGGCGGCGGCCAGCAAATGGGCCTACCTGGCGGCCCCCGTGGTGTCCATCACCGCCGCGTTCATGGCCCTGGCCGTCATCCCCTACGGCCCGCCCTTCACGCTCTTCGGTCGGGAGTGGCAGATCCAGGTCGCCGACCTGGGGGTGGGCATCCTCTACATCTTCGCGATCACCTCCCTCGGCGTGTACGGGGTGGTGATGGCGGGCTGGTCGGCCAACAACAAGTGGGGACTCCTGGGCAGCCTGCGCTCCTCCGCCCAGATGTTCTCCTATGAGCTGTCCCTCGGCCTCTCCTGGGTGGGCCTGATCCTGACCGCGGGGTCGTTCCGGATCAACGACATCATCGCCAGCCAGGCGGGCTGGTTCTGGCACTGGAATGCCTTCGTTCAGTTTCCCGCCTTCGTGGTCTACTTCATCGCCGCGTGCGCCGAGGTGGCCCGCACCCCCTTCGACCTGCCGGAGGGGGAGAGCGAGCTGGTGGCCGGCTTCCACACCGAGTACTCGTCGATGAGCTTCGGCCTCATGCAGATCGCCGAGTACGTCAACATGATCACGGTCTCGGTGCTGGCGGCCAACCTGTTCCTGGGCGGGTGGAGCTCGGGCCTGCCCTTCCTCCCGTCGGCGGCGCCCTTCGGCTTCGTGTGGTTCTTCGCCAAGGTCGGGCTCGTGCTGTTCGTGTTCATCTGGCTCCGGGGGACCCTCCCGCGCTTCCGCTACGACCAGCTCATGCACTTCGGCTGGAAGGTCCTGATCCCCCTCGCCGTGCTGAGCATCCTGGTCACCGCGGCCCGGGTGGTGGTCTTCTGCTGATGGACGCCATCCTCTTCTACGCCTTCGCCGTCCTGGCCCTGGGGGCCGCCCTGGTCGTCATCGGCCAGCGCAACCCGACCTATTCCGCCTTCGCGCTGATCCTCGTCTTCTGCAGCTTGTCCGGGATCTACGGTCTGCTGGGGTCGCCCTTCATCGCCACCCTGCAGATCGTCGTCTACGCGGGCGCGATCATGGTGCTCTTCCTGTTCGTGCTCATGCTCCTGAACGTGAAGGAGGAGGAGCGGTCCCAGGTCGCGAGCCCGAGGCTCAAGGCATGGGCCCTCGTCCTCTGCGTCCTGCTCGTGTTCCAGGCGGGCACCGTGCTCCTGCGCGCCAAGGCGTGGCCCGCGTCCGTGCCCTTCGACGCCTCCACGCGCTCGATGGCACGCGAGCTCTTCTCCTGGCACTTCCTCTACGTGTTCGAAGCCACCTCGGTCCTGATCCTGGCCGCCATGGTGGGGGCGGTGGTCCTCGCGAAGAAGGAGCTCTAGTGGACGCCGCCCCCGTTCCCGGCTTCCTGTCCCACGCGCTCCTCCTGAGCCTGCTCCTCTTCGTGATCGGGGCGTTCGGGATCTTCCTGCGCCGGAACGTGATCACGATCTTCATGTGCGTGGAGCTGATGCTCAACGCGGTGAACCTGGCCTTCGTGGCCTTCAGCCGGGCCCACGGGAACCTGGACGGCCAGGTCCTGGTCTTCTTCGTGATGGTGGTGGCGGCGGCGGAAGCGGCGGTGGGCCTGGCCATCGTGATCGCGCTCCAGCGCCACAAGGACACCCTCGACGTGGACTCCTTCAGCCTGATGAAGTGGTGAGCATGTCACCCACCGGCGCCGTCACGGACGCCGTCCTTCCCTGGCTCCCCACCGCCATCCTCCTGCTTCCGCTCGTGGGCTTCACCGTGCTGGCCCTCTTCGGAGACTGGATCAAGCGGGACAAGGAGGACGCGGGGGCGGGCTACATCGCTTGCGCCACCGTCCTCGGCTCCTTCGGCTTGTCGGTGTGGGCGGCCCTGAGGCTCCAAGGCCTGGTGGCGGACCAGGTGGGCCTTCGTGCCTTCCAGCCCTATCACGGCGTCAACTGGATCGAGGCTGGCGGGTTCCAGGTGCCGTTCAGCCTGCTCCTCGACCCGCTCTCCGCGGTGATGATCCTCGTGGTCACCGGAGTGGGATCGCTGATCCACATCTACTCGCTGGGCTACATGGCCCACGACGACGACCGCCCCCGCTACTTCTCCCACCTCAACCTCTTCACCTTCTTCATGCTGCTGCTGGTGCTGGGCGGCAACCTGCCCTTGCTGTTCGTGGGGTGGGAAGGGGTGGGGCTCTGCTCGTACCTGCTGATCGGCTTCTGGTACAAGAAGGACTCCGCCTCCGCCGCCGGCATGAAGGCGTTCGTGGTGAACCGGATCGGCGACGCCGGGCTCATCCTGGGGATGATCTACATCTTCCACCAGTTCGGAACCCTGGATCTCGTCGACCTCGCGTCCAACGCCGGTGGCCTCACGAGCGAGGGCCTTGGCGTGCTCGGCCCCGTGACCGTCGCCTGCCTGCTCCTCTTCGTGGGGGCCTGCGGCAAGAGCGCGCAGATCCCCCTCCAGGTGTGGCTCCCCGACGCCATGGAGGGCCCGACCCCGGTCTCCGCCCTCATCCACGCCGCGACCATGGTCACGGCCGGCGTCTACCTGGTGGCGCGCATGGCCCCGCTCTATCACCTCTCCGAGACCTCCCTGGCCGTGGTCGGGATCGTGGGGGCGGCCACCGCGCTCATGGCGGCCACCGTCGCCCTGGTGCAGACCGACATCAAGAAGGTGCTGGCCTACTCGACGGTCAGCCAGCTCGGCTACATGTTCCTGGCCTGCGGGGTGGGAGCGTTCGGGGTGGCGGTCTTCCACCTGTTCACCCACGCGTTCTTCAAGGCCCTGCTCTTCCTGGGCTCGGGGTCGGTGATCCACGCGATGTCGGGCGAGCAGGACATGCGGAAGATGGGCGGGCTGCGCGCGAAGATCCCGGTCACCTTCTGGACCTTCCTCGTGGGCACCCTGGCCATCGCGGGCATCCCGTTCCTAGCGGGCTTCTACAGCAAGGACGAGATCCTGCTCGGGGCCCTGAACGCGGGCAAGCCGGCCCTGCTCTCGGTCGGCCTCTTCACCGCCCTCCTCACCGCCTTCTACATGTCGCGCCTGCTCTTCCTGACCTTCTTCGGCCCCTTCCGCGGCGGGCACGACCTCGAGCACCACCTGCACGAGTCGCCCCTGAGCATGACCCTGCCCCTGGCCATCCTGGCCGCCGCCTGCTTCGCGGTGGGCAGGGTCGAGGTCCCGCGGATCGTGGCGCCGGTGTTCCGCCTCGAGGCCGAGCACGCTCACCACGTCGAGTGGCTGCCGTGGCTCGCCACCGGCACCGCGGTCCTGGGAATCGCCCTGGCCTTCTACCTCTACGCGGTGCGGACCGACCTGCCGGCGAAGATCGGCGCCGCTCTCGCCCCCCTCCGGACGCTCTTCGAGGCCAAGTACTACTTCGACGACATGTACGACGCCTTCGCGCGCAAGGTGGTGGTGGAGGGGAGCGAGTCGCTCCTCTGGAGGCGCTTCGACGGGGGAGTGATCGACGGCGCGGTGAACGGGCTGGGGGCGTTCTGGGACGCCTTCGCCCAGAGGGCCCGCCTCGCCCAGACCGGCTACGTCCGAGCCTACGTGCTCGTTATCCTCGGCGGTGCGGTGGCCATCCTCGGTTATCTGCTGTGGTCATGATCGACGCCGTCTCGCAGCTCCTGAACGAGCTCGGCTTGTCGGTGCTGGCCGCTCTCGGCCCGTATGTCCTGAGCTTCCTCGTTCTCCTGCCCGTGGCGGCGGCGGTGGTGGTGGCGTTGACCCGGCGGGAGGCGGAAGGAGCGCAAAAGCTCATCGGGCTCGTCTCGACAACCGTGGTCTTCCTCGTGTCGCTCGCCCTCCTTTCCGGTTTCCGCAACACGGCGGAGATGCAGTTCCAGGAGATGCGGCCCTGGATCCCCGCCGCCGGCATCGCCTACCACCTCGGCCTCGACGGCCTCTCGCTCTGGCTGGTGATCCTGACCACCTTCCTGACCCCGCTCTGCGTGCTCGGCTCGTGGACGTCGATAAGAACCCGGGTCCGTGAGTTCGTCGTCCTCATGCTCCTGCTGGAGGCGGGCATGATCGGGGTCTTCGTGGCCCTGGACCTGTTCCTCTTCTACATCTTCTGGGAGGCGATGCTGGTCCCGATGTACTTCCTGATCGGGATCTGGGGGCACGAGCGGCGCATCTACGCGGCGGTGAAGTTCTTCCTCTACACCTTCGCGGGCAGCGTGCTCATGCTGGTGGCGTTCCTCGTGCTCTATCGGACGAGCGGCATAGGGAGCTTCGACCTCGAGGCCCTGGCCCGCGCTCCCGTGGATCCCGCGCTCCAGATGTGGCTCTTCGCCGCCTGCGCCCTGGCCTTCGCGATCAAGGTGCCGATGTTCCCCTTCCACACCTGGCTCCCGGACGCCCACGTGGAGGCGCCCACCGCGGGCTCGGTGATCCTGGCCGGGGTCCTGCTGAAGATGGGCGGCTACGGATTCCTGCGACTCGCCATTCCGCTCTTCCCGGACGCGGCCGTCCGCTTCGCCCCCTGGATCGGCGTGCTGGCCGTGATCGGGATCGTCTACGGGGCCCTGGTCTCCCTCGTCCAGCCCGACCTCAAGAAGCTCGTGGCCTACTCCTCGGTCTCGCATCTCGGCTTCGTCATGCTGGGGATCGCCGCCCTCAGCACGACCTCGGTCGTGGGTGCCGTCTACCAGATGCTGAACCACGGCATCTCCACCGGGGCGCTCTTCTTCATGGTGGGGATGCTCTACGACCGGCGGCACACCCGCACGATCGCGGAGTTCGGGGGGCTGAAGGCGGTGATGCCCTGGTACGCGGCCGTGTTCCTCCTGGTCTGCCTGTCTTCGATCGCGGTCCCGGGCTTCAACGGCTTCGTGGGCGAGTTCCTGATCCTCATGGGCTCCTGGGGGTTCAGCCCCTGGCTGGTCTCGATGGCCACCCTTGGGGTGATCCTGGCCGCCGGGTACGTCCTGTGGATGGTGAAGCGGGTGCTGTACGGCGAGGTGACCAACCCGAAGAACGCGGGCCTGCCCGACCTCTCGCCGCGCGAGGCGGCGGTGCTGGTGCCGCTGGTGGCCCTCGCCCTGCTCATGGGGGTGGCGAGCCCGCTCTTCACCCGCAGCATCGAGCCCGCGGCCAACAACCTGGTCCAGCAGGTGCGGCAGCGGGCGCGGGCGAACCCCCCGCTCAATGACGAGGCGCGCCCATGAACGGGGCCCTCGAGCTTCGTCCCCTCTACCCCGCGGCGATCCTCGCGGTCACCGGGGTGGTGGTGCTCCTCGCCCAGGCGTTCACCCCCAAGGGCCGAAGGGCGCCCGCGGCCCTGCTTTCCCTGGCCGGGTTCGCGGCCGCGCTCCTGACCGTATCCCTCGTGGCCCGGGACGCTCGGGGCGCCACCACCGGCGGAAGCGTGGTCGCGGACGAATTCGCGATCTTCTTCCACCTGCTCCTGCTGGGCATCGGCATCGTGGTCGTGCTGCTCTCGCCGTCCTACCTCAAGGCCAATGGCCTCGAGCGCGGCGAATACTACGCGCTGCTCCTCTTCTCGATCGTGGGGATGCTGGGCCTCGTCTCCTGCCTGGAGCTGGTCGCGATCTTCGTGGCCCTCGAGATCATGTCCATCGCCCTCTACGGACTGGCGGGGATGCAGCGGGCGCGCCTGGAGAGCCAGGAGTCGGCCCTCAAGTATTTCGTGACCGGTGCCTTTTCCTCCGCCTTGTTCCTTTACGGGGTGGCCCTGGTCTACGGAGTGACCGGCAGCACCTCCCTCGACCGGATCGCCCGCTCCCTGGCCGCGCTCTCCCCCGACTCCGCCACCCTGGCCGTGCTCGGGACGGGGCTGCTCGTCGCGGGCTTCGGCTTCAAGGTCGCGAGCGTGCCGTTCCACATGTGGGCCCCCGACGTCTACGAGGGCGCGCCCACCACGGTCACCGCCCTCATGTCGGCGGGGGTGAAGGCGGCGGCCTTCGGGGCCCTGCTGCGTGTCTTCGGCCAGGGGCTGCCCTCCCTGGCCGCGCAATGGAAGCCGCTGCTGGCGGTGCTGGCCATCGTCAGCATGGTGGGCGGCAACCTGGGGGCCCTCGCCCAGGGCAACATCAAGAGGATGCTGGCCTGGTCCTCGGTGGCCCACGCCGGCTACCTGCTCACCGCCCTCGTGGCCGCGCCGGGAGTGGCCACCGAGGCCGTCCTCTTCTACCTCGTGGCCTACGCCGCGGTGAACCTCGGCGGCTTCGGCGCCTTCGCCGCCCTGGCCCGGGACGGCCACGAGCCGCTCTCGCTCTCGGACATGGCCGGGCTGGCCGATCGCCGCCCCGCCCTCGCGGCCGCCCTCACGGTCTTCCTGATCTCCCTCACCGGGGTCCCGATCTCCGCCGGCTTCGTGGGCAAGTTCTACCTCTTCAAGGCCGCGGTGAGCGCGGGCTCGGTGGGGGTGGCGCTGGCCATCGTGGGCGGGCTCATGAGCGCGGTCTCGGCCTACTACTACCTGCGCGTGGTGGTGGCCATGTACATGCGCGAGCCGCTCTCCGAGGACAACTGGGGACGGGTGGCTCCCGCCTCCGCGCTGGCCCTGGCGTTCTCGGTGGCGGTGGTGCTGGCCCTGGGCGTGTACCCCGCGCCGGTGCTGGAGCTGGCCCGCCGGGCCGCGCGCTCGCTGCTGCTCTAGCCGACCACATCCGTCGGGCCACGAACACCGTCTACCGACGCGCGCTCAGGTGCTGCGCGCTCCCGCCCAGTACCTGGGCAATCAGACAGGGAGGCCTCCCTGTCAACCGCCAGCCGGCGGGTGCCTACGCGTTGGCCGCGCGCCACTTGGCGCAAGCAGTCTTCAAGAACAGCGGTAGGCACGGTTCGTGGAACGCTCCTTTGGCGAGTAGCCGTTGCCGCCGATAGAAATGCCTATCGCTGTTCCACGTAAGACGACGGAGGGCAATCTGATGGATAAGCATTCCAGAACGGTTCCCGTGTCCTTGACGTGCCTGCTCGCTCTCGCCCTCGTGACCGGAATCTCTTCAACGAGTGCAGCGGGGATCACTTACACGGTTGACCGGGTGGTGGGCCCTGGAGCGATAACAGGCACGATCGAGACGAACGGCGCGACGGGTGTCCTGACCGCTGCGGACATCATCGATTGGAATCTCAACGTGGATGCAGATGGCATCCCTGCCACCTCGGGCCAACTCTTGGGTCCGTTGAGCGGAAACAACTCGAGCATAACTTTCCTCTCTGGCAACGCACTTACAGCAACCCCCACCGGGATGTTCTTCGACTTTTCGCTGTCGGGCATTCTCCAGATCATCACCCCTGATTCCAATGTGGCTTGGCAGCTTCAGGCCGGCATACCTTTTTCAGACGAACTGATCCGGGAATCGCTATTCCCCGACCTCATTCAGGCCTATGTCGGCCACCCGGCAATCCAGGAGCAGATCGCGAGTGCAACGGCCGTCCCACCGCCGCCGGGCGGGTCAGCAGTTCAGATCCTCCCGATCCCCCCCGGCAGCAGCTTCGGTTTCGCCCAAAGCATCAACAAGAAGGGCCAGATCGTCGGCTTGGTCCAAACTCCCTGCCCGGTTTGCTCCCTCGGCGCCTTCTGGGATGGCCACGCCGTCGCCGCCCCCACGCTGCTCCCCGTCCCCCCCGTCCCCTTCCCCGGCGGTACCGCCTCGAGCATCAACGACAAGGGCCAAATCGTCGGCACGATCGAGCCACCCCCGCCCGGGCTACTCTTCCCTCTACCCGCCTTCTGGGAGGGCCCCGACGCTACGGCTCCGACCGTCCTTCCATTCCCTTCCCTTCCCGCCGGCGAATTCGGCACCGGTGGCGGCACCGCCACGAGCATCAACGAGAAGGGCCAGATCGTCGGCTCGGTCGCCACGGTAGGGGTCTTGTTTGGCCGTCCCCCTCAGGTACCCGCCTTCTGGGAAGGCCCGCACGCGACCGCCCCGACGATCCTCGCTTTCCCCCCTCTCCCCCCCGGCCCATTCGGGTCGGGCGGCGGCGGGGCCTCGAGCATCAACAAAAAGGGCCAGATCGTCGGCTCGGTCTTGAGTGGCAACGGGTCGTCCTTCCCCAGTTCTGTACCGGCCTTCTGGGAGGGACCCGACGCCACGGCACCGACGATCCTTCCCTTTCCCCTCCTTCCCCCCGGCCCATTCGGGTCGGGCGGCGGCGGCGCCTCGAGCATCAACGACAAGGGCCAGATCGTCGGGTTTGTGCTCCAAGCCGGGTTGTTCTTCCCAACCGCGGTACCGGCCTTCTGGGACGGCCCCGACGCTCTCGCCCCGACAATTCTCCCCTTCCCGCCCGCCCCCGGCCCCTTCGGCGGCAGCTACGCCTCGAGCATCAACGACAAGGGCCAGATCGTTGGCACGGTCTTCCAGGCCGGGTCGCCCTTCCCGACTCAGGTACCCGCCCTCTGGGAGGGCCCCAACGCCATCGCCCCCACGATTCTCCCCTTCCCCCCCGTCGCCCCTGGCCCCTTCGCCTTGTCCGGCTACGCCTTCAGCATCAACGACAAGGGCCAGGTGGTCGGCTATTTCCAGGGGCGGGAGGGCGCCCTACCTGTCCTCTGGGCCACGCGTACTGGGAACAAGCAAGAGTAACGGTGCGCGCTCGCTGCTGCTCTAGGCGGACGACCCGCCCAGGCTGCTTCGGTGGTCCGGGTGCCGCGCCGCTAGGCGACGAGGCGCGCGAGACTCAAGCCAAGAAATCTCAGGGTCCGCCTATGCTGTCTACACAGGCTCCACATCCAGCAGGCCATGAGCCCGGCCGCGCTCCAGCGATTCGTGAGGGTAGAATGGCTGCTTCCATCTGATCTGGGGGGGTTCTTGAAGCACTCGTTCGCCGTCCTGCTCGTGATGCTGCTCGCCGCCTGCGGAGGCCAGGGCTCGCCGTCTCCGACCGACAACAGCGGGGGCATAATGGCCTTGCAGATCGAGGACCTGACCGTGGGCGCGGGCTCCGTGATCTCGGGGTTCGATCAGGGCATGCTGGGCATGAAGGTGGGGGGCAAGCGCCGCCTCACGATCCCGCCGGGCCTGGCCTACGGGGCCTCGGGCAGCGGCTCCATACCTCCCAACAGCACGATCCGGTTCGAGATCGACCTCCTGTCGATCGCCGGGAAGTAGCGTCCCTGGCTCCCGCGCGGCTACTTGAGCGGCGAGTAATCCGTCCCCGCGAGAAAGACGCTCTCGATCTTGGTGGTCAGGGCGCCGTCGGCTTCCGAGTCGGCCTTCACCTTGACCCAGTCCGGATCGACGCGGAAGGCCTGCCACGAGGCCGCGGCCGCCGCGCGGCTCTGGTGCGCCAGGATGTAGACGAGCTTTTCGCCGGCGCCCGCTTCCTTGTCGACCGGCATCCAGAAGCCGACGATTTCCATCCCGTGCTTCCTGAACAGGGCCAAGGTGTGGCTCCGGAAGCGCGCGTTCAACGCATCGAGCTTGCCGGGCGACGCGGTGTAGGTGCGCAGCTCGAACACCCGGCCGCCGGTGGCGGGAGCGGCCGGCGCTTGCTCAGCCATGAGCATACGCGCAGCCAGAAGCGTCGTCAGGAGACAAAGCAACGCTCGGCGTTTCATGAGGTCCTCTCTTCCTCAACATGCGACATGTGGTCGAGAGGTTAGAGCGCGGGGCGGGCGACGTCAACGGCACCGCGCCCTCCACACACGCTAGAGGTCCCGGGTCCGGAAGAGGCGGAGGCCCACCATCAGGGTGACCAGAACGTAACCAAGGGCCCAGGCCACCATGGCCGGGCCGGGGACGGAAGCGGGCGAGAAGGGCGTGAGGTTCAGGTCGCGCGCCAGGGGCGGCTGCATGTGGTGGGCGGCGAGCTGCCACAGCGACTCGCTGGGGACGAGGAGGCTGGCGGCGATGCCCAGGTAGCGAGCGGTGGGGTTGCCGAGCAGGGTGCCGAGCTGCTCCATCCAGCCGCCGATGAAGGCCAGGCCGTAGAGGCCCAGCACGGTGACGCCGTTTGCGAGGGTGGCCATTCGGGTCCCTCCGGCCACGGCCAGGGTCAGCAGCAGGGTGCCTTCCAGGAGCATCAGGGAGACGCCGAAAGCCGCGTGGGGCGGCGTGTACCCGGCGATGGCGCGGGCCACCGCCAGCACCCCGCCCACGGTCAGCCCCAGGTACGCGACCAGGAGGAGCCAGCAGCCGAGCCACTTCCCGAGAATGATGGCGGCGCGGGCCACCGGCTTGGTGCAGAGGGTCTCGATCACGCCGGAGGCGATCTCCCCCGCCACCGTGTCGACGGCCACGAGCACCGAGGTGACGACGATCAGGAAGTTTGCCGCGTAGAGCGCGGCCGTGACCACGAAGCTGATCATCAGGCCCTGCTGCACGGGGGGCACACGCGCCCGCACGTCCTGCACGATGAAGTAGAGGCCGGTGGCGAAGATGGCGACGAAAGCGGCCCCCAGCCCGAGGGAAGCCGCGAGGACCCGCCGCCGGCGCGCTTCCTGGAAGGTCAGATGGGCCACCGTGAGGATCGCGCGCACCGCCCCGGGCCCCTTGGGTGCGATGGGGTCCCCGGGCCCCTTATCCATCTCCGATCACCTCGAGGAACACGGCTTCGAGGGAGCGCCGCTCGACCGCGAGATGGTAGAGGCCGACCCCCTGGCTGGCCAGCCAACGCGACATCTCGGGCAGCCGCTCCTCGCTCTCCACGCGCAGCCGCACGATGCCTTGGTCTTCGCGCAGGTCGCGACCGAAGCGGCCCAGGCCCTCGAGGAGCGCCGGGGTCTGGCGGTCGAGGCGAAGCTGTACCTCGAGGTCGCGGTCCAGGGGGCCGAGCGCCATCTCCCGAACCACGCGCCCCGCCTTCACGAAGGCCACGCGGTCGCAGGTGACCTCCACTTCCCCGAGCAGGTGGGAGTTCAGGAACACGGTCGTCCCGCGATCCCGCAGGTCGCGGATCAGGTCGCGCACCAGGCGGCGCCCCAGGGGGTCGAGACCGGAGGTGGGCTCGTCCAGGAACACCAGCGCGGGCTCGCCGAGCAGGGCTTGGGCCAGCCCGATCCGCTGGCGCATCCCCTTGCTGTACTCGCGCAGCCGCCGCCCGCCCGCCTCGGTCAGCTCCACCCGCGCGAGCAGGTCCGTGATCCGCGGCTCCAGGATCCGGTCCGGAAGCCCGAGGAGCCGCCCGTGGAACCGGAGCAGCTCGCGCCCTTCCAGCCATTCGTGAAAGCAGAAGTGCTCGGGCAGGAAGCCGATCCGGGCCCGCGCCGCCCCGTCCCCCAGCGGGCGCCCCAGCACGCGCCCCGCTCCCGCGGTGGGGTGCACGAGCCCCAGCAGCATCTTCATCGAGGTGGTCTTCCCGGCACCGTTCGGCCCGAGGAATCCGAAGACCGTCCCCGGCGACACGCTCAGGGTGAGGTCCCGGACCGCCGGCTTGGCGCCGAAGTCCTTCCTCAGCGCGCGGGTCTCGAGAGCGGGCTCGCTCACGGACCGCGGCCTAGCCGACCGACTGGGCCATCGCGAGGATCTCCACCCCGTTTCCCCGTCCCTCGATGCCATAGACCTGGTCGCCCTCGGACCAGAGCACCACCGAGCGCCAGCCACCCGCGGCGCTCGATCCCGGCTGCGGCCGGCGGTAGGAGGTGACCATGAGGCCTCGCGCGCCGCGCACCTCCACCTCACGGAAGCTCCCTCCCTCCAGGGGAACCGGCACGAGCAGGGTGCTCCGCCAGTCGATGGTGCGGCCGAAGATCCGCGCTTCCTCGGCGGACATGCCGGCCATCTGGAGACCGATCTCTCCCAGGCGGACGAGGTCCACTCCCTCCGGAATGCTCACCGCCGGGCTGCGGGCCTGGAGGAACACGAAATCGTCGCCGCCCCTCCGGTAGACCATCGCCACCACGGGCGACGCCTCGACCTCGATTTTGGCGCCGTCCCACTCGTTCGGCACCTCGACGCCATTCGCGCCGAGGGTCCGGGCGAGAAGCTCGATCTTGCCGGTGTCGAGGGTCACCCGGAAAGCGCCGGGGCTCCCCACCCGGACCTCGAAGAGGGTCGCGCCTCGCGGCGGGGTAGTGGGGCGCCTCAGGCTCAGGCCGGCGAGACGGGCCGCGGAGTCGGTGCTCTCCACGACCACCGGCTCGGCGGGCGGTTGGAGCACCTCGACCTGCTCTCCCACGAGGGTCTTGAGGTCCAGCTTCCCCTCGCGCAGCCGGCTCAAGCGCTCCGGGTCCACCGGGATGGCCGCGAACTTCTTGATGCGGAAGAAGTCGAGAAAGCCGCGGGCGGCCGCGCGCACGGGCGCGAGGCCCACCAGGGCGACGCTCAGGCCGACCAGGGTCGCGCCGGCCAGGAGCGGCCAGGGGCGCAGGCGGGGCCGAAGGGGGGCCGGCTCCTCGGCCCGCAGCGTCTCCAGACGACGCCACAGGCGGTCCGCGAACTCGGGGCGGGGGTCCTCCCGAAAACCAGAAAGGAAATCGTCGTTCACGGTCTTCCTCCATTTTCCGCCCAGCGGGTCCGGAGCGCCGCCACCACGCGGTGGAGGATCGTCCCGACGTTCGACTCGCCCAGGCCGGTGAGCTTGGCGATGGCGCGATTGGTGGCGCCCGCCCCGTACTTCAGGGCCAGCAGCTCGCGGTCGCGCTCCGGCAGGTCCGCGAGCAATGCCGAGAGCCTTCGGAAGTCGGCGCGCTGCAACAGGGGCGCCTCCGGAGACGCCGCCCCCAGGTCTCCCGCCTCCTCGAGCGGTACCTCGCGACGGTCCTCGCGAAAGTGGTCCGTGGCGACGTTGCGGGCGATCGCGAACAACCAGGTGGCGACCGAGGCGCGATCCTTTCGGTAGCGATTCCGTGCCCGCCAGGCCTTCTCGAAGGTGACCGACGTCAGGTCCTCGGCCCCCGGTCCGTCACCCACCCGGTACCGGAAGAAGTTGTAGATGCGGGGCATCTCCTCCCGGTAGACCGACTCCCAGTCCAGCTCCACGGTCTGCGCGGCATGCGGGATCAGCCACTCCATCCCGCGGACACCAGCCATGACGTAGTTATATACGGATGTGACCCGGAGGTATCACATTTGAGCTGGGGGACGCTGCGTCGCGTCCCCCAGACCCCCTGCTCGCTACGCGGGAGTGAATCCCGCTTCGCTCGCCGCCCGTTGCCTTCAGTTGAGCAACTGCAGCAGCGCCGCCGGATCGACGGCCACCCCGTGCAGGTAGGTCCGCCACTGGACGAGGGGCGTCGGAGCGACCCCGGTGTCGCCCGACAGCCCGACCACCTCCCCCGGCTCCACGCGGTCGCCCGTCTTGACGTCGATCCGCGAGAGGTGGAAGAGCGCGCTCACCACGCCCTGGCCGTGGTCGATGACCAGGGTCTGGCCGCTCAAGGTCAGGGGACCCGCGAACAGGACCGTGCCCCGAGTGGGCGTCATCACCGCCGTCCCCCGCGGAACCTCGAAATCGACTCCCCGGTGCTGCTCGCCCCAGATCGCGTCGGTCATCGACTCCACCGGCGAGCCGCCCACCCAGGTCTGCTCCCCCCCGAAGCCGAGGCCCGGCACGATCGTGATCGGGGGAGCGAGCCTCCGAGGCTCGACCGGGGTCTCCGCGCGGAGGAGGCCCAGGAGCTGACGGCCGTCCCGGGTGGCGCTGGGCTGTCGGAGCAGCGCACGCTTCTCCTCTGGCAGCACCACCGTGCGCGCCGGATAGGCGCGGGGGGCGATCGTCACCGGGAGGGGAACACGCTGGCGTCCCCGCCGGGTGAGGATCTCCACCCCGAGAGTGCCGGGGGCGGCGGCGGCGCTGAGGGGGATCGGGACCAGCGCCCGCGGGATGCCCGAGGCGAGAGAGAACGGAACGCGCTGTCCGTCCAGGATCGCGTAGGCCGCCCCCAGCGCTCCCCGCGCGTACAGGCGCACGACCATCACGCCGCCGGGAAAGGCCTGGCTCTGGTCCACCCGGAACGTGACCTGCCCGACCCGCTTCACGACTTCTTCGGGGAAGGCGGCCGGGGGGACGAGAACGGCGAGGAGGAGCAGGAGCCAGCGGAGCGTCATCCGGGAGGGCATGATGCCATCCCCCCGGCGGTGGTTCAACCGCGGGCCACGCGTTCCGCGGCCGCGCGCAGGGCGAGGAGGAGCGCAGGCTCGTCGGCCGGCTCCACCGTGCGCAGGTCCACGAGCACTCGGTCGTCGGCCACGCGCACGATCACGGGAGGCTCGCCCGCCCGCAGGGCCGCGGCCAGACGGTCGGGGCCGGCCGACGAATGGGTCAGCGCGAGGAGGGCCGTGGGAAGGCCCACCGTCGGGACGGCCCCGCCCCCGACCGCGGACTCGCCGTCCTGCACGGAGATCGCGAGGGATGGCGCTCCGTTCGCGAGGGCGTCCGCGAGAGCCCGCGCGCGGTCGCGCACCGCCTCCGCGCCGAGCGCGAGCATCCTCCGCACGGGGACGCTCGCCGCCGCCGCGTCCGCCTCGTAGTCCAGGAGCACGGCGTCGAGAGCGGCCAGGGTCATCTTGTCCACGCGGAGCGCGCGATAGAGCGGGTTGCGGCGCATGGCTTCGATCGCGCCGCGCCGGCCGGCCCCGAGGCCCGCCTGCGGTCCCCCGAGCAGCTTGTCGCCGCTGAAGGTCACGAGGTCGGCCCCACCCCGCAAGCTCCCGGCCACGGTCGGCTCGGTGTGCGCGGGCTCCGGCAGGGGCTCGAGCAGGCCGCTCCCCTGGTCCTCCACGAGGGGCACGCCCGCGGAGCGGGCCAGCTCGGCCAGCTCGGCGAGATCCGGAGCTTCGGTGAAGCCCACGATCCGGAAGTTGCTGGGGTGGACGCGGAGGATCGCCGCCGTCTCGGGCCCGATGGCCGCGCGGTAGTCCGCGAGCCGGGTCCGGTTGGTGGTGCCGACCTCGCGCAGCCGCGCCCCGCTCTTCCGGAGGATCTCGGGGATGCGGAAGGACCCGCCGATCTCCACCAGCTCGCCCCGGCTCACCAGCACCTCCCGCCCTTCGGCCAGGGTGTTGAGGGCCAGCAGGACCGCGGCCGCGCAGTTGTTCACGACCACCGTGCCCTCCGCTCCGAGCAGCTCGCGGAGCCGGGCCTCGGCATGCGCCTCACGATCACCCCGCTCTCCCGCCGCGAGGTCGTACTCGAGGTTCGAGTAGGAGGAGGCGATCTCGGCCACGCGAGCGGCGGCGACGGGCGAGAGGGGAGCCCGGCCCAGGTTGGTGTGGACCACCACCCCGGTGGCGTTGAGGACGCGGACGAGCGAGGGCCGGCGCGCCCGCTCCACGCGGTCGGCGAGGTCGGCCCCCAGGCGATCCAGCGCCTCCTGGAGGCCGGTCTCGTCTCCCGCGGCCGCGCGTTCCCGGGCGGCGTCGAGGAGGCGGCGCAGGACGCGGAGCACCACCCCGCGCCCGTGTCGCTCGACGAGCCCGGAGAACCGCGGGTCCTGCAGCAACTGGTCCACCGAGGGAAGGCGGCGCCGCAAGTCGGCGCTCGACGAAGCGGGCATGAGCGGAGTGTACACCTGGCACGAAGTCTGCTTTTACATCCGGGAGGAGGCCTTTTCTCCGGCCCCGCCGGCCGGGTCTCCTGCCTGCCTCGTCGCGGCAGGGAAACGGGAAAGGAGGCCGCGCATGCGCAGGAACAGCTCCCTGCGGGCGTTTCTGGTGAGCCTTGCTTTCGCGCTGGGGCTCTGCGGCAGCGTACCCGCGTGGGCCTACCATCGCGCGTCCGTTGAAGTGGACATCGGCCTTTTCTACAAAGATCTGGCGCCCTATGGGAGCTGGGTCGACGTCCGGGAGCACGGCCGGGCCTGGGTGCCCCGGGTCCATCATGGCTGGCGCCCCTACGCGGTCGGCCACTGGGTCTGGACCGATGATTACGGCTGGCTCTGGCTGTCCGACGAGGACTTCGGTTGGGTCGTCTTCCACTACGGCCGTTGGTACCGGGACCCGACCTACGATTGGGTCTGGGTGCCAGGCTACGAGTGGGGACCCGGATGGGTGGCGTGGCGATCCGGGGGCGGATACGTCGGCTGGGCCCCTCTTCCGCCGCGAGTCGCCTGGAGCGCGCGGGTTGGATTCCGCCTCGGCTCCGCGGAGATCGACGCGCTGATCGAGCCGCGCGACTACACTTTTTGTGAGGAGCGCATCTTCGTGGAGCCGGGGGTCCATCGCCACCTGTTTCCAGCCGACCGCAACCGCGATCTCATCCGCGTCACGAGGAACGTGACGGACTACCGCGTCGTCGAGAGCCGGGTGGTGGACCGCAGCCTGGACGTCGACCGCGTCGAAAGGTCCATCGGCCGGCGCGTGCCCCGCCACCGCGTGGTCGAGGTGGACTCGGTCGGGGCGGCCCGCCGAGGCCGCGTGAAGGGCGGCGCGGTGACCGTGTTCCAGCCCCGCGTTCTCCCCCGCGCCGACGCGGTGCCGCCCCGCGGGACCCGGGCCCCCACGCCCGAGGTGCGGGAAAGGGAGCAGCGCCGCCAGGCGCGAGAGGGGGAGCGTCGCTTGACCCGCGAGCGTGAGCAGCAGGAACGCATGCACCAGGACCTCGAGCGCCGGCAGGCCCGCGACCGGGCGCAGCAGGCGCAGGAGAACCGGCGCCTCCAGAAGCAGCGCCAGGCCGAGGAGCGGGAGACGGAGAGGCGCCAGCTCCGCGAGAACCGGCAGCAGGAGAGGGCTCGCCAGGACCTCGAGCGCCGGCAGGCCCGGGAGCGGCAGGGGATGGAGAAGCAGCATCGTCGGGAGATCAGGAAGCCGCGGGGCGAGGCCGAGCTGGACCAGCGCCTCGCGCGCGAGCATCGGGAGATGACGGAGCGGCAGCAACGGGAGCGGCAACAGCAGGAGGCCGCGGCCGCGCAACGCCGCGGCGCCGAGAACCAGGGCGACCACCGCGCGAAGACGCCCGACAAGAAGCGGGAGGCGAGGGAGAAGCCGAAGGACCGGCCGAAGGACACGGACCGGCCCCAGAAGTAGCGAGCGGACTCGCCGTGGTATCCTTCGCGCGATGCGTCGGGAACGTCCGCCGGACTTCGCGGATCGGCTGCCCCGCCTGGTCCCCAAGGAAGAGGCCGACATCTCGCACGTCTCCGACGAGATGGCGGACGTGCTCTACCCGGGCCGGCGAACGCACCCCTTCCGGCTCGGCGTCGCCTTCGAGGCCTTCGATGGGGAGGCGTATCCGCGGGCGGTCGCCCTCGCGCGCCGGTCCCCCGAGTACCGCGAGGTGGCGACCGCGGACGGCCTCCTCCACCACGCCGCGTTCGAGGCGGCTTCCGCCCGCACCCTGCGCGACCTCTTCGACCTCGTGGGAGGGCGGCCGGGGACCGAGATCCTGGTGGGCGGCAAGAGGGCCCCCTACGGCCACGAGCTCTGGCTGCCCCTCTTCTGGATCTTCGTGGGCGCGGAGGCCTGAGCAAGCGTGGCTCTCACGGAAGACCTCGACGCCCTCGAGCGCTCGATCCGGCAGATCCAGATCGAGTGGGACAAGTTCTTCGGGGGCATCGAGAAGAAGCCGCCGAACGACATGAAGACGCGGCTGGAGGCCCTCATCCGCCGGCACGCGAACGCGGAGATCCGCAACAACACGGAGCGCTTCCGGTACCAGACCCTGACCGCGAGGTACGCCACCCTCAACGAGCTGTGGTCCAAGAAGCTCCGCCTGCGCGAGGAGGGCAAGGCCTTCGGGGTGCACGGGCTCAAGGCCGAGGCGCTTCCCCCGCCCCCCCCGCCCGCCCCGGCCGCGCCCAGGCACGCGGGCGCTCACGGAGGCCCGGTCGAGCAGTTCCGCGTGCAGAACCCGGAGCGCGACGCCCAGACCGTCCGCGACCTCTACGAGAGCTTCTTGCAGGCCCGGAGGAGCAACGGCGAGACCGCTCCCGTGAAGTACGAGAGCTTCCAGAAGCTCATCGGCCAGCAAGCCTCGCGCATTCTCAGCGACAAGGGGGGGAAGGCGGCGGTGGAGTTCCGGCTGGAGACCAAGGACGGGAAGGTCTCCTTGAAGGCCAAGGTCGTCAAGTAGCAAAGGTGCGGCGCGCTCTCCTCCTGACGGGACTCCTCCTCGCCCTCGCCGCAGAGGCACCGGCCTGGCCGGCCTCCCTCATGGAGGCGCTTCACCGCGACGCCCGTCGGCTGGTTCCGCGCTCGCTGTCCCGCCTCCTGGGCGAGCGCGAGGTCCAGGTGCTGGAGGAGGCCCGTCGGTTTCCCCCCGAGCTGTCGCAAGCCGTGGCGGCCGATCTCGCCTTCGGCCAGCTGCGCCCCGAGACGCTGGCCGCCCTCGACGCCGAGGCCGGTCGCGCCGGGGAGCTCCTGCGTGAGCAGCGGGTCACCGAAGGACTCGTCCGGCTGGGCGGCCTCATGCGCATCCCCGCCGACCTTGCCGACCCCGTGCTGTCCGCCGGCCCCGAGGGTTATCCCGCCGGCGTCGTGCGCGAGTACTACGCGTTCGTCGCCGCGAGCCTCGACAAGATCCCGGTCGTGCTCGACGATCCGCCCGCCCTGCAGCTCACCCGCAAGGACCTGCCGGCCTACTGGCAGGGACTGGT
>WNFT01001118.1_pt1 | contig 34980 bp, 31 predicted proteins | sample 5400191 | NCBI WGS metagenome assembly WNFT01 (sample SAMN13153359, study PRJNA577476) | soil metagenome | isolation source: 80 cm saprolite under Madrone tree | place: USA:California | collected 2016-06-14 | reverse complement strand
ACGGGGCGGCGGGCTCTCAATGCAATCAAGCCACCTATTACTGCTACAACGCGAACCCAGGCTTCATCCCGTACGACCCGAATGGGCCGCCACCGCCGCCGCACCCGCCTGGAGCCTGCGCAGGCGCTGACGTCCTCGGTGGGCCCATCGTGCCCGCCCCGAGCCTGCCCGACCCTGGGTACCTGGCCCCCTCGGTGCCCTTCTACTCGGGCTCCGGGGTCATGATCGACCACGGGTCCTATACCGAGCTGACTCCCGGCGCGTACAACGGCTTCTTCCTGAGCGGTCCTGGCTGTTACTTCCTCGACGCGGGCGTCTACACGTGGAACGGCAACTACGTCTCCCACGGTGGAATGGTCTCCAACGAGCTGAAGCCGCCGGACGAAGGGCTGTGGAACGGGCCGACGGGGTCGCCGGCACAGACAGGCGTCAACACGTTCTGGGGCGCCGGCGGCTGCGCGGGCAGCTTCGCTGTGGCAGCCACCCCCGTCGGCGGGGGCCAGGGCCTGCAGCACCAGAGCGGCCTTGGGGCTTGGGGCATCGAGGTGACGTCTGTGCGGTACGACCGGTTCCTCGACAACTCGCAATCAGGCAACGTGTGCTTCTTCACGGCATGCATGCGCGAGAGCGCACCCTCCGCGTGCCATGAGGCGAGCACGATCGACCTGAGCAACCAGGGGATCAACGTCAACATCACGGTTAACTCGCCGGGCGCCCAGTACTACAACGTGTACGTCAATCCCCAGGGCTGCGTTGGTGATGTCGGGTACATCGGCGGAACCCGCAGCGACTTCTCGTTCGTCAATACCTTTGCGGCTCCGGCTGCGGGTGCCACGCTCACTGGTGGCCTGGCGCTGGGCGGGTGGGCTTGCCCGGCGGCCGGGGTCACGGTCTGCAGCATCAGTTACAACAACGTCCTGCCTGCGACCACGCGCGCATGCAGCAACTGGTTGCGCGCCAACAAGCATTGCTGGACTCCGGAGGACGAGACGCCGCCAACGTGTTTCAGCAACTGCCCGCCGGTTGCTGCCGTGCCGCAGGAAAACGCCCCGTGGGGGCTGCAGTACTACGACAACACCGGTGGGGACGTCGCCAACGAGAACTACTGCCAGGCGGCGCTCACCTCCGGCGGCGACCCCGCCCAGCCGTGCGCGGCGGCCAAGATCACGCCTGGAGCTGTGCAGTTCTATTTTCCCGTCGGCTCTTGCGTCGACCAGAACGCCGGCGGGTACACGCACGTGTTCAGCGGAGAGCAGTACAACTGGATCGTCATCTTCCAGGCTGCGGGTCCACTCCCGATCCCACCCAACGTGGCCACCTGTAGCCCGAACCGGATGAACGGCAACGCGCTGACCCAGTACATCGGCACCATCTACTCGCCGAGCGCCGACTGGCAAATCCAGGGCGCCGACAAGTCGCCGCTCGCGGGCCAGGTGATCTGCTCGACCGCGACCGTCACCGGGGCGGGCCAGGCCGGCATCGACTTCAACCCGAACTACGCTGCTGCTCCGCCTGCCGCGCGACTGATCAACTGACGGCGGCTGGGCGAACCTCGTAGCCCAGCGCACGTAGCGCCTCGTCGATCCACTGCAGCGCCATCTCCTCGGTGTTGGGCCATATCTCGGGCGCTGACGTGGCCGAGCCGGTGTCGATCACGACGCGACCGGCCACGCGCAGGAGGCGGCGCACCAGCGGCGCCGCCTCCGGCACTGAGAAGGAAATTCCCTCCAGCGCGCGAGAGAGCATGAAACAAGCGGCGTTGAAGGTCTCGGCATCGATCGGCTCGCCGCCTGCCAGCCGATCCGCCAGCCCGGACCTCAGATCGGAGGGGTCCATGCGGCGGTTATCATGTCAAATGGCTGGGAGATGGACCTCACAGAACCGGTATTGCTCACGCCCGAGGGGCTGGAAAAGCTCAAGCGCGATCTCGAAATCGCGCTGCAGCGGCGCGCCGAGGCGGGCGAGCGCCTGAAGGAGGCGTTCCAGCCGGGCGACATCGAAGACAACCCTGAATACGAGCAGGCGAAGGAGGAGGTCGGTCTCCTCGACGGCCGCATCTATGAGCTCCAGGAGATGATCGGGCGAGCCCAAATCATCAAGGAGTCGCACTCGAGCGTCGCCGGACCGGGTTCGACCATCGACGTCGTCGACTCCGACGGCCAGGCAGAGACCTACCACCTGGTGGGCGCGGTCGAGAGTGATCCTTCGGCCGGCCGGATCTCGATCGACTCGCCGGTCGGTCGCGCGCTGGTGGGCAAGAAGAAGGGCGACCGCATCACGGTCAGCGTTCCTTCGGGCACGCTCACGCTTTCGGTCAAGGCGGTCAAGTAAGCCAACGGCTCACGACCTGAATCCCGAAAACATCGCCGACCGCACCACTGTCGGCGTTTTCTTCCGGCAGGCTGCGCGGCTTGGTAATCGCCCGCTAGTGCACTATCGAGCCGCCGGCACATCTTGGGCCGTCGCGACGTGGGCGGACGTGAAGCGATGTGTGCTCGCGGTCGCCTCCGCGCTTCTGGAGTTGGGCGTCAAGCCAGGCGACTCGGTCGTCCTCATGTCAGAGAACCGGGTCGAGTGGATCTACTGCGACCTGGCGATCCAGTCGGTGGGGGCGGTGACGGTTCCCATCTATCCAAGCAGCCCGCCCGAGCTCGCGCAGAAGATCGCGGCCGACAGCGGCGCGATGCTCGCAATCGCATCGGGCGTGAAGCTCGCGGGCAGGCTCAACACCACCGCACAGCTTCGACTCATTGTCCGCATCGATACCGAGGTCGCGCAATGGGTGACGCAGGAACCCACCCACATCAACGAGATCGCGTCACGACTCGAGAAGATCCAGCCTGACGAAATCTGCACGATCGTCTACACCTCCGGCACGACAGGCGAGCCGAAAGGGGCTGAGCTCGCGCATCGCAACCTCGTCGATATGTCCCGCGCCATCCTCAAGGTGTTTCCACTGGGCCCTGACGACTCGACCCTTTCGTTTCTTCCCTATTCGCATGTCTTCGAGCGCATCAACGGAGTCTTCATCGGCCTCACGTTCGGCGGTCAGGCCTGGATTTCGCAGGGCACCGATCACCTCGCCAGTGAACTGGGTGAGGTCAAGCCGACCGTGATGAACTCCGTGCCGCGCGTTTACGAGAAGATGCACGCTGCGGTCATGGCGAGAGTCCGCGAGTCGCCGGCCATACGCCGCCTGATCTTCAAGTGGGCAATCGCTGTGGGAACCCGATTCGCTCACGAGCCCAATCCGGGCCCGCGGCTCCGATGGCAGCACAAGCTTGCCGACCGGCTGGTGCTCGCAGCCCTTCGCGAACGGCTGACCGGGGGCCACCTGCGTTTCTTCATCAGCGGCGGCGCGGCCTTGGCGCGGGAGATTGAGGAGTTTTTCTGGGCCATCGGGGTTCCGATCCTCAACGGTTGGGGCATGACGGAGGTCTCATCCGGGGCATGCTCGAACACACTTGCCGAGCACCGGTTCTTGACCGTCGGCAAGCCATTCCCCGGCGTCGAGCTGAAGATCGCCGACGACGGCGAGATCCTGATCAAGAGCCCAGGCACCATGGTCGGATACCACAACCACCCGGAGGCCACCGCCGACATGGTCCGCGACGGCTGGGTTTACTCTGGCGACATTGGCGAGATCGACGCCGACGGTTTCCTCAAGATCACCGACCGCAAGAAGGCCCTTTTCAAGACAGCAGTAGGCAAATACGTGGCGCCGCAGCCGCTGGAGTTCGAGCTCATGCGCGACCACCTGATCGACCGAGCCGTGATCGTCGGCGAGAGCAAGCCATTTGTGACAGCGCTTGTGGTTCCGGACTGGGATGCGGCCCGCAAGGAAGGCCTCGACGAGAACGGGCTGAAGGCACATGTCCAGAAGCTCGTCGACGCGGTCAACGCGTCCCGCGGCAGTTGGGAGGCGATCCAGTACTTCACCCTCCTCCCTCAAGACTTCTCCGAGGCCAATGGAGAGCTGTCGCTCAAGCTGGACGTCAAGCGGAAGGTGGTCCAGGACCACTACCGGGACCAGATCGAGTCGATGTACGCGAGGAAGAAAGGCTCGTAATCTGGAGGCATGGCCGGCCCGGCGGACATGTCCGAACTGCACGCGGCGCTCGATCGTCTTCGTCCACAGCTTTGCCACTGCGGCCTCAAAGGGGAGTGCTTGGGCTGCAAAGGCATCGAGATGGTTCGGGTTCAAGCTGAGGCGGTCGTGGCCGCCGCGAGCCAGCCCATCCTCATCCAGGTGGCACAGGAGGCGTCAATGAAGGACATGTCAACACGCTTCCAGGCCATGTCGGATCGTCTTCTGTCCGACCCTGAGATCCGCCGCTCGGCCGAGGAGATGCAGCAGCGGCTGATGTCCGACCCCGAGACCCGCCAGCTCCTCGAAGAGCTCATGCGCCGGCTCGGCGCCCCACCCGAGGAAGGTTCGGGTAGCTAGACCAGGACTCTAGACTCACCGGAGCATGGAGTCGCCCACACGAACCGGTTGGACCGGGAAGCAGGCGGTCGAGCTTTACGTCCGCACCTACACGACGATGCTGCAGAGCTCGGGTGACATCAAGATCGACTCGCTCGTTCACGCCCATCTCGCCATGGGTTCCGTGCTGCACCCCCTCGCGGGCGAGCCGCAGGTCGACATGGGCGCACTCCTCTACGCCGTCCGGCGCCTCCCGGGCGCCATCGTCCGCTGCCGGCGGGTGGTCATGGGCCAGAGCCCCCAGGGTTTCCGGGCGGTCTTCGGCGCGGACATCCTCAGCTGGCAGGCCGTCAAGGCGCCCGCCCGTCGCCGCCGCTGGTACCAGCACGGCGACACACTCGCCGTCCTCATCGCATCCCCATCCGACATCGACGACCTGGTCCCGACTCTGGTCGCCTTCCAGATCGAGTGGAACAAGATGCACCGCCTGCTCCAGGACGTACCCCTCAACGACGAAGACGCGCGGCTGGCGGCGGGCGCGGGCGAGGAGGACTGGCGGCGCCTTCGCCTGACGTGGGGCGATGAATTCGACGCGATCCTGGCCAAGATCAAACGCGAGGAATGCCGGATCGTCCTCCGGCTGATCGGCGGCAGCCACCTCGGCTATGCGCGCAATGCCAGCCGGTGGTGGCAACCGATCGCGGCCGCGATGGACGAGATGGGCGTGCGTGAGTCGCCGATCTATTTCGTGTCGTCCAACACACACAGCCTCGTCAACGTCCTCACCGGGGTCGCACGACATTTCGAGAAAGACATCCTCGACTTCGTCCGCACCAATGACCCGGACCTCGATGAGGAACGGCGCAAGCTCGAGGCGGGCCACAGCCGCGCCTCGCGCTCCAACTGGCTCTACTTCGGGGCGCGCCAGCTCTTCGACCAGCATCCGGATCGCACGAAGCTCCGCGCCCGCCGTGCGGAGATGGAGACTGCGAACGGCATCCGGCACATACCCGCGAAGGGGACCGGCGTCGACTCGGCGGCCCAGGTGTTCAAGATCTCACAGCTCGACCCGTCGGCGATCGACCCACGCGTCGGGCCGGTCGACGAAAAGCGACTGCGCGCGTCCGGCGCCTGCATCGTCAATGTCGATTACCCGCTCGGCCTGGCCGCGTACCACATCCTCCGACAGGTCGCCGAACACAGCGCCTGGGTCGCCGGAGTCTACGTGCTGGGCAAGGCCGCCACGCTCAACGCGGAGGTGGGAGACGTGATGATCCCGAACGCGGTTTACAACGAGCATTCGGGCAACACCTACTGGCTCGACAACAGCATCGCGGCGGCGGATGTCCAGCCCCATCTCGTCTACGGATCTGCCCTCGACAATCAGCGCGCGGTCGCGGTGCGGGGAACGTTCCTGCAGAACCGCGAGTACCTCGACATGTACTACCAGGGCCGTTACACGGTCGTAGAGATGGAGGCAGGCCCCTACCTCGACGCCTGTTACGAGATCACGCAGCCGGACCGTTATCCGCTGGGCGAGAGCGTGAACATGGCGAAGCTTGGTTTCGATCTGGGAGTCGTCTTCTACGCCTCCGACACGCCTTACACGCAGGCCCGCACGCTGGGCGCGCGGGGGCTGAGCTATCGCGGGATGGACTCTACGTACGCGGCGGCTATCGCCCTTGCGAAGAGGATCCTCCAGCAGGAGGAGACGCTGCCGGCGAAGTCGATGAGCTGACCAGCACGACGTGTTCGTGCGGGTGGTTGTGCTCGCCGGCGCCGTGATGAATCTCGCCGCATGGGTGGCAGCTTTCGACCTGGATCGTCGTGTGGCCGATCGCGAAGCGACCGCACAGCCTGCCCTCGAGGTCGCGCACCACGTGCTCGGCGTCGCTGAGCGGGCACTCCTCGAGGACGACGTGGGCGCTGAGGGCCATCTCGTCAGATGAAAGCGCCCAGACGTGGAGGTCGTGGACGCCGATGACACGCTTGGTGTTGGTGATCTCGCGCGTCACGTCGCCCAGGTTGATGTCCGGCGGGGTGCCCTCGAGAAGCAGGTTGACGGTCTCGCGCACGATTCGCCAGGCGCCAAAGGCGATGAGCACCGCGATGCCCAATGAGAGGATCGGGTCGATGTAAAGCCAGTGGGTAAGGAGGATCACCGCTCCGGCCAGGACCACCCCTACCGACGCGCCGATGTCGCCGGTAACGTGGAGGAGCGCGGCTCGAAGGTTCAGGCTCTTGCCATGTCCTCGCAGACCGAAGACGACGTAAACGTTGAGGGCGATGGCAACCAACGCGGAAACGATCACGACCAGGCCCTGCACCGGCTCGGGATGGGTGAGCCTCCGCACCGCCTCGAAAGCGATGGCGAGCACGATCACGATCAGGGTCACCGAGTTCACCAGCGCGGCGAGGATGCTGACTCGCTGATAGCCGTAGCTCCGCCGGCGGTCTGCGGGCCGCCTGGACTGCTCGACCGCGAACCAGGCGAGGCCGAGCGCGAAAACGTCGGTGAGCACATGCCCGGCGTCGGAGAGGAGCGCCAGGGAGTGCGAGACCACGCCCCCGGCCAGCTCGACCACGAGGACGATGCACGTGAGCGCCAGCGCCTTCTTCAGCGTCGCTCCTCGGTCGGTCACGCGCTCCATGAACTCATCCTACCCACCGCCTAACGCTCTAAAGCCACCAATCTTCGCCCTGCTCCAGGTAGGCCAGGAGCATCCCGTGGCGGAGGCCTTCGTGGCTGATTTGAAGCAGCGCCAGGCCGTACCAGTCGAGGAAAAGGAGCAGCGCCTCCACCCCGGCGCGCATCGCCTTGACCCGGTTGGGAGGCAGGCCCACCTTCACGGCCACCTTCGCGGCCCGGCCGCGGTCGAGGCGGCCCTCGCAGGTGAGCAGGTCGGCGGTGGTCAGGACACTGGGCGGGTTGCGCCGGGCCAGCACGAAGGGCAGGTTGGAGGCCGTCCCGCCCGTCGCCACCAGGCGTTCGACATCACCGTCGGGCGCGTGGGCGAGCTCCCGCAGCGCGGCCTTGCGCATGCGGGCCCGGTCATCCGGGCTCGGCGGATCCGACAAGTAGGTGCTCGCCAGGACCCCCGACCCGATGGGCACCGTGACGGAGCGGAGCAGGTCGTGTCCTCGCGCGATCACGACCTCGGTGGAGGCACCGCCAAGGTCGACCATGACCCATTCCCGGCGGGCGGCATGGCGGCTGGCCACACCGAGAAAGCTCAGCTCCGCTTCCCGCCGCCGCGAGATGATGTGCACGGGGACGCCGATCGCCTCGCCGGCTTGCTTCGCGAACGCCTCCCCGTCCGATGCCTGGCGAACCGCCTCGGTGGCAGCGGCAATGAGCGTGTCGTAGCCGTGCTTGCGGGCCTGCGCGATCACAAATCGCAGCGCACGAATTGCAATGCGGCCCTTGGTGCCGATCGCGCCGGTGCGGGCAACGCGCGGACCCAACTCCGGCATCTCGACGTAGTGGGCAACATCCACGAGTTTGTTGCGGACGACGTCCGCGACCAGCACGTGAACGGTGTTGCTCCCGATATCGACCGCAGCGAGCCGCATATGGGCCCACTCTAGAATCTCCGTGGGTGGCGGATCAGACCGGAAATGGGCGAGGTGGGCGTCCCCACCCGGCTGCGCGCGCTCCGCGCGCAGAGCCGACCTCCCCGCGTGGCGGGGAGGCGAGAGTTCGAATGGAACGCGACTCGATGGGCGAGATGGAGGTGCCCGCGGACGCCTACTACGGAGCCTCCACCCAGCGCGCCGTGCTCAACTTTCCGATCTCCGGCCAGACCTTTCAGCGGCGATTCATCCGCGCCCTGGGGCTGGTCAAGAAGGCGGCCGCCCAGACCAACGGGGAGCTCGGACTGCTTTCGAAGCGCCGTGCGAGCGCGATCGCGAGGGCGGCGCAGGAAGTGGTCGACGGCAAGCTGGACGACCAGTTTCCCATCGACATCTATCAGACCGGCTCCGGCACGTCGACCAATACCAACGCCAACGAGGTCATCGCCAACCGCGCTTCAGAGATCCTCGGCGGCAAGCGCGGGTCCAAGCTCGTGCATCCGAACGACCACGTCAACCTGTGCCAGTCGTCCAATGACGTCATCCCTACCGCGATTCAGGTTTCGTCAGCGGTCGCCATCGCCGACGAGCTGATCCCCGCGCTGCAGCAGCTGCAGAGAGCGCTGGAGGCGAAGAGCAAAGAGTTCTGGCCGGTGATCAAGACCGGCCGGACCCATCTGCAGGACGCGACGCCCATCCGGCTGGGCCAGGAGTTCAAGGGCTACGCGGGGCAGGTCGAGGAGTCGGTCCGGCGGGCGCGCGCGGCGCTGGACGAGCTCACGAGCGTACCCCTGGGAGGGACTGCGGTCGGCACGGGACTCAACTCGCACCCCAAGTTCGCGCGGCTGGCGTGCGCACGTCTCGCCAAGGCGACCGGGCTCCGGATTCACGAAACGCGCAACCACTTTCACGCGCAGGCCACGCTGGATGTGCTGGTCGCGGCCCATGGTGGGCTGCGCACGATCGCGGTGAGCCTCTGGAAGATCGGCTCCGACATCCGGCTCATGGGCACCGGACCGGTGGCCGGTCTCGGCGAGCTGCGATTGCCGGAAACGCAACCGGGTTCCAGCATCATGCCAGGCAAAGTGAACCCGGTCATCGTCGAGTCGTTGACGATGGTGGTGGCTCGCGTCCTCGGCAATGACCTCACGGTCACTATGTGCGGCCAGTCCGGCAGCCTGTTCGAGCTCAACGTGATGATGCCCGTCGCCGGGGTCGCCGGTCTCGAGTCGATCGCGCTGCTGGCGGCGTCCGCCCGCAACTTCCGCGAACGCTGCATCGAGGGGTTGCAGGCGACCGAGCGCGGCCCCGAGCTGGTCGAACGCAGCCCCATGCTCGCGACCGCACTGAACCCCGTGATCGGCTACGACGAGGCGGCGAAGATCGCCAAGGAGTCCATCCGCACCGGCGAGTCGATCCGCCGGCTGGCGAGCGCCCGCGGCGTTTCCGAGTCAGCGCTGAACAAGGTGCTCGACCTGGGCAAGATGACCAAACCCGGTCTGGAAGGTCCTGGCGGAGGCGGATAGACGGCCGCACGCAATTGAAGAGGCGACTACCGCATCCGCTGCGTCGGTTCAGGCTGCCGGCGGCGCTGCTGGCAGTGGTGATCGTCTACGGCATGTTGGGCTACACGCTCATCGAGGGGTGGAGCCTCCTCGACTCCTTCTACATGACCATCATCACGATCTCCACCGTCGGCTATTCGGAGGTCAACAAGCTGTCCGACGCGGGCAGGATCTTCACCTCCACGCTCATCGTGGTCGGCGTGGGTACGATGCTCTATGGGTTCGGAGTCTTCGCCGAGACTCTCACCGACAACAGCTTCATCCACTACAGGAGAGAGCGGCAGTTGGAGCGTTCGCTGAATCAGTTGCGAGATCACTTCATCATCTGTGGGTACGGCCGCATCGGGACGCAGATCGTCGCCGAGTTCGAGGCACACAACATTCCCTACGCGGTCATCGACCAGACCGAGGATGCGGTGCTGCGGTTGCGCAACGAGGACCGGCTCCATGTGGAGGGCGACGCGTCCAGCGAGGAGATCCTCAAGCTCGCGGGCATCGAGCGCGCGCGCGGCCTCATCTCGGCCGTCGACTCCGACGAGCGCGCCGTTTACATCATTCTCGCCGCGCGAGCGCTGAAGCCGGATCTCTACTTGATCTCCCGCGCCGGCCGGCCCGAATCGATCCGCCGCCTGGAGCTGGCCGGCGCCAATCGCGTGATCTCCCCGTATCAGATGGCCGGGCACCGTATGGCCGAGCTCGCCGTGCGGCCGGCGCTCGTGGACGTCATGGACAGCCTTCACCACGGCGAGTCGGAGATCGCGGTCGAGGAGATGCTGGTGCAGCCGAAGGTGGCGGCAGTGGGCAAGACGATCGCAGGCGCGGGATTGGTGAGCCCGGATGCCGCGAAGGTGCTGGCGGTGCGCCGCCGCGACGGCACGCTGCACGCCAACCCGGCCCCCGACTTGCTCCTGGAGGAAGGCGACCTCGTGATCGCGCTGGGCTCTGAGGAGCAGCTCTTCGCGTCCGCGGCGATGCTCAGGTAGCGGGCCGGCTGGTTCCGGCCGGGCCCAAAACCGGCCGACTAGAGTTGTTGACATGAAGGCGCTGGGACGCAGGCCAGAGCTCGTAGCGCTGATTTCGGTCTTCATCGGCGCGGCCCTGGTCGTGGGCAAGCTCGTGGTCGGGCTGCTGACGGGCAGCCTCGGAATCATCAGCGAGGCCGTCCACTCGCTGCTCGACCTCGCCGCGAGCGGGTTCACCCTGGTCGCCGTTCGGACCGCGCGCAAGCCGGCCGACACCGAGCACCCGTACGGCCACGGCCGCGCAGAGAACCTGGCCGCCTTCGCCGAAGGGGTCCTGCTCATGATCACCGCAGCGGGCATTGCGTTCGAAGCTGTGCGCCGCCTGACCATGGGCGGCGGCGCGGTGAATGCTGCCGGCTACGCTTTCGCGCTGCTGATAGCGACGCTTTTCATCGAGCTCGGCCGGGCTGCCGTGCTGCGCAGAGTCGGGCGCGACGCGGGCAGCGACGCCCTTCAGGCTGACGCCACCAATCGCTGGTCCGACGTGCTCGCGACAGTCGGCGTGCTGGCGGGCCTGATCGGCGTCCGCATGGGGTTCGCCTGGGCCGATTCGGTGGCGGCTCTGCTCGTAGCCGTGATCATCGCGCGCGCGGCCGGCCTTCTGGCCTGGCGCTCGGGCGACATCCTCATCGATCGCGCGCCGGCGGGCGCCGAGCGCAAGCTGCGCGCGGCCATCCAGGGCGTGAGCGGCGTCCGCGAGGTGCGCTCGGTGCGGGTTCGGCGCTCGGGACCCAAGCTGCTGGGCGACGCCGTCATCGCCACCGCGCGAATGCTTTCACTCGAAGCCGCGGGCAGGCTTGTGGACGAGGTCAAGCGGGTTGCCGGCGCCGCGCTGCCCGAGCTCGACCTGACCGTGCTCGTCGAAGGCCAGTCGCGCCCCAGCGACCTGGTCGAACGCGTTCACGCGGCCGCCGCCCGCAATGGCGGCGTGCGCGATCTTCACAACGTGACCGTAGAGCGTGAGAGCGATGGCTCGCTGCATCTCACGATGCACGCCAAGCTACCGGGTGACATGACGCTGGCCTCGGCCTCGCTGGCGAGCGCCGGCCTCGAGAAGGCGCTGCGCGCCGAGCTTCCGGACGCCACGCGCATCGACATCCACCTCGAGCCGATGGAGCCGCACGTCGTGAGCGGCGAGGACGTCACGCAGCGGCGCGCATTGCTTGCCGAGCGGATGCGGGAGATCGTCGAGTCACACCCCGCCGTGAAGCGCGGCGTCGACGTCGAGCTGAGCGATCGGCACAACCGCATCCACGCGCACGTGGTCGCGGAGCTGGCCGGCGATGTCAGCCTGGAGCAGGCCCATCAGGTCGAGACCGAGCTGGAGGAGCAGATTCGCCGCGCACTGCCCGAAGTCAGCGAGGTCACTGCCAGGGCGACGGCGTGAGGTCGCTTGGTAGACGGGCGAAACCGCCACACTGAGCCGATGCGGGGGGTGCTGGCGCTGGCGTCTCTTGCGATCCTGGCCGCGGCCTCATGCAGCTCGCCGCAGCCCACCACACCCGCGCCGGTGAGCCAGAACCTGAGCTCCCCGACCCCCTTGCTCAAGACGGCGATCGCCCAGGCCGCGCACCTCGGCCGCGCCGGCACGGCCACCCAGGTCGACCTCAGCCTCGGCCTCAAGGCACGTTCTTCAGGCGGCGCTCGGTGCGCTCACATCGGTCGGCTTGCATGCCGAGTGGCGCACCGGCTCTGCATTGATCGCGGCCGCTGGTCCCGCGCCCGCGGTGGCAGCCTTGTTCGGGGTCGACATCGAGTCCTACCGGCTCGACAACGGGACCACGTTCTACGCATCGCTGGACACCCCCACGATTCCGCCCGCGATGGCCGCCGTCGTCAGCAGCGTGACCGGTCTCGACAACTACCGGCACTTGCACGCGTATGCCGTGAGGCCTGGCGGCTTGACGCCGACGGACGTGCTCGCTTTCTACAACTTGAAGCCTCTTCGCGACTCGGGACTCGACGGCTCCGGCATCACCATCGTCCTCCCCGAGATCGACGACCTCCCCAACCTCACGGACCTGGACAAGTTCGCGACCATGTTCAGCCTGCCGCCATACGGGCCGCTGCTGACGCTCAAGCGAGACCCTTTGTGGGGGACGCCCATGAAGCCGCAGGGCGAGACCGTCCTCGACCTCGAGATCATCCACCAGGTCGCGCCGGCAGCGAAGGTGGTCGTTTACTTTTCGGCCCCTGACTTCGCACACGCAGACCGTGCGTTCGACCAGATGATCAGCGACCATCTGGGCTCGGTCATCTCCGAGAGCCTAGGCGCGTGCGAACCCGAAACGCCGAGTGGGCATCGGGCTGCGTACGCGAGCATTCAGGACCGCTCTGTAGCACAAGGGATGTCGCATTTCATCGCCAGCGGCGACAGCGGCGCCTACACATGCGGCCAGTCAGCGCCTCCAGCGGCGAGCTTCCCTTCGACGCTCCCGAACGTGACCGCGGTGGGCGGCACGACCGTGTTCGAGTCAGTGCAGGGGATCTATTTCAAAGAGGCGGCCTGGGGCGGCCCGGTGGCTGAGATCGGTTCGGGCGGCGGCGCCAGCCAGTTCTACCCGGTACCCGATTACCAGAAGGTCGTCGCCCTGGCCGCGGGCCATGGATTGAGGCAGGTACCCGACGTCGCCGCCGATTCGGATCCGGCCACCGGGTTCCACATCATCTTCAGCGGACAGGAGGGCCAGGCCGGCGGCACGTCGGCGGCGGCGCCGCTGTGGGCCGCCACCGTCGCGCTCATCGACCAGGACCTCAAGCGCAAAAGCCTCCGCGAAACCGGGTACGCCAACCCCGCCATCTACTGGATGGGGGTGAACGCTTCCAGGCTGCCCGCGCCGGCGTTCCACGACGTCACGTTCGGAAACAATCTCGCGTACGACGCCACGCCTGGCTGGGATTTCGCCACCGGGTGGGGGAGCATGGACGGCGCCGCGCTTGACGCCGCATGGATCCTCTACATAAAAGGAGGGGGAGCGTGAGCGTCCAGGGCGGCGAGAGGCGGCGTGGCCCTGACCGCCGCAAGCCGCCGGCAACCGCGCCGGCTGGACCGCAGCTCGTCGAATGTCCTCACTGCGGGTCGATGGTGCCGGCCGGAGAATTTTGCGGGCACTGCGGAGCCCACCTAACGCGGGGCGATGCCGGGCGCCGGCACGCATTCGCCGCGGTGCCATCGGAGCCGGTCGTGCACCTGTCCATCGTGTCGAGTCTCTTCCCACACCTTCCGCACCGTCGAGGAGGCGCTTTCCGATGGGCATTGCTCGCCGGCGCCGCACTGGTGGTCCTTCTGGCGGGGCTCCATCTCTTCACGCCGGCAACGATTGCCGCGGTTTTTCTCCTGCCCGTGCTCTATCTCCTCTACGTGTACGAGGTCGAGGTCTACGACTCGGAGCCATGGCTGCTGATTGCCGCCACGGTGGTCGCGGGCGCGATCCTCGGCTACGCGTTCACGTCACTGACCGGCGGGACCGTCTCGGGGCTGGAGATCAGCGGCGACAGCACCAGCAACTTTCTTTTCGCGGGCGTTGTCATCCCCATCGTCGCCCAGGCCCTGATGCTGGCCGGGCCGGTCTTCCTCTACTTCTACCGGCCCGGGCTGCGGGAGCCGCTCGATGGGCTCACGTTCGGCGCGGCCTCTGCCCTCGGGTTCACGCTGGCCACGATGCTCACGTCGATCTGGCCGCTTCTGGCCGGGCCGCTGGTCGGCAGCGGCTCGCCGGTGGACTGGTCGCTGCGCCTGCTGAACTCGGGGATCCTGATCATGCTCATCAACGCCGCCACCACATCGCTGGTCACAGCTGCCTTCTGGCTCAATCGATATGACCTGCGCCGCGCGGCACGTGGCTGGGAGGCTAGCGTGCTCGCAACGATGGTGGTCGCTGTTGGTGCCCAGGTCATCCTCGGAATCCTGTCGGTCGTCGTCCCCGACCTTGTGCTCAAGGTCGGCATCCACGCGGTCGCTGCCGTGGCCCTGCTCGTGTACATGAGGCTCGTCATCCACCAGGCGCTGCTGGCGGAAGGAGCCACCCACGAGATCGGGCCTGATGCGGCGTGCCCCGAGTGCCATCGGATCGTGCCCACCATGCTGTTCTGCCCGGCTTGTGGTGTCGCCCGCGCGGCAGCCAGGCAGACGCGCATGCATTCGGCCGGAGGGTCGTAGTGCGTTTCTGCGGGAATTGCGGCGCGCAGGTCCCGGCGGGCGCGCCCTTCTGCGGACGGTGCGGGGCGCCTCAGGCACCGCTCCCGGTCGCGACCATGCCCGCGTACGCCTACCCGTCCGCGCCCGGTCGCCCTCGGACCGGGTTGAGCGGGATCAGCAGCTCGCAGGTCATGGTGGCGGCAGGGCTCGTGATCATCCTGTCCGTGGTGACGGTGGCCCTGAGCTCGTTCGCGGTCTCGCAGGTGCTCGGCACCCACAAGCCATGCACCTCGAACTGCGGCGCGCGAATCGTGACTCCCTTGCCCGCGCCCGCCTCATACAAGAGCACGGCCTACGGTTTCGAGGTCGACTACAACCCCAATTGGATAGTGCGCAACCAGGACGCGCAAAGCGTCACCCTCGCCACCAAGCTCGGGCTGCTGTCGGTGACGGGGGCGAGGTCGGGCCAGCCTCTCGACCAGGTGATGCAGGCCGCCATCAGCGCGCTGCCGACGTCGCAGTGGCAGGACGTCGCCCACGTCAGCGACCTCAAGGGAGCCCACATCGGCGACCAGGATGGGATGGGGGGTGTCTACTCCGCGAACCTGGTCGGGTCGAACGCGACGGCCGTCAAGGTCCGATTCGTGATCATCGCGGCGACCAAGAACGGCGTCACCGTGGTCATCTTCGGCGCGAATACCGCCGACCTCAAGAACTATCCCAGCGGCATCCCCGAGGGCGAGCAGTTCGACGCGTTGTGCCAGCAGTTCCAGTGGGGCTAGACGCGGTCTAGAGCCAGCCGCGCGCCGAAACCAAGCAACACCACTCCGGTCACGCGCTGCATCCACTGCCGAACCCGCGGCGCGGTGATGATCTCCCGGATGCGAGTGATGAACAAGCCGTACACGTTCATCCACATCCAACCGATGACGGCAAAGATCAGCCCGAGCTCCAACAACCGGGGCAGAAGCGCTTGGCCGGGCGCCACGAACTGCGGGAGGAAAGTCACGAAGAACACCCCCAGCTTCGGGTTGGAGATCGCCGACAGAAAGCCTTGCCTGAAGATCGCGTGCGCTGGCGCCGTCGGCGGGGCATTGGCGAGAAGATCCGCCGGGCGACGCCGCGACTCCAGCAGCGTGCGCACTCCGAGGTACGCGAGGTAGGCGGCGCCGACGAGCTTGAGCACGAAGAGCAGCTCGCCCGATGCCCTCAACAAGGCCGACAGGCCGACCGCGGTGGCGCTGACCCAGATCGCAAGCGCCAGCGCGATCCCGGTCGTCGTCAGCAGGACACCGCGGCGGCCGTGGGCCAACGCGTTCTTGGTGACCACCGCCATGTCGGGGCCGGGCGTCACCGCCAGGAGCAGCGAGACCCCGATGAACGCGAGCAGCTGCGTGTCCACGCTGGTTGCTATAGCTCCGGGAGGTCGAAGCTGATCTCGTACACGCCGCCGGTGAGCCTGGCGTGGTGGATCCAGCCCATCTTGCGGAGCAGGCCGAGCATCTGCTGATTCTCAGGCAGCACGATCAGGGTGAACGTCTTGATCCCGTGGTCGAGCGCCACCTTCGCCAGGATGGCGAGGAGCGCGCTCCCCAACCCGCGCCGCTGGAACTCGTCGACCACCGCGACCGCGGTCTCCGCCACGTCGGTGCCGACCACGCGGTCGTAGCGGGCGACGCCGACGATCCGCTCGCTGTTCTTGTGCGTGGTCGCGACGAGTGCGAAGCGGTCTTTGTAGTCGACCACCGCGAGCCGGTGCGCGAGCGCGTCGGGAAGGCGCTTCAGTGGCGAGAAGAACCGGAAATAAACGCTCCTCTCCGACATCGCCGCCACCGCGTCGATCAGGAGCGGCTCGTCCTCCGGGACGATCGGCCGAATGTGGACCTTGGTCGCGTCGCTCAGCTCCAGGACGCGAGCCTCGAATCCGGGTGAAGGCATGGCGACAACAAGGTACGGGAACCGAGCCCAGGTAGGGCTCGGCACCAGAGAGGCTTGACGGTGGATCGAGCTAGGCGGGACGGGCTGCGCTGATGCCTGCGTCGCCTCCTGTGCGCGCTCGGTCACGCATCTGACGCGATGCGCTCCCTCGCGTGCTCGTCGGCTCCTTGGCACCGCCCGCCGATCTCGCCCACCGTGGGCGCCCCCTGTTGCCGAGCCCTACGATCCGCACTCATGGATGAGAGCCGGCGGTGGCGCAACCTCGGCATCGCCTCTGGAGCGCTCGCGGCGACGATGTTCGCCGGCTTCGACCTCTTCCAATGGGTGGCCGCGTATGGCTCGGACAACTTCCACAACGACTTCACGTTCTATTACGCCGCGGCGCGGATCGGGGTCACGCACGGCTGGCAGTCGATCTACGACCTCGGCCTGCAGCAATCCGAGCTGTACGCGATTGGATCGCGAATCAAGATCGCCGAGCTGGCGCGATACATCAGCCCACCGCCGTTGGCATGGCTGGCGCTCCCCTTCACCTTGCTTCCATACCCCTTCGCCTACATGTTGTGGAGCGCGCTGCTGCTGGCGGCGCTCGCCGGCACCTGGTACCTGGGAGCGCCAGGAGCAGGCCCCGTGCGGCTCATCCACCTGGTGGCGGCGCTGGCATGGCTGCCGGTCATCTACGCCCTCCAACTGGGCCAGCCCGGCCTTCTCGTAGCGCTGGGGGTGGCCGGTTCGTACGCGCTGATGCGCAAACACCGGCAATTCCTGTCGGGCCTGGCGCTGGGCGTCATCGTGCTCAAACCTCAGCTGGGATTCCTTCTGCCCTTCGCGCTGCTCGCGAGCGGGCGGTACCGCGCCGTTGCCGGCGCGGCGGTCGGAATCGGCCTGTTGTTGCTCGCGTCGGCGGTCAATCTAGGGCCGGACGGCATCGCGGCGTACGCGCAGCGGCTGAGTTTTGCGGCGGACGTGCCGGTCAATCGCCAGCTGACCCTCGCCCTCGTCATCGGCAGCCTGGCAGCCGCGCGCCTGGTGCAGGGGGCCATCGCCATCTGGGCGCTCGCACTCGTGTACCGCCTTCGCAAGCAATCGCCGGAGTGGATGTTCGTGCTCGCGATCCTCGGCGGATTGCTCGCCACCCCCTACCTGCATATCGACGACCTGGTGATGCTCGGCCTCGCGGTCTGGCTTTACCTGCGGATTCCCGGGCGGCCACGCTGGTCATGGGCATTCTTGCTCGCCCTGGTCGTCGCCGCCGAAGGGATTCCGGAGTGGGGACCGCTTCCATTCATCGCCGGCGAGATCGCCTTTCTGGTACTGCTCTCAGTCGCTGCCCTGCACAGTCAGGCCGAGGATGCCGAGAATGCCGAGAACCACAAGGCCGCGGATGTCGTCGCTGTCAATTCCCGTGACGGCCGGCCCCTTCGCTGAAACGTTGCGCGCCGGCCTGCGACTCGCCCGACCTCACGACCTCGATGCCTCCCCGATACTCGGCTCGCATCGCATCGTCGAAGCCCAACGCCCACTGCCCGAGCAGGCTCCGTCGATCCGCGCGCAGCGCGCCCTGAGGCAGCTCGGCCAGCGTGCGCGCCAGCGCCACGGCCTCGGCCAGCGCGGAGCCTGGAGGCGCCAACCTCTCGACCAGGCCGATGCCCAGGGCTTCGACCGCGGTCACCGGGCGACCGGTGAGGATCAGGTCCATCGCCCGGCCTTCTCCGATCATCCGCGGAAGGCGGATGGTGCCGAGGTCGATCAATGGAACCCCGAAGCGCCGGTTGAACACACCCAGGGTCGCATCCCTGGCGGCGACCCTGAGGTCGCACCAAAGCGCCAGCTCCAGTCCGCCCGCCACCGCGTAGCCTTCGATCGCCGCGATCACGGGCTTGTCGAGGTTCATGCGGGTCGGTCCCATGGGCCCAGGGCCTGTCTCTTCGAGGTTGATCCCTTCGCTGCGCGCCAAGGCCTTCAGGTCGAAGCCGGAGGAGAAGTGGCCGCCCGCGCCGGTGAGCACCGCCACCGCCAGCGCGTCGTCCTCGGCAAAACGTTCGAAGCAATCGACCAGCCGCCCGGCCGTGTCGGGGTCGACCGCGTTGCGGACCTCGGGCCGGTCGATGGTCACGATGACCACCGGGCCGTCGAGCTCGTACGTGACGCTCACCGCGTGTGCGGGCTACTCCGCGTCCATGAATGGATAGCGGTGGTCGGTCGGCGGCACGTACGTCTCCTTGATCGTGCGCGGGCTCGTCCACCGGATCAGGTTGAGGATCGAGCCGGCCTTGTCATTGGTGCCGGAGGCGCGCCCGCCCCCAAACGGCTGCAGACCGACAACCGCGCCGGTCGGCTTGTCGTTGATGTAGAAATTGCCGGCGGAATTGACCAGTGTCTCCGACGCCTTGCGAATCGCGTGCCGGTCAGTCGCGAAGATCGCGCCGGTCAGCCCATAAGGGCTTGTGCGGTCGACGAGCTCCAGCGTGTCCTCGAACTTTCCGTCGGCGTATGGATAGACCGTGAGGATGGGGCCGAACAACTCCTCCTTCAAGAGCTTGAAGTCCGGGTCGGTGGTTTCGATGACGGTCGGCCGCACGAACCATCCCACCTTGTCGTCACCCTTGCCACCGGCGACAATCTTCGCGGACTCAGACTTCCGCGCGAACTCGATGGCGCCCATGTGCTTGGAGTACGCGTCGCCGTTGATCACAGCACCCATGAAGTTTCGGAAGTCGGCGACATCTCCTTGCGGGATGGCTTCGACCTCGTCAGCCATCTCTGACCGCAGTTGCTTCCACATCGCTTGCGGAATGTAGGCACGCGACGCAGCCGAGCATTTCTGGCCCTGGTACTCGAACGCTCCGCGGATGAGCGCCGTGCGTAACGCATCCGAGTCGGCCGACTCGTGTGCGACCACGAAGTCCTTGCCGCCGGTCTCGCCGACGAGTCGAGGGTAGGTTCGATAGTGGTCGATGTTCTGGCCGACCGTCTGCCACATCCCGTGGAACACCTCGGTTGACCCCGTGAAGTGGATGCCCGCGAGGTCCTTGTGTCCGAGGATCTTCTCGGAGATCTTCGAAGCGTTCCCGCTGACCATGTTGATGACGCCGGGGGGCAGGCCTGCCTCGTTGAGGATCTCCATCAAGAAGTGACTCGCGAGCAGCGTCTGGGTCGCGGGCTTGAAAACGACGGTGTTGCCCATGAGCGCTGCCGCGGTGGGCAGGTTGGCGCCGATGGAAGTGAAGTTGAACGGGCTGACCGCGAAGACGAAACCCTCCAGGGGCCGGTACTCGAGCCGGTTCCACGCCGTGCCGTCGTTGAACGGCTGCTGGGCCAGCAGCTGGTCGCCGAAGTACGCGTTGTACCGCCAGAAGTCGATCGACTCGACGGCGGCGTCGATCTCGGCCTGATGGACTGTCTTCGACTGCCCCAGCATCGTCGCGGCGTTGACGGTGTCCCGCCAGGGTCCCGCGAGCAGCGAGGCCGCCCTCAACAGCACAGCGGCCCGCTCCTGGTACGAGGTCGCGGCCCATGCGCGCCGTGCTTTGAGGGCGGCGTCGATGGCGTCGTTGAAGTCTTTGTCCGAGCCGACGGCGTACTCGGCGATGGCGAGCTCGTGGCGGTGAGGCGAGCGGATGTCGCCCCTCGAGGCGCCCCATCGCCGCTCGCCCCCGATCTGCATGGGGACCTCGGTGCGAGCGTCGGTCAGCTCGGCCAGCCGGGCCTTCAGGCTCTTCCGCTGGGGGTCGCCGGGCGCATATGCGCGCACCGGCTCGTTGACTGGGGTTGGGACCTTGAAATGGCCGTCGGCGGTCATGTGAGCTCCTGGTGTGAATCGGGTGGCGCCAGCATCGATGATAGTGCCGGTAGCCTGAGGCCAAACGTAACCTCAACCCGTATCGGCTAGGAGCCGTCGGACTCTAGGAGGCACTGCGGTGATCGGCCAATCTCCAGCCCAGGTCACGTCCACGTCGGAGCGCGTTCGCCGTACCGTCGCGCTGTTGTCGCGCCGGGGATTCGCCCTCGGTCCCGATCGCCTGGCGGCCCTGTGCCTGGGGGGCTCCGTCTCGGAGGGGGATGTGCGATGGGCCGTCGCGGCCTCGTCCGACCTGACCCTCGAGCACGGCCTGGTCCTCACGCGGTCCGACAGCGTTCGCGCCCGCGAGATCGCGGCCAGGGCAGCCGCCCACGACGCTGATGCTCCGCACTACCTGGCGATGACCGTGCGCTTCGTGCACACGCTCGTCTCGTTTGCCCCTTTCATCAGGAGTGTCTCGATCGCGGGCTCGTTGGCCAGCGGCGGCTTCCGCGCTTCCGATGACGTCGACCTCAACCTGATCGTCGACGACGGCCGCCGCCACCTCGCGTATGTGGCCGTCAACACCCTCGGACTGCTCCATGCGCTGCGCCACCGCTCCAAACCGGTGGACGACCTGACGCGACGTCCGTTCGCGCCTCGCCTGATGACGGCCAACCTGATCCTGGAGCGCTCGCAGTGCCACCCGCTCCTCCGCCAGGACGAGGACATGGCGTTCGAGGTGGCGATGTCGCGGCCCGTTTTCGGTCTCGACGTTTTCGATCAGGTCGTGCAGGCCAACCCGGCACTGCTCGACCACTTCCCTCAGCTCAGGTCCAGATCCCCTGCGCTGGTGATCGACCCCACCTCACGCGCCCGCCTGCCGGCGTGGCTCTTTCCCTCCTTCCTCGAAGGCGTGGCCCGCCGGGTCGGAGGCGCTGCCTGGCACTACATGCAGTGGACGCGCCGCGGCAGGCCGGAGGCGCTGGCTCGGGTCGCATACGTGCGCGCCACCATGCGGCCGTACTCGCTGTTCGACGAAGCGGACGCTACGTGATCACGACGATCACGCTTGGTGTTCTCGCCACCAGCAGCTTTGCCCTTCTGTGCTTCGGGGCGAACCTGCTCTATCTGACCTGGAGCTCCACGCGCCTCCGCCCGCCCAGGCGCGCATCGATCGCGATCGGCGCGGAGCCGGACGTGTGCGTGCAGGTCCCGATCTACAACGAGCGTTACGTCGCCGAGAGGGTCATCGATGCGGTGTGCGCGATGGAGTGGCCACTCGAGCAGCTGGAGGTCCAGATCCTCGACGATTCTGACGACGAGACATTCGCCATCGTCAGCCGGCGCGCGGCGCACTGGCGGCGCAAAGGCGTCCGTGTAGCCCACGTCAGACGTGGCACGCGTGAGGGTTTCAAGGCGGGCGCCCTCGCTCACGGGCTGAGCCTGACGGCGGCCCCGTTCATCGCCATCTTCGACGCCGACTTCGTCCCGCCGCGCGATTTCCTACGGCGGACGCTGGCCGTTTTCGACGACCCTCGCGTCGGATTTGCGCAGGCGCGCTGGGGTCACCTCGACGAGGGCTACTCGTGGTTCACGCGGCTGCAGGCCCTTGCCATCGACTTCCACTTCCTGGTCGAGCAGGCGGTGCGTTCGGCCAAGGGCTTCTTCACCAACTTCACGGGCACCGCGGGGGTGTGGCGGCGGCTCGCGATCGAGGACGCCGGCGGCTGGAGCGCGCGCACCCTCACCGAGGACCTCGACCTGAGCTACCGAGCACAGCTTCGCGGTTGGCGTGCCGCGTACATCGAAGACCTGGTCGTGCCGGAAGAGCTGCCAGTGTCAATCGACGCGTATCGCCGCCAGCAGTCGCGCTGGGCGACGGGAAGCTTCCAGTCGGCCTTCAACCTGCTGGTCCCTGTTCTGCACAGCCCGAACCGACTCGCCGTCAAGTTCCAGGCGGTCGCGCACCTGGTCGCATATGGCGTCGGGCCGCTGATGCTGGTCCAGCTCGCCTGCTACCCGGTGCTCCTGCTCACCGCCCCACACCACCCGTTCGCCCTGCCATGGCAGGTGGGGAACGCCTCGGTCCTCGTCGTCGTCATCGGGATCTCGCCGTGGATCGGTTTCATGGTCGCGCAAACCAGGCGCGGCCGGCCCTGGTGGTCGGGGGCGCCGGCCCTGCTGTGCCAGGTGGTGGGGGCGGGAATGTCGCTCAACACGCTGTTAGCGCTGGCCCGCGCGACTCGTCGGGGCGGCGAGTTCGTGCGCACGCCGAAGTACCGCATCGTCGAGCGCGGCCAGGAATGGCGCGACCAGGCGTACGTACGGGTCGGCGACCCTCGGGCCGCGATCGAAGGAATGCTCGGATTGGCGTCGCTTGCCGTCGTGCCGGCGGCGCTGGCCTCGAATCAGACCCTGGTCGCGATCTACTCGAGCCTGTTCGCGGTCGGGTTCCTCGCCGTCGCCGCGCTCAGCGCCGTTGAGCTGCTCGAGGTCCTGGCTCTGCGCCGCCTGGGACGCCGTGCGTTCACAGCCCTGCGTGCAGGGGCTCCGGCGGCCGGCCTGCTGGGACTGTGCGGCTTGCTGCTCCTGGTCGCCGCCCAGCTGCCAGAACCATTCGAGGACGGTTACGGCCACTGGCTCATCGCGGCGAACCTTGCTTCCACCGGACAGCTGCACGACCCGGTGTTCGGCATGGAGGACACGTGGCTGCCGGGCTACCACCTGCTCGCCGGCGCTGTTCTGCATGTCTCCGGCTTGTGGCAGCTCGGCGCGCTGAAGGCTCTCGGCGCCCTGCTTGGCCTGGCCACGCTCGCGTCCGTCTACCGGATCGCGCCCACCGTCCGGCAGGGACGCATGGCCGTGATACTGCTCGTGCTCAACCCGGTCTTCCTGTTCACATCAGGCTCGGCCGTGGTCGAGCCATTGCTGACAGCTCTCCTCGTCGGGGCCGCGCTGGCGGCCGTCCAACGCCACATGCGCCTCGCCGCGCTGCTCGCTGCCCTGGCCGCAGTCACCGCGACTAAGGCCTGGATCTGGATCGGCGCCGTGTTAGCGGTCGTGGTCATCGAGCAAGTCCACGCGCGCGTGACCAGCCGCGCCGCTCGACCGTTGCCTGCGGCGGCCTGGGCGCTGCCGGCCGTCGCAGTCCTCGTATTCGTGCAGCTCGGTTACGCGCCCGCCACCCATTCGGTGGCGCGCGGGTCAGCAGAGGTGCTCTCGGCCGCTGCCCGCGGCAGCATTCCCGGCGGCGCGTTGGCCCGGCTGCTGGAGCTCACGACCACGTTCGGGCTGGCGGCTCTGCCTTTGTTTGCGCTCGGCCTGGTCGGGCTCGTCTGGGCCGTCCGCCGCCCAGGGTCCGTCGGCGGACCTGCCGCCTTGCGTTTCCTGCACGTGCCGGCAATGGTCTATCTCGTGGCGGTGTTCGGGCTCGTCGCCGCAGGCGCCTACAGCGGAAGCCACCGGTACCTCTACCCGGCCCTCCCGTCGTTGGCGCTGCTGGCCGCGGCAGCCCTCGACCGGCAGCACGCGCTCGCTCGCCTGGGTGCAGTGGCGGCAGGCGCCCTGCTGGCGGTGGCTTTCCTGCCGACCTTCGCGAGCTTCGCGGCGGGCAATGCCGGCTTGATCGCGGCCGGACGGGCGGCGACCGGCGACCACGGCATGCTGATCACCGACTCGCCGGTGGTGGCTTTCTACAGCGGGCGAATGCCATCCGAGATCTCCGGCTCCCAGGCGCTGCCCGCAGACCGCCAGCAGGCGATCGCGTGGATGAGCACGCATGGCGTCACCGCCGTGGTGCTCGAGGGCATCAGCTACTACCCGGCTTCCTCGATCTTCCCCGACCTTGCGAACGGTCACGCGGCCACCCCGTTCGGGCCGCTGGGCGAGCAGGCGCGGTATCAGGTCCCCGGCGGCAAACCGGTTTACGCGTACCGGTTCGGAACTGCGCTGCTGACTCAATCGATCTTTCCGGGGGTCGACGCCCGCATCGAGGGTGCGTTCGGAACAGGCAAGACCGCCCCGCTGGCCAAAGGCCTCGTCCTCGAGATCGCCGGCCATGACGCGGCGGCGGAGGGCATGGGTTTCGGCGTGCCGATCGTCCACTACGCCGATGGCTGGGTCTATTCGAGAACCGCGATGACGGATGACCTCTCGACGCCTACGAGCACGATCTGGCGGCGAACCTACCAGCTGAACGAGATCGGAGGAGACGCCGCGCACGACTATGCCTTCGTGCCGATCGAGTCGCGTGGCCTGATCGAGGTGACGTACACCATCGACACCAACGGCATCGCCGTCAGCGTGCACGTGCTCCGGCTCGCGCCCGGTTACACCGAGGTGGGCATCTTGAACGAGCAATCCTCTGCGTTCAACGATTTTGCCGCCGACAACGCCCCGACGCTGATCGATGGCAACTTCGGACGCTGGGTGCCGGTCGACGGCGCCTGGGCGCGGCTCCAGTCGAAAAGCCTGGGCGTGCAGTTTTCGCTGCCTGCAATCGCCGGCGCTCAGCTGCATGGCGGACGCGAGCTCGTCCGGTCGGACTTCGACTGGGCCGGTCTCGACTACATCTTCGGGCCGTCGTTCGCCGACACGAGCTACGCGATCAAGGTGCAAGAAGCGAGGTGAGTCAATTGGAAAGGGCCGACGTCGTTCTCGTATATCCGCAGCGAGCCCCGGCGCAAGGCCGGCACTGGATCATGCCTTCCCTCGGTCTCATGTACTTGAGCGCGGCTCTTCGGCGCGCGGGCTACAGCGTGCGTCACATCGACCACACGTTCCTCGAGCGCAGGGACGTCCTCGCCGAGATCGAGCGCTTGCGGCCGTCGGTGATCGGTATCTACTGCATGATCACGATGCAGGACGAGGCGCTCTCACTCGCGGAGCAGGTCCGCGACAAGGCGCTGACCGTGGTCGGCGGCCCCTACCCCTCGGGTGAGCCCGACACCTTCGTCGACCAGTTCGACCTCGTCGCGGTCGGAGAGGGCGAGGAGACCATCGTCCAGGTCATGGAGCATCTCGATGACCGACGCTTCGATGACATTCCCGGCCTGGTCTTCAGGCGCGACGGCGAGATCGTGCGCACGACGCCACGCGTCCGCAGCAAGGACATGTCGCACCTCCCTCTGCCATATCGCGGCGATATCCCCAACGCCGAGTACATCGATTACTGGCGCAAGCATTGGAAGGACGCGACCACGCCGCTCATGTCTACGCGGGGGTGCCCGTTCCGGTGCGACTTCTGCCACAAGTCGGTGTTCGGCGACCTGTTCAGCGCCCGCCCGGTCGAATCGGTGGTGGCGGAAATGCGCGAGATCGCCGAGCTCGGCTACGACCACATCTGGATGTCGGACGACCTGTTCACCCTCAACTACAAGCGCACATTCGAGCTGGCGCAGGCGATCGAGAAGGAGCATCTGCCCCTGACGTGGGAATGCCTCAGCCGCGTCACGCATGTCGATCAGGCGCTGTTCGAGCAGATGCATCGCGCCGGCTGCAAGCGAATCTTCTTCGGCATCGAGTCGGGCGACGCCAACGTGTTGAAGGAGATGAAGAAGGGGATCACGCCCGAGCAGGCACGCGCAGCCGTCGAGGCTTGTGTGGCGGCGGGCATCAAGGCGGCCGGCTTCTTCATGGTCGGATACCTGGGTGAGACCACCGATTCCTTGATCCGCAGCATCAATTTCTCCAGCAGCCTGCCGCTCGACTATGTCAGCTACACCATCGCTTACCCGCTACCCGGCACGGGCTTCTACGACCGAGTCCACGAGCGCCGGCAGAAAGGCGAGTGGCACAAGGTTCGACACAACCGCCTCTTGTTCAACACCGATTTCTCGGAGAACAAGCTGCGGGCGGCGATCCTGAAGGGCGCCATCCAGCACCGGCTGAACAAGCTGCACCTGCGACCGGCGGCGAAGGCTTTCGAGCTCGCCACCAACCCGCTGCTGCGCGTCCTGCGTTAGCGTGGGAGTAAAGATGGCCGCGGCCTGGTCGAGCGTCTTCCGGATCACGGTCGGGCTCTACTGGCTGTATTTCGCCAGCACGAAGTGGCTGGGGGTCGGATGGGTGCAGGGTCTGCTGCAGACCGCCGGAGCCGCGAATCCGATCCCGGGTCTGCGCGAGCTCCTGACCAACCTGGTCGCGCCCAACTGGTTCATCTTCGCGGTCGGCCAGACCGTCGGCGAGACGGTGGTCGGAATCCTGCTGCTTCTCGGCCTCGCCACCCGCTGGGCGGGGATCCTCGGCCTGCTGCTGGCGACGGGGCTGGCGCTCACCGTGGGGTTCGAGGTCAAAGACGACGGGTTTCGCTGGCTGTACTACCTCGCGGTGCTGGTCAATGCCCAGGTCATCGCGTCGGGCGCGGGCCCCATCGCCCTGTCGCGATTCGCCTGGGTGCCCGCTTTCTTGCGCTGAGGGTGTTGAGCGGGCTCCACCAACTCTTGAGGTGCCCACGCTGCGGGACCGCGCCGGAACCGAGCCTGGCTGAGTGCAAGGGCTGCGGCCGGTCGATCGTTGCGGCTCGAGGCGACCTGGACCTGCTCGACGATGAGGAGCGCGCGGCCGCCGACCGTTTCGCCGCCCAGTACACCGCCCTGCGCAGGCGAGAGGGCTGGATCGGCGCGGATGGTCGAGAGGACCCGGAAGGCGGCGAACCGCGACTGTGGCGCGGGCGTCTCGAGTCGGTGTCCCGAGCCGCCGCCGCACTCTCGAGCCGACGGGCCGGAGCCGAGCGCCCGGTGGTGGTCGACATCGGATCCGGAGGCGGGTGGGCCGCGCGCTATCTTCGCGACGCGGATGTCATCGCCATCGACCTTCTCGACATCGACAGCAGGCCTGATGCCCTGCAAGTGCGGGCCGACATGCGCAGCCTGCCGATCCGCAACTCCACGGTCGACGTCGCGTTCTATGCAGCTTCGCTTCATTACGCACCGGTTTCAAACGCGATCGGCGAGGCGGCGCGGGTGCTCCGTCCGGGCGGCCTGCTCGTCGCGTTCGACAGCCCGATGTACGGCGACCGCCACCGGCAAGCGCTGGCCGAGGCCCGGTCCGCGGCCTACTACGCCGACGCGGGGTTCCCGGAGCTGGCCACTCACTACCACCCGATCGATGTGACCGCCCTTCGCGCGGCGCTGGCGAGCGTGGGTTTCGAGGTGTTGCGGCTGGAGGCCGGGGCCACCGCCAGGCGTTGGTGGGAACGGCTCGGCCGGCCTCGACGCTCCTCGTTTCTCGTCGCAATGCTCGTGCCCACGGCTTGAAACCCCTTACGCTTGACGCCCATGAGTGTCGACGCAGAGGGATACGGGTACCCGGAGCACCAGCGCACGATCGCGCGCTTGATGGAGGACGTCAGGGTTCTTTCGCCATCTGGGGTCGAGCGCGTGGCGACTGGCTGGGACGAGCACGTCGGCGACAAGGGGCTGCCGGCGTTCCGCGAGGCCGAGAAGGCTGCGCTGCACGCCATCGAGAAAGCCGACCGGGGTCCCGCGTGGGACGAGGTGAGGCGCACGCTTTTCGGGATGACCGAGTCCGGCCAGGCGCTCATCTCCTGGCGGGCTGAGCACGGCGAGCTCGGCCACAAGGCTGAGAGTGCGGCCTTCGCGGCTGCGCTCGGACTCCTCGCCGACGGGCTGATCAGCAAGGAGCAGCAGGCGACCCTGCTGCGCCCGATGGCTGAAGCTTTGCCCTGGCTGCTGCCCGACTAGTCGTCAGCTAGCGGGGGTCGGCACCAGCTCAGCGAGATCGGCCGACTCGTCGGCCAGCGTCTTCTCGTCCACCGGCCGGCGGCTCTCGATCAGCCTGCCGCCGATCTCGTTGACCTTCGTGTCGTTGATCGAAAGCACTGCCTTTATGAGCCCGCCCCGGATGTAGAAGACAGAGAAGCGCAGTGCTTCCTTGTCTCCCCGCCAGACCGCGCGATCATCGCCGGCCGCGTGGCCTCGATACTCGAGGCTGACGTCGTACTGGTCCGACCAGAAGTAGGGCAGCCTGGTCACGGGGGCGTAGCCGGATGCGATCGACGTTGCGATGCCGCGACCATGATGCTTGGCCACCTCCCAGTGCTCCACGCGAATCGACTCCCCGAGCACCGGGTGTGGGTGCAATGCGATGTCGCCGGCGCAGTACACGCCGTCCGCGGCCCGGAGACCTTCGTCCACCCGCACGCCCGAGCCTTCGATCGGAAGGCCCAGCACCCGCGGTACTTCGAGATTGGGATCGATGCCGATCGCGATCAGCACCAGGTCCACCTCCTCGCGCCGCCCGTCAGAAAGAGTCACCGCCGTGACGCGGCCGCCGTAGCTGTGCCACTCGGTGACCGTGGTCGCGGTACGCACGTCAACCCCGTGATCGCGATGGATGGAGGCGTAGATCTTGCCTACCTCCTCGCCGAGAGCACGAGAGAGCGGCACCGGCGCCGATTCGACCATCAACACTTCCTTGCCAAGCTGTCTTGCCGAAGCGCCCACCTCGGCGCCGATGAAGCCGGCGCCGACGAGGAGCAGCCGCTTGCCGCGCTTGAGCGCGTCCCGGATCGCCTGGCTGTCGCGCAGTGAGCGCAGTGTGAACACGTTGTAGGAATCGGGCGCGTCCGGCACCCGGCGAGGCGTACCGCCGGTGGACACGACCAGCGTGCCGAACCTGACCTCGGCCCCGCTCTGCAACGACAGCGTGCGGTCCCGCAGCGACCCCCCGACCACCCTCTCCTGGAGCCTGATCTCGATCTTCTCTTTCGAGTACTCGGCCTCGTCGTGCAGGAAAACTTTCTGGAGCTCGACCTCGCCCCGAAGAAACTCCTTGGAAAGGTACGGGCGGTCGTACGGCCGGTCGCGATCGGCGCTCAGGATCGTCACCTCGCCGTCGTACCCCTTCTTCCGCAGGGCGAACGCCGCAGCGTCGCCGCCGCCGCCGCCGCCCACGATGACGACTGGCTTTGCGGTCATATCAGACCTCCTTGACTGTCGCGCAGGGGCTCAGCCGGCGAGCGGGACTGGGTGCATCCAGCGATGCACATCGGGCGCGGCGCCGCGCTGGATGTCGACCAGCGCCGAGCGCAAGCGCATGGTGACGGCGCCCGGCTTTCCATCTCCAATCAGCCAGGATCCGTGCGCCGACTTGGCCGACCCGACGGGCGTGATCACGGCGGCGGTGCCACATGCGAATACCTCTGTCAGGGAGCCGTCCGCGCAGCCCGCCTGCCACTGCTCGACGCTGATACGTCCTTCCTCGACCTCATAACCGAGGTCCTTGCCCAGCATCAGCAGGGAGTCTCGAGTGACGCCCGCCAGCAGCGTGCCGGTCAGCTCCGGCGTCACGAGCCTCGCCCTGGCCCCGCTGCCGAAGACGAAGAAGAGGTTCATACCTCCCATCTCTTCTACCCAACGGTGCTCGATGGCGTCGAGCCAAACCACCTGGTCACAGCCATTCTCCGCAGCCTGAGCCTGCGCGAGCAGGCTGCCCGCGTAGTTGCCGCCCGTCTTGGCGTCGCCCGTGCCGCCCGGCGCCGCCCGGCTGAAATCTTCCGACAGCCAGACTGTGACGGGCTTGACGCCGCTCGGAAAGTAAGAAGCGGATGGAGAGGCGATCAGCACGAAGGTCACCTCGTCGGAGGGATGCACCGTGAGATTGACCTCGCTCGCGTACATGAAGGGCCGGAGGTACAGGCTGTGTTCGGGTTCGGACGGCACCCAGTCGGCATCCAGCCGCACCAGCTGGTCGATGGCTTCGACGAACGCACTGTCCGGCAGCTCCGGCAGCGCCAGCCTTCGGGCGGAGCGCCGGAATCGGTTGGCGTTGGCTTCGGGGCGGAAGACCGCAATTCGCCCATCCTGCTGCCGGTACGCCTTGAGCCCTTCGAAAACCGCCTGCGCGTAGTGGAGGACGGACGTCCCAGGGTCCATCGGGATCGGTCCGTACGGGCGCACCAGCGCGTCATGCCAGCCCTGGCCTCGCTCCCAGCTCGCGATCGCCATATGCTCGCTGAAGACCCTCCCGAAGCCGGGATTCTCGAGGATGTGCTCGCGCTCCGCCGCCGGCGCCCGCCTGACGGCCGGCGTGACCTTGAACGTGAGACCCACTGTGGCGGCGCTCATCGTGCCGTTCAGTCTGAGGCAAACAAGAGAGGCCGGGCCTTGCGGCCCAGCCTCGCGAGAGGAAGGAAGGGGTTTCTAGGAGAACCGCGCCGAGCGTCGGACGCGAGGCGACTCGGACATGCCGGCCGTCGCAGTCGGCGTTCTGGCGCTGGAGTCGAGCTTCACCGGTGGGCCATTCACGGGGTGCCCGCGGCGAGGGGGTGCAGGGGTGCGCACCACCCGGTCCAGAAGGCGGGCCAGCTCGATCTCCAGTCGCCGGTCAAAGTCGTCCACCTGTTTTGGAAACGCCTCCGCCAGCGGGAGTACCCACAGGCGTATTACCCTGCCGGGGTCGCTCCGGTCAGCCCGCCACTCGGCTCAGCTCGCCATCATCGAGCTCATGGGCGAGCTTGACCATCTTCAGCCGGAGCGGCCCGGGGCCCATAACCTTTGCGGCCAGGAGAACCAATGGCTTGACGACGACCGGCCTGCCGCTGACGACTGCACTGGTCAGCCTCAGCACCCTCCCTCCCATCTCGTGTAGGAAACGCACTCGACGGCCCGAGTATTGGGACGACGCTAGAGGTCAGTCGTGCAGAACAGGCAGCGCGTCGCGTGGGCGGGGATGTTGCTGAGGCAGCGCGGGCATTCCTTCATTTCTGGCGCCGGCACAGGCGCCGGCTCGTAGCGCGCCCTGAACCGTACATAGGGCACGACGACGAAGAAGTACATGACCACGGCGATGATGAGGAAGGCGATCACCACGTTGATGAAGTCGCCGTAGGGGAACTTGCTGTTGTTGATCGTGAAGGAGAGAGCCGAGAAGTCAGGCTTGCCGAACAGGGCGGCGATCAACGGGGTGATCAGGTCCTTGACGAAGGCTGTGACAAGGGTGCCGAACGCGATGCCGATGACGATGCCGACCGCCAAGTCAATGAGATTGCCCCGCAGCAAGAAAGCCTTGAAACCGCTCATACCGCTCTCCTTACGAACCTTCTGACCGACCTCATCACGCTACTAAAACTTCGGGCCCCCAACCGTCGCACTCAGCGGCCTGGCGCAGAAGCTGGCGCTTGCGGCTCCACAGGCGCTCGATCAACTCTTCCCTCGAGCCCGGCCGGGCGAGCTGCGCCAGCGCCCGATTCAGGCGTGTGAGCTCGAACACGTGCCCACCGTTGAACCCCAAGGTCCCCTGGCTCATCTCCACATCCCTGCGCGCGCCGTGCTCCCCTCTAAACGAAGTCGTCGAGGCCGCCAGTGCGAACCTTGCTTGAATAACGCGCGTGATGTGGCGAGTACTGGACGAACGCATCCGTTGAATGAGCAACGCGCATCCATATGCAAAGCCCAGCAGCCTCAGTAGAATCGGCCGGGGGGATATAGGTCCTGTCTTTGGAGACCTCGGGATATTCGGAGACCGGTCTTTGGGACCGGCTCGAGGCGTTTGCAAGGGTTTCGGCCGACTTGGCCGGCTCCCAGGACCATGCCCGGGCGGCAGAGCAGGCTCTGCAGCTGGCACTGGAGCTGACCGGGGCGTCGGTCGCCTTCATCGGCCTGGTCGACGACGCCGGCGGACGCCAGCAGGTGTTTTCACGCGCCGCCGACCCGGGGCGATCGGTGAGCGCCGGCGAGATCGACAGGCTGTTCGCCGCCGCCGGGATCAACGGGTCGACAGACTCCAGCCTGGGCGCATATTGCGGGCTGCCCCTGACGGCTGGGGGCAAGGTGATCGGGATGATCGGGGTCGCGGGTGGGAACGTCTACTCAGTCATCCAGCGGCAGGCGCTCGGCATCCTGGCCAACCATGTCGCGGCAGCCCTGGAGATCTTCCGCCTCCAGCAGCGAAGGCAGGAGCTTGTCGACGCGCTGGTCAACCTGCGGGCGGACCTCGATCGGAGCGAGAAGCAACGAGTCCTCAACGAGGAGCGTGCCCAGTCCGCGCTGCGCATCGAGAAGGCGCACGAGCTTGCGGTCCAGGCTCTTCTCGCCGTCTCCACCCACGCCCGGACCGGCGCGAGCTTCAGCGCCTTTTACCGGGGTCTGACTGAAAGCGTGGCGGAGCTGGTGGGTGCCGGCAAGGTCCTGTTCTGGCAGCTGAACGAGAACCGAACTCTGACGCCGATTCCAGACTCACATGGCATCGACGATCAGTTCATCGCCCGCCTTGACCCGGCCCCGGCGGAGCCGTTCGGGAGCGACCTCACCAGCCAGGTCGTCTACGAGGACTTCGTCTTCAGGGCGGCGATGTCAGACCGTGACTCGCCGCATCGCGCTGTGCTCGAGGTGCTCGGCGTCACGAGCGCCATCAGCGTTCCGTGGCGCGCCGGGCACCAGCGGCTCGGCATGGTCGCGGCCTACGACTCGCGGCACCGCGACGGGTTTTCGATGGAGGACGCGTGGGTGCTGCGCATGGCCGGCCTGGCGGCGGGGCTCGTATGGCAGCTCAAGCTGGCGGAGACCGACCTGACCAAAACCATCAGCCGGCTGCAGAGGGTCGATGAGGCACGCCAGCTTCTGCTTCGGAACATGTCCACCGCCGTGGACAAGGCCCGGCGACGCTTTGCCCACGAGCTGCACGATGACGCCCTCCAGAAGCTGACGGCTGCGGAGTTGCACCTGCAACGAGCGGGCGAGCAATCGTCCCCCGTCGGCGACGCTCGCAGGCTGCTCGTTGAGGCCGAGCAAGCGCTCCGGAAGCTGCTGTTCGAGATGCGGCCACCGGCACTTGAGGTGCCAGGCGGGTTCGAAGAGACGATCCGTGACCGGGTGACGATGATGCACACCATGGCCGGGATCGAAGCCGACCTCGAGCTCCAGCTCCCGGACGACCAAGCCTATGAGATCAAGTCGATCATCTTCAGGCAGGTATCCGAGGCTCTATCCAACGTCGAGAAGCACGCTGCGGCGACACGCGTCCAGATCCAGATCAAGGAACGTGACGGCGGCATCCACGGCGAGGTCGTCGACGACGGTCGCGGGTTCGTGGTCAGCGAGCGTGACCACCTGCCTGGGCACCTCGGTCTGTTAACGCTGAGGGAGCGCGCCCTGCTCGCGGGCGGCTGGTGCGAGGTCACGAGCGAGCCGGGAAACGGCACGAAGGTCGAGTTCTGGGTGCCGTTGGCGCAATGATCCGGGACCAGATCCGAGTCCTGATCGTCGAGGACCATCAGGTGGTGGCGGACGGCCTCTCGGCGCTGCTGAACGACCAGCCAGACATGACTGTCGTCGGCAAGGCGGCTTCGGTGGCCGAATCGGTTGCGCGCGCGCAGGAGCTCAAGCCGGACATCGCCCTGGTCGACTTCCGGCTCACCGACGGCACGGGGGCCGACGCCGGTCTGGGCATCCGTCAGGTACGGCCGGAGACGAAGCTAATCTTCCTCACCCGAGAGGACAGCGATGCCGCGCGCTTCGCGGCGATCGAGGCCGGGGCCAGCGGTTTCATCCACAAGTCGCAAGCCGCCGCCGAGGTGGTGGACGCCATCCGCACCGTGGCCTCGGGCGGGACGCTGTTCACGCCACGCACCATCGCGACCCTTCTCAACAAGCGCCGCACGATGGACAGCCAGCTCGAGAGCCTCACCCCACGTGAGAAGGAGGTTCTGCGGCTCATGGCCGGGGGCAAATCGAGCCGCGACATCGGGGCCAAGCTTGGGATCAGCTACACCACCGTCCGCACGCACATCCGCAGCCTCGGGAGCAAGCTTGGTGTTCACTCCAAGCTCGAGGCGATCGTCAAGGCGAGGGAGCTGGCCCTGATCGAGTAGCCAAAACCTGGGTCCCGCTCGAACGGACTACCTCAAATGTGCGAGGCAAAATCCGCGCAACCGTACGGTGACGGGAGATGCCCTCTAGAGAAAGATTAGGTGCGGGGAAGCGTCACACAGCCTGCGCCACAACAACTCCGAGGGGTGATTCTCAGGAATGCTCAACGAGATCCAGGATCCCGCTGATTCGGATGACGAGCGCGAACCGAAGACGAAGTTCACGCCAGGAAACGAGGCTGACTTCGAGCAGCTGTATGAGACGTCGTACGGCAAGATTCTCGGCACCTTGACGGCGATGCTCGGCGATCGAGCAGCGGCAGAGGACTGCGCCCAGGACGCGTTCGAGCGCGCGTACAAGAAGTGGAGCTCCTGGAAGCCGATCGCGCCCGCCGAGGCCTGGGTCCACCGCATCGCGATCAATGCCGCCGTCTCACATCAACGGAAGATGCGGCTCCGCGAGGTGAGCGAGGTGATCCGGCGCATCGGGCGTCCAGGGCTCGGCCCGGATCCGCAGGACCGCATAGAGTGGCGAGATCTCGCCGAGGCGCTCGCCAAGCTGCCGCCCAAGCAGGCGGCGGCGATCGTGCTCCGCCACTACCACGGTTATACCAACCGGGCGATCGCCCAGTCGCTGGGCATACCCGAGCGCACGGTCGCCTCCCGACTCGCTATGGCCAAGGACCGCCTGCGGGTGATGCTGAAG
>WNFT01001978.1_pt1 | contig 35088 bp, 36 predicted proteins | sample 5400191 | NCBI WGS metagenome assembly WNFT01 (sample SAMN13153359, study PRJNA577476) | soil metagenome | isolation source: 80 cm saprolite under Madrone tree | place: USA:California | collected 2016-06-14 | reverse complement strand
CTCCCGGGGACGCTTTCGATCGGCGCTCCCGCTCGTCCCGGCAGCCCCAGCGTCGGCACATCGGCGCAATTGGGTGTCGGTTGCACGAACTGTTATGCGATTCCGCATGGCACCGGCGGCAATTTTGTTCCCGGCGCCGGCGGCCTTGGTCCGACAACTCCCTTCAGCGCCTCGACGTTGAACTGGGCGACTTTCGGCACTGCGGCGAATGGCGGCACGACCGCCAGCCCCAGCGTCGGCACCCGCAACGTCTTCGAGCCCTATTTGCTCGCTTGGTACGACGCCGCCCAGCAGCGTAACGCGGCAACCATAACGATCGATCAGAGGCTGACGAAGGATATCTCTTTCTACGGCGAAGCGTTTTACAGCAACCGTCGCGCGGAACTGATAAACGCCTCGAATATCAGCCCGTCCGGGGCCAACATTTTCCAAGCCGTCGGCGTTCCGACATTCAACCCCTATTATCCGACCGGAGGTGCCCCGACCAATCTGCGCATCAATTACAATATGGGGCTCGAATTGCCCCCCATCACGTTCGCGTATGAATTGGCGGACCGCTATCAGCTCGGCCTGAACATAGACCTTCCCTACGGTTGGAGGAGTCAAGTTTGGTACTCCGAGACTTATGATTCGAGCTTCAATCACGTCACCGGAGTAGTGAACAAGAACGCGGCTTCAGCCGCTCTCGGCTGGACGATCGCGACCACGCCTGCATCGGGCACCACGCCCGCGATCGCCACTTGGACCAAGCCGGCCAGCGTTCCCTATTTGAACGTGTTCTGCGACGCGACGCAGTTCCATTGCAACTCCGACGCGACGCTGGCTTATATTTCGTCGACCTCCAGAAGCTACAACGAGAAGTTCTGGATCAACGAAAAGGGTGCGAAGGCCGACGGTCCGCTGTTCGATCTGCCGGGCGGAACGGTGAAGGCAGCCATCGGCACAACGTTCACCAGCTTCCATTTCAATATCGTCAATCTGATCAACACCAACGCCCCGACCTTGATATTGCCCTATCTGCAAGATCCGGAATCGCGCCAGGTATGGGCCGTCTTCACCCAGGTGAACGTTCCCGTCTTCGGCGATATGAATAGCCTGCCCGGACTGCGGCGCTTGGAATTCGAAGCCTCCTGGCGTCACGACCAATACAGCGACGTTCAGGGCACCAGCAATCCAAAGATTGCGTTCAATTGGGCACCCTTCAACGACACCATTGGCTTGACGGTCAGAGGTGCCTGGGGCACGTCGTTCCGCGCTCCCACATTCGGCGAAATTTCGCCGTTTGCGAACGTGCTCATTCAGGGTTTTAACGTTGGCAACCTTGCCGTCGGCACAGGTCCAATCCAGGCCGGCTGTACCGCCGGCGTCAATCTGCCGCCAATGGGATCAGGGGCCTATAAGGTCATGAGTTCGTACGGCACCGTTTGCCCGGTCTCTTCATTACTATCGCCTGCGGGCATTTCCATGAACGGCGGGTCCGGCGGCGCCGCTGCGATCCGGGCAGGCGGATTTCAGGGCTGGACCCACTTGACACCGGAGCTGGCGACGAACTGGGGCATCGGTTTCGACTTAGCCCCGACGATTCCTTTCCTCCGAGGCTTGGACCTCCAGGCGACCTATTACATCATCAAGATCGGCAGCCAGTTGGTGAGCTTCGGCACTCCGAACGGCAGCACGTTCAATGATCCGTCGATCGGCAGCTTTGCGTACCTCGTCCCTACCGATTGGTTCACCTCGGGGCTTCCGGGGGCCGCCGGCTGCACCAACAATTTGTTGCCGACGACGTGTCAACCTTTCGAAGCTGCGGTTAATGGACTGCTCACCAATCCCAGAGCGCAGGTCTCGCCCCAAGCTCTCACGCAGATCTACTGGATCAACGACGGCGGTACCTTCAACAAGGGCTGGTCAAAGCTCGACGGCATCGACTGGAACGCCAGCTACGATTGGGAATTGGGCGATTTCGGCGCGTTCAACATAGGCGTGGTCGGCACCTATTATCTGCACTACAAGAATGAATCCGTTCCCGGTGCACCCGGGTCGGTCATCACCGACATGTTCCACACTACGCTCAACTCCGGCGAAATCAACGAAGCCAGGGGTGTGGAATCGCTGCCGCGAATGGTCTACCGCGCGCGCCTCGGTTGGTCGAACGGTCCGTGGTCGGTGACCGGATTCATGGATTACCAGGCGCACTATTTCCACCTCCAAACCGCGCCGCCCGACGTGAATGGCAGTTTCTGCGCCGCGAACGGCTATCTTGATGCCGGCGGCAATGGCGGTACTTTTCCGTGCAACATCCAGGGCTATACGAATATCGAACCGTCCTATTACACGTTCGATCTTTCTCTCGGCTACAACACCATGGATTCGCCGGCCAACGAGTATTTGAGGAACATCGGCATCCAAGTCGTGATTCAGAACATCATGGATAAGCATTCGCCGTTCGAGTACCGCGTCAGTACGGGCGGCGGAAATCCGACGGCTTACGACCTTTTGAAGAGCAACGTAGGCCGCACCACTTCGCTTATTCTCACCAAGCGATGGTAAGGCGGTAGAACCTTGAGCGCCGCGATCTTTAATAGGGTCGCGGCCTTCTGCCATTCACCCCATCGAATATGGCGAAGAGCGGGAAAGGCTCCAAAGCGCTATTGTGCGACCGCGATGCCGGCGCGAAACTTCGCGGGGCTATCGGCCGGGAGACAGGCATGGCCGGGAACGAGGCAACGCCACAGAACGCGGAAAGGCTGCAGCTGCTCGTGCAGTCGGCGCCTGACACGCCGATGGGAAAATTGCTGCGTCAATTCTGGCACCCGATCGCGCTCGCCGACAGGCTGAAACCGGGCTCTTCGCGCCGCCTTCGCGCGCTGGGCGAGGATTTGACGCTTTATCGCGGTGAGAGCGGAAAGCATTATCTCGTCGCGGGCCGCTGCGCTCATCGCCGTACCTTCCTTCATACGGGCTGGGTGCAGGGCGAAGAGATCCGCTGCGTTTATCACGGCTGGAAATATGACGGCACGGGCCGGTGCACCGAAGCGCCTGCCGAAGGACCGGCGACGGCGGCCAAGGTCAAAATCGCAGGATATCCGCTGCGCGAATATGCCGGAATGATTTTCGCCTATATGGGCCAAGGGGAGGCGCCGGATTTCGATTTGCAGCGCAAGGAAGAATTCGAATCGCTCGATCACATCGTCATCGCGCGCGAGCAGATCTGGCCATGCAATTGGTTCCAGCAGGTCGAGAACTCGCTCGACGCGGTGCATGTGAGCTTCGTGCATCACGCGGGCATGGTCGGTCCCTTCGGCGAAGCCATCAGCCAGAGCATCCCCAAGCTCGAATATTCCGAAACCGAATCCGGCATCCGCCAGATCGCCACGCGGTCGCCGACCAATGTCCGCATCAGCGATTGGACGTTTCCCAATTGCAACCACATCATCACGCCAGGGCGCACCAGGGACGAGCCCTGGGTGCACCGTGGCGTCTGGAACGTGCCGATGGACGACACGCACACGCTGAAGTATGGCGTGTTTGCGATTCCCAAACGCAATCCGGACGCCGATCGAGAGATGCTCGAGTATTGCAACAGGCACATTGACTACAATCCGGCGGAGCACCATGAGGCGCTGTTCGAGCGCCGCGAATTTCCGACCGAACCGCTGATCGAGCTCACGCCGGCTCAGGACTATTTCGCGATCATGGGGCAGGGGCCGATAGCAGACCGCACCAACGAAAGGCTCGGCAAGTCGGATGCCGGAATCGTGCTGCTGCGGCGAATCTTCTGGCGCGAAATGGATGCGATCGCGAACGGCAAGCCGGCCAAAGTTTGGAAAAAGCTCGCGCATTCGGTCGAGTTGCCCAAGCCGGCCTCGCGCGAAAGCGCCGTTGCATGAGCGGTGTGTCATGAGCGCTCCCAAATCCACACCCGAATATGAAGCCGCGCGGACCGCATGGCAGGACGCGAAGCTGTCCCCGTTGTGGGAGAGCGCCGTCGCATTCAACGAGCAAGCGGCATCCCAGCCGGCCTTGCATTGGCAATGGAGCGTCGTGCGTCCGCTGATCGATCAGGCCATCGCGAGCGTCTCTCCGGCCGACGTCGAACGCCGTGTGCTGTTGCTGTCTGATCCTGTTTTGAGCGCGTCCAGGCGCGCGACGACGACGAAGGGGCTGAATGCCGGTTATCAAGTCTTGCTGCCGGGCGAATCGGCGCGCCAACATCGGCATTCCATGGACGCCATCCGTTTCATTCTCGAAGGCGAAGGTGCGGTCACGATCGTCAACGGCAAGGAATGCCCCATGGCCGAGGGCGATCTGGTGCTCACGCCGGGCTGGACCTGGCATGAGCATGTGCATCGCGGCACGCGGCCGATCATCTGGCTCGATGGGCTGAACTCTCCGCTGCACCGTTATCTCGGCACCGCGGAGTTCGAGCCCGGCCCGCCGCGCGAGATGCCGGCGATGCTTCCCGATGCGGCGTTCGTGGTTCCCAACATCATCCCCGAGACCGGCAACGGCGCATCAGAGCATTCTCCGGTGTTTCACTATTCCCATGCGGCGGCAAAAACTGCCGTTGCCGCTGCTCCGAGGGGGCGCGACGGAGCGCGCCGCGTGCGCTACGTCAATCCGACGAATGGAGGCGGCGCGATTGCGCTTCTGGATCTCCAAATGGTCCAGCTCGATTCCGACGCCGCGACGATTCCGTTCCGCACGACCAGCAACGCTATCTGCGCCGTGGTCGAGGGTACCGGCGAATCGCGCGTCGGCGATCAGGGTTTCCGCTGGGGGCCGAAGGACGTCTTCACGCTGCCGCAAGGCAATTGGATCGTGCATCGCGCTTTCGGCGAGCGCGCGCGTCTCTTCGTCTATACCGACAAGGAAGTGTTCGCGCGGCTGGGTTTACTCAAAGAAGAATACGGCAACACCTAGCCCACGAGCAGCGGCCGCATATTGGCGGCGGCATTCCGCATCACCGGCAGGAACGCATCAAGCATGTGTTTTTTGCTCGTCAGACTGGCGCGCGCGCCGATATTCATCGCGGCGATCGTTCTTCCCGCCGCGTTCTGGATCGGAATTGCGATCGAGCGCAGATCGGTTTCGAGCTCCTGGTCCACGAGCGAATAGGCGTTGCGCCTGACCTTTTCGAGCACAGAGCGCAACTCGTCCTTGTCGACGATGGTGTAGCGCGTGAAGCTCGCGAGCTCGGTTGCGTTAAGGAACGCATCGAGCTCGGCGTCCGACAGCGCCGCCAGAAGAACGCGTCCCATCGAGGTGCAGTGCGCCGGCAGATGCGTGCCTACGTCGCGATGCAGCGATCCGATCCGCTTGCGCGCCGAGCGGGCGATATAGATGACTTCGTCATGGTGCAAAATCGAAAGCGAGCACGATTCGCCCAGCGTCTCGCTCACCTTCTCGAGAAAGCTCTGCGCCACGCGCGGGACCGGACTCGACGAGAGATAGGCTTGTGCCAGCGTCAGCACTTGCGGCGAGAGACTGAAATACCGCCCCTGGCTTTCGACATAGCCGAGCGCTTGCAGCGTCAGCAGCGAGCGCCTGACGCTCGCGCGCGAAAGCCGGGTCAGCCGTGCGACATCGGAAAGGGTCAGCCGATCGGCCTGTTCGCGGAAGGCCTTCATTACGGCAAGGCCCCGCGCCAATGCCTCCACGTAGTCGCGCCCCTCGCGTGCCTTCGGCGTTTTGAGAAGGGTCGAAGCCATGTTTGACCGGCCTTGAAGCTGCATGCGCGAAGGTTTATTCTGTGCGCTAATGCAATATATGTGCGCTGTGCGCACAATAGCGAGGGCGCCCATGCTGGTCAAGGAACAGAACGATTTCATCACCCGAGCCGGTCCCGGCACGCCGATGGGCCAGCTCTTTCGCGCCTATTGGATCCCGGCATTGCTTGCCTCCGAGCTACCGGAGCCCNNNNCGAGCTGCCGGAGCCCGATTGCGCGCCGGTGCGGGTCCAGATTCTGTCCGAAAACCTGCTGGCCTTTCGCGACACCGAAGGGCGCATCGGCCTGGTTGATGAATTCTGCGCCCATCGCGGCGTTTCGCTCTGGTTCGGGCGCAATGAGGAGAACGGCCTTCGCTGCGCTTTTCACGGCTGGAAATACGACGTCACCGGCCAGTGCAGGGAAATTCCGTCCGAGCCGCCCGACAGCATCGTCTGCGGCAGGGTTCGGCTGAAGAACTATCCGCTGATCGAAAAGGGCAACATTCTTTGGACCTATATGGGACCGCCCGAGCGCCAGCCGCCGCCGCCGGAGTGGGAATTTGCCACCGTTCCCAATTCCCACCGCTTCGTCTCCAAGCGTTTTCAGGATTGCAATTGGCTTCAAGCGTTGGAAGGCGGCATCGATTCCAGCCACGTCTCGTTCTTGCATCGCGGCGATCTCGAAACCGATCCGATCTTCAAAGGGGCCAAGGGCAACCGCTACAACATGGGCGATCTGATGCCGGTGTTCGATGTCGTCGAAAGTCCGGGCGGCCTTTACATCGGCGCGCGCCGCAACGCTGAAGACGGCAAATATTATTGGCGCATTACGCAATGGGTGATGCCGGCTTTCACCATGATTCCCCCGCGCGGCGATCATCCGGTGCACGGCCATTTCTGGATTCCGATCGACGACGAACATTGCTGGGCGTGGAGCTTCGACTATCTTGCCGACCGGCCGCTGAGCGCGGAACAGGTCACCGCGATGAAGGACGGCAAAGGCATTCATCCCAAATACATTCCCGGAACCTTCCGGCCGCTCGCGAACAGGGACAATGACTATCTGATGGACCGCGCCGCGCAAAAGGCCGGGCGGACCTATAGCGGCATCGAAGGCTTCGCCATACAGGATGCATCGCTCCAGGAAAGCATGGGGCCGATTGCGGACCGCTCGAAGGAGAATCTGGTCGGCACGGATAAGGGCATTGTTTTGGCGCGCCGCCGTTTGATGCGCGCGTCGAAAGCGCTGATCGAGCAAGGCACGGCGCCGCCGGGTGTCGATCCGGCGCATCAGCGCGTGCGCTCCGCCTCGGTCGTGCTCAGCCCCGATCAGCCTTTTGCCACGGCTGTGCCGGAAGCGCTCGCTGCGAATCCCGGCGTCGAACACGTTTCGGTTTGACGCTTTTAAGAAAATCTGCCGAGGCCGAACGCGCTCAAATCGAAGCGGCTTTTGCCGTCGATAGCCAATTCGGCAAGCGCTTCGCCGATCGCCGCCGAGTGCTTGAAGCCGTGGCCCGAGCAGGGCGAAGCGATGATGACGCGTGGAAATTCCGGGTGGAAATCGATCATGAATTCCGCGTCCGGCGTGACCGTGTAGAGACATGCCACGGCTTTCACGCACGTGCTCGATAGTCCCGGCAGATAGGGCGCGATGTATTCGTACATCGCGGTTGCTTCGGCCGCGGACACGTTGCGTTCCACTGTATCGGGCGTCGTGGTGGTCTCGTATTGTTGCGTCGCGACTTTGACGCCGCCGCTCTCGCCGTCGACCGCGGGGAAACCGTAGATCGCCTGCTTGCGGCCTTGAAGTTCCCAGATGTAGATCGGAAAGTTTCCCGGCAAAAACGGCGTAACCGGACCCTTAGGCGCAAACCAGAACAGCGTTTGCCGCCTGACTGCAAACGGCTTTGCATAGGTTTCGCCGATCAGTTGCGGAAGCCAAGCGCCCGCCGAGACGATGAGCCGGTCCGCGAGGTATTTGTCCTTGTCGGTGGTGATCGCGACGGTTGCGCCCGATGGTTCGAAACCGAGGACTTTATGCTCGGTGTGAATCGTCGCGCCGTATTTCTTCGCGAGGTTCAACTGCACGCGAATGCACGCTTCGGGGCGAACAAACCCCGCCTCGCTTTCGTAGTAGCCGATCTCATCGTCGCGGACGTTGAATTGCGAAAATCTTCGCCTAATGGCTTTTGCGTCCAAAATGTCATGCGCAATCCGGAATCTTTTCGCCGCCGCGACGGTGGTGGCGAAGAAATCCTGCACATGAAGCCTGGAGGTCTTCGCGCGGCTCGAGATGACCAAGCCGCCGGTGATGGTCAGCAGATTGATTCCGGTTTCTCGTTCGATCTCGCGCCAAATCTCGTGTGAACGCATGACGAGCGGCGTGTAGTGTTCTCCCTCGCCGATTGCCAGACGCGTGATGCGGGTGTCGCCGTGCGACGATCCGAACGCGTGCGGCGGCGAGAACTGGTCGAGGCCGAGAACCTTGCGTCCTCTTTTGGCCAATTGGTAAAGCGCGGCGCTTCCCATCGCGCCAAGCCCCAACACCACAGTGTCGTATCGTTCCATGACGAAATACTGTAGCAGTTCTGCTCCGGGACCGGATTGTAACCGCCCCGTTCTGCGGGCAAAATCATCGGCGAAAGGGCAAAGCGATGAGCACGAATTTCGCCGGACAGGACGGGCGTGTCGCCGACCGTTCGGCTTCGCCGATCATCGCGCTTCCGACGGGGGCCGCGCTGGGCGCCGAGATTCGCGGCGTCGACCTTCGCACCATCGACGCTACGGCCTTCGCCGCGATCCATCGGTACTGGCTCGATCATTTGGTGCTGCTGTTTCGCGGTCAGGATCTCAATGACGACGAATTGATCGCGTTTTCGCGACGTTTCGGCGAACTCGACTGGGCGCCGGTGCAGGAAACCGGGCGGCGCTTTGTCGAGGGCCATCCGGAGCTGTACGTCGTCTCCAATGTCGTCGAAAACGGCGTGCCGATCGGAAGCTTGGGCGCGGGCGAGGCGATCTGGCACACCGACATGTCCTATATCGAGGATCCGCCCAAAGCGAGCGTGCTCTATGCGCTGGAAGTGCCGCCGAGCGGAGGCGAGACCGGCTTCGTCAATATGTATTCGGGATACGAAGCGCTGCCTGCGCCACTCAAGAGCCGCGTTGAAGGTCTCACTGTCAAACATGACGGCACCTACAACAGCGGCGGTTACGTGCGCCAAGGCGTAGACGCGGTCGACAATCCGGTGCTATCGCCGGGCGCGGTGCATCCGCTTGTCATCACGCATCCCGAGACGAGGCGGCGCGCGCTCTATCTCGGTCGCCGCCGCAACGCCTATATCACCGGATGGAGCTTGGCCGATTCCGAAGCTCTGCTCGACGAGGTTTGGGGCTACGCCGCGCGCGACGAATACACTTGGTACAATTCGTGGCGCCCCGGCGATCTGGTGCTGTGGGACAACCGCTGCACGATGCACCGGCGCGAAGCCTTCGATGCGGGCGCGCGCCGCATCATGCACCGCACGCAAATCAAGGGCGAAACGCGGCCCTCGGCATGATTATGCGATTGAGGCTGTCTCCGCCGGGTGTCGTTCTAGCGCTGCTTTGCGCGATGTATTTTCTCCTCTTCGTCAACCGCACCAATCTCGCGATTGCCGGCCCGCTGATGCAGGCCGATCTGAAGCTCAACAATACCGAATTCGGGCTCGCCTTTTCGGCCTTCGCCATACCGTATGCGCTGTTCCAGCTCTTCGGCGGCATGATCGGCGACAAATTCGGGCCGCGCTGGACGCTCGCTGTTTCCGCCTTTGTTGTCTTCCTGGCGACCGCATGGATCGGCGCGGTCGGGGGCTTGACCTCGCTCTTTCTTGCACGGCTGCTGCTCGGCGTCGGCGAAGGCGCTGCTTTTCCCACGGCGACGCGCGCGATGGCGGCCTGGACGCCCCAGGGGCGATGGGGCTTCGCGCAAGGAATCACGCATACATTTTCGCGCATCGGCAATGGCGCAACGGCCCTGATCGTCGCGGCGCTGATCGCTTGGTTCTCATGGCGCGAGTCGTTTTATTTGCTCGCGCCGGTCAACCTGCTCTGGATGGCGCTTTGGTTCTGGTACTTCCGCGATTCTCCGCGCCAGCATCCCTCCATGACTCCCGACGTGCTGGCGACACTACCGGTGCGCGCGAGCAGCCAGGGCCGCCCGTCCATTCCGTGGCTTCGGCTCGCCCGCCGAATCATGCCGGTGACGACGGTCGACTTTTGTTATGGCTGGACGCTGTGGATTTTTCAGAACTGGATTCAGTCCTATTTTGTTCAGAATTACAGTCTCGATACGTCGACCGCCTCGTTCTATTCCGCATCCGTCCTGTTTGCGGGCGTGATCGGCGACACGATGGGAGGCGTTGCCAGCGACCTCGTTCTCCACCGCACGGGAAGCCTCGTGCTTGCGCGCCGCAGCGTCATCGCGGTGGGCTTTCTGGGTGGAGCGTTGTTCATGATCCCCGTCGTTCTAGTTCACGACCTGACCGTGTCCGCGATCTCACTCGGGCTTGCTTTCCTGTTCGCCGAATTGATCGTGGGGCCGATCTGGGCCGTGCCGATGGATATCGCGCCGCGCTATGCGGGCACAGCCAGCGGCATGATGAATTTCGGCTTCGGCGTTGCGGGCATCGTGTCGCCGCTGTTCTTCGGCACCATGATCGATCTTACCGGAACCTGGACGGTTCCCTTCATCGTCTCGATCGCGCTGCTGCTCTTGGGCGCCGTGCTGACGCTGCGCCTGCGGCCCGACCTGCCGTTTCTGGAAGAAGAGCCGCCGGGCCTCAAGGCTTCGCGACGGGAAATTTCGGAACCGCGTAGGGCCTGATGTCGGGCGGGTAGGGTGAAGAGGCGTCCGAGTCATCGCTTAACCGGATGCTGGTTTCCCCGTTCACGATCGGATTGCGGTTGTTTTCCAGGCTCGACACGTTTTCCATCCTCGGGAATTCCTCGGGCCGCTTGGTGTAGCGTCGCGTCACCTTCCACGGGCGCGTGAAGGCGATCGGATCTTCGACGGTGACGTCGGTTTGCAGCGTGCGCGCGTCCACTTTGCGGATGCGCTCGACGACGGTTGCCGCATCGCTCAACGCCGCACCCGTGCGGTCGATCGGAATCCCGCCCCTAATGCTGCGCGTTTCGATGACGAGCGTGTCGCCCTCCCAATGGCCGATCGAATAACCCTCGAAGGTCGGCCACAGTTCGTCTTTCGGCGGAAACGGCCGCCCGTCCGTATAGATGTAGCGGACGTCGGGGCGTTCATAGATGATCCAGACCTGCTCGGGCCGCAGCACGAATTGCAGTCCGCGCGCCGGCGTCATCATGCGCATCATTCCGCCGGGATAGCCGAGCGTCAAGGGATCGGAGAACTTGCCCTTCGTCACCACTTTGTCGAGGAAGTTTTTATATGCGGCCTCCCATTCGGGCTTGTAGGGCGGATGATCCCGGGCATTTGGGTTGCTGTTGACATTGACCGGGCCGCCGGTCTGTTCGAATAGATTGCCCGAGCCCATCCAGATGCCCGTCCAATCGGGCAGCGAGGCGAAATCCCGCACACTCTTCGTGACCGGAGCGGGCGCCGACCGTGCCGGGATCATCGCGGAGACGATTGCAGCAACGGCAACGCAAGCAGCCGCAAACGCAAGGCTCGCGCGATAACGCTTTCCAAGCATGCTAGCCCTCATCGCTCAATAGGCTCCGGGGCCGCGAAGGCTCAGCGTGGTGCCGTCCGCTTTCTTGATGTCGACCAGCGAACCGCCGGCGCGACCGTCCCTGAGCGGATGCGCTCGTATGGTCACCTTGTCGCCGGGCTGGAGGGCGGTCGGTTTGATACCGGCTCTTAGCAGAACGACGGGTGCCGCGGTTTCGATGCTCCACTCGACGGCATCGCCCGCGGTCTCGCCGGGGACCAGAATCTGAATCCAGGAATGCGGATTGGTGTACTGGAATTCCTTGACCGTTCCGTTCAGCACCACCTCTTTCTCCGCGGCGAACATGGCATCGGAATGGTGCGCGTAGGCGGGCGTTGCCGCAACGGCAACGAGCGCGAGAACCGGAATTGTCGCTTTCAGCACGTCATTCACCTTAGGTTCGAATTTGGCCGATTATATTTGGCTACCTGGTCCCGGCGCAAGTTAAGCCGGCGCGCCCAGACGCTTATAGGCCGCGACAATATCCGGGGTGGCTGAAGCTTTGAGCTCGACCATCATCGCCGCGACCTGGGCGCCATCAAGCGGCGCACCCGCCGGCAAATCGACCCGGCGCGCGTCGTCCTGATATTGCTTGTCGTTGCACATCGCCGTGAAGGCGTTGCGCAAAACGGCAAGGCGGTCGGGCGGGATGCCGGCGGGACCGACGACGGGGAGGCCGAAACTTTCCAAAGCCATCACCAGATTGAGCACCGGAACATCGCTCTTGGGCAGCACGTCGCGCAACAAGGGAATGCCGGGATGGACCGGCTTGTTCTGCAGAATGATCGAAATGATTTGTTTCTCAATCAGATCTTTGCGGTGCCCGAACGTCTCCTCCACGGTGAAGTATCCGTCGGCCTCGCCTTGCTCGAGAGCGACGATGACGCGCGCGCTCGATCCGTAGCCGAAGATCACCTTGATGGGCACGCCGTGGCGGGAGAGCATCACCGGCACCATCGCGGTTGCGGTGTTGCTGGCGAGCGCACCGAAGCTCAAGGTTTTCTTCGACGCTTTGAGCTCCTCGAAATTTTTGACCCCGGTCGCCGAGCGGATGTAGACGACGGAATTCACCGCGCCCGGGCTGCCGACATAGGAAAGCTTGGTTGGATCGAAGCGCACGCCGATACCGTTGGTGACACCTTCGACGAACCAGGAGCGGCCCGGAACGGCGAGCGTAAGTCCGTCGGGCGCGGGGCGGCTCGAAAGGAAATTGGCGGCGACGATGCCGGCGGCACCTTCCATGTTCTGCACCAGCGATTTCGGCTCGCCAGGGATGAAGCGCACCAGATGCCGCGCTACCACGCGCGCCGATGTATCGACGCCGCCGCCCGGCGCGAAGCCCACGATCATGGTCAGCGTCTTGCCGCGGTAGAAATCCGCCGGCGCGGCACTCGAGGGCGAGGAGAATGCAAGCGTGCCACCCGCGATACCGGCGATGAGACTTCTGCGGGAGAGGCGGCCGCTCATTATTCCGCCGCCTGCGCCGTCGCTGCTGCGTCGGCGCTCGCGTTCATGTCCGCAAGGTCAGGCAGCCCGTAATGCAGCAGTTCGGTCGTCTCTTGCGCCTGCAGATGAGCCGTTTCGCCGCGCTCGAGGAACACGGTCGTGTAACGGAACAGGTTTTTGCCTTCGCAGGCGCCGCGCCCCGACAGCACGAGATAAATACCGCGGCCGCTTGCCTCGTAGCGCGCGTCTGCTTCCAATTTGATAAGACCCGCTCCCGCGCGGCGCTCGGTCCACACGCCGAGAAGCTTTTCCGATACGCCGGGTGCGCCCTTGACCGGTGCCCAAGCGAAATTCGCCGTATCCATGAAGATCGGCGCGTCATAGCGGCCTTTCGGATAGACCATCTCGCGCCCGTGCACGTGCTCCCAAATCGCCTGGTAGCCATCCATATTGCGCTTGCCGGGAACGCCTTCGCGGCGATGGAAGATCCCGTCCTTGAACTCGCCAAACGCCTTGAGCTCCTCCATGCCGGCTTTGACTTCCTTGGGCAGCAGATAACCGCTGCCCGACGCGCCGCCGAACTGGAGCACCGCGCCCATGATCGGAGTCTTATTGACCTGCGGACCGTAAGCCACGCCCTCGGGGTAATAGCCGAGCATTCCCGGCCCCAAGCTGCCGTCGCCGTAATCGGACTCGCCTTCGATCATGTAGCGAAACTGATCGAAATTGTGCCGATGGCGTGGTCCGGAATAATCGGTGCCGAGCCAGGAGAGCGAGAATTTGAAATTTCCCGGCGTGCCCGGCTGTCCCTCCACGAGCGTGCGCGAATGAAACGTGCCGCCGCGGTGCTCTAGACCGCGCAAGAGAGGCACTTCGTCGACGTGCACGATTTTCATGATCGCGAATGCCCGAACTTTAATACCGGCCCCAATAGGTGTTGCCGCCCGGCGCGCCATACGCGTTGCCGCCCCATCCCTGCGTTTGCCGCGGCGGCATACGGAGTTGCGCCGGCGGCGGGGCTTCTCTTGCGGTGCTCGCGCCAGATGCCTGCTGCTGACCCGGGTTCGCATTCATATTCGCACCGGCGCAGCCCGCCAGCATCAGTGCTGCGACTATCAGCAAGATTGTGCGCATTCGATCCCTCCCTGGAAGAATGCAGAAGTGTCCATTTTACGCTTCCCTGAGAGCCGGAACCAGCCGGTTCGGACAATGTCCTCGTAACGCTCAGCGGGTGGAGTATTTTTTCAGTATTGCGGCAAAAAACCCTCTGCGCGCAGCGCGTCGGATATGCTGGTATCGATGTAATCCTCGAGTCTGCGGCTCGCGTTCTGCGGCGCCACGGCCGCGAGAACATTTTCAGCGCCCGCTCGGTCAATTTGGGCGTTCAGCGGTGTCTCGCCTTTGAAATTTGCGTAGCTCAACTCGATGATCTTCGAGTCGCGCAGTTTCAGCTCTCTGGCCAATACAGCCTTCGCGCGTCGTTCATCGACGATAGCGAGGTAATTGCCTTCGATCGTCGCCTTCATGAACCGCGTAAGCACATCGCGGTGGGCATCCAGGTACGCCCGGTCCACCGTGAGGCCGCTGAACAGCCAGGGAATGTGCTCGGCATAAAGATCGACGATCGGATTCAGTCCCGCCGCGAAGGCTTCGCTTCGGGTGGGTTCGCCGAGCATTGTCGCTGCAACTTTATGATCGCGCACGGCGGCAAAGCGGTCGACGCCGATCTCCTTCACGATGACGTCCTGGCGTGTGAGACCGAGCCTCTTCAACGCCAGCGTCGTTGCCGAATCGCTTTCCGAACCCGCGCTGCTGATGCCGACAATGCCGCCTTTCAAATCCGCCGCGTTCTTGACGCCTGGCGCCGTGAACATGGTTTGGCGGATGACGTTGCTAAGCGAACCGATGGTTCTGAGATTGCCTCCGGCGAGATTGGCGCGAACAACGGAGGACATCCCGATATGCATGAGCTGGATGTTGCCGGACTTGAGCTCGGGCCCGGCCTCGCGCCCGCCAACCATGGGGACGATTTCTAGCTTCAATCCCTGGGCCTGGTAAAATCCTGCTTCGTCGGCCATCCAGATGGCGAGAAATGTGTTTGCAGGAGACGCCTCGCCGACCTTGAATGTGGCAAGCTCGGCCGCGCCGGCGCGAAAGCTGATCACGTTCAGCGCGGATAACACCAACGCGAACCCTAGCGCGCGCACCAAGCGTACGAATAAACGATTCGGCAATTTCCGCTCTTGCATCGGAGCAAACGATAACAGCCCATCAGGCGGCTAGGAAGCGGAATGCCTCACGGCTTCACGCCGATGACGGACGCGTCGTCGATGCGGACCCAAAAAATCGGCAGTTTGTGCTCGGCGACATAATCGTCGACCGCTTTGCGCGAGCCCTGCCAGCGGAAATAATCGTCGACGATGATAAGCCCGCCGCGCACCAGCTTGGGATAGAGATGGTCGAGTTCCGCCTTGGTCGAGGCGTGCCAGTCTGTGTCCAGCCGCAAGAGCGCAATCGCGCCGGCGGGCGTGGCAGCCAGCAGCGTGTCCTCGACCTTGCCCTTGACGAAATGGAGGCGCTCTTCGGGATACCCGGTCATAAGAAGATTGGCGCGCACCTCATCGAGGCCGTGCGTGATCCAATCGGCGCGCCCGGAACGGCCGCGATGCCTGCGCCAGCTATTCGCCGCCGCCTCGCCAAAACGGCCGCGGTCGACCGCTTCCGGTTCGGGCATGCCTTCGAACGTGTCATAAAGATAAAGCTCGCGGTCGCGCACCCCCAAATCCAGCAGCGTGTACACCATCGCCATGGTCGAGCCGCCCTTGGCGACGCCGCATTCCACGAACGCTCCCGGATAGTCTTGCGCGATCACGTGGCGCACGGCCGCCTCGAGCACGGCAACGCGCTCCGGCGAGGTCATGGTGTAGCGGCGCACCTTCTTCAAAAGCGACTTCTGGAAGGGAGAAAAATCCAGCGGAATCGAAGGCGCTGCGGCGCCTCGAAACGGCCGCGATAATTCCCGCTTCAGCTTGGCCACCCAATCGACCATGCGGCCGCCCCCTTTCGCCCGTCCTTCGATAGGGCCCAAGGCGTCTCTTATCAATGCTCTTTCGACCGCTCTTGCAGCCGCGCAGCGCCGCGCTCATATCTCAAGCGTGAAAGGACCACGCCATGGCCGAAAACCCATCCGCCGCTCCCTTGCCGAACCAAGCCGGGACAGGGCAGCATCTGCGTTCTCTCGCGATGCTGTGCTACGTGCTGTTCCTGGTTTTGTTCTTCAACGGCTTGACGGCGATCGTCGGCGTCATCATCGCATACATCAAGCGGCACGACGCCGCCGGCACCATCTGGCAGAGCCATTTCGACAATCTCATCCTCGTCTTTTGGGTGATGCTCGCCGTTTGCCTGGTGGGGCTGATTTCTTTTCCGATTTCGCTGGTTTCTCTCACCCTCTGGCTCAGCGGCGATTTCGTCTGGCCCGCGTTCTCCGGCTTACTCCCCATACTGATCTGGATGCTCGCTCTTCCGATCCTGGTGATCTGGTTTTTCTACCGCATGATCCGCGGGCTTATCCACGCCAGCGAAAACCGTCCCTATTGATCGCCCCAAAAACAAAAGCCCGCGCTCTTTCGAGCGCGGGCTTTGCGCAAAGAGAATCAAGTCCGGCTCTTACCCGAGCTTGAACCCAAACATCACGTAGAACTGTGCGTTCGTCTGGAACGGGCCCGCAAAAATGTGTCGTTTGAGTAACAGAAGCAGACCTTTCCGGAGCAAAGCCGAGAAAACAGGCTAAAAATTGCATATTTATTAGGCAATCAGCCGCTTTTTTGGAACCAAAATTCAATAGCTTCAGCGCGGCCACAGAAGCAATTTCGCTGCCTTCGCTGCTGCAAAACACGCCCGCGACGAGGCAGTTGGTGAAAGCAAAAGACTTCACGCTGTTTCCGCAAATCAAAGGTTTTCTTGTGCGCGTAGCGTGCCTATTGTTTTCGCCTCGTTAAGTAGGGCAAGGCGGCTTGTCGTGGCCGCGTTAAAGACAAATCCATTCGATGACGCTTGCGGTTGAAGCAGTATCACGCGTGGCGCGAAGCACGCCGCCGCTCAAGCTCCGGGTCATTCTGGTGCGGCACGGCAGACCCGCGATAGGCAATCCGCGCACGGGCCATCACGGTTTCCGCCGCTACATCGATGATTATCAGGACGCCGGGCTCGATCCCAAAAGCGCGCCGCCCGAGGAACTACTCGATTTGGTAAAGGAATTGAATGCGGTGTTCACCAGTTTTGCTCCGCGTGCGCGCGACAGCGCACGCACGCTGCTTCCCGAAGCCGAGATTATTGCCGATCCTCTCTTTGCCGAAGCTCCGCTGGCCGCGCCGCGTATTCCGCTGTTGAAAATGAAGGTGCCGATTTGGGCGGTCATGGCGCGCATTATGTGGCACGCTGGTTATCACCCCGAGATCGAGAATTATCGCCGGGCGAAAGCGCGCGCCGTTGCCGCGGCCGATATTCTTTTGCAGCGCGCCGAAACCAATGAGGGTGACGCGGTTCTCGTGGCTCACGGCTATTTCAACGCCATGATCGGACGCGTCTTGAGAAAGCGTGGGTTCAAGCGCACGGGCTCGCACCGCGTCCGTTTTTGGAACGCGGTAATCTACGAACGCGACTGAACCGCGCGTCAGAATCGCGTCGTGATGGCTTCGAGCGGAGGACGGGCGCGGTCTTCCAGCGGTTCTACCGGATGACCGATATAGATGAAGCCGGCGATGCGCTCGGTCGGCTTCAGACCTATCCGCTCCAGTTGGCGACGAAGCCCATCGCGTGCGCGGCGATCACCATGGTCATACATACCGCACCCGCCGAGAGCGTCTGCTCCCAAACCGGAATCGCAATTTGCTCGCGCACGCGGCTCACCACTCCGATGACGACGGGAGCCCGCATGAAGCGCGCGCGCTCCTGTTCCACGCGCTCGGGCGACGAATCGCGCTCATTCGCCACGCAATCGGCGAGAATGTCGCCCATGCGTGCGCGCCCCTCGCCCTCGAAGACGATGAAGCGCCAGGGCGTGAGTTTGCCGTGATCGGGAACGCGCACGCCGGCGGCCAGGATACGGCGAAGCTGATCGGCATTAGGGCCGGGCCCCTTCATCGTCTTGGCCGAGCCCGAGCGGCGGCTGAGAAGAAGATCCAGCGTTTCAGGCGCGGGAAGATTCAGCGAAGCGGAATAATCGGACATTGCTGCGACCGTTCTGTCAAGAAAATGGCGAAGTGTCGGACCATATAGCTGTGCCGGCCGTTCGGCGAAAGGCGATTTATACAGTTTCCAATGCGGGGAACTCGCCGGGGCAACGGTCTTAACGCAACGGCCGTAACGCTCTTGGGCCTTTAACCTAGCCCCGCTACAATGGCGCCATGAACCGAGAGAGAAAAATCCTCGCGAAGGACAGACTGGCGAGCTACGACCCGATCTGGTCGGCGTTGCGCGAGCAGGCCGAGCAATTGGCCGAAAGCGAGGCGGAGCTGGCGAGCTTTGCCCATGCCACCATTCTGAAGCACGAGCGGCTTGAACAGGCGCTGTCTTACCACCTGGCCAAGAAAATCGGCGGCGAAGACCTGTCCTCGATGCAAGTGCGCGAAATCTTCGAGGAAGCGTTCGCGGCCGAACCTGCGATGGGCGAGGCGGTGCGCGCCGATCTTTCCGCCGTGTTCCAGCGCGATCCCGCCTGTCACTCCTATTTGCAGGCGTTCCTTTTTTTCAAAGGTTTCCATGCGCTGCAAAGCTATCGCGTCGCGCATTATCTGTGGCTGCAGGGGCGCAAGACAATGGCCCTGTTCGTGCAGAACCGGATGTCGGATTTGTTCGCGGTCGACATTCATCCTGCGGCAAGGCTCGGCCGCGGCATCATGATCGACCACGCCACGGGCGTAGTGATCGGCGAAACCGCGGTCGTGGGCGACGATGTGTCGATGCTGCACGGCGTGACGCTCGGCGGTACGGGAAAGCAAAACGAAGACCGCCACCCGAAAGTCGGCCGCGGCGTTCTGCTTTCCACCGGCGCAAAGGTGCTCGGAAATATCGAGATCGGCGAGTACAGCCGGGTAGGCGCGGGATCGGTTGTCTTGAAGCCCGTGCCGCCGCATACCACGGTTGCCGGCGTTCCGGCTCGCGTCATCGGCAAGGCGGGTTCGCCGCGTCCGTCGCAGGACATGGATCACAACCTCCCCGATGGCGATTCTCAAATTTAGCGGGACCTCAAGGGTTGCTTGACGACTGCGGGGCGGCATGCGAGGTCAATCGCGTTAACCAAGGAGCCCGGCTTTTGACTCGCAGCGAAATTTGGCGCTTGGAAAAATATCTGCGCAACCTGTTTCGGCTCGACACCATCACGTTGATCGAGCGGCCACAGGCTGATTCCGTCGAAGTTCACGTCGGCGGCGAGTTCATCGGCGTGATTTTCAAGGACGAGGAGGACGGAGAAACCTCCTATGCTTTCAATATGGCGATCCTGGAAATGGATTTGCCCGAGCCGCCGGCCTCGCGCGCCGGCTAGTTCTTATCGAAAAATCCGCTTAAGAGCCCGCGCAAGCCGGAATCGATTGTCCGCCATTGCGCCAGTTGCGCGCGCTTGAAGCGGTAGGAAAGCGCCAGGCTTTGGCCGAGAGACATGTCGCGCAAGCAGTTGGGAGACGGAGTCTCCGGGCTCACCCCGTCGCACAAAAGAACCATCGGTCCCGCTTCCGTTGAGCCAACGAACAGATCCTCGGCGTGATAGCCGGAATCGGGGCGGAAGGAATATTGTTTGAGGCCGAAGGGGCCGATTTGGCCGCCGGAATCGACCACCTGCATGAGATAGATGCGATCCAGCCGCTCCTGTTCCGGCGCCGGAATCGGGCTGCTCTTCACCATGATGGTGACGATATGGGAATCCGGCGCGTTTGCGGCGAAGTCCTGCGCCGCACTCAGCGAATAGCCTTGCAGCCCTGGCAGCACCGCCGCCATCGCCAATTCGTTCAGCGATCCCCCTCGCCGGGCGCTCGACAACAGAACGTAATTTGCCGGAATGCGGAAGCGCTGCGGGCCGAGCGTCACGGCGACGGGACGCGTGGCATCTGTCGGCGAGGGCATCTCTTCGCCGAGCCCGGGCGGACCCGGCGCGAAGTAATAGGCGAATACGATCGCCGAGAGGCCTGCGGTCACGAAAAAGACCACCAGCGGAATCAGCCAACTCGATCTTCGCTGCGCCAATCCGCTGAATTCATCGCCTGCGCGGCTCATCTGCCCACCCCATTCAAGTGTTCTTTAGCACGCCATTCCGCTTCCAAACGAGACACTCTGTTCCAATCCGGCACAGAAAAGAGGTGGGAATTCGGGCACGCAGCCTGCAAATGAGCTTATCGACCGCAAAGGAGCGGTATTGAGATGCACGCATTGGCTTGGTTTCTTATTGTGATCACGGCGGGCTTCACCGCTTCGGGAATCGTGGCCAATCTCTATCGCATTGCCGGATTCAAGCCCGACAGCCGATCGGGCAGCGTCGTGCGAGCGGCCGTGCTGGTGTTTTCCGGACCGAGCGAGATCTTCGAGAGCGCCATACACGCCCGCATGACCAAAGCCTGGAGTCCTCTGGCCTTCTGGCTGGTGGTGGCCGCCTTGAGCTACTGGAGTGTGGCGTTGGGCCTGCTCGTCCTCCAATTCGGCATGTATTTGTGAGCCATTTTTCGCCACCGTTGCGAGCGCTAAGCCTTTAGGATTAGAATTATTTTCAAGACTGGGGCGGGGGCGCATCCATCGGAAATTGGCCGCAGGGGCGTTACTGGCCGCTCGGCGACGATGCGCCGAGCACAACAAGAAATCGAAGAATCGCCCAATTTGTTCGCGCATGTGTGCGGGAATCGAAGTATGGGAGCCCAGCTTGGCGCATGAAAATTCGTCGAGGAGTGAATTGAGGGTGCGATGACGAAGTTGAACGGTCAGTCGGTGCAGGAATGGGAACTCGCGCAACTCATTGTCACGACCCTGAATCTTGAAGTCCAACCTTCGGCGGTCGATCCGGAACTGCCGCTTTATGGCGAGGGTTTGGGTTTGGACTCGATCGACATTCTCGAAATCGCGCTTGCGATTTCCAAGACCTATGGCCTCAAGCTGCGTTCCGATGACGAGAACAACACCAAGATTTTCAGTTCGTTGCGGAGCCTAAACCGGCATATCCAAGAACACCGGCCTCAATAAATGACCCGAGCAGCGGCCCCCTGGGCGAACATGGCGGCTTATGTGATCGTCGCCGCCGTTCCATTGCAAATTTTTGTGGCGTTAACCGCGGGCCGGTCGTCCGTCCTCGCCGCCACGCTGATCTCCGCACAGGTCGTGATCCTGGGTACTGTCTTGCTGTGGCGTTCCGTCCACCGGCTGCGCTGGATGGCAATCGGCATTTCGGTCTTGATTGCGCTCGTGGTGCTTCTTCCGACCGAACAATACGTCCTTCTGGGCTCCGGGCTCCCCCATGCGCTGATCTACTTTGGGCTTATGGTGCTCTTTGGACGCTCGCTTCTACACGGACGAGTACCGGTGATTACGGCGTTGGCGCGAAAAATCCGTGGTTCTCTACCCGACAGCATCGAGACTTATACTCGCCTTGCGACGTTGGCTTGGGCTGTTTTTTTTGCAGCTCAGCTCATTGCTTCCCTCTGTCTCTTCCTATTCGCTCCTCCGTCCTATTGGTTGTTCTTCGTCAATGTGCTCAACGGTCCGCTGGTCGTGATCATGTTCGCGGTGGAATACGGCGCCAGGCTTGTGTGCTTTCCGCACTTTCCTCATGCAACGGTCGCTGAGGTTGTTGCCGCTTTCACGCAAAGGGACTCGGCTGTTCCGGTACCAAGAGGTCTGGCCGATCCTCACCCATGAGCGCATTGCCCTTGATACGTCACGCGAGGGCGGATGCGATCGTCGCTTATCGGGACGGGCGCGCAATCGATGCCGCGCATTATCTTGGCGACGTGGCCGCTTTGGCGGCAGTCCTTCCAAATTCCGGCCATGTGCTCAATTTCTGCGCTGACCGCTATCGCTATGCCGTCGGCTTGGGTGCGGCGCTGTCTCGCAGGCAGATCACCATGCTCTTGCCCAACCAGACGCCGGACTTGATCGAACAAATCGCGACGCTTTATCCCGATTTGTACTGCTTGAGCGACGGCGAATCGCGGCACGGCGCCATCGCGACGGTACGGTTTCGCGACGACATGCCTCACGCACCTGCGCAGTGGGCAATTCCGAGTTTTGCTGCGGACCAGATCGCTGCGTTCGCTTTCACGTCCGGTTCAACCGGTCCGCCAAAGCCGCACGTCAAAACCTGGGGATCCTTGGTGGCCGGAACGCTGGCGTTTGGCGCAAAGTACCAGATGCCTTCGCTGCCGAACGGTGTGGTTCTCGGAACCGTCGCCCACCAGCATATATTCGGATTTGAATCGACGATTATGCTGCCGTTACAGCACGGCCTGGCAACGCACACGCGCCGGCCCTTCTATCCGGCCGACATCTGCGAATGCCTCGCGAGGTTGCCGCGGCCGCGCATTCTGGTGACGACGCCGATTCACCTGCGAGCGCTGCTTGCCGATTCCGAGGCCTTGCCGCGCGCCGACCTGCTGCTTTGCGCGACAGCTCCGTTGCCCGCGCAACTCGCCGTGGAGGCCGAAATCAGATTTTCCGCACCTCTTTGCGAAATTTATGGTTGCGCCGAGGCTGGCCAAACGGCAATGAGACGCACCGCGCAAACCGAAGTGTGGACCTGCTTGGGCGGTATCAACCTCTTTCAGGATTCGCGCGGCACCTGGGCTCGTGGCGGCTCGGTCGAGACGGAAGTCTTGCTCGGCGACGTCATCGAACTTTTGGACTCGGATCGCTTCATTCTACATGGCCGGACATCGGACTTGATCAACATCGCAGGCAAGCGCACCTCTCTGTCTCATCTGAACTATCAGCTCAATGCGATTGCAGGTGTTCGCGACGGCGTGTTCGTAATGCCCGATGAAGACGAATCTTCGAGCGTCACGCGGCTGATGGCATTTGTCGTGGCACCGGGAATGACCAACGACGACATCCTCAGCGGGTTGCGCGAGCGCGTGGATTCGGCTTTTCTGCCGCGTCCGCTCTATCTCGTCGATGCGCTGCCGCGAAATTCGACGGGCAAATTGCCGCTCGAGGCGGTTAAAAAATTGGCCGCCGAGCTCGCGGAAAGGTAGCCTGTGGTCAACCGTGCCGAAATGCAGTTCGCCGTCGACCATGTGGCCGCCGCCGGTCATTTCCCGGGCAATCCTATTATCCCAGGCGCCGTTGTTTTGGACGAGGCATTGCAGGCCATCGAAGCAAAGGCGGATCGACCTTTCATGCCGTGCAAGATTCGCGCGGTGAAGTTTCTTCACCCGGTTCGGCCGGGCGATAAGATGCTGATATTCTGGAGCACGGGCGCGGATGGAGCGACGAAGTTCCATTGTGAATCTCAAGATCGAGTCGTTCTCATTGGAACGCTAAACGCGAGAGACGGACGAAATCGATGAGCGTCACCGCGCAACAGGAGTGGCTCACTCGCGCGGAGCGAAGCAATCGCGCTGCCATCAAGTTCATCGTTTGGGTCGCCCAACGTTTGGGAAGGCCGATGGCAAGACTGCTTCTTTACCCGACATGCGTCTACTTTCTGCTTTTCTGTCCCGCCGCGACGGCCTCATCGCGCAAGTTTCTGACCAAGGCTCTGCATCGCCGTGCTGGATTTGCCGATGTCTTCCGCCACTATTATTTCTTTGCCGCGATTCTGCTCGATCGGGTGTTTCTGCTCGGCAACCAAAGCCACATCTTCGATATCGAAATTCACGGCGAAGACGCTGTGGCTGCCGCGTTTGCCGGCGGCCAAGGGTGTTTTATGGTGGGAGCCCATTTGGGCAGCTTCGAAGTCGTGCGGACGATCGGCCGGCGGCAGCCTGGGCTTGGCGTTCGGTTGGTGATGTACGAGGCGAACGCCCGCAAGATCAATTCGGTATTGTCGGCGATCAATCCGGCACTTAGTACCGGCATCATCGGCTTGGGTAATTTCGATTCGATGCTCAAAGTCGAGGAAAGCCTGGGACGCGGCGAATATGTCTGTCTCTTGGCCGATCGCAGTCTGGAAGGGGAGAGTCTTTTGCGCCGTTCGTTCCTGGGCGAGCCTGCGCCTTTTCCGCTTGGTCCGTTCCGCGTCGCCGCCATGCTCAAGCGTCCCGTCGTATTGATGTTCGGCATCTATGGGGGCGGAAACCGTTATGACGTTCACTTCGAGAGACTGATTGACTTCACGGGCGTTGAGCGCGCGCAGCGAAGCCAGATGGTGGAAGAGGCGGTTAGGCGCTATGTGGATCGTCTTGAGTACTACGTCAGGGCCGCTCCCTACAATTGGCTGAACTTTTACGACTTCTGGAAGTGACATGAGATTGCGTCGCATCGCTTTCGTGCTTTTGTTCGCAGTTGCCTGCGGGACATCGTCCGGCGTGCCGGCAGAGGCGGCCGATGCGTCGCAAAATGCGCAGGCGGGCTTTGGCGTGGAGCAGCTGATGACCGCGTTTGGCCAAGTTAAGTCCGCGGAAGCGCACTTTACAGAACGCAAATACTTGGGCGTGTTGAATATGCCGCTCGAAAGTTCCGGAATCCTCGTTTACGTCGCACCGGACAGATTGGAAAAAAGAACGCTTCTGCCCAAGCCCGAATCTTTTGTCATAGATCGCGGTGAACTCACGATCGAAGGCGTTCCGGGTCAGCGCCGGCGCACAATGAAAATTCAGAATTATCCCGAGCTCGCGGCGTTCGTCGAAAGTATCCGCGCGACGCTGGCCGGCGACGTACAAACTTTGAGGCGCTTTTACGATGTGCGCCTGGAAGGCTCGGCCGAAAACTGGAAGCTGATGTTGCGCCCAATCGCTCAGCGCATGCAAAGAGCGATAAAGAGCATCACGCTCAGCGGCAGCAATGCCAGGCTGCATACGGTCGAGATCGAGGAGCCAGACGGCGACCGCTCTCTCATGACCGTCGCCGCCGACGCACCATGAGCGGACGCGGCCGCTGGGCGCTTCTCGTCTGGCTGGCCGCGGTCTTGGCTTGTGTCGTGATCATCAGCCGCACCCAAATCAGCACCGATCTTTCGGCGTTCCTGCCGCGCTCGCCGTCGCCCGCACAGCAGGTTCTGGTCGACCAATTGCGTGATGGCGTGGTATCCCGGCTCGTTCTGATCGCGGTCGAGGGCGACTCGCCGGAAAAACTCGCACCGCTCAGTCAGGCATTGGCCAATCGGCTCCGGCAAGAGAACAGCTTCGTCTCGGTCAGCAATGGAGACGAAGCCGCGCTTGAAAAAAGTCGAGATTTCCTTTGGCGCAACCGCTATCTGCTGAGTTCCGAGGTCACGCCGGCGCATTTTTCCGCGCCCGAATTGCGCCGCGCATTGGAGAACGATCTGCAGCTGCTCGGCTCGTCGGCCGGCATTCTGGTCAAACGAGTGTTGCCCAACGATCCAACCGGCGAACTGCTTCGCCTTCTCGATCAAATGATGGGCGATCAGCCTCCGCTCATCCGTGACGGAGTGTGGTTCTCGCCGGACGAAAAACGCATTCTGCTGGTTGCGCAGACCCGCGGCGCGGGTTTCGATTTCGATGCTCAGCAACAGGCTCTCTCGCTGATCCGAAATCACTTCGAAGCTGCGAAAGAGGAAGCGGGCGCCACCGGCGCGCGCTTGCTGGAAACCGGCCCCGGCGTCTTTTCGGTGGAGATTCGTCAGACGATCAAGGGCGACGCCTTGCGGCTTTCGCTGATCGCGGCGATTCTTGTCGCGAGCCTGCTGTTGCTCGTCTATCGCTCGGCCCTCCTCGTGGTGTTGGGGCTGTTGCCGGTTGCGACCGGCGCGCTCGCCGGCGTGACCGCGGTCAGTTTGGGATTTGGCTCGGTGAATGGCGTCACGCTCGGCTTCGGCGTGACGCTGATCGGCGAGGCCGTCGATTACGCCGTCTACCTCTTCACTCAGACGGCGCCCGGCAGCACGCCTGAAGCGACGCTGTCGCGCATTTGGCCGACTTTGCGTCTCGGCGTGCTGACGTCCATCTGCGGTTTCAGCGCCATGCTGTTTTCCGGGTTCAGCGGCCTTGCGGAATTGGGAATGCTGTCCATCGTAGGCCTGATCGGCGCCGTGAGCGTGACCAGATTTGTGTTGCCCGTCTTGCTGCCGGCGAATTTCCACGCCGTTGATGCAAGGCCATTTCGCCGAGCGACCGTGTATTTGGCGCAAAATGCGCCGCGTCTGCGTTATCCGCTCGCTGCCATCGTCTTGCTCGCCGTCGTGTTTCTTATCCGCCAGCCGGGCGGCCCTTGGGACGACGACATCGCCAATTTGAGTCCGGTTCCGCAGAACGCCCGTCTGCTGGACGAGCAATTGCGCCGCGACGTCGGCGCGCCTGATGTTCGTTTCGTTGCAATCGCCACGGCACCGACACAGGAGCAAGCTCTCGCGAAGAGCGAGACGGTGGCCGCTCAACTGCAAAATTCTGTGAGCCATGGCACGATCGCGGGCTTCGACTTTCCCGCCTTCTACGTTCCCAGCCGGGAGACACAGCAGGCGCGTCAGACCGCGCTTCCAGCGTCCGATGTTCTGGACGCAAATCTTGAGCAGGCCGTCGCCGGTTTACCATTCGCGAAAGGGCTGTTCGATCCGTTCTTGCGTGACGTCGCGGCAGCCAAGGTTCAACCCTTACTCGATCGGACTTCCGTTGGGGATAGCGATATTGCGCTGAAGCTCGATTCCCTACTGATCAGCCGCGGCGGCTTTTGGGTCGCCATGCTGCCGTTACGGGGCGTGACCGACGTCGCTCGTCTTTCAAACGAAATCGCCGAGTCAAAAGAACGCGACGTGGCACTGCTTGATTTGAAGGAGGATTTCAATCGCCTGTACCAGGGCTACCGCCAGGAGGCCCTTGTGCTGGCTTTGCTCGGAGCATTGGCGATTGTTCTGCTCTTGAGCCTGTTCCTTCGCTCGGTGCGTCGCGTCTATCTTGTGTTGACCCCGCTCGCTGCCGCGGTAACCATGACGACAGCAGTGCTTGCGGCATCCGGACAGAAACTATCGATCTTTCACCTGACGGGCCTGCTTTTGGTCGTCGCTGTAGGGTCGAATTATTCGCTGTTTTTCGAGTCCCAGAGTCGGTCCGGCGAGCACCGCGAGCGCACCATTACGTCGCTTGCGCTGGCCAATCTGTGCACGGTGATCGGTTTCGGCATCCTGTCCTTTTCACGCGTGCCCGTCTTGCACGGCATCGGTATTACCGTGGCAATTGGCACTGTCTTAAGCCTCATATTCTCGGCCGTGCTGATCGAACATGCGGCGCCGGAATCGCAGGTCCGCGCCGCAGCGCAGCGCTAGGCAAACAAGGCGCCAGCATGCTAGTTGTGCCGTACTACATTCCTGGGGGTCTCCACCGCTGCATCCGCTTGCACTGAGCCATATTTGCCTCGCGAATTGTCTGGGAGCCGGACTGGATGCGACGTTGGCCGCGATCATGGACGGCGAGAGCGGGCTCCGCCCGTGCGCTTTCGATACCGTCGATCTGTCTACTTATGTCGGCGAGGTCCGCGGTCTGGAGAAAGTGAGATTGCGTACTGATCTGGCGGAGTATGACTGCCGCAACAATCGTTTGGCGCAATTGGCTTTGGAGCAAGATGGTTTCATCGACGGCGTCGCAGCAGCCGTCAGCAACTACGGTTCCGACAGAATCGCGGTCGTGCTCGGCACCAGCACGTCTGGAATTCACAAGACGGAGTTGGATTATCGCACACGGGATCCGATCACTGGGGCGCTGCCGAACGAATTTTGTTACCAAAAGACTCATAGCACCTTTTCAGTCGCCGAATTCGTATCTCGGCATCTCAGTCTCACCGGAGCAGCCGTCGTTGTTTCTTCGGCGTGCTCGAGTAGTGCGCAGGCGCTTGGTGTCGCCGCCCGAATGATTGAAGCCGGCCTTTGCGATGCCGCCGTTGTGGGCGGCGCGGATTCGCTGTGTCTCACGACGCTGTACGGTTTTCACTCGCTGGAACTCGTTTCCGATGCGCCCTGTCGTCCTTTCGATGCTGCGCGCAAAGGCATATCGATCGGCGAAGCCGCGGGTTTTGCTTTGCTCGAAAAGGCCGACCACTACGGCCGCGGAAACGCAGTTCTCCTTTTGGGAGTGGGCGAGAGCAGCGACGCGCATCACATGTCCACCCCGCATCCCGAAGGCCTCGGCGCGCGACTTGCGATGGAACGCGCCCTTGCCATGGCCGGTCTTCGTCCTCAAGCGATCGACTACATAAACCTCCACGGCACGGCGACAGTAACGAACGACGCCGCGGAAGATCGAGCGGTCTTCGATCTGTTCGGCGCCAACACGCCCTGCAGCTCGACAAAGGGATCTACCGGGCATGCTCTGGGCGCTGCGGGTATCAACGAGGCGATCATTTCAGCCTTGTCCATCCGTCATGACATCATGCCGGGAAGCCCCCATACCAGGACTATCGATCCTGCGCTGAAGAGCGCCTACGTGGTCGAGCGTCGACGCGGCCGCGTCGAGCGCGTGCTGAGCAACTCGTTCGGCTTCGGCGGAAGCAATTGCAGCTTGATCCTGGGGCGCGCCGCGTGATGGACGTATTCGTCGAGGGAATCGGAGTGCGAGGACCGGGCCTGAGCGGCTGGCAAGCGTCTTCTCGCAGTCTTGCGAGTGCCGCGCCGTACGAATCGAGCCCGATCATCCTTTCGAGCAGCTTGCTGTTGCCCCCTGCGGAACGCCGGCGCGCGATCATAAGCGTGAAGCTCGCCCTCGCGGTCGGCGAAGAAGCGATTTCCCAGGCGCAGCTCGATGCGTCCAAAACTGCGACGGTGTTTACTTCATCCGGCGGGGACGGCGAAGTCATCGGACAAATTCTTGAAACACTCGCCACGCCGGCGAGGGAGGTTTCTCCGACGCGCTTTCATAACTGCGTGCACAATGCGCCTGCGGGTTATTGGAGCATTGCGTCCCGGTCGCGTGAACGCTCGACGAATTTGGCCTGCTTTGATGCAAGTTTCGCGGCGGGATTGCTCGAAGCCGCCGTGGAGGCGACAGTCGACGGCTGTCCCATTCTGCTGATTGCCTACGATTCGCCCCACGCGCCGCCCGTGCATGCGACACGCCCGATATGCGCCGTGTTCGGCGTGGCCCTGGTATTGCGGCCGAGCGCAGACGCTCGCTCGCTCGCGCGACTCAACATCGAAATCCGCCGCGACACGGATGAACCCGCAAGAATGGAGCAAGAAGCCCTGGAGACTCTGCGCAAAGGCAACCCGGCGGCACGCAGTCTGCCGCTGCTCGCCGCGCTCGCACGCAGAGCAAAGGAACGCATCGTCCTCGAATATGTCGGGGATAACCGCTTGGTTGTAACGGCGGCACCATGTTGATCGGCAAGAAGGAATTGGAAGAAATGATTCCCCATGCGGGCGCGATGTGCCTGCTTGAAGGCGTGGTTTCATGGAATGAGGCATCGATTTGCTGTGTCGCAACAAGCCACAAGGAAACGAACAATCCCTTGCGGGCCCGCGGCCGTTTGCACGCGCTTTGTGGCGTCGAATACGTTTCCCAGGCGATGGCCGTTCACGGCCGGCTTGCAGGAGGTATCGCGCGACGCCCGGGAGCGGGATATTTGGTCAGCTTGCGTGATCTCGAATGCGAGGTTGATCGTCTGGACGCGCTCGATGGCGAACTCATGATCGAAGCCGAACGCTTGATGGGCGACGACGAGCAAGTGGTCTATCGCTTCAAGGTGAGCCATGACGGCAGCGTGCTGTTGAGCGGGCGCGCGGCCGCGGTATTGGCCGTGGAACCGGCGTGAAGCGGGCTCTCGTGACAGGGGCTAGCGGTGCGATCGGTTCCGCGATCGCGTTGAGGCTCGCCGCCGATGGCCACCACGTCTATGTCCACGCCAACAACGCGCTTTCCCTTGCCGAGAAAATCGCCGAAGAGATCGTCTCGCGCGGCGGGTCAGCCCGGGCTGTCGCTTTCGATGTCGTCGATTTTGAACGTGTTCGCGCCTTATTGGAGGGTTTGCTCGCCGACGGTCCGATTCAGATTCTGGTCAACAATGCCGGCATTCACGATGACGCCATCATGCCGAGCATGCGCCGGCAGCAATGGCTGCAGGTGATCGACGTTTCGCTGAACGGATTTTTCAATGTTACGCAACCCCTTCTGATGCCGATGATCGGCACGCGCTGGGGACGCATCGTCAACATTTCATCGGTGGCGGCTCTGATGGGAAACCGCGGACAGACGAACTATGCCGCGGCAAAGGCAGGGTTGCACGGAGCGACGAAGTCACTCGCCCGCGAGCTCGGCAGCCGCGGCATTACCGTGAACGCCATCGCGCCCGGAATCATCGAGAGCCCTATGACACGAGCGTTTACCAAAGAGATCATTCAGCAATTGGTGCCCATGAAGCGCGCAGGAAAGCCTGAAGAGGTGGCGGACCTGGTCGCGTTCCTCGTCTCGGAACGGGCAGCCTATGTTTCCGGACAAATCATCTCCATCGATGGAGCGATGGCCTGAATTTTCGCCGCAACAGAAGCGGCAAACGGATGACAAACCCGACCATCAATCGTACATGCATCCAGGTCAGAAGAGCATTGTCGCGCACATAGTGAAAATGCGAAACGCCGCCATCGCCAGGGGTTAAATATTTGACGGGGGCGAGGACGTTGATCGGTTGCAAGCCGCGCCAGCACAGCCGCACCGCCGCCTCCGGATCGAAATCGAATCGCCGCATGAAGAATCCCGATTCCATCACAGCGCGCAAAGGCGCAATAGGATAAACGCGGAAACCGAACAGCGAATCGCCGATGCCGAGCCAAAGAGTTTCCAGTCCGGCCCACCAATTCGAGATCTTTCGCCCGCTCTTGCGCAAGCGCGGCGCACTTTCGTCGAACACGGGGACGCCTAAAACCAGCGCACCGGCCTGGGCCAGCGAAATCGCCATGAATTCCGGAATGCTTTGGGCCGGATGCTGTCCGTCCGCGTCCATGGTCAGAACATGGGTGAAGCCATGGGCTTCGGCTTCGCGAAGGCCGCTTAAGAGCGCGGCGCCTTTTCCGCGATTTTGCGAGTGCATCAGGACCCGCAATCCCGGGTCTCTTTCCGCGATAGCTGCCAGCCGCGCGCCGGTGCCGTCGGTGCTGCCGTCAACAACCACCCAGACGGGGCTCCAATACTTGCGCGCTTCGCGAACGGTGGAAAGTACGCGGTTGCCTGTGTTGTAGCTGGGAATCAAAACCAGATGCGTCGTCGAGGGAGTCATCGGGCCGGCAGTGGACGTATGGAGACCTTCCCTGCGAGTTCTGAGCTGTAATAGGACTCGAGCTCCGAAACGAATCCACGCACATCGTCGCCGACTTCGAAGCGCCTGCCGAGCCGCATCCGGTACACCATCGGAAATTCCGGCTTTTTGAGCAGACCCCAGCCTTTTCCGAAAAAACACGAAGTGCACTCGATGAAAACAGTCTGCACCGGCGCTTCCGCTCGCTTCGCCACGACAGCAAAGCCGGCCTTGAAGCGGTTGATCGGCTCGCGCCTCGTGCGTGTGCCTTCGGGAAAAATCAGGAGAGGATGCCCCGCGCGCACCTCCTCGGTCGAATGCTTGATCAGATTGATCGCCGAATCGTTGCGGATGTAGCGCGCCAGCCGCGCTCCGCCCCCGAGAAAAAAATTGTCCCAGATTGGCGCCTTTGTAATGCACACCATATCTGGCAATCGCGAGACGATCAGCACGACATCCAGCAACGACGGATGATTGGGCGCCACGATCACCGACGTCTCGCCTTTCAGCGCGTCAAGGGCCGAAAGGTCGCACTTTAAGATGCCGCACCATTGCATCACGGAGGTCAACCAATGAAATCCCGTCATGATGATGAATTTTCCGACCGGTGCGCCGAGCCGCCGCGGCAGAATCGGCCCAAGGATGACCGCGACCAGACTGACGATGAGCCCCCCGATTCCGAAGAGCGCGAGCAACCCATAAAACACGAGGTACTCATATGGGAGCGCGATCGCGCGCAGCAAACGGCTGCGGCCGGACCGCGGCTCCCTCAAACCTGCGCGCGCGGGAACCGCGGTGGCGTGCTCCGAAACGGGCGCTGTCTCGGCGACGGGATATTTCATGCTGACGATCCGGCCTCATCGGCCGGCGACCCGATCGCGCGTTTACGTCTTCGCCAAGCGGCAAAACTCGTCCGCAAGTGCATCAGGCTGTTGTAATAATAGAAGGCTTTGAAGACGACGAGGCTTGGACGGATTGGCGTGCGGCCGAAGATGTCCCCGGCCAACAGGGACAGAAGCGCGTCCTCGACCCGGAAGTAGTTGCGCGGTTTCATCAAAAGGTTGCGTAGCGCCGGTGTCGTCACGCGATAAATATACCATGAGAACGTATCGAGTCCGCGCCTCACCTCGGAGTCGAAGCGCTTGAGCGCTTGCGCTGCCTTGTGAGGCTGTTTGAGGCAGGTATCGACGGCCTCTGCACCCAAGAGCGCGCTGTTCATCGCCAGATACACGCCCGTCGAAAAAACCGGGTCGATGAAAGCGAAGGCATCGCCTAGCATGATATAGCTTTGTCCGGTCATGCGCTCGGCGCGATAGGAATAATTTCCGGTGCTCCAAACCGGAGTTACGAGAGTCGCTCCCTTGAGGCGGTCGGCGATTTGCGGACACATTTTGATTGTATCCGCAAAGAACGTCGTAGGATCCGTCTTGCGCGATTTCATGTAGTAGCGCCAGCAAACCGCGCCGATGCTGGTCGTCCCGTCGGCAAGCGGGATAAACCAGAACCAGCCATGGTCGAACCAGAAGAGAACGATGTTGCCTGCCTCCTTGCCCGACGGCCGATATGCACCGGTGAAGTGGCCGAACATCGCGGCGCTGTTGTGCTTGGGGTTACGCTTTTTGATGGCGAGTCTGTTTGCAAGCAGGGTATCGCGTCCTGTCGCATCGACGAAAAACCTGGTCCGCCACGTGCGGATCTGATCCCCACCGTCCTTTCCCGTGGCGACCGCGCCGCCTTCAGGCAGAAATTCCACATCGGAAATCCTGCACTCTTCGATGACTTTTGCGCCTTTTGCGACGGCGTTCTTCAACAGGACATAATCGAACTCCGAGCGGCGCACCTGATAGGCGTAGGGAAATTCCTTGTCCCAAGCGTTGGCGAAATCGAACTTCACGGTCTTACCGTGATAGGGGGACACGAATTCCGCGCCGTGCTTTCGCATGCCGATGCGCTCGATTTCGTCCCTGACGCCGAGACGATCGAACAGCGGAACATTGAGCGGCAGCAGAGATTCGCCGATATGAAAACGCGGGTGCTTTTCTTTCTCGACAAGCACGACGTGGTAGCCGCGCTCCGACAGCAGTGCCGCAATCGTCGAACCGGCCGGTCCGCCCCCGACGACAAGCACGTCGCAGAATGGCTCCGTTTGCGGGAGGGCTTCGTCCAGCGCTGTCATTCTTCCCGCGTCCAAGTTCCGTGCATGGACGGTAACGCATCCCCGCCACTAAGGTCCAATAAGTGGTAACCCAAAACGGATACAACCTCGCCGACTGTGCTGGCTGGAAAGGTGTAACCAATGCTCTCCGAAGCCCCCGCCCTCGCGACGAAATTACCGCTGGTTGCGCAGAAAAATGGTACGTTAAAATCGGAGTGAAGCCAAGGATCAAGCCAATGAAAGGACAATCACGATTTCTGCTGACGACGCTTTGTGGGCTAACGCTTGCATCGAATGCTTGGGCACTTTCGCCCGTTCTCAACGTCGTCGACCATCCCGTTCCAAAGCTTGCCGAGAACCTTTCCGTCGACGATGTTCGCAAGAACATCACGTTGGGGGGCTTAAAGCGCCATTGGCAATTCGAAGAAATGGGCCCCGGCCAGCTCAAAGCCACCCAAGCCGACGCCAAGCGCCGAGCCGTCATCAGCGTCAGCTATACCAAAACCGGCTACAGCATTACCTTGCTGGAATCCTCGGGCATGCAGCAAAAGGGCGATCAGATCCACGACAACTACAATCGCTGGATCCGTTATTTGACGCAGGACATCGATGACCAGCTGACGATGGCGGCAATTGCGCGAAACTGATGCCGTAGGTCGCGCCACAGACCGACGCCACGATCAGCCTTCCTAAATCGGTTTTTAAGGCCGGGCCAAAATCGCCGCCTCGGCACAAGGATCAATTCGGCCGCGCGTCGGCGGTCTCGTCGGCCTTCGCACTGAGCTGTTGGTCGACCAGCTCACACAAATCCTGAAAGGTTATGGCCGCAATCTGTTCGTTGTTGAGCTGAAGTTGGATCGCGAACTTGTCTTCGATGGCGAACACGGTTTCGATCACGGCAATACTGTCAAAGCCCAATTCCACGAGTTTTTTGTCCGGCGGAATGTCGCTAAGACCCGCCGTCGCCTCTCGCTTCAGAATGGCGCGCAATTCGGCGGCGACGTCCATAAAATCTCCATGCGCGAGCCGATTCGGCAAGATTGTGCAGAGCCGTTCCTACGATGTCGAGTCCCGGAGACTTTCAATATTTTCTCGCGATCAGCACGGAATTCAGCCCGCCGAAGGCGAACGAGAGGGAGACCGCGGTCCGGCATTCCATCGTCTTTGGCGTCAGCACCAAAGGAAGATCGCATTCCGGGTCGGGGCCGAGATAGTTGAGAATCGGGGGCGCCACGCCGTTCCGCAATGCAAGAATCGCCGTCAAAAATTCCATAGCGCCGGTCGCGCCGAGCATATGCCCGTGTGCCGACTTGGTGGCAATGACAAGGTGCCGCTCAAGAGTGTCCGAATAAGCAGTTCGCAGCGCGGAGGCCTCAGTCTTGTCGTTCAATCGCGTGCCGGTACCATGGGCACTGATCAGGATTGGGTCGTCGTCGCCGATGCCCGCGTCCTTATGGGCGTCCATGATCGCGGCAACCGCGCGTTCAGGATCCGGCTGCGTGATGTGGCGCGCGTCCGCAGTCGAGCCTGCGCCCGCGACTTCGGCATAAATCGCGGCCCCGCGTTTGCGGGCGTGATCCTCCTCTTCAAGAATGAGGGTCGCCGCGCCCTCACCCACCGCCATTCCCTTGCGATCGGTCGAGAAGGGCCGGCAAGTATCGGGAGCCATGGCCTGCAGCGCTTTCCAGCCG
>WNFT01000403.1_pt1 | contig 35098 bp, 30 predicted proteins | sample 5400191 | NCBI WGS metagenome assembly WNFT01 (sample SAMN13153359, study PRJNA577476) | soil metagenome | isolation source: 80 cm saprolite under Madrone tree | place: USA:California | collected 2016-06-14 | reverse complement strand
TCAGTTTCTGGCAGCTCGAAAACGGCTGCGACGGAATCCCATCCGAGAAGTGCAATTGCCAAAAATTGAAAAAAAACTGCCGCTGGTTCTCACACGCCAGCAGGTTGAGGAGCTTCTCACAGCGCCAAACCGTGAGACCAAGAAACGCGCCGCCCCCGTTTGGATGCCGCTGCGCGACGTCGCAATCATGGAATTATTCTACAGCAGCGGCTTACGACTGAGCGAACTGGCCAGCCTTGATGTAGCCGATCTCGATCCTTATACCGAGTCTGTGCGCGTATTCGGCAAAGGCCGGAAGGAGCGCGTCTGCCCGGTCGGATTGCGTTATGTGCGCTACACATCCATTCCAATTTCAATCAGCCCGCACAAATTGCGGCACAGCTTTGCGACGCATATGCTGGACCGCGGCGCCGATCTGCGGAGCGTTCAGGCGTTGCTTGGACATGCCAGCCTTTCCACAACACAAATCTACACGCACGTCACCGTTGAACGGCTAAAGAAAGCCTATGCGGACGCCCATCCGCGGGCGTGATTTTCCTGCCGCGCCTTAGCTCGCCGGCGCAGCCGCGTTACTCTGTGGCTGCGATTCCGGCACGTGGAACGACAGCTTCCCATCACCCGCTTCAACTTCGACTTTGTCGCCTGGTTTCACGTTGCCGCGAAGCAATTCTTCCGCGAGCGGGTCTTCGAGAAAACGCTCCACCGCACGGCGCATTGGCCGCGCTCCGTACTGCGGATCGTATCCTTTCTCGATGAGAAATTCCTTCGCGCTTTCCTTCAACTCAATATGGACGTCCTTGGCTTTGATGCGCCTAAGTACTTTATCCACCTCCAGATCGACGATGCGCAACAGCTCCGGCTTCCCGAGCGAATGAAACACGATGAGTTCGTCCAGCCGATTGAGAAACTCGGGTTTAAACACACGCTTGGTCTCATCCAGAATTTTGTCCCGCATCGTATCGTAATCATGTCCGTCGCGCGGCGCACCGAAACCCATCACCGTTTGTTTTTTCAATAACTCGGCCCCGACGTTTGAAGTCATGATAATGATCGTGTTCCGAAAATCGATCTTGCGTCCTAACGAATCGGTGATTTTGCCGTCTTCGAGTATCTGCAAAAGCAAATGCATCACATCGGGATGCGCCTTCTCGATCTCATCAAAGAGGACAACCGAGTACGGCCGCCGTCGCACGGCTTCCGAAAGTTGGCCCCCCTCTTCGTACCCGACGTAACCAGGCGGCGACCCGATCAAACGCGACGCGGTGAATTTTTCCATGTACTCCGACATGTCGATTTGAATCAACGCATCCGAATCACCGAACATGAATTCTGCGAGAGTGCGTGCGAGATACGTTTTGCCGACGCCGGTCGGGCCGAGAAAGACGAATGAACCGATCGGGCGTTTTGGATCTTTCAAATCCGCGCGCGAACGGCGCAAAGCCTTGCTGATAGCAGTAACTGCCTCGTCCTGCCCGATGACGCGCTGCTTCATCTCGCTCTCCATCATCAAGAGCTTTTGTGTTTCCTCCTGCTCCATGCGCTGCAGAGGAACGCCAGTGACTTTCGAGATGATGTGCATCATGTCGTCGGCCGTCACGACCACTTCTTTTTCTTCCCGCTGCTCACGCCATTTGTTCAAAATGGCATCGAGCTTTTCCTTGGTTTGCTTTTCCTTATCGCGAAGCGCGGCGGCTTTCTCAAAATCCTGCGCCTTGATTGCTCCTTCCTTTTCCAACCGGATCTCTTCTATTTCCTTTTCGATGTCCTTCACGTCGGGCGGCCGCGTCATGGCATTGATGCGAGCACGCGCGCCGGCCTCATCCATTACGTCGATCGCCTTATCGGGAAGAAAACGCCCCGTGATATAGCGATCAGAAAATCTGACGGCAGTCTCCAATGCTTCGTCCGTAAGTTTCGCTTTGTGGTGCGCCTCGTATTTGGGGCGAAGACCTTTCAAGATTTGAATCGCTTCATCAACCGTCGGCGCATCCACCTTTATCGTCTGGAAACGGCGTTCCAGCGCTGCGTCTTTCTCGATGTACTTGCGGTATTCATTCATCGTGGTCGCGCCGACGCATTGCAATTCACCACGACTCAGCGCGGGCTTGATGATGTTCGACGCGTCCATCGCGCCTTCGGCCGACCCTGCTCCGACGATGGTGTGCAACTCGTCGATGAAAAGGATCACATTCTTAGAACGGCGGATTTCGTCCATCACTGCTTTAATCCGCTCTTCAAACTGACCGCGGTATTTTGTTCCGGCCACCATCAGGGCGAGATCGAGTGTGATGACGCGCCTGTCGTGTAACAATTCGGGCACGTTACCGTTTGCAATCTCCTGCGCTAGTCCTTCGGCGATGGCCGTCTTGCCCACGCCAGCTTCGCCGATCAGGACTGGATTGTTCTTGGTCCTCCGGCAAAGGACTTGTATCACCCGCTCGATTTCATTGCGCCGGCCAATCACGGGATCGAGTTCTCCCTTCCTCGCCAACTCAGTCAGATCGCGGCCGAATGCGCGAAGTGCTGGAGTCTTGACGTCTTTCTTCGCCGGTTCGACCCCTTCCTGCTCCGATTCAGACGGCGTGAAGTTTGGATCGAGCTCTTTGAGGATCTCGTTGCGCGTGCGTTCGATGTCGAGTTCGAGACTCTTGAGCACTCTGGCAGCGACGCCTTCGCCTTCTCGCAAGAGTCCAAGCAAAATGTGTTCCGTGCCGACGTAGGAATGATTCAGCGCCTTGGCTTCCTTGCCTGCTAGCGCCAACACTTTTTTGACGCGGGGAGTATAGGGAACGTTACCAACAATCTTGGTTTCCGGTCCCGAGCCAACCTGCTTCTCCACCTCCATGCGAACGGTCTCAAGATCGAGACCCATTTTCTGCAAAACGTTCACCGCCACTCCCTGGCCCAGCTTAATGAGTCCCAAGAGCAGATGCTCCGTGCCGACGTAGTTGTGGTTAAACCGGTCGGCTTCCTTGCGAGCAAGCGCCAAAACCTGTTGAGCCCGCGGTGTAAAATTATTCATTGTTCGATGGCGCGTTAGTCGAACCATTGCCCGACTCCCTTGCCATCTTACTAATATCAGGTTTGGGAAAGAGTTTCAAACGCTCGCGGATAATCTGGGCGCGCAGATGGTCGCGTTCTTCGGCATTCAGTTTCTGTTGGGAGCTTTTTTGCAAATGCGCTGGCTGCGTCTCGATAAACAATTCATCGATCTGCAGGCGCTGGTCTTCGGGAAACGCGCCCAAATCCATGCCGAGTTTAATGACCGAGAGCAGGTTAAGCGCTTCTTTCGACGGCATTGCGTGCGCGTAGGTCAAAACTCCGTATGCGCGACCGATCTGATCGCAAAGGGTATTCGGCTTTTTCTGGAGCAAAATTTGACGCGCGTCATGTTCCTTTTCGATGATTGTTTCAATCACTTTGCTCAGGCGATTGATGATCTCGTCCTCTTTCTCGCCGAGGGTGGTCTGATTTGAAATCTGAAAAAGGTTGCCCATCGCTTCGGTGCCTTCGCCGTAGAGCCCCCGCACTGCGAGGCCGATTTTACTCACCGCTTGAACCACTTGATTAATCAGCTCGCTCAGCACAAGACCTGGCAAGTGGAGCATCGCAGAGGCGCGCATGCCAGTACCAACGTTCGTAGGGCACGCAGTGAGGTAACCCAGCCGCGGATCGAAAGCGAAATCCAGTTTCTTCTCGAGCGCGCTGTCGATCTTGTCGACGAGTTTGTACGCCTGTTTTAACTGGAGTCCCGAGCGAATCGATTGCATCCGCAGATGATCTTCTTCGTTGATCATGATGCTGACCGTTTGCCGCCGATTCACCACCACCGCACTGCCCCCGCCCTTGGCGGCATGCTCGCGACTGATCAGATGACGTTCCACCAGCACCTGCCTGTCCAACGCCGAAAGATCCTGCAAGCTTTCGGAGAATGATTCCTGCATTTCCGGCAGTGCTTCTACATGCGACCTGATCAGTTCCAGTATCGAATTGCGTTCCGCTTTCTTCGCCCAGCCCGGAAAAGGGCGGTGCCGCAGATTGCGCGCGAGGCGCACCCGGCTGCTGATTACCGTTTGATGATGCGGCCCTTCGCCGCGCAGCCATTCTCCAGCAGTACTCAGCATGTTTGAAAATTTCATGGCGAATTGGAGAGGTCGCTTTCAAGCTGTTTAATTTGGTCGCGCAACGTGGCCGCCGTCTCGTAGTTTTCGTCGGCGACGGCTTTCTGCAGATTTTCCGCGAGCGCGCGCATCCGGTGACTCAGCGCCATGGCGCGCTGCGCGCGTTCCGGCAATTTCCCCACATGTTCGGTACCTTTGTGCATCGCTTTCAAAAGCGAGGTCAAACCCTCCGCAAACGTGACGTAGCATTCGCTGCAACCCAAGCGTCCAGTCTTTTTAAAATCAGCCTGACTAAAACCGCAAACGGGACATTTTTGCGTGGTTGCCCCCTTTTCGATCTCTTCCGCTGCGCCGATGCCAAGGAGCAGATCGGCAAGAGCAAAGCTCGTGGGGTCCTGGACGCCTTTTTCTTTCGAGCAGGCTTCGCACAGATTCACCTTGTGCATTTTGCCTTCCAGAATCTGTGTCAGGAAGACCGTCGCATCATTGCATTTGCAAACGTCGCACAACATCTCGCTTAATTAGACCCTGATATTTTGGAAACATTCAACCCTGAATATTCCCCGACCTTCTGGCTCAGAAGCGACTTCGCTCAACGCTAGGCGAAAATGGGCGTGCCCGTTTCACGTGTCATTTCCCGGAAGCGCGCAATTATGCGTTTAGTGATGGGGCCGGGTTTGCCGTTACCTATCAGGCGCCCATCGGCTTTAACAACAGGAACGATCTCCGCAGCAGTCCCGGTAAGAAAGCACTCGTCGGCCACGAAAACATCATGTCGCGTAAAGTCAGCCTCCGCAACGCTGAGACCGCATTCAGCTGCAATCTCGAACACGATCGAGCGCGTTATCCCGCGCAAGGCGCCGGCGGTAATGGGCGGCGTGAAAATTTGATCGCGCTTAATGATGAAGACGTTATCAGCGGTGCATTCGGCGACGTTGCCCGCGTCGTTCAACATAAGCGCTTCGTCAGCACCGGCCAGGTTCGCTTCAATGCGAGCCATCACATTGTTCAAGTAATTCAATGATTTCACCGCCGGATTCAGTGACGCTGGATTACTTCGGCGCGTCGCGCACGTCACAATGGATAATCCTTTTCGATAAAAGTCCTCGTGATAAAGCGCGATTGTCGCCGCAATGATTATCACGCTCGGACTTTTGCATTGCTCTGGATTCAAACCCAGATTGCCAATACCACGTGTCACCAGCAGACGAATGTAACCATCGTGCAAATGATTTTGCCGGATGGTCTCAAGCACCGCTTCCGTCATCTCCTCGTGTGTCATTGGAATTTCCAGGCAGATCGAACGCGCTGAATCCCACAGCCGTTCAAGATGTTCTTCGAGGCGAAAGACTCGTCCGTTGTAGAAGCGTATGCCTTCGAAAATTCCATCGCCGTAGAGCAGCCCGTGATCGAACACGGAAATCTTGGCATTCGCTTCCGAATAGAATTTTCCGTCAATATAAATCTTCGCTTCCTTTACACCCGTCGTCCGGCGCGGCCGACTTTCAATCGCTGGCTCAATTGCGTCCGCAGCAGTCGGCTCGTGAATCTTCGGTTCATCTAATACCGTCGCATCTGTCGTTTTCATAATCGCAGGAAAATCTCTGATGTTTACTTGCGTAATTCAAGCAGCAAAATGTTGCGTTGAAATGGCGCTGTCATGTTGAGCGAAGCGAAACATCTCTGTCTATTTCCGTTGATGGCTCGGTCCTGATTTGATCCGAGATTCTTCGCTTCGCTCAGAATGACATTGTGCCGGCTCATTGCAAGACTCCATCTTTGATGTGCAACTGGCGGTCGCCGCGTGTTGCCAGACGAAGATCGTGCGTCACGACAAGGAGGGTCTTCTTCCGATCGCGCGCGAGATTTAACAGAAGGTCCATAATTGCATCGCCTGTTTTCGAATCGAGATTTCCGGTCGGTTCGTCGGCAAAAACGATGTCGGGGTTGTTCGTCAACGCCCGCGCGATGGCGACCCGCTGCTGTTCCCCGCCGGAAAGCTCTGCTGGCAAATGATGCATGCGATCAGCGAGGCCAACCGCAGCGAGGCTCTCTTCAGCCTCGGCTCTGCTTGCCCGACGGCCAATCATCCTCGGCAGCAGGACGTTTTCCAATGCAGTGAGTTCCGGTAACAAAAAGTAGCCTTGGAAAACAAAACCCATTCTTTCATTCCGCAGCCGCGCCTCTGCGGAGGAGCCGCCAGAATATAGACGGCGTCCTTCGAATTCGACGATTCCCGATTCGGGACGTTCAAGACCGGCCAATGTGTAAAGCAGTGTCGTCTTCCCCGCGCCGGAAGCGCCAGAGAGAAACACTGCTTCGTTACACTCGATCTGCATCGAGATACCGCGCAGGACTTCAATTCGCCGGGCGCCCATTCGGAATGATTGGAAAAGATCCCGCGCGACCAATTGTGGAGTTGTCGTTTCCATCGAGGAACACTCGCCGTCATATCTGCCGCAAACACGATGCGAGCACAAGAGCGTCTCGCTCATGAGCTAATATCCGTACGCTAGAAAGCCGCCATCGAACAAATCCATGGCGGCTTCTTAGTAACAGAAGTTCGCCACCACCACTGATTGAGGATTATTCGACAGCAGGATTCTTCTAAGCCTTCCTCGCAGCCAGTTGCAACAAAAGCCGCCGACGAAACAAGTCGGCGGCGGCTTTTCAATGATAAGAGTCTCGTTATGCCATTCCAAGCGATTGTAGTGTCGGCTCGTCGATGGTGGACGTCGTGTAGAGCCCGTGATCTCGCTGATAACCTGCGATCGCACCACGGGTCAGTGGTCCAAGTAAACCATCCACTTCGCCCTGATAATAACCTTGCTGTTGCAGCGCCGCCTGCACATTAGCAATCACCTGATCTGGCGGCAGGCTATTATACCCGTAGATGGGGCCGTCCCAAGCGTAATACGCGTTTGGATTGTAGCCCCAAGCAGGGAACCAATAACCGGCGTTCCAGTAATACGGGGAACCGAACACAAACACGATCCTATTGTGATGGCTGTGCCACCAGTTCTGATCGTGCCACTCGGATTTGTAGTTCCGGAAAACGGTATAATTTTGGCCCTGCCAGTTTTGGCTTCCTTGGATGTGTTTGCCTTGCTGGAACTTCACAGGTGGGGCCTTTGCGGTATTTGGCTGTTTTGGAACATTGAAGTGCTGAGGCTTAAATGGCTTGCCCGTTGCTGCCTTACCTTTTGCCGCGGTCTTTCCGGCCGTCTTCGTAGCAACTTCTCCCGGCTTTCCTGGTCCCGCTACTTTTCCGCCCTTCGCTGCCTTGCCTGTTTGCCCTTCATGAGCTGCCATTGAGGTTTGGCCCTTCTTACCCTTTTGTCCCTCATAAGCTCCCATTGAAGTTTGGGTCTTCTTGCCCTTCTGCCCCTGATAGGCTCCCATTGAAGTTTGGGTCTTCTTGCCCTTCTGCCCCTCATAGGCTCCCATTGAAGTTTGGGTCTTCTTGCCCTTCTGCCCCTCATAGGCTCCCATTGAAGTTTGGGTCTTCTTGCCCTTCTGCCCCTCATAGGCTCCCATTGAAGTTTGCCCCTTCTTGCCCTGATAGGCTCCCATTGATGTTTTCTTGGGGCCCGCTCCAGCGCCGGTCGGACGTCCTGTCGTGGACGGAGGCGCGTGCTGCGCCGCCTGTGGCTGCTTTTTCTTCTGTTGTTTGTTTTGTTCTTGTTGTGCGCCGTATGCGACACTCGCAAGCCCAAGACTGCAAATTAGAACGACGAATATTCTCATAAGATTTTTCCTTTGGATTGTTAGACCTTTTGAGGTTTGTATTTATTCAACGTTAGAGCGATGTCTTGCGGATGCCTTCGCTGCCACAAAACGCTCGGCTATTGTGCTCAACCATCGCCTCCTCAGCGCTGTTGGCGCACGGCCTCAAACAACACAATTGCAACCGCGGTGGCGAGGTTCAGACTTCGTGTCCCATGCATTGGGATAGTGATGCAGTTCTCAACATTAGCAGCGAGTAAATCTTCCGGGAGACCTTTGGTTTCCCGGCCAAAGACGAGAAAATCCTGTTTCTGAAATCTTACCTCGTAGTAAGGGCGTTTGCCTCTTGTCGTCAGAAAGAAATAACGCGTTCTTGCCGGCTGAGCGCGCCGCAAGACGTCAAAGGAATCCCACAATTGCAGATGTACTTCTTCCCAATAATCAAGTCCTGCCCGGCGCAATTCTCGATTATCCAGCGAAAAACCGAGCGGCGTGACCAAATGCAGGGTTGAGCGCGTCGCCAAACAAAGCCGGCCGATGTTGCCCGTGTTCGGCGGAATCTCCGGTTCAACTAAGACGATGTTGAACATCAACTCTTCCTCTTCCGCTTAGTCTTAATCTATCTCACATCAATCGAGATTAAGAGGAAGAGGTAGAGGCCGAGGAAGATTCGCTACAGCTTCGAGGCAACGAACTTCTCCAGCTTCACCACGTCAGCCGCGAATTTGCGAATTCCCTCACCGGTTTTTTCGTACGCCATCGCATTCTCGTTTAGCAACCAGCGGAATTTCTTCTCGTCCAGCTGCAACTTGTCAATCTTCGCCGATTTCGCTTTTTCCGGATCAAGTTTGCGTTCCAGCGGATCGGTCGACTCGGAAAGTTCCTTCATCAGTTCGGGACTGATCGTGAGCGCGTCGCAACCGGCCAGCTCGCGGATTTGTCCGACGTTGCGGAAGCTCGCGCCCATGACTTCGGTCGCGATATCGAATTTCTTGTAATACGTATAAATTTCATTAACAGACTGCACTCCTGGATCTTCTGGTCCGATATAATCCCGCTTGTTCGCAGCCTTGTACCAGTCGTAAATTCTCCCGACAAACGGCGAGATGAGCTGCGCTTTCGCTTCGGCCGCGCGGACCGCCTGGGGCAGCGAGAACATCAACGTCAGATTGCAACGGATTCCTTCCTTTTGCAGTTGCTCCGCGGCATTCAATCCCTCCCAGGTCGACGCGATCTTGATCAACACGCGTTCGCGCGCAATTTTTCGTTCTTGATAAAGCTGGATCAACCGCCGCGCCTTGTTGATCGAACCTTCGACATCAAACGACAAGCGCGCGTCGGTTTCGGTCGAGACGCGTCCCGGAACAATCTCGAGAATATCGCAACCAAATTGGACTAGCAGGTGATCGCAAATGTCTTCGATCTGATCGTGACCGCTCAGACCTGATTTCTTGCGATCGGCCATCACCTCTTCTACCACATGCGTGTACTGTGGTTTTTGCGTGGCGGCATAAACCAGGCTCGGGTTCGTCGTCGCGTCTTGCGGCTTGAAATCCTTGATCGATTCAAAGTCGGCCGTATCGGCCACGACTTTCGTGAACCTCTTTAGTTGCTCGAGTTGATTCAGTTTCGTTTCAGTTTCTCGCTCGTCGGTAACAGTCGTGCTCATAATCTTTGCTCCTTCTTTTGACAATGTACGCCCCAGCAAAGGATCGACAATGGCAAATTGAACTGTAGCGGCAGCCCGCGTCGCTGACTGCCTCCTAGTCTGTGCTTACAAGAGCGGTAAGGGCCGCTACAGTTTGGCAGAAACAGCCGGTCGGGATTGAACAACTCTCTTCGAACCGAGCGCTGCCTTAACAAAATTGTTTCCAAGCTCCCACATCGGACCCGGGAATTTGCGGCACTCCGTCAGCACGTCATCGAGGGCGTTCACGAACATCTCGACTTCTTTTTCGCCAATGATCAGCGGCGGCAGAATTTTCATGACATCCATCGCATGACCAGCCACCTGCGTGAGAATCCGATGCTTGCTCAGCATTTGCGTCACCAGCATTTGTGCGAAGAGCACTTTGTCGATCTTGTGCAAAAGTTTCCACGCCATCTTGAGCTTGAACTCGCTTGGCTCGTGAAATTCGATCCCGATCATCAAGCCCTTGCCGCGAACTTCTTTGATGAACGAATGTTTAGCGCGGAGCCCATCGATTTTCTCCATCAGGAGCGCGCCCATTTTCGCCGCGTTCTCAACCAAATTTTCCTCATCAATAATTTCCAGCGCGGCTAGCCCACAGGCCATCGCCAGATTATTGCGTCCGAAGGTTGTCGAGTGAACAACGCAACGGTCCATGCGCGAAAACGTTTTCTGGTAAATCTCGCGTCGCGCCACGATCGCGCCGCACGGCACATAACCGCCGCTTAAAGTTTTCGCCAGCGTAATGATGTCAGGCTCCAAATTCCAATGCTGGAATCCGAACATCTTTCCCGTGCGGCCAAGCCCCGTCTGCACTTCATCTGAAATCAAAAGGGTGCCGTATTTACGGCAAAGCTCCTGGGCTCGAACAAAGAAATCGGTCTTAGGAGTTTGACAACCTTTTCCCTGAACGGTTTCGATCACGAAAGCGGCCACGTCGCGCGAGCGCAATTCGCGATCCAGCGCCTCAAGATCATCCAGCGGCACACGAACATCAAAGCCTTCCATCAACGGCCCAAAGCCTTCGGTGAAACTCTCGCAACCCATCAACGACAATGCGCCCAGGCTCAGGCCGTGAAATGCGCTCGCCAGCGACACCGCGCGCTTCCTGCCAGTCGCAGCGCGCGCAAATTTCAACGCGCCTTCCATCGCTTCGGTCCCGGAGTTACAGAAGAAGACGGCGTTCAGGTGGGGCGGTGTGCGTTTCGTGATTGCTTCCGCAAGCAAACCGCTCAAGAGCGAGCAATCCATTTGAACCATGTTTGGAAGGTCGAGATCGAGCACGTCGCGGATGGCTTGTTTCACCATCGGATGATTGCGGCCGATGTTGAAAACGCTGTAGCCGCTCAGAAAATCGAGATAGGGCTGATTATCCATGTCGTAGAGGTATGCGCCCTCCGCTCGTGCATAGACCTTGTCGAAGCCGATCACCCGCTGGGCCGCCACCAGCGTCGGGTTCACGTGCCGCTCATGGAGCCGATAATTTTCGCCAAGCCGCGAAGCGATGATTTCCTTTAAGTCGAAAGCCACGATTTCAACGTCTGCGATTTGGCCGAGAAACGCAAATGCTTGGGCCGCGCGCTGTGCTGTCCGGAATTAAGCGCTGCATCGAGACGACAAAAAAAGCTGCAGGATCAGAGACGATCCTGCAGCTTTAATTTTGCGAACTGATTTCTGTTAGTCCTCGACAATCACTCGCTCAACCGTACGACTCTCAGTCGGGCCCGTGTAATAAACACGAACTTTTTGACCTGCTCGCAGCGGTGCTGTCACTACTTTGCCGGCAGTGTCAATGACTCGTGCAGCCGTGCCCAGCGCGAAACTCACAGGTCCCTGCTCGCTCCTAACCACAACAGTCTTGCCGGGCTCATAGGTCGTTACCGTGCCGGCGGTATAAGTTGTCGTAGTAGTCGTTTCTGTCGTTGCTGGTTTTGAGGTTGTAGTAGTTTCCTCCGTAGTCGTCGTGCTGGTTTGCGCAAAAGCTAACGGTGTTACCAATGCGCAGACCAAACCAATAATTGTTTTCTTCACTCTGATCCCTCCTGTTTATGGTTAGTTTACCCACAAGTTCGTGACTCACGGGTTAAACGGACGCTCCCCGTCCGTCTCATTCTTTGACTGGCTTCACCACGGCGGTATTCGAACTATTTGCTGTTGCATGATTGAGCGAGGCTGACCAATTCATTAACTTGCATGCCGATGAGCCGCAAAACGCCGCCCGCTGACCCAGTTGTTACATCCGAACTTGTCGAGCGGCACGGTCTCACTTCGGAAGAGTTCGAGCGGATCAAAAAAATCCTCGGCCGCGAGCCGAATTTCACTGAGCTCGGAATTTTCTCGGTGATGTGGAGCGAACACTGTTCATACAAAAATTCGCGGAAAGAGCTGAAAAAATTTCCGACCGCCGGGCCAAACATCCTGGTCAAAGCCGGCGAAGAGAACGCGGGCGTTGTCGATATTGGCGATGGCTGGGCAGTGGCGTTCAAGATGGAGAGTCACAATCATCCGAGCGCTATCGAGCCCTTCCAAGGCGCCGCGACCGGCGTTGGCGGAATTATTCGCGACATTTTTACGATGGGCGCACGCCCGGAGTTTTGTCTCAACTCGCTCCGCTTTGGGCCGATCACGGATCCAAGTTCGAAATCCGCAACGCGCAAGACGAAAATCGCTGCGAACCGGAGATTGTTCACCGGTGTCGTTTCCGGTATTGCGCATTACGGTAACTGCGTCGGCATTCCGACCATCGGCGGCGAGATTTATTTCGATGAGAGCTTTGACAGCAATCCTCTGGTAAATGTTTTTTGCCTGGGCGTGCTCCGCCACGAACAACTCGCGCGCGGCACGGCAAAAGGCGCTGGCAATCCTGTTTTTTACGTCGGCGCCGAAACGGGCCGTGACGGTCTCGCGGGCGCAGCTTTTGCATCACGCGAATTGACCGAACAATCCCGCGAAGATCGTCCCGCCGTGCAGGTAGGCGATCCCTTCAAGGAGAAATTATTGCTCGAAGCATGTCTCGAACTGCTCGCTCGCGGTGCTGTTGCCGGAATTCAAGATATGGGAGCGGCCGGTCTGACCTGCTCGACGTGCGAAACCGCCAGCCGTGCGGGAAGCGGTATCGAGATTGATCTCGCCAAAGTACCCAAGCGCGAGCCCGGTATGACGCCGTATGAGATTCTCTTGAGCGAGTCACAAGAGCGAATGTTAATCATTGCCAGGCGCGAAAAGGAAGGTGTTGTCCGCGAAGTATTCGAGAAATGGGACGTGCCATACGCAGAGATTGGTCGCGTCACCAGCGACGGCGTGATGCGCGTGCGAAATAACGGTCAGATTGCTGCGGAGATTCCCGCGAAAGCGCTGGCTGAAGAAGGGCCCCTGTACTCGCGCGAAGCGAAACCGGCGGCGGTCCATGACCGCCGAATCGAGAACCTCCCAGAGATCGACACGCACGAAGCACTCCGGCAACTGCTGCGCGATCCGACGATTGCGTCCAAGAACTGGGTTTATCGGCAATATGATCACACCGTTCGCACCGGCACGATTGTGAAACCGGGTTCTGATTCCGCTGTTTTCTTCGTTCGCTACGCCAATAAAATTTTGGCGGCGACTACCGATTGCAATTCGAATTATTGCGCGCTCGACCCGCGCGAGGGCGGCAAAATCGCCGTCGCCGAAGCGGCGCGTAACCTTACATGTTCAGGCGCAAGGCCGCTCGCCATTACGGATTGCCTCAATTTCGGCAATCCTTATAAGCCGGAAAACTTCTGGCAGCTACGTGAAGCAGTTGAAGGAATAGCAGAGGCATGCCGCGCAATTGGCACGCCTGTCACGGGAGGAAATGTGTCTTTGTATAATGAGAGCCCGGCCGGAGTCGTGGATCCGACACCGACGATCGCGATGGTCGGATTGATCGATAACGAAAAGCACATCACCACGCAATGGTTCAAAGACGAAGGAGACGTGATCATTCTGGTTGGCGAGATCGGAAGTGAGCTTGGTGGCTCGCAATTTTTAAAAATTTGCCACGGACGCAAAGAAGGTCCTCCGCCACACGTCGATCTTGACCTTGAAATCAAGGTGCAAAATGTTGTTCGCGATCTCATCCGGGGCGGCCTCGTGAAAAGCGCGCACGACTGCTCTGAAGGCGGGCTTGCCATCGCGCTGGCGGAAAGCTGTTTTAATCCTCAAAAATTCTTTGGAGCGGAGATCGGGGTTGGCGCAGGCGACACGCCTGCCACTACAGTGCTGTTTAATGAATCGCAGTCGCGAATTGTGATTTCCGTGGCGCCTGAAAATCTCCAGAACGCAATTTCGGTTTTGCGCGAGCGCGACGTTCCCTTTCAACAACTTGGGAGAGTTGGCGGCGATCAATTGCGCATCCAAGTAAACACGCAAAAATTCACCTGGCCGATTGCGGAGCTTTACGACGACTGGTGGAATTCGATTCGTCGCCTCGTCGAAAGCGACTCGTCTGCGGAGCGGATCCCAAGCTTATAAATGGAGCACGATCGAAATGTTCTTTTTCAGGGAGCGGTCCCGGAAAATTACGACCGCTATCTCGGCCCAGTAATATTCGAACCGTGGGCGGAAGATTTGGTCTTACGGCTGACAGGCAAGAAATACGAACGCGTTCTTGAAATTGCCTGCGGCACGGGAATCGTGACGCGTCGATTGCGGGACGCGTTGCCGGCGACGACGGAAATTGTCGCGACTGATTTGAACCCGGACATGTTCGAATTCGCGAAGCCGAAGTTTAGAAATGCCGAAACCATGATCTGGCAACAGGCCGACGCGTCCGCTCTTCCGTTTCCCAATTATTCGTTTGACGCAGCCCTTTGCCAGTTCGGTGTGATGTTCGTCCCAGACAAAGCGGCTGCCATGCGCGAGTCTTATCGCGTTCTTCGCCGCGGCGGCGTATTTCTGTTCAACGTGTGGGATTCGTTCGAGGCGAATCCGTTTGGCCGAATTGCGCACGCGACGATCGCTTCGTTTTTCGATCACGATCCGCCCAAGTTTTATGAGATCCCGTTTGGTTTTCACGATTCGACGGTAATCCGAAAACTGCTGCAGGATGCTGGCTTCGAGAAAATTGAATGGTTTGCTGAAACGAAGCCTTGCCGGAGCGGATCAGCGACGGAATTCGCTACTGGATTAGTGCGTGGGAATCCGGTCGCCCTTGAGGCAACAGAGCGCGGCGTCGATCCGGAGGACCTGATCGACGCGGTCGCAAAACGAATCGCCGAACGTTTCGGCGATGCCCCCGTCGAGAGCACAATGCGCGCGATTGTTTGGCAGGCGATGAAGTTTTAATCCCGCGATTGAATGTGAGGCAATTTGGTGGATTATTTAGTGTGATCTCCCCCTCGGACAAAACTGATCCAGACCAGGCGCTCGACTCTGCCGTGCTGCCGCAGCACGAGTGCGGGCTTTTCGGCGTGTTCGGTCACCCTAAAGCGGCGGTTTTGACCTATTACGGTCTGTTTGCCTTGCAACATCGCGGGCAGGAGAGCGCTGGGATTGTTACGAGCAACGGTCCAGGCACAAGCTTCGTAATGCACAAGGACATGGGGCTTGTTTCACAGGTATTCGGTCAGGAGGAACTGGCGAAATTGAAGGGAACACGCGCGATCGGGCATACGCGTTACTCGACCACAGGCACCAGCACGATTAAGAACGCGCAACCGTTTGTGGTCGATTGTGTGCGCGGCCAGATGGCAATTGCGCACAACGGCAATTTAATTAATGCCGACGTTTTGCGCGATGAGCTGGAACGGAGAGGCTCCATTTTCCAAACCACCGCCGATAGCGAGATTATTTTGCATCTTCTGGCGCAGCCTTCAGAAAATGGCGGAAATGTCCTGGCGGCATTGCGCCGGATTCAGGGCGCGTTCTCGCTGATCATCATGAGCGAACGGGAGCTGATCGCAGTGCGCGATCCTTTTGGCTGGCGCCCACTTGCCCTCGGCAAGCTCGATGGTGCTTATATCATAGCATCTGAAACATGCGCTTTTGATCTGATCCATGCGGAGTTCATTCGCGAAATTGAACCTGGCGAAGTGTTGATCATCGACGAGAACGGATTGCGGTCGGAACGGCCATTCCCGGACGAGCGGCCCGCGTTTTGCATGTTCGAGTACGTTTACTTCGCCCGGCCGGATAGCATGATCGGAGGCGTGAATGTAGGGAAGGTGCGCATGGAGATGGGACGGGAACTGGCGAGAAAGTTCCCCGTCGAGGCCGACATTGTCGTGCCGGTACCGGATTCGGGAAACTACGCTGCTCTCGGTTTCGCTCAGGAACTGAATATTCCTTACGCCCACGCTTTCGTCCGCAACCACTACATTGGGCGCACATTTCTGCAGCCGAGTCAGCTGATCCGCGATTTCGACGTGCGAGTGAAGTTGAATCTGATCAAGGAAATAGTTGCGGGAAAGCGCGTCGTAGTTCTGGACGACTCCATCGTGCGCGGCACTACCGCGCGCGCGCGCGTCGTGAACCTTCGCGAGGCCGGAGCCAAGGAAGTGCACATGCGCGTGAGCTGTCCGCCGCATCGGTTTGCCTGTCACTATGGAATCGATTTTCCTGACCCTGAAAAATTAATCGCGAACCAGATGTCGATGGACGACATCTGCAAATATCTTGGCGTTGACAGTCTGGGTTACCTCGATGTCGAAAGCATGGTGCGAGCGACAGGAAAGCCATTGAACACGTTTTGCCTGGCTTGTTTTACCGGCGATTATCCCCTGCCCGTCGATCCGGCATTGGACAAATTCATCATGGAACGACGCGAGCAACGTGCCAAAGCGCTCGCGGATCAGGAAGCGCACCCGACGTTGTTCGCGGATTTAAAGTAGCAACTCGGCGGTTTTTTGTAGGAGAAGGCGTTGCCTTCCTGAGGGAAGCTGACAGCTTCCCCTACAGAAAATGACAAGAAAGAAAAAAGCGTACGCGCGCGCCGGCGTGGATGTGGATCTTGGCAACCGGCTGAAGCGACAAATTCAGTCGCTCATGAAGGAAACACATGGCCCACAGGTGCTGGGCAGGGCCGGCGGTTTCGGCGGGTTATTCCAAGCGCGCTTCCCTGGAATGCGTGAGCCGGTTTTGGTCGCAAGCATTGATAGCGTCGGCACGAAATTGAAGATTGCGTTTGCGCTGGACAAGCACGACACCGTTGGCGCCGATCTGGTAAATCACTGTGCAAATGACATCGCAGTCTTGGGCGCGTGTCCGCTTTTCTTTCTCGATTACATTGGCTGCGAAAGACTCGAGCGTCGCGTGTTTCAACAATTACTTCGGGGCATTTCTCGCGCCTGCCGATCCGCGGGCTGCGCGCTCCTCGGTGGTGAAACAGCGCAATTGCCCGGAATGTACCGCCCGGGCGAATATGATCTCGCCGGGTGCATCGTCGGTATCGTGGAACGCACGAAAATCATCGACGGCCGGAAAATCAAACCGGGCGACGTAATCCTCGGTTTGGCTTCAAACGGCTTGCACACCAACGGCTACTCGCTGGCGCGAGAAATTCTGTTCCGAAAAATGCGGCTGAAGATCGGTTCACGTTTGCCAGGATCCGCGAACACGATTGGCGAAGAGTTGCTGCGCGTGCACAAGAATTATCAGCCGCTCCTGGCAAAAATTCCAAGCGGCCTGATCAAGGGTCTTGCCCATATCACCGGTGGCGGTCTTATTGACAATCTCCCGCGGATTTTGCCTCCAAGTTGTGATGCAGTAATTGAAGCGAAAAGGTGGAAGGTCCCACGGATCTTTCAAATCTTGCAGCAAAATGGAAACATCGATTTTCGGGAGATGTATCAGGTTTTCAACATGGGCATCGGGATGGTGGCTGTCGTCGCGAAGCAAAACGCAGGCCGCGCGATGTCGATCTTGCGAGCGAAACGAATTGGTCAGATCGAACGCGGATCAGGAAAAACCGTTTTAGAATTGTAGGGCGTCCGCCACGGCGGACGCCATTGGGATTTATGGCAGCTGCGGCGATGCGGGATCAGTCACATTTACCTGCACCTGAAGTTGTGGTGTCGAGTCAGTGCTGGCGACTTTACCTCCGCGCATCACACGTTGCAGGCCGGCGCGATGAGCTGCAAGATCGACGAGCTCCGCTACTCGTGACTTCAGTGCGCGCGCTCGCGTCCACAGGAAAAAAACAAAGAGCAGGTAGGCACCAATGGACCAAAGATCAACATGGGAAACGTTGAGCTGGCGATAGATCAACAGACTTAGTGCAATAAGATTAAGAATGATCGTGGTGGTAACCAGCCGGTTGCGAAGCCGAACACGCGTTAGGCATTTTCCACCGCCGTGATACTCCGTAACGGTTTGAAGCGCGATGCTCCACCAGAAATTGCCGTAAATTTGAATGTCCCACTCATTCCATCCGCTGTCGGTCGAATAGCGCCACCCTTCTTCCTCGAGCAACTCGAACATGGCGCCTAACAAATAGTGACGGTCCCTGCCCTGCTCGCTCCAAAAAACACGGCGAGCCAGACTGCCCGCGGAGCGGGCGCGTTCCGGCAAATGCTCGTGTTTCCGAATCACGTTTGCCGGTGTGCGTTTGAAGCGTAACCAGGTGAAATATCGAGAAAATCCGCGCACGAGCGGCTGGGCAAACGCCAGTAGCATCACGAGCAGTCGTGCGTGGACCGTGTCGAATTTGGGCTCAATGGGAGCGCGCACCATGTACGAAAGCGCCACACACAGGGTGCCTCCCAGCATGAGGTAAGGGACAATGCGCAGCGCAGGCAGAAAAATTCCCAGACCAAAAAGGAAAATCGTCAGGGCAAACCATTCAATACTGCTCAGGTATGCGGCTACGTCTGATTGCGGTGCAGGGTAAATGGACTGAAAAAATCCCTCACCGAACATTCCGTGATAAATCACCGGGCGGTTAACAAACCAGCTGAAGCGCGGCGTCCCGTAGATTTGGCCGCGCCATTTCGCCGTGCCGGTTGGACCAAAAAAGATCAAATGTTTAAATCTAAGAAGCGATTCTGCTTCGCCGTAGCCATCCTGCTGTTTCAAGAAAGCGCGAAGGGTAAAACGCCTGTAGTGCCAAACGATGGCGGCTGGACTGAACGCAATCACCCACCCAGCCTGCTGGATTCGCCAGCAAAAATCGACGTCGTCCCCGGCTTTGTGGTATTCGGGGTCGAAGCCGCCCATGCTTTCAAACGCCCACCGATAGAATGCCATGTTACAGCCGGGAATGTGCTCGGCGACTGTATCAGTAAGCAAAACATGGCTTGGACCGCCGGGCGCAGCTGCAACACACGCTTGAATCCAATTTTGTGCCGGTGGTGTGATGTTCGGTCCGCCGACACCCGCGTAATCGCCGCTTACAAGCGTGCCGATCAAGTAGTACAGCCAATCCACGTCTGCCATGCAGTCAGAATCTGTGTAGGCGAGCACTTCACCTTTCGCAGCAGCGGCGCCCGTGTTACGCGCGTGACTTAATCCATGATTGCTCTGATGGATGTAGTGCACCTGTGGGAACTGCACGGCAACATAAGCTGTGTCATCGGTCGAACCGTCATCGACCAGAATGACCTCATACGCGGGATAATTCAGTTTGCCTAACGAATCAAGGCACGCCGCCAGAGTGTGGCCTCCGTTGTACGAACACACAATTACCGAGACGAACGGCGCGCGCGGCAACGCGCGATGCGGCAAAGCGGAATCGCTTCGACCGAGTTTTTCTTCGAGGGTATAAAATGCTTTTTTCGGTTTGCGCTCCCGAGTGACGATCCCAAATGCCCAATCTATAATTTCCTCGCCGCCGGTAAACCATTCGTCGGTCCAGGTAAAAAAAATCGTTCCTGCAAGGCCGCATTTTACGACGCTATCGACGTGCCAGCCGAGCATTTCAGCTTGTTCTTCCTGTGAATGGCGGATGGTATCCATACCGAATTCCCCGAGGATAAGCGGATGCTCGCCACAGAGATTCTGCAGTCGCAGCAGATAGCCTTCGAAATCGCGCTGATCGTGGAGGTAAACATTGAAGCAGCAAAAATCCGCGTTCTGGGGCAGCAGATATTCGGTCGGCGGATAAGTGGCGTAGGAAAAGAGGGCATCAGGATCGATTGCGCGCCCCATCCGGATTAGTTCCTCCACAAACTCAATCACGCGACGCGCGCCGAGCCAGCGCGCCATGGTGCTGGAAATTTCGTTGCCTACCAGATAACCAAAGATTGCGGGATGCCCGGCGTGTGCTCTCACGGCAACGCGGACAACTTCGGCAATTTGTTTCCGCGTGGATCGTTCACGCAAAAACTCGATGTGTTTTTCCCACGGGAGCGTGATCAGAACGCGCATGCCGGCCGCAGCACAACGATCAAGAAACCAGCGTGGCGGCGCATGGTAAATCCGCGCAACATTCAGATTAGCCTGGCGCATGAGAGTGAGATCGATATCGACTTGCTCAGGCCGCCCAAGATAGTTTCCGTCGGCGTCCGGTTTGAAAGGACCGTAAGTGACGCCTTTAACAAAGAATTTTCTGTCACCCTCGAAAAAGAATTTCGCAGCAGGGCGAATTCGCGAATTCGTAATCGTCGTCATGTCGTGCGAAGGCGAGACATCTCTCAATATTTCCTAGGCTTCAATCAAGAGATTCCTCCCAGCCTTCGCATAAAGCTGAGACGTGGCAAGCAACTCGCTTGGAACGACAAAATAGAAATGCTCCGAACGCAAAAAGATCGGCACGTCAGATTATTCACAGTGCTGCGCAAATACTTCTGGAGCGTTATGCTCGCGATGAACGTGATCCAAAGCCGTCTGCGCGGTCTCGAACAGCAGCCCGCAAGGCCAGCTCAACTCGACCTTCGAAGAGATTACCTCGCTCAACAACTTCGGGATTGGAATTTCTAATCAATCCAGCCACGATGCGCGAATGAAAATTGCCACCATTATTGCTCGCGTCCTTCTTGGATTGATCTTCCTTATCTTTGGCTCCAACGCCTTCCTACATTTCCTTCCGATGCCGCCGCTTCCGCAAGGTGTGGCAGGTGAGTATCTGCATGCCTTTTTTGCGAGCGGCTATGTTTATGTCATCGGCGGCTTCCAAGTCGTCGGTGGCTTGCTTCTCTTGATCGGTCGGTTCGTCCCGCTAGGGTTAACAATTCTAGGCGCCGTCATAGTAAACATTTGGGCGTTCCACCTTTTGATGGCGCCGGAGGGGCTGCCGCCTGCGATCGTCGTTACGATTCTTGAATTGTTTCTGTTGTGGCGCTACCGCGACGCATTCGCCGGAATCCTGCGGCCTTGATCCGGCTTATGGCTGCACAAGCCGATAATAAGACACCTGACATTGTCGTGCGCGGCGGCGCCGGCAGTTTCAGACAGGAGATAGTCGCCGGTAAGCACGGCCTTGTCGCAGATGAACCGGGGAGCGCAGGCGGCAGCGATGCCGGGCCGAATCCATACGACTATTTGCTGGTGGCACTAGGCGTCTGCACATCAATGACCGTCGGTCTCTACGCGCGCCGGAAAAAATTTCCTCTCGAAAATATCAAAGTTTCGCTGTGGCACTCGCGCATCTACGCAATTGACTGCGAGGAGTGCGAAACTAAGGAGGGCATGCTTGACAGAATCGACGTTGAAATCGAACTGACCGGATCATTGAGTGATCCGCAGCGCGCGAAGCTGATGGAAATCGCAGCAAAATGCCCTGTCCATCGAACGCTTACATCTGAAATCAACATCAGGCTTCGAGCGGCTTCGAAAGCATCTACACCGTCGGATTGAGATCGTATCTCTTGGAAACGCCACATCATTTGCGCGAGCAAAAACCGTCCCAATTCGCCGCCGGGCTCGGACTTGTGGGGAAATCCTGACCGAAAGTTCGGCGGTTACATTTTCATTGACCCGACGAAGTGCTCTTGGCTGAATAGCCGAAGGTCATTCCCGCGCTTCTGTGAATTCCCATAAACAGACCGCATCTGCGAAAAACTCATCGGCTGAACTGCAATTGGACGTCGAACGCGAGATCCGTTTTGCCGTCGTAATGTACGGCGGCGTTTCCCTGGCAATCTACATCAACGGCGTTGCCCAAGAGTTGCTGAGCATGGTCCGCGCAACTGCGCGCGCAAACCCCGACCCGACAAAAGATCCCGATCCACAGACGTCAAAAAACGAGCCGAGTGCCGACCAAATGCTTCTTGCGCCGGAAGAATTGTCGGCGTCAGAAAAAGTTTACCGCGAAATTGCGAAGCTTCTCGACCAAAAGTCTGGATTCACCAACGAACCAACGGAGCTAACGCAGACCCGTTTCATTGTCGATGTTATTTCAGGGACATCGGCCGGCGGCATTAACGGTGTGTTTCTGGCTAAAGCGCTGGTTCGAAATCAAACGATGAACGGTTTGAAGTCACTCTGGTTGAGCGAAGGCGATTTGGGGAAATTGCTCAACGACACCAAAGCCGAGGATTACGCGCCCGAACTGGGTTTCGGGGTGCAAAAACCGGAGAAATCGCTCCTCAACAGCCAGCGGATGTATCGCAAGTTGTTGCAGGCACTCGCCGAAATGAATCAAAAATCTCCGGCCGACGAAATCAAGGCCGAGCAGGAACCTTCACCCCTAGTAAAGGAGCTCGACCTTTTTGTCACTACTACCGATATCGAAGGCATCCCGTTGCCAATTCAACTCGCCGATGGTGTCGTTTACGAACGCCGTTACCGAAACGTTTTTCATTTTCGCTATGCCGATGAAACGGCAACGCTTAACCAGCGCGACGATTTTTTTAAAAAGAATGATCCATTTCTCGCCTTCGCCGCGCGCTGCACCTCCTCCTTTCCGTTTGCATTCGATGCCATGCAGCTCAACGACATCGAAAAAATTCTTGGCCGTTACCAGCGCTACCAGGACGATGACCCCAAGAGTGGAAAACATTGGGACGTTTTCATTAAAGATTATCTGCGCCTGGGTTTGATCGACATTAACCGCAAGGCGCGCGGCGGCGATGCTTTGGGTGTAGCGGACATTGAGGCGGCAGGCGCGAGACTTCGGGAAGCTTTTCGAAATCGATCATTCGGCGACGGCGGCTATCTCGATAACAAGCCGTTCAGTTACGCCACCTCGCTGTTGATGCGTCGCTCCTCAGACTGCGTCGTTGATCGAAAACTTCTTTATGTGGAACCGACACCGGAGCATCCAGAGTTGGCCCCGAGAGAGCCAGGGCCTCGTCCAGATTTCGCCGAGAATGTTCGCGCGGCGGTACTCGATTTGCCGCGACAAGAAACAATACGCGAAGACATCGAGCGCATCTACGAAAGGAACGCTATCCTCGAGCGGGTTGGCAGTTTTGCCAAGTACGTCGATGAAGACGCCAGTTTGGTCGACCCGCCGAAACGTTTCACCCATGCGGAGTTTGTCGGGAAAGACTTGCACGAAATGATGGATCGCTACGGCGCGTCCTATGGCGCGTATCATCGATTGAAGGTCCATGAAATCACGGAGCTTCTGACTTGTCTCGTAGCGCGTGCCTTAGGACACGATCCGGCTTCCGACGCCGCCGATGCCATTCGCCAATTGGTGACGATTTGGCGAAACCACAAATACAAATTGCTTCACCCGCCCGGAGAGAGAGAAGACGGAAAAAACAACCAAAAAACTGAAAACGAATTTCTGCTCGACTACGATATTCATTACCGATTACGCCGGCTCTCCTTTCTAAGTCGGCGAATTAATCAATTGGCCGGCATCGGACAAAGCGGCCAGGTCGGATCTATCGCAAAGAGCCTGCTTCTGGCCTGGCTCAGCCGCGAACTCAAGCCGATTACGGCGAAGGAGGACCAGCCAAAAGAAAACTCGGCACCGCCGCCGCCGCCGAATTTGCCGCAGCTTACCGAGCTCCAGGCATTTTTAAACTCAAACGGCAGCAATGGCCGTTTTGCCCCGACCGAAACAAGCCCCGATCCGGACCAATGGTTGAAGGATTTCCGACAGGAATTAAGAGCTGTTAAAAAAGCGATCGCCAAACCAACACAAGACGCGCGCTTTACTGAGGAACAGTTTCTTGACCCAGACAGTCAAGGCTCGCAGTCACTGAAGGACGAAATCGCGAAAGTTAAGCTCGAGCTGCCTTGGAAAGATCTTGCGTCTCTTTTGTCGAAAGATCCCGAGGAGAAGCAAGCAGCAATCGCAGGATTTCGCAGAGACGGTTTGATAATGAAGCTGGATAAAGTTGCCGATAAAGTTTGCGAACTTTTAAAAAATCGATCTCCCTCCGGGTTTGCCATTGCTTCGGCAGAAAACTCGAATCCCACTAAGGGCAATCAAGCTGCTCGAATGTGCCTCAAACATTACTACGATAATTTTCTCCTGTACGATCTGATTACCTATCCAATCCAGTACGGGACCAGTGCGGGCGAAGCAAATATCGTCCGCGTTTACCGCGTCAGCCCCGAAGACGCTTCCGCCCTAATGCAGGAAAAGGCCGGAGGTCCGCGTGACAAATTGGCGGGACGCACCCTGATGTCGTTTGGTGCATTTTTGGACGAGAACTGGCGAAGAAACGACATGCTTTGGGGCCGCCTGGACGGAGCCGAACGGTTGATCACCATTTTGCTCGCCAATCAGGTAGAAGCCGAGGAATGCGCGAAATTCATTCGTCGGGCGCACACCGACATTTTATGGGAAGAAATCCTGCAAGGTAACGGCGACGCCGTTTGTCGTCTGCTTAGCAATGTGCGCGCCCATTCTGACGGGACGCCGCACAACAATATTGAAATAATCGTGCAGGAGCTTTTGAAAAAGCCAGAGCTGGCGCCTCACATCACGGACGCGCGACGCAATTATCTCGTTGGGCCGCAAAAATTCGACCGACGTCTCGATCCGGAAACGGCGCTCAAATATATCTCACGATCGACAAATATTACCGGCAACATGCTGGAAGGTTTGGCGGAACAACATCGATTCAACGGCGGGAAGCGGATGGCCGGCTGGGTCACGCGATTCGGCGCCACATTCTGGAACATGATCGCGGTGGCTGTTCCCCAAAGTCTCGGTAATATTTTCTTCCGTCACTGGCTCGGCCTTCTCTACTTGTTCAGCGCGGTCGTCATCCTTGCCGGTATCGCTTTCAAATCGGTGGGCTCTCTCGGCTGGCAATTGCTCGGCGCAACCGTGAGCCTGCATGTGCTCACGTTGTTGGTCGGTGATTTCATCGGTGGCAAACATCGTTGGCTTCGAGCTGCGCGGCGGTTTGGGATTCTGCTCGTCGCGGGCCTGATCGGCTTCGGCGCATATTTCGTCTTGGATCGTTCGCTCAAATTCTTTTCCGATCAGGATCGGGCTTCGATCATCGGCGTCATCACCGGATTTGTGGTGCTGGTGCTACTCGGGTTCATGGAATGGCGGCACTGGTTGAAAAATTTTCTGCGGTCGCCAACAACCAGTTTTAGTTATCGCCTGCTCGGCGGGCTGACGATTGCGACCGCGGTCCTGGTCGGAACACTGATCGTGATCGGACCGGCCGACATGATAGGTTTCGAACTTTCCAGGGCAGCCAGCATTGCTGATCCGTTCAAGGCGCACGTGGGCGTCGACCGATTGCGCATTCAACTCGGACTCGATTTCGCTCTTATCGTTGCTTATGCGACGATGCTCGCCAGTTATTGCGTCGCGGGAGCGAAATTGTTCTGGGAGCGGCGCGAAAACCTGGCCTACAGATTCCAACAAGATCGACAAGCGGCGCGTGCTCAAGCGCGCACGCAAAGCAATCCCGCCTCCACCGACGCCAAAGATCCAATCGCCAAAGGTTCGTTGCGTTTGAAATTGTTTTACGCTCTTCTTGTGGTCGGATTTGCCTTCGCGGGTTTGCAATGGCTGGCGGCGATCGCGGACGCGAGCGAAAATATCGGACTGCTTTTGTATCTCAAAGACACGCCGCCGCCCAACTTCAACGGACTCGAGCTGGCGTACTGGAGTGCAACCATCAAATTTTGGTTAATCGCTGCCGGCGCCATTTATGCGGCGATCGCTTTTTCGTTCGGCGCGTGGAAAAAATTGGGCGAACGACCGACAACTTTAAAACCGACCGAAGTCGGTCTGCGCATCGTATTCGTTGCAGTCAGCCTCATCTATTTCGGTTTCTCGGCATATGCTCTGTTCGTCTGCCGACCAAGTCCGCAGCAGTGTTCTCCGCAATTGCTGCCCGAAATCTGGACGCGGCTCTTTCATTAGATCGACATTGCCTGCATTGCGAAAAAACACCCGCAGCACCATCGCGGCGCGCGAAGCAAATCTGGGCAAGGCCCTCGGGCAGCGATGAGTCAAAAGAAATCGAGTAAGACCAAACGCTGGTCGGCGCGCGTCACCAAGCACAGCAATGCGCTCGATCTCGAGGCCGATGTCTTCAAATCAAAAGATTCACATAAGATCGCGCTTTCGTTGAAACGATCCGCTGAACGGAGTAAGCGGCGCAAGGCGAAGCCTTATCAATCCGCGATGTCGATGCTGAATTTCTACATCAATCGCGCCGGCAAGAATCTCCCACAGAAGCGAAAGCGCGTTCTCGAACGCGCTAAGGACGCACTGCGCGAGGCCTTCGGGCGTAAATAAGAAATCGGAGTTTCGCGCGCTCAGCGCTTTGGAGTGCGGCGATATTTCGCCGCTTTTGTTTCAATCCCATGCTTCAGTGAGCAGAGCGCGCGTTTCTTCCACCCCGACGCGCCAGATTTTCATCATGTCTGCGTCGTCGCGTTGATATAAACCGCCGTAGTTACCGTCCTGGAGATACTCGCGCAGCGATTTCGGATCGAGCCGGCGCAATTTCTCGACATCGCTCATCGGCTTCTGCTCACGCGGCACGTCGACCTTTGCCAAACGCGTCCAGGGAAAATTTTCCATCCACGATGCGTGTGAGGCGATGGGATCGATCGCCTGCACCTGTGCCCAAACTTTCGGCGCGTTCCACCAGTTATGAAACTTGATCCGGACGCCGGGATGATCGGCCATCCATTCGCCGATGAATCCTTGTGCAGGCGTGTTGCCGCCGTGACCGTTGACGATCAGAATTCGTTTGAACCCCTGCTCTGCCATCGCGTCGAGAATGTCGCGCAAGATCGACATGTACGTTTCGACGCGCAGCGTGATCGTTCCTGGAAACGCGCGAAAGTATGGCGTGATCCCGTACGCCAGCACGGGAAAGACCGGCACGCCCAACGGCTCCGCGGCTTCAACGGCGAGGCGTTCCGCCAAAATGCTGTCCACGCTCAGACTGAGGTAAGCGTGTTGTTCTGTGCTGCCCAGTGGCAACACTGCGCGATCGTCGCGCTTCAGATATTCTTCCACCATCATCCAATTCATTTCACTGATCCGCATTCGCAAAAGGTGGCCTACAGATTTCAAGAGTTCACGCAGATTTGTATAGCAACGCGCTGAGGACAACGCGTTCCACCCAGGGAATTGATGTTGCGGACTTGGGATGCCTGCGAAAAATCGTTGTTGTGAAACTTTGGAAATGGGAACAAGAAAACCTTCCGTCCGTCATACATTCAATTCGCACGGCCACCGCAGCGGGTCTCTCGCTCGTGGTGGCTCGTCTTTTTGCTTTCCCAGAACCTTATTAGGCCGCGATCGCGACGCTCCCGGTCATGCAATCGACGTTGGGCGCGACGTTGGTCATTTCTATGCAGCGTGTCGCAGCGACTGCGCTCGGCGCCTTCATCGGGGCAATCATGGCAACGTATTTTGGCGGCAACGTTGTTGTGTTTGCGGCAGCCGTGTTTGTGATCGGGCTTCTCTGCTCGGCCTTACGCATAGAGAAAAACGCGTATCGGTACGCGAGTATCACGCTGGCAATCGTCGCTCTCATTCCGCGATCCAACCCAGCATGGCTGGTGGCGCTTTACCGCTTCTTTGAAGTTTCGGTTGGCATCCTGGTCGCTTTAGCACTCGCCGGCGTCTGGCCGGAGCATCAACCTGAATCCGCGAAACAAAGCGGCGAGTAAACTGCACATGGGTCAGTTCGCAGACTGTAGTGGCGGGCGTGCCGCTGGCGATCCCTGATTTTGCAGCCGACACGCCTGCCTCAGGTATTCAATCCCAAAGCCTGTCGTAGGAGAGAATTCGTCAGCCGAGGCGGACAACGCGCGGGTCCTCAGGCCCGCGTGAAACGAACTCTGGAAATTGCCTTGGATGCAAAATTCCCGCGAGAATCTCGAGGCTATCCACAATACGCGGACCTGGCCGCGCGAAGTACGCGCTGGCATCGGCGAGATAAATTTCGCCTCGACGCGCCGCAGGAAGTAAATCGAAATCGGGAAATCGTCGAAGGACTTCGTAGTCGCGGCGCGCGCGATCAACGTCGTAGCCGCAAAGAGCAAGCACGATAACGTCGGGGCGCTTATCAATTACTTCCTGCCACTTAATTTGGATTGAAGGTTGGTACTTACGACCTAGCGGGTCGTATCCACCGGCAATCTCGACAAGTTCGGGTCCCCAATGACCGGAACAAAACGGCGGATCAACCCACTCCATTAGGAAACAACGCGGCCGATGCACAATCCGATTTGCGCGGCGGCGAACTGAGTCGACCCGATTTGATAATTCGGTGATGACTTTCTCTGCGCGCTCGGGGACATCACAACCTTCGGCGACGTGTCGAATGTCATCGAAAATATCCGACAAGCTCGATGGCTCGAGGTTCACCACTTGAGGCGGACCTGGCAAAGTTTGCGCGAGTTTGGCGACAGTTCCGTAACCAACTGCACATACGTCGCACAATTTCTGGGTCAGAATCACATCAGGCCGCAGCTTGCGTAGAAGCGGCTCGTCGATGGTGTAAATAGTGCCGTTCTCGCGCAGCGCACGCCGCACCCGTTCGTCCACTTCGCGACTCGTTAGGGCAGCGTTGTGCACCGGAGAATGCGTAACCCGCGGCCGCGCACTTGCTTCGTCCGGGAAATCGCACTCATGCGATACACCGACCACTTGGTCCATCAACCCAAGTGCAGCGGCAATCTCGGTCGCAGCAGGCAACAGCGAAACAATGCGCTTCACGATTTAATCAATTGATCCGTCACCCAAAATGCAATCGTGTAGCAAGCGAAGATGGAGAATCCGCCAACGATACCGGCCGCAACGGCGAGGTGCCACGAACCACGGCGTGATGTTCGAGCAAGTGATGCCAACGCGAGCGCGATGCCGAATTCGCCGAGAATGATGTACCACGGCGTCAATGAAATCATTCGGCAGCCGCTATATTGCCACCAATGAATCCTTCGCGCCATCTCTTCGTAGAAGGGGATATTGATCGCACCGAGAAGCGCGATCATGAGCAAACCGAGTTTGCCGAAGCGTTCCCCACAATCGCAGTCCGATGTAGCCGAACTGCACCGCCACGACTTCCCACGCCAGCGGCATCCAAAGCGGCGAACGCCATATCATCGGACCACCACCGATCGAATAATCGAGCGTATGCGTGTAATCGACCAGCCAGGTATCGGCAGCAAGCTCGGTGACTCCGACGACAAGTCCGAAAAGAAGAAATCGCGCGAGCAACGCGTCGCGCCTGACGAGCGCGAAACCAATGAGCAAACAGTTATCGACAATGTTGAGCGCTGCTCCCGTGCGCCAGTCCGACCACGGCGCAAACGTTAACAACGAAACTACGACGACGTTAATGATGACTGTCGCGATCACAACGCGCAGGCGACCGCGCTCAAGCGCAAGATCACGCGCGTCTGCGAGAGTCACGCTGTCGGTCTAGCGGCTGAGGATTCGGACAGTCAATCCTGAAGCTTTGGAAGCCATCTAATAAATCGAAAGAGCCTGAGGCCAGGCTGTCTCCAATGTTCTACGCCGATGCCCCGGATGGAGCCGGGCCCCCCGCGAAGAAAATTGACCTTGGCGACTTTTCCCTGCTAAGCGAATGAAGTGAAACGGCTCCTTTGGATCGACATCTCAAAAGGGCTGGCAATTCTTGTCGTCGCTTACTTTCACTTTTTCAGGACCTATTTCCAGTACGGCGTTCTTCCCCCACCCGACTGGAGCAACTTCGCGGCGAGCACGCTGACCATTCTGAGATTGGTCTGGTTCAACGTATCGGGACTCGGATTCCATGCCGTCGGCGTTTTCATTATCCTAAGCGGCTGGACGCTGATGCAATCAACGATGCGACGCGTCGAATTGGGTCCTATCGCTTGGGGCGGTTGGTATCGCGCGCGGTTTCTGCGGCTTTATCCGATGTACTGGGTCGCACATTTGGTTTATCTACTTTCACCTTTCGTCGCGCGTCTCGAACCTGTGGATAGCCGAATCATTCTGAGCCTGCTCGGCCTCCGGTTCATCGATATCCAGATGAACTTCATGTACCTCAACGCCGCTTGGTGGTACGTCTCCATGCTGATCCAGTTTTATTTGATCTTTCCCCTTCTCTTCTGGGCAGCGCGCCGCCTTGGGCCATGGATGTTTCTGGTAATCGCGTGTGCTGCAGGATTTTTCGCTCGCTACGTGTTGCTCGTCCTCTGGCCGCAAAATGGATTGTGGGTCCTTGGCGGTTTTGCGATTTGTCGGTTACCCGAGTTCGCGCTCGGAATGTCGCTGGCAATGTGGCACCAACAATCGCCCGCCCGCGTGGAATGGTTTCTACTTCGTGGCGCAGGTTTCGTGGTCGGATTAATCCTATATTCAGCGGCACTACAGCTTTATCACGGCCTCTATGAATACATTTTCGTCGATTTCGCCACGGGCACGTGTTGCATGCTCGAAATCGTCGGCATCGCAGGGATCATTTCGCTAGTCCAGGGGCCAGCCAAACTTTTCGGCCTCGTCGGACTTTATTCCTACGGCCTGTATCTCATTCACCAACCGTATGTGATTTGGCTTGGACTGCGTATTCGTGAGGTGCCGATCTGGATGTTTTTGTTAATTTGTATCCTGACCCTTGCCGTGCTAAGCGCGTGGGGAATGCTCTTGGAAAAGGGAACTAACATGCTGGTGAACAAGGTTGTTTCGTTCAAAAAACCAGCGCACGCCTAGGCGTGACCGCAAATCCCATTCGAGAATTATCGCGCTCGTTGGAATCCCATTTTCAATATCGAGAGCGACAATCTTTATCAAAAAACTTAGCCCAAAGGCGCGGCAGCCACATCAAGCCTGGGGCAACGGCCCAGGATTCATTGTACTTCAAGCCGCCAGCGCTGAAAACGCGATTCAATTTCCCGAAGCAGGCCGTGGATACGGTAGGGCGGGCAGTCCTCTGCACGCTGCCTGCCGGGTTCAAACAACGGCGCGCACGGGAGTGACGCGCCCTACCAGCGCCTGTGACACTAAGTCAGATGTGGCAGCCATCATTCTTTGTTGGTCAAATTCAGCTTCGTTTTGATCTCCTCAACGATCTCTTCTGGAGTGCGTCCCAACTCGATTGTCACCACGCCCTCATCCGGATTCGGCTGTTCCAAATCGGCAAGCTGACTTCGTAGCAAAGCCGGATTCATAAAATGACCGCGCCGCAGGCGCAGTTGCTTTTCGATAAGCGCGTAGTCTCCGCGAAGAAACACGAATTTCACTTCTCCGCTGACGCGCAGATGCTGCCGATACGCTCGTTTTAATGCGGAGGAGGCCAGCACCGCGTTCTCGCCTGCTCCGACACATTTCTTGATCAACTGGCGCAAACGATCCAGCCACGGCGATCTGTCTTCGTCTGTCAGGGGAACCCCGCGCCGCATTTTGTCGATGTTAGCGCGCGAATGGAAATCATCCGCTTCATCGAAACGCCAGCCAAGCTCTTCGGCGAGTAGTTTGCCAATCGTAGTTTTCCCCGCACCAGACACGCCACAGATGATCACGATCACGACACTTTGATTTGCCTCCGGCTGCCGATCTTCTCCAACAGAAACGCAACCACCACGAACAAAGTGTAGAAAATCCAAACGCCCATGGCTGTGGCCTTGTCGGTCAAAGGTGTGCGAGGCACATACGTGTCACCAATCTGTACGACAACGAGAGCGATTCCGAAAGCAATGACAGCTTTTCTGCGGATTGCCGGCATCACATTTCGTGTCAGATAAAGGATGATCCCACCGGCAAGGAGCGCGATTTCCAATGCAAACTCAGGGTCGCGATAATTCCACATACCAAGACCAACCTTTAACGTGTTGTCGTAAATGGGCAGATCGCGTGGATGCGCAATGAAATCGAGAACCCAATGCGAAAACGCAGCCAATGCCACGATCACGGCGGCAGATTTCCTGTAGAGGCAGCCGTGCCGGCTGCACGCCGCCCAGTAAATGAGAGCCGCAACTCCCGACCAAATAATCGCCCCGATGAGACTATGTGAGTACGGATGGAAATACGAATCGAGCATGCTTCCTGCCGTGAACCCTTTGATCACGCGCACTTTCTCAATCCCCAGCAAAACCAGCGTCGCCCAGATATAATCGAGAAATTGGACGGCGATGAACAAAATCCAGAGCGGGATTTTGTTTTTCTCGCTCTTAGCTGCAAAAGCAACGCTGTAATGTCCAACAAACATTTCCCAATCAGTTGTAGGGCGTTTGTGGCAAACGCCTGCCCTTTAATCCCCGGTGCTTGACACAAGCACCGCTACAACGCTACGCGATTCGTGCCAACCTTACCGGCAGCCGCCGCGCGCCCCAATCGCCACGTTGTTCTTCAAAAACACCTGCGATTTTGTAGCTGCACGACTGACATCGGCCGTTTTCGATGCTCCATTCGCCTAGTTCGTACCAATCGCGCTCGATCAGCAATTCGCTGCAACCCGGGCACCACGTGCTGCCGCCTTCACGATCGTGCACGTTTCCGGTGTAAACGTAGTGGAGGCCTTTCGAGCGCGCGATCTCGCGCGCACGCGTAAGCGTTGCCGGTGGTGTGTGCGGTTTGTCGAGCATTTTGAAATCGGGATGGAACGCTGTGAAATGCCATGGCACATCTGGCCCGAGATTTTCCGCGAACCATTCGGACGCGCGATGCAGTTCACCGTCGCTGTCGTTCTCGCCGGGAATGAGAAGAGTGGTGACCTCGAACCAGACATTCGTTTGGTGTCGGAGATATTTCAGCGTGTCGAGAACCGGATCGAGCTGAGCGAAACAGAGCCGATGATAAAATGCGTCGGTGAACGCCTTGAGATCGACGTTCGCGGCGTCCATGTGCCGGTAAAATTCCGGGCGCGCATCGTCAGTAATATAGCCCGCGGTCACCGCGACTGTTTTGATTCCGCGTTCGCGACACGCATCAGCGACGTCGATCGCGTATTCGGCAAAGATCACCGGGTCATTATAAGTGAACGCTACGGATCGACAGCCGAGGCGTTCCGCGGCAACCGCGATCTGCTCCGGCGATGCAGCATCAGCTAGCTTGTCCCATTCGCGCGCTTTCGAGATGTCCCAGTTCTGACAAAACCGGCAGCCGAGGTTGCATCCCGCCGTGCCAAATGACAACACGCTCGTGCCTGGAAGAAAATGATTGAGCGGCTTCTTTTCAATCGGATCGACACAGAACCCGCTGCTTCGGCCATAGGTGGTCAACACCATTCGGTCGCCCACGCGTTGTCTGACGAAACAAAATCCGCGCTGACCTTCGTTCAGCTTGCAAAAGCGCGGACATAGCCGGCACTCAATTCGCCCGTCCGGCAACATCGTCCACCAGCGGCCGGGATAATCCGATTGCGTCAGCTCTGCGACCATCTCTGCAATATCGCTCAGGAAATCAGATCTTCCACGCCGCCCGCGCGTCGGCCGATTCACTGATCACTCATCAACGATCAGAATCTCCTGACTGGCTGCTGAAAAACGAACTGTCTTTCAAGGCTCGGCGTTCCGCACTACGCGGCCGCGATGGAGAAACCTCGGGAGCTCTCTGACCTGCACTCAGCCACCAACTATTGGCTATTAGCTATCGGCTTTTCCCTGACTCATGGCCGTGGCGGTGGCGTCGGACGCGGCCTGGGCGTCGGTGTTGGTCTCGGTGTGTTTGTTGGTGTAGGCGTTGGAGTGGGTGTTGAGGTTGCCGTCGCTGTTGGCGTGGGAGTAAACGTTGCCGTTGGCGTCGGTGTAAATGTAGCTGTAGGCGTTGCTGTAGCTGTAGCTGTAGCTGTAGCCGTAGCTGTAGCTGTTGGCGTCGGCGTGAATGTCGCTGTTGCCGTAGCTGTAGCCGTGGTTGTAGGTGTTGGCGTGGGTGTCGGAGTTGGTGTAGCCGCGCAGTATCGCCCGCCGGTGTTAAAAAAGCTGCCGCCGACGGTTCCGCCCCAGACGATCATTTCGCTGCCGCTCCACACTGCCGTGTGAAACCTTCGGGCAGCGGGCGCGCTGGTGGTGCTGGTAGCTGTCCACGTGTCGGTGCCGGGATTGTATCGCCCGCCGGTGTTAAAATAGCTGCCATTAAATCCGCCCCAGACGATCATTTCGCTGCCGGTCCACACTGCCGTGTGATAGAATCGGCCAGCGGGCGCGCTGGTGGTGCTGGTAGCTGTCCAACTGTCGGTGCCGGGATTGTATCGCCCGCCGGTGTTCAAAACGCTGCCATTATTAAATCCGCCCCAGACGATCATTTCGCTGCCGGTCCACACTGCCGTCTGAAATTCTCGGGCACTGGGCGCGCTGGTGGTGCTGGTAGCTGTCCACGTGTCGGTGCCGGGATTGTATCTCCCGCCGGTGTTCAAAAAGCTGCTGCCATTTTCTCCGCCCCAGACGATCATTTCGGTGCCGGTCCACACTGCCGTGTGATTGCGGCGGGCAGCGGGCGCGTTGGTGGTGCTGGTCGCTGTCCACGTGTCGTCCGTGCAGGCAACTGACGGAATCGAGTTATCCGACTGACCCGATATTACAGGAAGCGTGTAGTTGGCGCTTACTGCCGCCATTGTCACTGGGACTTGCGTTTCGGCTTTAGCCAGCCATGATCGCAACGGTTCTTTCAGCCACGCAACGGTGGCCAGTTTCAATCGGTCTTTGCCCTTGTTCGTTACCGCCACGGCGTAGTAATGCCCCTCATCCTCTTGGAGCGGGCTTACTTTTCCTACCGCCAAAGCTTCATACTCGTCTGCGGCAGCATTTTTGGAGTGCGCTGACATGTCAGCGCTTTCGAAAGCGGCGATCCCGCGCTTGCGGGACCGCACTCCAACCCCGAAAGCTTTCGGGGTCGCAGCGTCAGGTTTATTGAATGTTGCCACCAGCTTTTGCACGGTTTCGTCCCATTCTCGGGTATTCAACGTGATGCCATCTTCAGCGCCACGCCTTTGACCGTTCGCTTTGGCATCGTCTTCAGGAGAAGCCGATCCACCTTTGTTTTGATCTGGCGTGCTATCGCTCTTGATCCACTCCATTTCGGTGTACATCCCGCTGGTCTGCTTCATCTCCCTCACACTTGGGTGCGTTCGCAGTTCAGCCTCGGCGCGCCGCTTCAGCTCGCCGTGAAATCTTGAGTCGTGGGCGTACAACTCCGTGATTAAACGTTCGGCCAGGACAGGTCTGGCCAGACACTCAGCGATCACCAAGGGATCGTTGCCCAGCGCGGCGAAGATTTCGCGCAGCACTCCGGGCTGTTTGGTGTGACTGGCCATCCGCTCCATCTCAGCTTGGAGTTGGTCAGGTGTGA